>Ga0160435_1000205_pt1 | contig 28660 bp, 21 predicted proteins | sample HID1973K_E0MG_FD_108213 | JGI IMG/M metagenome (GOLD analysis project Ga0160435, IMG submission 108213) | Enriched mosquito-associated microbial communities from UW Madison campus, WI, USA - HID1973K_E0 MG | ecosystem: Host-associated > Arthropoda: Insects > Digestive system > Unclassified ...
AGGGTTTATCGATATGTCCAATCCCCTGCTAGTCCGTCGCGCGGCCGTCCTCGGCGCCGGCGTCATGGGCGCACAGATCGCCGCGCACCTCACCAACGCCGGTGTCGACACCGTGCTGTTCGATCTTCCCGCCAAGGAAGGCCCGGCCGACGGCATCGTCCTCAAGGCCATCGCCAATCTCGGCAAGTTGAGCCCGGCGCCGCTGGCGTCCAAGGCCCTGGCCGAGGCGATCACCCCGGCCAACTACGACAGCGGCCTGGAACAGCTGCGCAGCTGCGACCTGATCATCGAGGCCATTGCCGAACGCATGGACTGGAAGCAGGACCTCTACGCCAAGATCGCCCCGTTCGTCTCCGACACCGCGGTGCTGGCCTCCAATACTTCGGGCCTGGGCATCAACAAGCTCGCCGAAGTGCTGCCCGAGCAACTGCGCCACCGCTTCTGCGGCGTGCACTTCTTCAACCCGCCGCGCTACATGCACCTGGCCGAGCTGATCCCGGCGAAGGGCACCGACAAAGCCGTGCTCGAAGGCCTGGAAACCTTCCTCACCACCACCCTGGGCAAGGGTGTGGTGTACGCCAAGGACACCCCGAACTTCATCGGCAACCGCATCGGCGTGTTCTCGATCCTGTCCACCATCCACCACACCGAGCAGTTCGGCCTGGGCTTCGACGAAGTCGACGGCCTCACCGGCCCGCTGGTGGGCCGGCCGAAGTCGGCCACCTACCGCACCTCGGACGTGGTCGGCCTGGACACCATGGCCCACGTCATCAAGACCATGGCCGACACCCTGCCCGATGACCCGTGGCATGCGTTCTTCAAGTCGCCGAAGTGGCTGGAAGCGCTGATCGCCAAGGGCGCACTGGGCCAGAAGACCGGCGCGGGCATCTTCCGCAAGGTCGGCAAGGACATCGTCGTGCTCGACGTGGCCAAGCAGGACTACCGCCCGGCCGACCGCGGCGCGGCGCCTGAGCTGGTCGAGATCCTGAAGATCAAGAACCCGGCCGAGAAGTTCGCCAAGCTGCGCGAGAGCCAGCACCCGCAGGCGCAGTTCCTGTGGGCGACCTTCCGCGACCTGTTCCACTACAGCGCCTATCACCTGGCCGACATCGCCGAGACCGCGCGCGACGTCGACCTCGCCATCCGCTGGGGCTACGGCTGGTCGCTGGGCCCGTTCGAAACCTGGCAGGCCGCCGGCTGGAAGCAGGTGGCGCAGTGGATCGCCGAGGATATCGCCGCCGGCAAGAGCATGAGCAACGCGCCGCTGCCGAACTGGGTGTTCGACGGTCGCGACGGCGTGCATGCCGCCGAAGGCAGCTACAGCCCGGCGCGCGACGCCAAGTTGCCGCGCTCTGCGCTACCGGTCTATCGCCGCCAGCGCTTCCCCGATCCGCTGCTGGGCGAGAAGTTCAGCCCTGGCGAGACCGTGTTCGAGAACGATGGCCTGCGCATGTGGCACGACGGCGACGACATCGCCGTGGTCGGTTTCAAGACCAAGATGAACACTGTTTCCGACCAGGTCCTCGATGGCCTGCAGGAAGCGGTATCGCGCGCTGAAAAGGGCTTCAAGGGCCTGGTGATCTGGCAGCAGAAGGAACCCTTCTCCGCCGGTGCCGACCTGGCCGGGGCGCTGGGCGCGCTGCAGGCCGGCAAGCTGGCCGAGTTCGAAGCGATGGTCGCCAACTTCCAGCGCACCAGCCAGCGCATCAAGTACTCGCTGGTGCCGGTGGTAGCGGCGGTGCGTGGCCTGGCGCTCGGCGGCGGTTGCGAGTTCCAGATGCACAGCGCCAAGACCGTGGCGTCGCTGGAAAGCTACATCGGCCTGGTTGAAGCCGGCGTCGGCCTGTTGCCGGCCGGTGGTGGCCTCAAGGAGCTGGCGGTGCGTGCTTCGCAGGCGGCCGGCCCGGGCGGCGACGTGTTCGCCGAGCTGAAGAAGACGTTCGAGACCGTGGCGATGGCCAAGGTGTCCAACTCTGCGGTCAATGCCCAGGAACTGGGCCTGCTGCGCGGCACCGACAAGGTCGTGTTCAACAGCTTCGAGGCGCTGTACATCGCCAAGGCCGAGGCGCTGGCACTGGCCGAGGGCGGCTATCGTCCGCCGCTGCCGGCCAACCGCATCCAGGTCGCCGGCGACGTCGGCATCGCCACCTTCAAGATGCTGCTGGTCAACATGCTCGAAGGCCGCTTCATCAGCGAGTACGACTACGAGATCGCCAGCCGTATCGCGACCGTGGTGTGCGGCGGTGAAGTCGACCGCGGCGCGCTGGTGGACGAGGAATGGCTGCTCAAGCTCGAGCGCCAGCACTTCGTCGAGCTGGCCCAGCAGGAGAAGACCCAGGCCCGCATCGCCCACATGCTCAAGACCGGCAAGCCGCTGCGCAATTGATCGCAGGCTTAACGTCTTCCCGAATTTCGGAGTAATGAAATGACCAAGCAAATCCAGGACGCCTACATCGTCGCCGCCACCCGCACGCCGGTCGGCAAGGCGCCCAAGGGCATGTTCCGCAATACCCGTCCCGACGACATGCTGGCGCACGTATTGCGTGCGGTGGTGGCGCAGGCGCCGGGCATCGATGTGTCGCGCATCGACGATGCCATCATCGGCTGTGCGATGCCCGAGGGCGAGCAAGGCATGAACGTGGCGCGCATCGGCGTGCTGCTGGCCGGGCTGCCGAATACGGTGGCCGGGCAGACCATCAACCGCTTTTGTTCGTCGGGCCTGCAGGCGGTGGCGCTGGCGGCCAACGAGATTCGCCTGGGCAATGCCGATCTGATGTTGGCTGGTGGTACCGAGTCGATGTCGATGGTGCCGATGATGGGCAACAAGGTGGCGTTGTCGCCGTCGGTGTTCAAGGACGATCACGTCGCCATTGCTTATGGCATGGGCATCACCGCCGAGAAGGTGGCCGAGGAATGGAAGGTGTCGCGCGAGGAGCAGGATGCGTTCGCGGTGGCGTCGCACCAGAAGGCGCTGGCGGCGATTGCGGCCGGTGAGTTCGGTGATGAGATCAGTCCGTACGAGATCCGTTCGCATGTGCCGGATGTGTCGAGCAACACCATCCTGCTGCGTAACAAGCGCGTCGATACGGACGAGGGTCCGCGTGCGGATACTTCGCTGGAGGGGTTGGCGAAGTTGCGGCCGGTGTTCCGCAATGGGCAGTTTGGCGGCAGCGTGACGGCGGGTAATTCGTCGCAGATGAGCGATGGTGCCGGCGCGGTGGTGCTGGCTTCGGAGCAGGCGATCAAGGATTACGGTTTGACGCCGTTGGCGCGCTTTGTGAGTTTCTCGGTGGCGGGTGTGCGGCCGGAGGTGATGGGCATCGGGCCGATCGCGGCGATCCCGAAGGCGCTGAAGCAGGCGGGCTTGAGCAAGGATCAGCTGGATTGGATCGAGCTCAATGAGGCGTTTGCGGCGCAGGCTTTGGCGGTGATTCGCGATAGTCAGCTGGATCCTTCGAAGATCAATCCGCTGGGTGGTGCGATTGCGTTGGGGCATCCGCTGGGGGCTACCGGTGCTGTGCGTACGGCTACGCTGGTGCATGGGTTGCGGCGGCGGAAGCAGAAGTACGGGATGGTGACTATGTGTATTGGTACCGGGATGGGGGCTGCTGGGATTATTGAGGCGGTTTGAGTTGGTAGTTGCACTTTGAAGAATGGCGGCCTTTTGGTCGCCATTTTTTTTGCCTTTTGATTCTTGCGTGCGGCGTCCGGGGGCTAGGCCCTTTCGGGACACGCCGTGAACCCATCCATGGGGGCTAATCGGCGACATCCATGTCGCCGATTGTCCCGAAAGGGCCTAGCCCCCGGCCACCCGATGGGCCGATGCTCTTGGGGAGGTAGAGCGCCCTCTTCCGCCCCTGTCGGGGCGCCTTCTCCCAGAGGGAGAAGGAAGGCTGGGATGGCTGGAAATCTGATGGGTTGATGCGCTGAAAGCTTGGGCGCGTCGCGGTGTTTTCGGATGGTTGTGCTGTGAGCTTGGGAATAGGCTTTCAGTCGGAGCTTCGCAACTCCTCAGTCGTCGTGATATCCCGTCCTGAGTCGGGAGGGTGGTTAATACAAAACCCGCAAGGGAAATACACCCGCCGTTTGACGACTTACGGTTGTGAACCTCCCGACACCCTCGCCCCACGCGAGGGCCCTTTTCCAAGGACGAGGAGTGTTTGATGCAGACCACCGTCTCACCCACGCGCAATGGTTATTTCATGCCGGAGCATGCGCGCTATCAGTTGCTCAGCGTGATCGAGCATCTGGATTTTCTCTCGCAGGTCATTGCGGCGCGCAATGCGTCCGATGAGCACGAGGCTTGCCTGCGGCTTCGGCCGGATCAGCTGGCTTGGTGTTTTTCGCTGCTGGCCCGGCAGATTTCGCCGGTGCTGGACGAGTTGGAGGGGCCGGTGCCGATGACGTTGCACTAGCTGGGGCGTGCGCCTGCCAGTGTCAGGCCCAGTCGGGCACCGAGAAATACCAGCAGCAGGCCGGCGACTATCGTGATGCCGAGGTAGACGGCGATCATCGGCGAGCGGTCGGTGCGGGCGAAGACGAGGCATTCCATCATGAGTGATGAGAAGGTCGTCAGGCCGCCCATCAGGCCGACGATCAGCAGTGCGCGCAGGGGCCAGCTGGCCGGGCCGCGGGCGTCTAGCCAGGTCATCAGGAAGCCGGCGATGAAGGCGCCGAGCAGGTTCACGGTCAGGGTGCCCCAGGGAAAGCCGCTGCCCAGGCGCTGCAGCAGGCTGGCGCCGATGGCGAAGCGCAGGCCGGAGCCGAGGGCGCCGCCGGCCATGGCCAGCAGCAGGGAGGTCCAGAACATGCTGGGGTTCATGGCTTCGCCCTGCCCGCTTTGTCCGCGCGTGCGGCCGCTCTGGCTTCGCGCAGGCGGTCGAGTTTTTCCTTGAGCTTGATTTCCAGGCCGCGGGCGACCGGTTCGTAGTACGTGCGTTCGCCCATGGCGTCGGGGAAGCCGGTCTGGTCGAGGGCGATGCCGCCTTCGAGGTCGTGGTCGTATTGGTAGTCGGCGCCGTAGCCGAGGTTCTTCATCAGTTTGGTCGGGGCGTTGCGCAGGTGCAGCGGGACTTCCTGGGTGCCGGTCTGGCGTACGTCGGCCTTGGCCTGGTTGAAGGCGGCGTAGCCGGCGTTGGATTTGGCGGTGGTGGCCATGTACAGCACGACTTGCGCGAAGGCCAGTTCGCCTTCGGGGCTGCCGAGGCGGTCGTAGATCTGCCAGGCTTCGAGCGCCATTTGCTGGGCGCGCGGGTCGGCCAGGCCAATGTCTTCAATCGCCATGCGGGTGAGCCGCCGTGCCAGGTAGGCCGGGTCGCAGCCGCCGTCGAGCATCCGCGTCAGCCAGTAGAGGGCGGCGTCGGGATTGGTGCTGCGCACGGATTTGTGCAGCGCGGAGATTTGGTCGTAGAACTGTTCGCCGCCTTTGTCGAAGCGACGGGTGCGGTCGGCCAGGACTTGCAGCAGGGTCTGCGGGGTGATCTCGCCGCCTTCGTCCTGGGCCAGTTCGGCGGCGATCTCCAGCAGGGTCAGCGCGCGGCGGACGTCGCCGTCGGCGGCGGTGGCGATTTCCAGCAGGGATTCGTCCGAGACGCGCAGGGCTTCGTTGCCCAGGCCGCGCTCGCTGTCTTCCAGCGCGCGCTTCAGCGCGGCGCTGATGTCCTGCGGCGAGACGGCTTCCATCACGTGCACGCGGCAGCGCGACAGCAATGCCGAGTTCAATTCGAACGAGGGGTTTTCGGTGGTGGCGCCGACGAACAGGATGGTGCCGCGCTCGATGTGTGGAAGGAAGGCGTCCTGCTGGGCCTTGTTGAAGCGGTGAACTTCGTCGACGAACAGGACGGTGCGGCGGCCGCCGGCGAAGCGTTGCGCTGCTTCGGCAAGCACCGTTCGCACTTCCGGCAAGCCGGAAAGCACGGCCGAGATGGCCTTGAATTCGGCGTCGGCGTAGTGCGCCAGCAGCAACGCCAGCGTGGTCTTGCCGCAGCCCGGCGGGCCCCACAGGATCATAGAGTGCACATGCCCGGATTCCACTGCGCGCCGCAGTGCGCTGCCGGGAGCGAGCAGGCGGCGTTGGCCGACCATTTCGTCGAGGGTGCGCGGACGCATGCGCTCGGCCAGCGGGCGCAGGTGGTCCTGGTCGACGCTCAACAGGTCGGGCGCAGGTTCTGTGGGGGTTCTGGTGCGGGCCACGGCGCCATTCTATCGCGCCTGCTTGCGCAGCTGGTTGCAGCACCGGACCATGGACCCTTGCCCTGCATTCGGCCCAGGCCATGAACCACCACGACTCCCTCGCCCACTTCAGCCACGACCACGATTTCCTAGGCGAGCGCCACGAGCGCAATGCCCGCCGCACCTGGGCCGTGGTCGGTTTGACCGCGGTAATGATGATCGTGGAGATCGTCGCCGGTGTCTGGACCGGCTCGATGGCGTTGCTGGCCGATGGCATCCACATGTCCACCCACGCCGGTGCGCTGGCCATTGCCGGGTTCGCCTACGCCTATGCGCGGCGCCACCGCGACGACCGCCGCTTCACCTTCGGCACCGGCAAGGTTGGCGACCTCGCCGGGTTTTCCAGCGCGCTGCTGCTCGGGTTGATCGCGCTGGGCATCGCGGTCGAGTCGGTGATGCGCCTGGCCCAGCCGGTCACGATCGCGTTCAACGAGGCGATCTGGGTGGCTTCGCTCGGCCTGCTGGTGAACCTCGCCAGCGCCTGGATGCTGGGCCATGACCACGATCACGATCACGATCACGGGCATGGCCACGGACACGGACACGGACACGACCATCATGACCATGACCATGACCACGGCCATGAGCGTGACCACCATGACCATGACCACGACCACCACGCCCATACCGACCACAACCTGCGCTCGGCCTACGTGCATGTGCTCGCTGATGCCCTGACCTCGGTCCTGGCGATCGTCGCGCTGCTGCTGGCCAAGGGCTTCGGCTGGCTGTGGATGGACGCGGCGATGGGCCTGGTCGGCGCACTGGTGATCGCACGCTGGTCGCTGGGGCTGATGCGCGACACCGGCCGCGTCCTGCTCGATGCCTCGGCCCCGGCCGGCCTGCAGCGGCAGATCCGCGAGCGCATCGAGTTGGGCGACGACCGCGTCGCCGATCTACACGTATGGCGGGTTGGCCCCGGTCACCATGCTGCGATCATCTCGCTGGTGACGCACCAACCGCAGCCGCTTGAGGTCTATCGCCAGCGCCTGGCCGGCTTGGAAACCCTGGAGCACCTGAGCATCGAAGTGCAGCACTGCACGCACTGAACCGATGCATCGTCCCCTCCCGTGCTGCGGAGAAGGGACCGACGGACGCCTTACTCGCCCACTACGTCCACGCCCTTGGCGGGCGTAAAGGCGAACGTCCCCGCGGCAAACGCCGGGTTACGCTTCCAGCCTTCGAAACGAATCGCGGTGCGCTGGCCGATGGCGTCCACCACTTCCATGCGTGCCAAGCCGTTGGGGCCAAAGCCCAGCGTGGCCACCTGGAAATTTGCCTCGGCACCGGCCTTGGGCGTCAGCGACAACCACTGCAGTCCATCGCGCGACGCGGCCTCTTCGCTGATATCGAACTGCTTGGCCAGGCGCGTCGGGTCGATCAAGGCGCTCAGCGGGCTGTTGCGCTCTTCTTCGCCCTGCGGCCGCACGGTGGCCTGCTTCAGGTCGGGATCGTAGATCCACACCTTCTTGCCGTCGGCGACGATCAGCTGGTTGTACGGCTTGGTGTATTCCCAGCGGAACTGGCGCGGCGCCGACAGGGCAACGCGGCCGCTGGTGGTTTCCTTGACCTTGCCGGCGCCATCAAAGACCTGCTGAGAGAACTGCCCGTCCAGGCCTTTCAGGCCGCGGGTGAAGTTGTCCAGTTCGGTACGGGCACCGGCGAACGCGGTGCCGCTGATAAGGGCGGCGGCAAGGATGATGTAGCGCGAGAGAAACATGCCTGGGGTTCCCGAATTCATAATTGCCGCATTGTGACGCCAAGCCCGTTAACCGGCGAGCGCGCGCCCGCGGGGCATTCAGCCGTCGGCGGCATCTGTGGGTACTGACGGTTACAAACCGGCACTGTAAATCATTCTCATTCGCCATAACGTGAGCTCCCTGTCCGCAGCGGAGATGGCGATGGCGCACGACCACGTGACCGATTCGATTGGTCGCACTCCCTTGGTGCGCCTGTCCCGGCTGTTTTCCGGCGGCACGCAGGTCTACGCCAAGCTGGAGTTGTGCAATCCCGGCGGCAGCGTAAAGGATCGGCCCGCGCGATACATCCTTGAGCAAGCGCTGGCCGACGGCACCCTGAGGCCGGGCATGCACGTGGTGGAAAGCTCCTCAGGCAATCTCGCCATCGCGCTGGCCATGCTGTGCAGCCGCTACGGCTTGCGCTTCACCGCCGTCGTGGACCCCAAGATCGCCCCGGCCAACCTGCGGCTCATCCGCTGCCACGGTGGCAAGGTCGATATCGTCGATGAGAAGGATCGCAACGGCGGCTACCTGGACACGCGGATCGCCCGCGCCAGGCAACTGCTTGCCGGCGATTCGCAGGCCTTCTGGGTCAACCAGTACGCCAACCCGCGCAACTGGCTCGCCCATTTCCATGGCGAGGGCGAAGAACTTGCCCATGAGATGGCGGCCACGCCGCCGGACCTGCTGGTGCTGGGCGTCAGCACCAGCGGCACGCTGCACGGGATCGCGCGGCGCCTGCGCCAGGCATGGCCCGACCTGCGGGTGGTGGCGGTGGATGCGGTGGGTTCGGTGTTGTTCGGCACGCCGCCGCAGGCTCGCGAGTTGCCCGGCATTGGCGCCAGCCGCGTGCCCGAACTGCTGTGCGCCGACGAGGTCGACGAAGTCATCCATGTCGATGACTACGCGGCGGCCAGCGCGTGTCGTGAGCTGGTACTGCGCGAAGGCATCCTGGCCGGCGGCTCGTCCGGCGCGGTGATCGCCGCGATCCAGCGCCTGGCCGCCAGGCCCGGGGCCAAGGCCCGAATCGTCACCGTGCTGCCAGACCGCGGCGACCGCTATCTCGACACCGTCTACGACGACGCCTGGCTGGCGCGCATGCGCGAGCGTCACGACCGCGCGCGTTTGCCCGCCATGCCCCTGCCCTGCTGACTCCCCTACCACAGCCATCCCAGGACTCCCGTGCCCTCCTCCTCCTCGCCCGAAATCGTGTATCTCAGCCGCGCCGACCTGATCGCCCTCGGTGGCGCGCATTCGCAGCCTTTTGTGGATGCCGTCGAAGCCGGCTTGCTCAGCCACGCGCGTGGCGACTACGTGCAACCGCTCAAGCCCTACCTGCGCTGGCCCGGTGCCGACCACATCGCCGACCGCATCATCGCCATGCCGGGTTATCTGGGCGGGGATAGCCCGGTGGCCGGCCTGAAGTGGATCGGCAGTCGTCAGCACAACCCGTCGCGCCACGGCCTGGAGCGCGCCAACGCGTTGATCGTGTTGAACGATGTGGAGACCAACTACCCGCGGGCGATCATGGAAGGTGGCCTGATCAGCGGCATGCGCACGGCCGCGATCACCGCCCTGGGCGTTCGCCATCTCGCGCGCAAGGCATTCACCCGGCTGGCGGTGATCGGCTGCGGGCCGATAGCGCGCATGCAACTGCAGACCCTGCTGGAACAATGCAGCAGCATCGCGCAGGTCCGCCTGTTCGATCTCGATGCCGGCGCCGCCGCGGCACTGCGTGACACCCTGGCTGCGCGCTTCACCGTCGCCTGGGAGATCAGCGCAAGCGCCGAAGCCGCGGTCCGGGACAGCGAGGTCGTGGTGACCTGCACCGTCACCGACACTCCGTACCTGCCGTTCGAGTGGCTCTCGCCCGGCACCTTCGTCGCCAATGTCTCGATCATGGACGTGCACAAGGAGGTGTATGTGCGCGCCGACAAGGTCGTGGTCGACGACTGGGCGCAATCCAACCGCGAGCGCAAGATCCTCAACCAGCTGGTGCTGGAAGGCCGCTTCAGCCGCGAACAGCTGCACGCCGAGCTCGGCGAGATCGTCGCCGGCGCACGCCCCGGCCGCGAGGGCGACGACGAAATCATCCTGCTCAACCCGATGGGGATGGCCGTGGACGACCTGGCCTGCGCGCGCCACTTCCTGGAACGGGCGATCGTCGCCGGCGTCGGTCGGCGCCTGCCGCTGTTTGGCTGAGACCGATGCGCGAGGCCTTGCTCCCGGTCTTCCAGCAGCGGCTGGCACAGGATCTGTTCGATGCGCTGTGGCTGGAAGACCTCTACGGTTTTCGCCGCCACTGCCAGCCCGCCGACGAAGGGTGGGACATCGTCCTCAGCGAAGGCGAACACGCGCGTGCGCCGCGTCGGCTGCGCCTGTTTGGCGCGGCGGCGGCGGGATTGCGGCCGCTACGCGTGAACCGGCGCGCGCCTGTCTGCTGCGACGGCAGCGGCGGCACCGTTGAATTGGCGGTCGCCGAACTGGCCGCTTTGTTGGAACAGGCGTCCTGGTGGCGAGCCCCCCCGGGCCGCTTCGCCAATCCATTTGCACTCGCCTGCGCACAGGCCGCGTTGGCGACGACCCAGGTGCCGTCGATCCTGGCCCGGCTGCGCGCCGAGCCGGGCCAGTTGCATCATTGGGAGGCGTTGGCCAGCCTGCGCGATCGCCCTTTCCATCCGCTGGCGCGAGCCAAGGATTGGGGTGCCACACCGCAAGCCGCCTTGCGTTTCGGGAGTGAGGCAGGCCAACCGATCACGCTGTGCTGGGTGGCTGTAGCGCGCGCACACTGGGTGACCACCGAACACAGTTGTCCTGCCGGCCTGTTGCTGACGCCATCGCAGCAGGCGCGCCTGCAACACCAGGCAAACCGCCTCGGCATCGATCCGCAGGCATACGCGTGGTTGCCGGTACACCCGTGGCAGTTGGATTACTGGCAGCGCACCCAAGGTTGGCATGCAGCGACCGCGCTCGACCTGGGCATCGGCCTCGAACAGGCCTATGCCACCGCCTCTCTGCGTACGCTGGCATTGCGGGGTCGCAGCGACCTGCATCTGAAGTTGCCGCTGTCGCTGCCGCTGCTGGGAGCGACGCGTTCGCTTCCTGCTCGCTACCTGCACAACGGCCGGCAGGCCCAACAGTGCCTGGCGCAGTTGCGAGCGCGCGATGCCTGGCTCGCCGCACACCTGCAGGTGTGCGACGAAAGCCAATCGTGGGCGATGCGCCAATGCACGGAGGCCGCGCAGGACCCCGGCGAACTGGCCTGCCAGTTGCGGCGTTACCCGCGGCAGGACGACGCGTTGCAGGTGCCGATGGCGGCGCTGCCGGTGATGTTGGACGACGGCAGCCTGCCCGCACTCGACCTGCTGCTGGGCGAGGCACGCAGCCACGAGGCCACGTGGCTGGCGTTCGAACGCATCGCGGCGCTGGTACTCGAACTGGCCCTGCGCTGCTTCAGCGTCGGCGCGATGCCCGAACTGCACGGCCAGAACCTGCTGCTTGCCTGGCAACACGGCACCCCCACAAGCGCGGTGCTGCGCGATCACGACAGCCTGCGCATCTGCGCGCCCATGCTGCGCGCCAGCGGCCTGGCGGTGCCCGATTACCTGGTCGCCGCCAATAGCCCCAATACCTTGTTGCTGGCAACGCCCATGCAGCTGCTGGCCTACCTGCAAACCCTGTTGGTGGAGGTCAACCTCTACGCGCTGCTGGCTGCCATTGCCGAGCATTCGGGGACCACGGAGGCGCACGGCTGGCAGCGCCTGCATCGCGTCCTGGCCAGCGTGCTCGAACGGATAAGCCTGCCCGAGCCGCTGGCGGCGCAAGTCCGCGCGCAGTTGTTGCAGGCGCCGCAATGGCCGTTCAAGCAGATCCTGCACCCGCTGTTGCAGACCCCACAGGCCGGCACCGGGATGCCGGCGGCGATGGGCACCTGGCCCAATCCGCTGTTGTGCGACGACGCCGCGTACTGATGCCCGCCCTGCCCGCCCTGCACTGGCTGCTGGCTTGCCAGGCGTTGTCCACCCTGGCAGCGATGAGCCTGTTGCCGGTGATGCCACTGTACGTGGCCACCCTGCACAACATGCAGCCTGCCGAAGTGGCGGCCTGGAGCGCGGCAGCGCTGGCAGCACCGGCAGTGGGCACCTTGTTGCTCGGCCGCGCGGCCGGGCGTTGCTGCGACCACTACGGTAGTGGCCGCATCATCCCCCTGGCCTGCGGCGTCTTCGCCGCCGGGCTGGTCATTACCTGCCTGGGCCAGCATCCGGCCAGCCTGCTGCTGGGACGGTTGCTGCAAGGCGCCAGCGTCCTTGGCGTGGCATTGAGCATCGCGGCAGTCGAAACCAATGCTGCGATGCCTGGCGCCGCGCTTGGCCGGATGGAGAGCGCCACGGCAATCGGCGCGCTGAGCGGGCCGACGCTGGGCGGGCTGGCGCTCCAGGCCGATGCATTGCGCGAACTGCTGTTGACCTGCGCCGGGTTGATGGCGCTGACCACCTGGCGATTGTGGTGCGCCCAACGTCGAGCGCCTGCGGTGTCACGGCCCCCAGCGCCCGCAATTGTCGGCCGATCCGGCGCCAGCCTGCGGTGGCTGGCCGCGCTGCTGCTGGTGCAGGCAGCGGCGTTCGCGCTGGTGGTGGTTTTCGCCTTGCACCTGGCTGAGCGTTTTTCGCAGCTGCCCGGCTTGCCGGGCTGGCTGGGTGTTCTGCATGCCGCTGCCTGGGCCGCCACCCTGGTGGCCGCTCCGCTGTGGGGCCACTTCAACAATCCATGTCGCGCGCGCCAGCTGTTCTGCATCGGCGCCTGGGGTTGCGCCACTTGCCTGTGGGCGCTGGCGGCAAGCACTTCGTTGTGGCAAGTGGCGTTGCTGCGGCTGCTGCTGGGCGCTTGTTACGCCGCGCTGGCGCAGTCAGCACTGGTGGCGCTCATCGGCGCCATCGATCCGCAATCGCGAGGGGGCGTCATCGGCAGCAGCCGCAGCGTGGCCGCCCTGGGCCAACTGCTCGGCCCGCTGCTGGTCACGGCCCTGCAGCCGTGGTGGTCGACATCGCGGTTGCTCTCAGCGGTAGCGCTGCTGTTCGCAGCTGCGGCCGTGCTTTCGCCGCGTCGACCGACGCCTTCCCGATCTTTGCCCAAGGTGGCCTCATGAATGCCCTCATTGCGCTCCCCGAGCCCTCGCCGCTGGCGCATGCGCTGCTCGAGCAATACTTCAATACGCATTGCCGCGAACAAGGCATTGCCGTGCCGCCGCCCGCGGACATCGAGCAGCGCCAGCTGCCGCTGGAGCTGCAGCGGCGGCTCGTCCAGACCCGACAGGCGCCTTTCGCCTTGTCGCTGCACAACGGCCTGCAGCTGGTGGGCATCGTGCTGCAACCGTCCCCGATCGGCTGGCATCGCCTGGACCGTGGCCTGTGGCTGGTCAAGGATCACCAGTGGCAGGTCATCGATGATGCCTGCCAACTCGCCGACCTGATCGCCGATCACCTCGCCGCCAGCGCCGTCGAGGCCGGCGGCCCGGCCCGTGCCGCACGCCTCAAGCAGGCCATGCGCAACAGCATCGCCCACGCCCATCGCTATCACCAGCAATCGCCGCTGCCTGCCCCTTGCGCGTTCGTGCGCGCCGAGCAGTGCCTGCGCCAAGGCCACGTGTTCCACGTCACCTCCAAGGCCACCGAGGGCTTCGACGAAGCGGATCTGCAGCGCTACGCGCCGGAACTGGGCGCGCGCTTTCGCCTGCATTACTTCGCCGTGGCTCCCAGCCACTGCCTGGCGCAAGGCGTCTTCGAGATTGACCCGAGCGCCCACGCCGAGGCCCGGCGCTTGCTGCACGGGCAGCCATCGGCAGACTGGCCGCTGCTGCCGTGCCACCCCTGGCAAGCGGCGCACCTGCTCGAGCAGCCGGCCATCGCCGCGTGCCTGGACCGAGGCGATGTGGTTTCGCTCGGTCCGCTCGGCGAAGTCGCCATTCCAACCTCGTCTGTGCGCACGGTCTGGCTGCCGCAACAAGCCCGCTTCCTCAAGCTCGCGCTGAGCATCCGCATCACCAACTTCATCCGCGACAACCCTGGCGAACAGGTACAGCGCGCACTCGATGCAAGCCGCGCCCTGGCCGGCCTGCCGTCCAAGGCGATCAGCACGCCATCGTTTCGCGTGCTGCTCGAAACTGGCGCACACGGGCTGGTACTGGACGATGCGCGGCTGTTGGCCGCGACCACGGTGTTGCAGCGGCACGCCTTGCAGCCGGAGGCGATGTCGCGGTTCCAGGTGATGGCCGGCGTACTCGAAGGCGCGGGCGCCGACATCGGCCTGTCCTCGCTGCTACGCGAGGCGGCGCATGGCGGCAGCCTGGGCCCGGGCGGCGTACGAGCATGGTGGCGACGCTACCTGGACATCACGCTGCGGCCACTGCTTGCATTGTTCCTGGAGCATGGCGCCGGCCTGGAAGCGCACCTTCAGAACAGCCTGGTCCGCTTCGACGAAGGCTGGCCGGCCGCGGCCCTGGTGCGTGACATGGAGGGCGCCACGGTCAGCCGGGGATCGGCTGCCGCGGCAAGCCTGCCCGCCGACAGTGCCGCCCTCTACGACGACGACGAAGCCTGGCATCGCTTGCAGTACTACTTGCTGGTGAACCATCTCGGCCAGGTCGCCGCGGGACTGGCGCGCTGCACCGAGGTGGACGAGCAAACCCTGTGGGACGACACCGCAGCGTGCCTGTCGGCCACCGACCACCCGCGCATCTTGCAACTGCTGCGGGCCAGGACGCTGCCAGCCAAGGCCAACCTGCTCAGCAGCTTTTCCGAACGCGGCGAGCGTCCGCTCTACGTGCCGATAGTCAACCCCTTGCGCAGGCGGGCCTGATGGACGCGCTGAACGCCTACGCGGCGCTGGTGTCCAGCCCGGCCTACGTGCACGCCAGTCGCCGGGTCATGCGGCAATTGCTGGAGGCGTTGCTGTTCGAGCGCGTGCTGGCGGCGCATTGGCCCACGCAGGAGCAACTGTGCATCACCACCGCCGACGGACGCCTGTCCTATCAATGCCAGGCGCGGCGCGATCTCGGCTTCGGGCGCATCCGCGTGCTCGGCACCATCGAGCGCGTCTGCGATGGACAGCGTCAGGAAGCACGCGACCCGGCGCAGTTTCTTGCCGAGATCGGGCCACTGGCGGGCGTCGAGCTGGCCGCGGTGCAGCGCTTTGCCAGCGAACTGCTTGCCACCCAGGTCAAGCATGCGCAGGGCCTGCAGGCGCGCGGCGGCGAACGCCTGCAGCACGCGGACTACGACACGGTCGAAGCGCGGCTGCTGCAGGGCCATCCGTACCATCCTGGATTCAAATCGCGCCAGGGCTTCGACCTGGTCGACAACGCCCGCTTCGCCCCTGAGCTCGCCGGCCTGTTGTCGCCGTGGTTGTTGGCCGCGCACCGCGATCATTGCCGGTGGTCGGCCAGTGTCACGCTCGACCCGGCGCGGCTTTGCCGCGAGCTGCTCGGCCAGCCCGATGCGGAGCGTTTTGAAGCAACGCTCGAACAACGTGGCCTGCGCGCCGCCAACTACCTGCCGTTGCCGGTGCATCCCTGGCAGTGGCGCGAGGTGATCGCCACGCACTATCACCCGGCGTTCGCGCGTGGCGAGCTGGTGCCGATCGGTGCGATGGCCTCGCGCTACCAACCGCAGCAGTCGATCCGCACGTTGGCCAACGCCGACGAACCGCTCGATTGGACACTGAAACTCTCGCTGAGCCTGCTCAACACCTCCACTTCCCGTGTGCTGGCGCCGCATACCGTGGCCAATGCCGCGCCGATCAGCGACTGGCTCACCGGCCTGGTCGAACGTACGGCCTGGGACGCGCCGCTGGCCGCGCCCGTGCTGCTGCGCGAGCGCGCCGGGGTCAGCTACGTGCCGCGCTTTGCCGCGGCCGGCCAATATGGTGCGCTGGGCTGCATCTGGCGCGAAAGCGTGCCGCTGCGCACGCCGCGTGGCACCTGCGCACTGCCGATGAGCGCGCTGTGCCACATCGATGGCGATGGCCAACCGTTGATCGGTGCATGGCTGCAACGCTACGGCGCTGGGAGCTGGCTGCGACGATTGCTCGAATGCGCCTTCCTGCCGGTGCTGCAGCTGTTGTGGACGCGCGGCGTAGCGCTGGAATCGCACGCGCAGAACATGGTGCTGCTGCATGTCGGCGGCTGGCCGAAAGGCGTGATGTTGAAGGACTTCCACGATGGCGTGCGCTACGGCCGAACCTGGCTCGATGCACCACCCCCCTCGCTGCTGCCCACCCCGGCCGAGCACGCGCAGGTCAATGCCAACTCGTTCCTCGAATGCGACACGCCAGAGGACCTGCGCGACTTCACCTTCGATGCGTTGTGCTTCGTCAATCTGGCCGAACTGGCGTGGTCGTGGGCGCACGACCACGGCCTGGACGAGGCCGAATTCTGGGCCCTGGCGCGCACGGTCATCGCCGAGCACCAGGCCCGCCATCCGGAACTGGCGCTGGCCTTCGCGCGCTTCGACGTGTTGGCGCCGACGGTAGGCATCGAGCCACTGGCCAGCCGGCGGCTATGCCCGGGCCACGCCCTGCCCTCCATAGCGATCTCCAATCCACTCGCGCCGGTGCCTGCATGCGACTGAAGCAACAGCTGCTGTCGAGCACGGCGCCGGTCAATGGCGTGTTCTGTGCCGTGCCCACGCCGTTGAGCGTCGAGCTGGCGGCGGCGGCCGGCTACGACTTCGTGGTGATCGACCTGGAACACAGCCTGCTGGCGCCGGACATGTTGGCGGCGATGCTGCTGGCAGCGCGCGCAAGTGGTATCGCCGCACTGGTGCGCGTGGCGCACCTGCAGCAGGTAGCGCCGGCGCTCGACCACGGCGCCGAGGGCATCGTGTTCCCGCGCATCGGCTCGGTGGCCGAAGCCCGCGCGGCGGTGCAATCTGCTCGCCACGGGCCGCTGGGGCGCCGCGGTACCAGCGCCACCTTCCACAGCGGCTTCGGCCGAGACGACCTGGCAACCGCGCAACGCCGGTTCGACGCCGACACGCTGGTGGTGCTGATGATCGAGGATGTGGCGGCGGTGGCATTGGCCGCGGAGATCGCCGCGGTCGAAGGCGTGGATGTGCTGCTGGAAGGAGCGGCAGACCTGGCGCAGTCGCTGGGCCTGCCGTGGCGCACACGCGATCCCCGGGTGTGCGAAGGGCTGGCGCGTATCGAAGCGGCCGCGCGCGCGGCCGGCAAGTGGTTTTGCGCCATGCCGCGGCTGCCCGAAGACGCGATGAGCTGGCGCAGCCTGGGTGTGCGGATGTTCGTGCTTGGCGAAGACCGCGGGTTCTTGCGCAGGGCGCTGGTCCAGCGTTTGCAACAACATCGCGCCGGAGCCCAAGCATGAACCGCCAACACGTGCAGGCATACGTTGCCTCGCGCCCTTCGCCGGTGTGTGGCTACGTCTACGATCTGGCCCAGCTGCGAAGTCGCTGCCGAGCGCTGCGAAGGCAACTGCCTGCCGGCTGCAGCCTGTTCTATGCGGTCAAGGCCAACTGCGACGAGCGGGTCCTGCGCAGCCTGCTGGGGGTGGTGGATGGGTTCGAGGTGGCTTCGCTCGGCGAGATCGAAAAGGTCCGCGCCATCACGACGGAAGCCACGATTGTGTTCGGCGGCCCTGGCAAGACCGACGCCGAACTGCGGGGCGCCTTGCACCACGGCGTGGCCTTGTTCCACATCGAAAGCGAGCACCAGCTGCGTCGGCTGGACTGGCTCGCCGGGCAGCGCGGCGAAGTGGCGGACATCCTGTTGCGGATCAATCCGGCGCACGCGCCGGCGAAGGCAAACCTGCGCATGGGCGGCCAGCCAACCCAGTTCGGCATCGCCCAGGACCAACTGCCTGCGGTGTTGGAGGTGGCGCGGCAGTGCCGGCATGTGCGCGTGCAGGGGCTGCATTTCCATGCCGTCTCCAACAATCTCGACGCCCAGGTGCATCTCGGGCTGGTCGCACACTATCTGGCGTTGGCCAGCGCGTGGCGCGAGCAACAGGGTTTGCCGCTTCACTGGCTCAATGCCGGCGGTGGCATCGGCGTGGATTACATCGATCCGGCAAACCGTTTCGATTGGCCGGGATTTTGCCAAGGCCTGGCGCCGCTGCTGCTGGGCCAGCCAACGCCGCCGCACCTGGTGTTCGAATGCGGCCGCTTCCTGGCCGCCAGCTGCGGTCATTACGTGGCCGAAGTGATCGATCTCAAGCCCTGCTTCGGGCGATGGTTCGCGATCCTGCGCGGTGGCTCGCACCACTTCCGCCTGCCCAGTTCCTGGCAGCACGACCACCCCTGCTTCGTGATCGAGCGTGAGCAATGGCCCTATCCCTTTGCGCGGCCGAGCGCCGTGGGCCAGCGAATAACCCTGTGCGGCGAACTGTGCACGCCCAAGGACGTGCTTGCCCGCGAGGTACTGCTGCCGCGCTTGCGGGTGGGCGACTGCATCGCCTTTCCGCTGGCTGGCGCCTATGGCTGGCACATCTCGCACCACGACTTCCTCAGCCATCCGCATCCGGAACGGTTTTTCCTGGAGAACCCTGGCCCATGACGCTGCTGCGCTCAACCCCCGACACCGAACCGGCCGCCATCGCACTGGTCCCGCTCGCGCTGATCCTGCCTACCGAGCATCACTACCCCGCCCATGCACAGGCGCTGGCTGCGGACATGCACCGCCGTGGCCTGTGGCACATGCCGATCGTCCTCGACCAGGACAGCCACGCGGTGATGGATGGGCACCATCGGCTGGCAGCCGCGCATTTGCTGGGCCTGGCGGTTGCGCCCTGTCTGCGGCTCGCCTACGCCCAGGTGTCAGTCACTGCCACGCGCGAGGGTTATCGCGTGGACCCGGCCGAGATCGTGCGTCGCGCACGCTCGGCCGACCCCTATCCGCCCAAGACCACGCGCCATGCGTTCGCGTGCCCGTTGCCGCTGTGCAACCTCTCCCTGTGCCTGCTCGAACCAGGCGCAAGTGCACCTAGTCGGGCCCGCCCGCCTGCCCCCTGAAGGAAACCCCGTGCAACGACATTCCCTCTATCTGGCGTGCCTGCTCGGCATGCCGCATGCCATCGCCACGGAGAACGATCCGGCGCGGCTGGTCGAACTCGAATCAATCAAGGTCGTCGCCTTCATGCCCGACACTGTGCAGATCGGCACCTTCGGCGATGCGGCACCGCTGGACGTGCCCCAGTTGACCCACGTCATCACCCGCGAAGTGCTCGACGCGCAGCAGGCCGGCGGCATTCATGACGCCCTGCGCAATACCGCCGGCGTCACCCGCGCCCAGCTCAACGGCGCGGCATACGACAACATCGCCATTCGCGGCATCCTGGTGGAGAACCGTGCCAACTACCGCCTCAATGGCTCGCTGCCGGTGATCAACCTGATCGACATTCCACTGGAGAACAAGCAACGCGTTGAAGTGTTGAAGGGGGTGTCTTCGCTGTACTACGGCCTGGTGCCGCCGTCGGGCATCGTCAACCTGGTGAGCAAGCGCGCCGGCCGCGATCCACTTACCGCCCTGGCGCTTTCGCTCAACGACCACGGCGCGGCGCAACTGCATGTGGACCTGGGGCGCCGCTACGGCCGGCAACGGCAATTCGGCGTGCGCGCGAACTTCGCCATCGCGCGCGAAGACAATGGGCTGCGCGGCCTGGACGGCGACAGCCACCTGGCCAGCGTGGCGCTGGACTGGCAGGCCAGCGAAACCCTGGCGATGGCGTTGGACCTGGAAAACTACGCCAAGGACGTGGGAGACGCGGCCACTATCGCAGTGCCGGCACCGGTGCGCGGCAGCATCCCGCTGCCGGGCGCGCCCGATGCGCGCCTGACCCTGTCTGCCCCTTGGATGCGCTACGCCGCGCGCGCCAGCAACCTGCTGTGGCGCGTGAACTGGCAACCCAATACCCGCTGGTCGCTGCTGCTGGAGGCAGGCGTTGCCCGGCTCGACCGCGATCGCCACTACGCCCAGTTCGAGCGCTACGATCTAGCCAGCGGCGAAGGCCAACTGCGGGTGATGTATACCCCAGGGCAAAGCTGGGAGAACCGCAACCTGCGGGCGCAGGCCAGCGGCCTTTTCGGCAGCGGCAGCGTAGGTCATACGCTCACCCTCGGCTACGTTGCCAGCCGCCGCAGCCAGGATCCGCGCGTGGCCACGACCGCACGCTTGGCGCAGAACCTCTACGTGCCGCGGGCGCTGCCCCACCTGGCAATGACGCCGAGCGGCAAGGGCAACCCCTCGATGATCCGCGACGACCTGCTGTACCTGTCCGACCGCATCCACTTCGGTGCGCACTGGCAGGCGCTGCTGGGCGTGAGCGCCAGCCGCTATCGCAGCCGCGGACCGAGCACCGAGTATCGCGCCAATGAAGCCATGCCCTCGGCCTCGTTGCTCTGGCAGCCACGCCACGACACCGCCTTCTACGCCACCTACGCCGAAGGCCTGGAGGAAACCGGCTGGGCGCCGTCGAACCGCGCCAACGCCGGCGAGTTGATGCCGCCGGCGCGGGCCAAGCAGATGGAGCTCGGCGCCAAGCTGCAGTGGGGCGGCGCGTTGCTGCAAGGCGCGGTGTTCGAGATCCGCCGTCCGACCACGACCATCGACAGCGCCAACCGCTTCGTCCTCAATGGCCTGTCGCGCTATCGCGGTCTCGAGCTGGTAGCCAACGGCAAGCTGTTCGATAGCCTGGATCTGGTGGCCTCGGCGCTGTGGCTGGACGCGCGTCAACTGGCCCGCGCCAACCCGGCCACCTACAACCGCATCCCGGTCAACACGCCGCGCACCACGGCCAGCCTGTTCGTCAGCTACCCGCTGGCGGGCCTGCCCTCGCTCGCCCTCAATAGCGGGATCTACTACACCGGCCGCCGCCCGGTGGACAACGAGAACCGCGCCTTCATTGGTGGCTATGCGACCTGGTCGCTGGGGCTGGCATGGACGCCCATCCGCACGCGGCATCCGTTCACCCTGCGCGCGACCCTGGACAACGTCAGCGGCCGCCAATACTGGAGCACCGCGGCCAATGGCCTGCTCGGCGCGGCGCTGCCGCGCACCTTGTCGCTACAGGGCAACTGGTTGTTCTGAGGGCAAGGCTCAGCGCGGTGTCAGGTCGCCGTAGACGATCTGGCTGCGGAAGCCGCGCCGCACCTGCTGGAACAGCTCGCGGAAGGCGGCGTAGTCCTGCGGCTGGCACAGCTGCTGCGGGCCATGGATGGCCTTGCGCGCAAGCCGGTGCGTGCTGGTCACGGTCTGGCCGTCGCGTTGCCAGTGCACGCTGTACTCGCCGGCGGCGTTGCTGAACTCGGCATCGCGCGGCAGCACCGCGATCGGCACGCCTTCGGGGAAACGCAGCACGTAGGTTTCCTGGCGCAGGCTGTCGTTGCAGTAGAACGGGGTCAGGTTGGTTTCCGCCGAGGCGCTGGCATACAGGTCGCGCGCGGACTCGGCACCGGGCATGTCGGGCAGGCGCATGCCGCCGATCTGCTGGAAATCGACGTAGTCCTCGGCCTGGAAGCCATAGCGATAACCGAACGGCTGCGACAGGTCGAGCGGATCGCCCTGCATCGTCAGTTCGCCGCGGCCATCGAAGCCGGCCTGGGCGATGATCGATTCCTCGATGCGCGCGCGGTTCTGTGCATTGAGCTGGACGAACATCGCCCGCAGGCCGATCTCGCCGGTCTGACCGCTGTCCAGCGTGGTCAGGCCGCGCACGCCGCCGTCGGTACGGAAATCGAACTCGCTGCGCGCGACATAGGCATTGCGGCTGCGGTCGTTGGCCGGCGTGCGCGCGACCCGGCCATCGGCGCTGTGCACCACCGGCGCGCCGAGGTCGGAGGCCGGCAACTGGCCGAAGCGCGCGTACGGATTGGTCGAGTCGACATACAGGTCGAACTCGGGCAGATAGGTGATCGCGTGGTTGAAGCGCCCCAGCACCGCGATGCGCGGCAGCGTCGGCCCGCCATCGGCGCCGATCAGCACCGGCGTGCTGGCAATGCCCTTGGCCGCAAGCAGGGCTTCGAGGATCACGGTGTGGTCCTTGCAGTCGCCGTACTGGCTGTCGGCGATGCGCTCGGCCGGGTTCGGCTCCAAGCCGCCATTGCCGAGGTACACCGCGACATAGCGGATGTTGCGTGCGACCCAGTCGTACAGCGCCGCAGCCTGGGCACGGCGGTCGCCAGTGGGGATGCCGGCGGTGATCTGTTCGGCCAGGGCCTGGATCTTCGGCGTCACCGCCGCCGCCTGCCCGGCCTTGGCGTGATAGGCGCTGCCCACCTGCGACCAATCGCGATAGGTGCTGGCCATGATGGTGGGGCTGAATTCCCACGCCGCCGCGCTCCAGTTCTGGCTCTTCATCGGCAGCGCGCGCTGGTAGCGCCACTCCCAGCGTTGCTGGCCCTTGCGCCGCAGCGGGCGCTGCGCCTCCACCCCGCGCGCCCAGACCTGCATCGGCATGCGCTCGGGCGCGGTCAGCGTCACCACTGCTTCCTGGTACTGCGAGAACACGCTGAAGGTTTCCCACAGGCTGAAGTAGCCGGGGAAGAACGGCGTGTGCTGGCTGCGCCGCACCACGTAGGCGATGCGCGCGCCCGGCGCCAGGTTCGGAAACACGATCACCCGCACCTTGCGGTCGGCATACATCGCCGCCGAGGCACTGGAATAACTTTCCTGGGTGTAGATGCGGTCGGCCGGCACCGGCTGGCGCAGGCCCTCGGCGGTGATGGTGTAGGCCTCGAGCACTTCGAGGGTCTCCATCTTCTCGCTGTAGCTCAGCCGCACCTGGCTGAAGTGCTCCACCGCCGACTTGGTCTTCAGCAGGATCTCGTAGCTGTCGGTCTCGACATTGCTGGCGTCCTCGCGCACCTCGTAGTCGGCGCGGTACCGCACGTAGCTGAAGTTGTTCTCGGCCTGGCCGGGCGGCGGCGTGGGCGGGGCCGAAGCCTGGGCAAAGGCGAACGCCGGCCACAACAGGCACGGTAACAGCAGCCACACGATCGAACGCACCCCAACCCCCTGAAAGATGGCCTGCGCCACCCGCGATGCCACGCATCCGGCGCGGCGACGGTGCCAGCTTACCCGGCTTATTTCGGTGGCGGCGGCGCCAGCACGGTGCGGTCGCCGTTGTGTTCCGGTGCGCTGACCACCCCGGCCGCCTCCATCGCCTCGATCAGGCGGGCGGCACGGTTGTAGCCGATCTTCAGGCGCCGCTGCACGCCGGAGATCGACGCGCGGCGGGTTTCGGTGACGATGCGCAGGGCCTCGTCGTACAGCGGGTCGGACTCATCGCCACCGCCGCCGCTGGATTCGGGCAGGCCGGTGGCGCCGACCACGGTGCCGTCGCCCATGGTCTGGACCTCGTCCAGCACGCCTTCGATATAGGCCGCCGGGCCGCTGGCCTTGAGGTGTTCGACCACCCGGTGGACTTCCTCGTCGCTGACGAAGGCGCCGTGCACGCGGTCGGGCATCGCCGTGCCCGGCGGCAGGTAGAGCATGTCGCCGTGGCCGAGCAGGGTCTCGGCGCCGCTCTGGTCGAGGATGGTGCGCGAGTCGATCTTCGAGCTGACCTGGAAGGCGATGCGGGTCGGGATATTGGCCTTGATCAGGCCGGTGATCACGTCCACCGAAGGCCGCTGGGTGGCCAGGATCAGGTGGATGCCGGCGGCACGCGCCTTCTGCGCCAGGCGCGCGATGAGCTCTTCGACTTTCTTGCCGACGATCATCATCATGTCGGCGAATTCGTCGATGAAGATGACGATGAACGGCAGCGTTTCCAGCGGACGCGGCGCTTCGCCCAACTCCGGGTTGGGCTTGAACAGCGGGTCCATCAGCGGCTGGCCCGCCTCTTCGGCGTCCTTGACCTTCTTGTTGAAGCCGGCCAGGTTGCGCACGCCCACCGCGCTCATCAGCTTGTAGCGGCGCTCCATCTCGGCCACGCACCAGCGCAGGCCGTTGGCGGCCTCCTTCATGTCGGTGACCACCGGCGCCAGCAGGTGCGGGATGCCCTGGTAGACGCTCAGTTCGAGCATCTTCGGGTCGATCATCAGCATCCGCAGGTCCTTGTGCGAAGCCTTGTACAACAGGCTCAGCACCATCGCGTTGACCGCCACCGACTTGCCCGAGCCGGTGGTACCGGCGACCAGCAAGTGCGGCATGCGCGCCAGGTCGGCCACGGTCGGGCGGCCGGCGATGTCCTTGCCCAGGGCCAAGGTCAGGTGGCTCGGCGACTTGTCGTATTCCTTGGAGCGCAGCAGCTCGGAGAGGAAGATCATCTCGCGGCTGACATTGGGGATTTCCAGGCCGACCACCGACTTGCCCGGGATCACGTCGACCACGCGCACCGACTTCACCGACAGGCCGCGGGCGATGTCCTTGTCCAGCGAGCTGATCTGGCTGACCTTCACGCCGGGCGCCGGCTCGATCTCGAAACGGGTGATGACCGGGCCCGGATAGGCGCCCACCACCTGCGCATCGATGCGGAAGTCCTTGAGCTTGAACTCGATCTGTCGCGACAGGGTCTCCAGGGTTTCCTCGGAATAGCCCTTGGCCTGTGGCTTGGGATCGTCGAGCAGCGCCAGCGGCGGCAGGTCCGAGCCATCGCCGTTGACGCCATGGAACATCGGGATCTGCTGCTCGCGCTTGGCGCGCTCGCTCTTCTCCACCACCGGTGCCGGCGGCGGCTCGATCTTCACCGGCTCGCGCTTGGCCTGCTTGACCGCTTCGACCTTGCGCACTTCCTCGCGCTCCTCGCGCATGGCGCGGGTCTGCTGCCACTCGTTGGCCTGCTTGCTGCTCTTGCGCAACAGCGGCGGCAGCATCAGCACCCAGCGGCCGATGCGCTCCATCACCGCGAACCAGGACAGCCCGGTGGCGAGGGTGATCGAGATCAGCAGCAGCACCACCACGAACAGGTTGCTGCCCAGCGCGCCGAACGCCACGCGCAGCGAGTTGGCCACCAGCTTGCCGAGGATGCCGCCGGCCTGGGCCACATCGCCGCCGAACAGGCGCAGGTGCAGGAAGCCGGTGGCGGCGATCAGGAAGCCGACCATGCCGACCAGGCGCAGCGCCGGGCCCAGCTCGGGCTCGCCCTGGCCTTCCTTCTCCATGCCGAACAAGGCGATCCAGGCCACCGCGCCGAGGATCAGCGGCAGCAGGAAGGCGACATAGCCGAACAGTTGCAGGAGGACGTCGGCGATCCAGGCACCGGCCTTGCCCCCCATGTTGTGCACCGGCGCCACCAGGCTGCCGGTCTGCGACCAGCCCGGGTCGGCGGCCGAATAAGTGAACAAGCTGGCCAGCAAGTACAGCAACAGCGGCGCGATGGCGATCAGCGCCAAGTCGCGCCACAGGCGCTGGCGCCGTGTGTTTTCGGTGGGCACGGGCTTGCGCGATGCCTTGGCTTCGGCGGCAGCGCCGCGTTCGGGAACCTGTTTTGCCACCTGGCGCCAGACCTTAGAAAAGAATGCTTAGTAGTTGATAATAAACGAGACCGCCTCGGGAAACAGCTGCCATACCGCGAATGGCGCCCTCACCCATGCCGCAGCCATTGGCTCACGCATTTCCACCGGTTCGCCTTGATTAGACCGTGGCGCATCGCCACTCTATGCCCCCTGCGGACGAACGTGAGGCTGCGATCGTGCCGGCATCTCCTTCTGATCGCGAGTATATATGAGCGCTTTTTCCAGTCCTGCCAAGCATTCCCGCCTCCTGATCCTCGGCTCAGGCCCCGCCGGCTGGACCGCCGCCGTGTACGCCGCGCGCGCCAACCTCAAGCCGGTGGTGATCACCGGCCTGCAGCAGGGCGGCCAGCTGATGACCACCACCGAGGTGGATAACTGGCCGGGCGACGCCCACGGCCTGATGGGCCCGGACCTGATGACCCGCATGCAGGCGCATGCCGAGCGCTTCGAGACCGAGGTCATCTTCGACCACATCCATACCGCCGACCTGTCCAAGCGCCCGTTCACGCTGACCGGCGACAGCGCCACCTACACCTGCGACGCGCTGATCATTGCCACCGGCGCCACCGCCAAGTACCTGGGCATTCCCTCCGAAGAGACCTTCAAGGGCCGCGGCGTGTCCGCGTGCGCCACCTGCGACGGCTTCTTCTATCGCGACCAGGACGTGGCGGTGATCGGCGGCGGCAACACCGCGGTGGAAGAAGCGCTGTACCTGTCCAACATCGCCCGCAAGGTCTACCTGATCCACCGTCGCGACACCTTGCGCGCGGAAAAGATCATGCAGGACAAGCTGTTCGACAAGGTCAAGGCCGGCAAGATCGAGACCGTGTGGCACCACACGGTGGACGAAGTGCTGGGCAACGACGCCGGCGTGACGGGGGTGCGGGTCAAGTCCGTGCAAGACGACAGCACCCGCGACATCCCGGTGCACGGCTTCTTCGTCGCCATCGGCCACCACCCCAACACGCAGTTGTTCGATGGCCAGCTGGCGATGAACAACGGCTACCTGGAAATCCGCTCGGGCCTGGGCGGCAACGCGACCGAGACCTCGGTGGAAGGCGTCTTCGCCGCCGGCGACGTGGCCGACCAGCACTACCGCCAGGCGATTACTTCCGCCGGCTTCGGCTGCATGGCCGCGCTCGATGCCGAGCGCTTCCTCGACCAGATCGACTGAGTTCGGCCGATGCCGGAGGAAGTGCGCGGCTACCGCCGGCTGGCGGAGATTCCGGCCACGGCCTGGGACGCACTGCATGACGGACGAAACCCCTTCGTTCGCCATGCCTTCCTCGACGGCCTGGAACAAGAAGGCTGCCTGCGCCCGGAATGGGGCTGGAGCCCGCTGCACCTGACCCTGTGGGACGGCGACACCCTGCGTGCCGCCGCCCCCGGCTACCTCAAGACCAACTCGCACGGCGAATTCGTCTTCGACCATGCCTGGGCCCATGCCTATGCCCGCTATGGCCAGGAATACTTCCCGAAGTGGCTGGGGGCGGTGCCCTATTCGCCCGTCACCGGCCCGCGGCTGCTGGCACGCGACCCCGCGGCAGCCGCCACGCTGCGCGATGCCATCGTTACGCTGGTGGAGGACAACGGCCTGTCCTCGGCCCATGTCAATTTCCTGAGCGAGGACGACGACGCCGTATTCGGCGAGCAATGGCTGCTGCGACACGATGTCCAGTACCACTGGCAGCGGCGGCCGGAATGGCAGGACTTCGAGAGCTTTCTTGCGTCGATGGACCACAAGCACCGCAAGAACATCCGCCAGGAACGCAACAAGGTTCGCCAGGTCGGGATCGGGTTTCGCACCCTCCACGGCCACGACGCCAGTGATGCCGACCTGGCGGCCATGCATGGCTTCTACCTCAAGACCTTCAGCGAATACGGCAACTCGCCGGCCTTGACGCTCGATTTCCTGCGCCACCTGGCCCGGACAATGCCCGAAGCCCTGGTGATCTTCCTGGCCGAGCTTGACGGCGAGCCGCTGGCCGGCGCGCTGTGCCTGCGCGGCGGCGACACCCTCTATGGACGCTACTGGGGCGGCGCCACCCTTCCCGGCCTGCACTTCGAGACCTGCTACTACCAGGGCATCGAGTACTGCCTGCGCCAGGGCCTGTCCCGCTTCGAGCCCGGCGCCCAGGGCGAGCACAAGATCGCCCGTGGCTTCCTGCCGACCGAAGTGCGCAGCCGCCACTGGATCGCCGACCCTGGCTTCCGCGAACCGCTGGCCGAGTGGTGCGAGCAGGAGCGCGCCTCGGTGCGGCGTTATCGCCGCGAACTGGCCGCCCACTCGCCGTTCCGCGACGACGCCGGCCGCTGATGGCACGGCCGCCGGCCCTGCTGTCGGACGATCCGCTGGCGCCGTTCCCGCCGGTGGACCAGGCCCTGCGCGATCCCGACGGCCTGCTCGCGGTGGGCGGCGACCTCAGCCCGGCACGCCTGCTCAACGCCTATGCGCACGGCATCTTCCCGTGGTTCTCGGCCGGCCAGCCCATCCTGTGGTGGTCGCCGGATCCGCGCGTCACCTTCGACACCGCCGGCTTCCGACTACCGTCGCGGTTGCGTCGCCAATTGCGCCGCAGCAACTGGTCGCTGCGCGCCGATACCGCCTTCGATGCGGTGATAGCGCACTGTGCACACACGCCACGGCCCGGCCAGGACGGCACCTGGATCCTCCCGGCCATGCGCCGGGCGTATGCCGCCCTCCACGAACTCGGCCATGCGCATTCGGTCGAGGTGTACGAGGGTGAAGCGCTGGTGGGAGGTATCTATGGCGTCGGCATCGGCCGGATGTTCTTCGGCGAGAGCATGTTCAGTGGCCGCAGCGGCGGTTCGAAAGTGGCCCTGGCGGCTTTGGCGGGTTTCATGCACGAGCACGACTGCCCGCTGATCGATGCCCAGGTGGAGAACCCGCACCTGATGAGCCTCGGCGCCAGGCTGATGCCCAGGGATGAGTTCATGAGCCAGGTGAGCGAGCTGGTGGCCGAGCCGGGGCTGGAGGGCAGTTGGGCTGCGCGTTTTGGGGAACGGACCGCTGCCGCGCTCTGAGCGGATCTACTGCCCCTCCCGCATTGGATTAACACAAACTTTGCATGCGCGGCCGCGGGAGCGTAAAATCCCCGCCCTTAGGGTCCTCGAAGGGCCATCCCCGAACCGCAGGATTACATGTCGAAAGACGATTCCATCGAATTCGAAGGCACTGTCAGCGAGACACTGCCCAATACCACTTTC
>Ga0160435_1000206_pt1 | contig 28656 bp, 27 predicted proteins | sample HID1973K_E0MG_FD_108213 | JGI IMG/M metagenome (GOLD analysis project Ga0160435, IMG submission 108213) | Enriched mosquito-associated microbial communities from UW Madison campus, WI, USA - HID1973K_E0 MG | ecosystem: Host-associated > Arthropoda: Insects > Digestive system > Unclassified ...
AACGTCGAACGGCTTTCGTCGGTGGGCAACAGGTCCAGCACCGCTTGCACAGCCTTGTGCGCATGACCGGTGCTGGCATTGTCGATGGTGACGTGCAGGGTGAAATAGTACGGGTCGATGCCCAGCTCGCTGAGTTCGAACGAGGTGATCAACAGGTGCAGCGGCAGTTGTTCATAACCCAGGTTGTAGCCGATCACCTCAGGCAGGAATTCGTCCGACAACTGGCCCAGCGCCAACTGGATCGTGCCCTGCAGATACAGCTCATCGGCCAGCGGCGCATCGGCGGCGCAATCATTCTCGATGAGCAGATTGCGGTAGAGCAGCACATGGTTCATGGCCGGGTCGCCGTCACCCAGTTCTTCAAGGTAGGTGCGAATCAAGCCGTGATAACGCCAGTCGTCGGCATGCTTCACGCTGCCATACAGCCACGCGCCGTCCACCAGCTTGCTCGGCGCAACATGCTGCAGGAAGTACAGCGCGTGGGCCTTGTTGGTGAAGAATGAGCGGCCCTTGCCCGCACGTCGGTCATCCAGATACTGGCCGTAGCGCTCCGCCACTGAACGACTGTTCTCGCTGACCCAGTCGGGGAGGGCGTCGAGGTCGTCGGGCAAGTTGCACGGCAGGCCTTTGGCCTGATCGAGCTGCTGATGAAGGAATCCACGCACAGCGTCCTGACTGACTTCAGCAGGCGTGCGCAGAAGGCTGGTGTAGAGCGAATGGACCGACGCCTGCGGCGCCTGGGCGGTGGCAGAGCGCTCGGAAAGGAGCTGTAACGATGTCATGGGTGACCTGCTGACTTTTCTTGATATGTACGTCAGAGACAGGCCTGTGGCGATAATTCAAAAGAGTTTGAAAGAGGTCGATGACCGACACGCCGGACGGACAGCGACCTCCTGCCGCGCAACCTCGGCACGCGACGTGTGTCGTGCACAGGATCGCTGGACGGACGGATTATTTCTGCAGGTCGGTCGGCAAGTAAGACTTGTCCATGATCGCAGCCCAGTCGACGTTGCCTTGCAGTTCGCCATTGAGGCGCAGGGCGTCGGCCATGCGTTCCAGCTCGGTGAGGTTGAAATCGCCCTCGCTCCACATGTGCGGGGCAATCATGTTGTCCACCGCTTCTTTGGCGATGGCCGGCTCGAGCTTGAAACTCTTGGCCAGAATGTCGGCGGCCTGTTGCGGGTTGTCGTAGATCGCCTTGACGCCCATTCGCCGGCCTTCGATGATCGCTTTCAGCTTGTCGGGATGGGCCTTGGCGAACTCCCGGGTGGTGATGCCAACGGAGGTGGTCATCGGCGGCAGCAGATCGCTGGATTTATAGAGCGTGTCGTACTGGTTCTTGCGAATGATCGACAGGGGCTCGATCAGCACCGCTGCGTCCACGGCTTTCTGATCCAGCAACGTAAGGCCGTTGACGTAACCGCCGGACGCAACGCGGGTGACACTGCCGGCGTCGACGCCTTTGGCTTTGAGTGACATCAGCAGGAGCATTTCCGACACGCCTTTGGGCGAGGTGATTGCAACCTTCTTGCCCGCCAGCTGGGTGATGTCCTTGATCGGTGAGCCCTTGACGGTGACCACCGACGATTCGGCAACGGAGCGCGTGCCAATATTGACGATCACCAGGTCCAGCCCCTGACGCTGAGCGGCGAGGGCGGCTGCCACTGCCACTTCACCATAAGGCGTATCGCTGGCCAGGATATTGCGCACGGTGGTGCCGCCACCGCCTGAACCCAGAATGCCAGTGATGTCGATACCGGCTTTCTTGAACAGGCCGTTTTCCATCGCCACCGCGTACGGCAATCCGTACAGACTGGTGCCCCACTGAGTCACCGATATTTCATCGGCGCGTGCGAATGACGCCACCAGCGATAACGCTGCCAGGCCGAGGGCGGCAAATGTTCTGGTTGAGCGAAAACGGGATTGCTGTGCGGTCATTCTCGAAACTCCTAATAGCATCGGATGCTTGGGTCATGGCAAGAAATGAGGCTGAGCGTGAGTTCTTTTAGTTTCTGTACGCTATTAAAGGTCTCGGAGCAAAATGCAGGCCAAATCTGCGTTGAGACTGAGCACGAAGTTTTAGTTATTACAACTGTTTGATTTAAAAATGAAAGTTAAGCGATATGTTATGGGGCGCCGATATTCGGCGCACCCGGCGCCTATAGAGGAAACAAGCGTACACATTGTTTTGTGCGCCATATTGGCTCTTTTGGCGACGGTGGGCGGCGTCCTGCTTTGGTGCGAGTCGCCCGGATTCAGCACTACGCTGGAGCGAGTAGTGTGTACCTGATAAAAGCAGGGCCTCACGGGAGATCCAAAGTTGTCGGCTTAGCCGATAGATGCCTGTCTAATTGAACATTTAATCAATAAATAAATTCATATAAATCAATCGTCTTATTTCATTAAGACCATACTTCAAAGTGGCAGGACGCAATCTGGCGCCTATCTTGCTAAGTCCTTCATATCTAGCGTATGCGTTGTAATTTGAACGCTTTCAGCCTTGTCAGGCTCAAGGCTCACCAGCCGATCTGGAGGAGTGAAGAATGACGTTTGCATTGAAAGGCGGGTCGGTTGAACCGTTGCGAGTGGCCCCGGATACTCGCACACCGCATGTCACCTTGAGTCAGGTGACTCGTTCATTCAAAAAGGCTGGCGCAAAAGAGATGTTTGCAGCGCTGGGGCCTATCGATCTGACCTTGAACAAAGGCGAGTTCTTCTCCGTGGTGGGGCCTTCGGGCTGCGGCAAGTCAACGCTGATGGATGTGCTGTCGGGCCTGGCGCGGCCGACCTCGGGTGAGGTGATGTTCGAGGGCAAAGTCATCACCAGTGTGCCGGATGGCGTGGGCGTGGTGTTTCAGGAAGACGCCTCGTTCCCTTGGCTCACCGTCCACGACAACATCGCCTTCGGCCTGCGCCGCAGCGGCGTCGAGGGCGCCGAGGTCGAGCGCCGGGTTGCCTACGCACTGGGCTTCATGGGGCTGCGGGATTTTGCCGGCGCTTATCCGGCGCAACTGTCCGGCGGCATGCGTCAGAGGGTCTGCATCGCGCGCACGCTGGTCATGCAGCCGCGGCTCATTCTGATGGACGAGCCCTTCGGCGCGCTGGATCAACAGACGCGTCTGCTGATGGGCGACGAACTGCTGCGGCTGTGGCGTGAAACCGGTGCCACCGTTCTGCTGATCACTCACGCGCTGGACGAGGCCGCAATGCTCTCGGACCGGGTGGGAGTCATGTCGTCGCGGCCCGGACTGTTCATCGACATGGTCGAAACCGGCTGGGACCGTGACCGCGACAGCCGAGTGGTGTCGACGCCACGCTTCGGCGAAATCAATGCGCGGCTGTGGGACAAGCTGCGGGTCGAAACCATGAAGGTCATGGGCGCCCGGCATTGACCCGCTTCGGCGATTTTCGGAGGACGTCGATTTGAACATCGAAAGCGTACTGCGCGCGCTGTTGGTCGCAGGCTTCATCGGCTTGATCGAGTTACTGTGCCGCACCCATGTCATCCCCCAGAGCGTGTTGATCGCGCCGTCGCAGATGCTCACCCATCTGGTCTCGGTCGTCTCGGCCGGCGTGTATGGCAAGGACATTTTGTTCAGTTTTACCAACATCGCCGTGGCAGCGCTGCTGGCGATCGTCAGCGGGTTTCTGGTCGGGCTGGCGGTGCATTCGATGCCGCGCTTGCGTGCCGCCCTCGAGCCACTGCTGGCGAGCTATTACGCGGTGCCGACGTTCATCTTCTACCCGGTGTTCATCGTGGTCTTCGGCGTCGGTCACGGCTCGATCATCGCCATCGCCGTGCTGCTGGCAGTGGTCGCGATGATCACCGCGACGCTGACCGGACTGGACCGCATTCCCGGCGTCCTGCGCAAGAGCGCGGCGGTGATGCGCATGTCGCGCCTGCAGACCGCCTGGCGCATCGAGCTTCCTGCGGCGCTGCCGTACCTGTTCGGCGGGGTCAAGCTGGCAGTGGCGTATGCGTTCATCGGCGTGATCGCTTCGGAGTTCATCCTTTCCGGGTCCGGCATCGGCTACGCCATCGCGTTCGCCTACAACAACTTCGAAAGCGACAACATGTACGCCCTCATGTTGCTGGTGTTGATCAGCGTGACGTTGATCAACGCGGCGCTCAACTACTTCGACCGTCGCTTGCAAGCGCGTCGTCAACGGTGACCGGCATGCTGAGAATTCTTCCGACGTTTCTTCTGGTGGTGGCGTTGATCGCTGCCTGGCAAGGGCTGCATCTGGTGATTGGGGCCGGTGCGCTGACCTCGCCCTGGATGACCGTGTCCCATCTGGCGTCGATGATGGCCACGGGCGATCTCTGGTCCAATGTCGGCGCAACCGCCAAGGCGTTCGTCTACGCCATGGGCCTGGCGCTGATCGGCGGCATCGTGCTGGGCGTGCTGCTGGGCGTGAATCGCCTGGCCGGGGCTGTCGCCGAGCCAATCCTGCTCAACCTCTACGCCATTCCCAAAGTCACGCTGTACCCGCTGGTGCTGCTGTGTTTCGGCCTGGGGCTGTCATCGAAGGTCGCCTTCGGCGTGATGCACGGGCTGATCCCGATTCTGCTGTTCACCATGAACGCCATCCGGCAGATGCGCCCGGTTTACCTGCGCACCGCTGGCACCCTGCGCCTGACGCCCATCCAGTCGCTGGTCCACGTGCTCTTGCCGGCGATCCTGCCGGAGGTCGTCGCCGGCGTCCGGCTGGGCTTTGCGCTGACCCTGCTGGGCGTGCTGATCGGCGAAATGTTCGCCTCCCAGCGCGGCCTTGGCTACATGGCGGTCAACGCGATGGGGTTGGGCGATATCCCCACCATCATGTCGGTCGCCCTGTTGATCACGATCATCGCAGTCACCTGCAACAGCCTGATGCTGATGCTCGACAAGAAGCTGCAGCACCGCTAACCGACTCTCACACCGAACTGTATCCACACATAGGGGTAACCACGATGTACGACGTATTCCAGACTGACCGACTCATCGACCTTTGGCTGACCGAAGACATCGGCTATTGCGACCTGACCGCGCAAGTCATGATCGAGCCGGAGGAAACCGGTGCCTTCTACATGAACGCCCGGGAAACCCTGATCGTTTCCGGTATCGAGATCGCTGCCCGTGTGTTCAAGCGCTACGATCCGACGCTGGAAGTGATCGTGCGGGTCAAGGATGGTGAGAAGATCGAAGCAGGCACCGTGATGATCGACGTTCGCGGTAATGCGCGCAGCGTGCTGACCGCCGAACGCACCGCGCTGAACATCGTCCAGCGCATGTCCGGGATTGCCAACGAAACGGCCAAGTATGTCGCTGCCGTGGCCGGCAGCAAGGCGCGCCTGATCGACACCCGCAAGACCACGCCGGGCCTGCGCATGCTGGAGAAGCATGCGGTCACCTGCGGCGGCGGCCTGAATCACCGTCTGGGGCTGGACAACGGAGTGATGATCAAGGACAACCATATCGCGGTGTGCGGCGGCATCACCCAGGCAGTGCAGCGGGCGCGCCGGCAGTTGCCGGTGCTGACCAAGCTGGAAGTGGAATGCGACAGCCTGACCCAGGTGGCCGAGGCGCTGGAAGCGAACGTAGACGTGATCATGCTCGATAACATGAGCGTGGCCGACATGACCGAAGCGGTCAAAATGGTCAACGGCCGCACCAAACTCGAAGCATCCGGCGGCATCAACCTGTCTACCATCGGCGCGATCTCGAAAACCGGCGTCGATTACATTTCGACCAGCAAGCTCAATCAGGCGGCGGTGTGCGTCGACATCGGTCTGGACGAGGCGGAGTAAGGCACATGGCGCAGGGCATCTTCTTCTTTGTCGTCGGCCCCAGTGGCGCCGGTAAGGATTCATTGATCGAAGGCGCCCGCGCCCACCTCGGTGAGACCGGTCGTTATGTGTTCGCCCGCCGCACCATCACCCGTCCCACGGGGGCGCCGGGCGAGGACCATAACGGCGTCACCGAAGACCAATTCAGATCGTCCGTGAGCGCCGGGGAGTTTCTGATCACCTGGGAGGCGCACGGGCTTTCATACGGTTTGTCGACCGATCTGCTGACGGCCCTGAGCAACGGTCGCAATGTCATCGCCAACGGCTCGCGCAAGATGATCCGCGAACTGGCCGGTCTGGTGCCCAGGCTGGTGGTAGTGGAGGTCACGGCCAGCGTCGACGTGCTCGCTGCGCGGATCCTCGCCCGAGGGCGCGAGACCGCACTGCAGGCCCGGGCGCGGGTCATGCGGCAAGTCGAGCCGCTGCCGGTGGACATCGAAACCCTGCGCGTGAACAACGACGGCACCGTCGAACAAGGCATCACCCGCTTCATGCACGCCCTGGCCAACGCCTCCCGGCGTTTGCGCCTGCGCCGGGTGCCGGTGTCCACAGGCCTGGAACGCGTCGCTTACCTGCCGATGCACAGCGCGGTGCTTTCGGCGGCCGATTACCTGGGCGGCTCGAAAGTGGACCTGCTCGCGGACGGCAAATCCTTGAGCGTGCAGATCCACGGCCTGGACAGCGCCACCTTGCTGGCCGCCGACGAAATAGGCCTGAGCGAAGAGGCCTTTGCGCACTGGAATGTTGCCGAGGGCGCCGAAATCGCCCTGCGCCGGACACCTTCGCCAGCCAGTCGCCAGGCGCTGATCAAAAAGGTCCAGGGCCATGAGCTGGGCGAGGCCGAGTACGACATGCTGCTGCGCGACATCATCGAGGGACGCTACACGGACGGCGAAATCAGCGCCTTTCTGGTCAGCGCCACCCGCGGCCTGTCAGACGCCGAGGTCATTGCGCTGGCGAAAGTGCGGACCCGCTTCACGCCCACGCTGCACTGGGATCGTCCGATCGTGGTCGACAAGCATTCCATGGGCGGCGTGCCGGGCAGTCGCATCACGTTGCTGGTGGTGCCGATCGTGGCCGCCCACGGCATGGCGATGCCCAAGACCTCTTCGCGGGCGATCACGTCGGCGGCCGGCACGGCAGACGCCATGGAAGCGGTGGCGCGGGTGGACCTGACGGTCGAGGACGTGCAGCGCTGTGTCGAGCAGGCTGGCGCGTGCATTGCCTGGAACGGCCGGCTCAACCATTCGGTGGTCGACGACGTGATGAACGCCATCACCCGACCACTGGGCATCGACTCCAATCGCTGGTCGGTGGCCTCGATCCTGTCGAAAAAGCTCACCGCCGGATCCACCCATGTGGTCGTCGACATTCCCTACGGCCCACGTACCAAGCTCAAGACCCAGGCACACGCCCGCGAGTTGGGCGATCTGTTCGAGCGCGTCGGCGCCGGGCTCGGGCTGACGGTCGTTGCATTTGCCACCGACGGCAGTCGGCCCATCGGCCGGGGCATCGGGCCGTCACTGGAGGTGCGGGATGTGCGTCAGGTGCTGGATAACGACCCGACGGCGCCGCAGGATCTGCGCGACAAAGCGGTGTTTTTCGCCGGGCAGATTCTGGCCTGGGACCCGGCCGTGGGCAGCGTCGAAGCCGGACGCGAGCTGGCGGCATCGCTTCTGAGCAGCGGTGCAGCGCGCGCCGCATTCGAGCGGATCATCGATGCGCAAGGCCGAAAAACCCCGGCGCTGCCCGGCAAGATGACGTACGCGGTGCATGCCAACGCTGAGGGTCGGGTCACCGAGCTGGACGGCTGGCGCATCGGCGAAATCGCCCGTCGTGCGGGTGCGCCACTGGACAAGACCGCCGGTATCGATTTGTCCGTCAGGCAGGGCGACAGCGTGACAGAAGGGCAGGTCCTCTACGTGATTCACGGCTCCAACGCGGCCGATCTTGAGTCTGCCAGTGTGCTGGCGCAGATGAGCAGCGGCGTGACCATCGCGCCGACGCGGTGAGTCGGCACGCGGGTTGCACGCGTCAGAGGCTGACAACGGAGATGAACGTATGCGTGAACAATTAGCCGCGACCCGGCGTTGGGTGGTCCATGTCGAGAGTCGCTTGATTGGCGGCGCAGGCGGCCTGAATCACGAGGCCGTGCAGCGCCTGGCGGCACAGTTGGCGACCTTGCGTCAGCGGGGCATCGAAGTGGTCGTGGTGTCGGCCGGCGCCGCCGCCTGTGCAGGCTCGAGCCAGGCCGCGCCTTTGCCGCTGCACGAAACCCAGGCACTGGCGGCCATCGGACAGATCCGGTTGACCAATGCCTGGGCCGACGCCTTGCAGGGCGTCGGATTGCAGTCGGCGCAGATCCTCCTGACTCAGGACGATCTGTCCCATCGCAAGCACTACCTCAACGCCCGCAGCACGATGCAGGTGCTGCTGGGCATGGGCGTGATACCGGTGGTCAGCGAAAACGGCACCATCGCCAGCCACGGCATCCGCGCCGGCGACACCGACAGCCTTGGCGCGCTGGTGGTTAATCTGGTGCAGGCCGATGCCTACGTCATGCTCACCGAACTTGAAGGTTTCCTGACCCTGGCAGCGGACGCCGCGCACACGCTGATCGACCAGGCCTGTGCAGGCGATGCGGCACTGGATCGCTGCGCCCACGACATGACCGAGCGCTTCGGTTACGACGTGCGTTCGTGGCTGCGTTCGGCGCGTCTGGCGGCGCGCTCCGGGGCACACACGATCATTGCCGACGGTCGTCGACGCGGTGTGCTCGAGGCCATCGCGAGCGGCGCGTCGGTGGGCACCTTGCTGCTCTCGGACACCCATCCGGCGGCCTCGCGCGGGCGCTGGCTATCCAATCAATTGCCGATGCGCGGGGTGCTTGAGCTGATCGCCGGCTCCTACGCTGGAATAACCCAGGAGGGCGGCGTCACGGCGTTGATGATCCTGCGTGTGGAGGGCGTGTTCCAGCGCGGGGATATGGTGATCTGCCGAGGCCCGGACGGTGCCGAGCTGGCGAGGGGGCTGGTCAATTACAGTGCTCAGGAGATCCAGCGTCTGCGCGGGCAGTTCGTCGAGGCGTTTGCGCGACAGATCGGCTATGTCGCCGAGCCGGACATCATCAGCCGCGAAAACCTGGTGGCATTCGCGGCCAACTGAGCAAGTGGCTGAACCTCGCACGGTTCGAACCCGCCACCGCAGATAAGACGCGGTGGCGGCACTGGATCACTTGGGCAGGAAGGTGCCATCGCGCAGGCTGCGCTCGATGTCTTCCAGGCTGCGTCCGCCAGTTTCAGGCACCAGAAAGTAGATGAACACCCAGGCCAGCGCGTTCAGACCGGCGTACACCCACATCGCACCGCCGACGCCCAGCCAGTGGGTCATCGTCAGGGCGGTGCCAGTCAGCAGCAGGTTGGAACCCCAGAGCATGGCGGCATGCAGGCCGATGGCCTGATCGCGGATGGCGATCGGGTAGATCTCCGCGCCGGTCAGCCAGCCGATCACCTGAATGCCACCGGCGTTGAAGACCATGAAAACGATCAGGCAGCCGATGATCCACCAGGCCTGAGTGTCGCCCGCCAGATTGAAATGCAGCACCGCACCCAGCACCAGCAGACTGACCACCGCGCCCGGAATCATCGCCAGGCTCAGGGTGCGCCGGCCGGTGTGATCGACGATCATCTTGCCGACGAAGGTCATCACCAGATACGTCACCGCAACCCCCAAGGCCGACCACAGCGCAGCCGAAGCGCCGAAGCCTGCGTTCTTGAGGAAGGTGGGGGTGTAATAGATCATCATCTCAATGCCGCTCAGCTGGGTGAACGCGGCAATCCCAAGGCCTGCGACCAGCGCCGGCCTGACCCAGCGTTCCTTCAGCGCGGCCCAGCCGACGTTAGGCAACTGGTCACGCTTTTCCACGACTTCCTGAATGTCGGCGATCTCATCCTTGACCTCGCGGCGAGTCTCGCGCACCAGCGACAGGGCTTCAGCCGCGTCGCGGCGACGGTCGTTCTCCACCAGCCAGCGCGGACTGCCCGGCAGTTTGCTCATGCCCAGCAGCAACAGCAGCGAGGGCACGAGGGCGATGCCGATCATCCAGCGCCAGTCGAACAGGTTCTGGCCGGCCACGCCGACGATGGCCGCCAGCAGAATGCCGACGCCGATGGAGACGTTGAAATAGGTCACCAGCCGCCCGCGTTTGTCCGAAGGCGCCAGTTCGGCGATGTACGTCGGTACGATCTGGGTCGAGCCCCCGACCGCGAAACCCAGCACCAGACGCGCCGCCGCCAGGCACCAGACGTTAGGCGACAGCGCGGCGGCGAGCACGCCGATGCAGTAGATCGCCGCGACGATCATGATGGTGGTGCGTCGGCCACGGCTGGCCGACAGGCGAGTGGAGCAGATCGCGCCGATCACCGCGCCGAGCAGAATCGCTGCGGTCACCCATTCCTGAGCGCGATAGTCGAGCTGAAAGTCATTGGCAATCTGCGGCAGGGCACCGGAGATGATCCCCGTGTCATAGCCGTACAGGCCGCCGGCGATCGCGGCGACGGTCGCAATGACGGCCATGTAGGTCTGCGGTTTGAGGCCTGTACTGGAGGCCGTGTCAGCGGTCGTGGTCATGCGTCATCCTTTGCTCAGCGATCGTCTGCGCAGAAGGCGTAGACGATGGCGGCACGGTGATGCGTGCCTTGAGGGGATTGACCATTAACCTGCTGAAACGGTTCCGTTGCGATGGCAGCGGGGTTTTTCAGCGCTCGGCGTATTCAAGAACGGGCGAAGGCCGGTGACATCGCAGACGCCGGCCCTCGCATGCATTTACCAGCGACCGTCACCACGCGGGTGGTCGTAACCGCGGTCATATCCCCTGTTGTAGCCGCGGTCATGGCCATGGTTGTAGTAGCCGTGGGGCGGCGGTGGGGCAAAACGGCGATATTCCACGCGTTGCACCGGTACGTAGGCGACAGGCTGGTAGCGCGGTTGATAACGCGGCTGTGGCCGGTAATCGTGACGGTGCGATGAGTGGCCGCCGGAACTGGCAATCACGGTCGCCAGGACTGCGCCTACGGCTGCTCCGGCGATGACGGGCACGACCACGTCGCGCTCGTTCGCGGATGCCGTTCCTGCGGCAACCAGTAAACCGGACAGGATCAGGGCTTGGGTCATCTTCGAAAGCATGGGTGTCTCCTTTGGCGAGAAAGTGGGTTCGCCATGGACGTATGAAACACCGGATTCGTGTAAACGCAGGTCTGGAACAGGTAAAGGTTGAGTAAATCGGCCTGCCTGATCGTGACTAGACTGGACAGGTCAACCCTGTTCGGAGATCGACTCATGAACAATAAAAATACCCTCTGCCTCTGGTACAACGGCGACGCCCAGGAAGCCGCCCGGTTCTATGCCCAGACCTTTCCCGACAGCGCGGTCGGCGCCGTGTATCTGGCGCCTGACGACTTCCCTGCCGGCAAGAAGGGTGACGTCCTCACCGTCGAGTTCACGGTGATGAACATCCCGTGTCTTGGCCTCAACGGCGGACCGGAATTCACTCACAGTGAGGCGTTTTCGTTTCAGGTCGCGACCGAGGATCAGGCCGAAACGGATCGGCTGTGGGACGCCATCGTCGGCAACGGCGGCAAGGCCAGCGTCTGCGGCTGGTGCAAGGACAAATGGGGACTGTCCTGGCAGATCACGCCTCGGGTGCTCACCGCTGCCATTGCCGATCCCGATCCTGCCGTGGCCAGCCGTGCCTTCAACGCGATGATGCAGATGACCAAGATAGACATTGCCGCCATTGAAGCCGCCCGCAAAGGCTGACGTTTCAGCGCGGAGTCGGTGCGCGCTTCGCACGACCGGTACGGGGAGGGCGTACCCGTCGTGCGAATCACTCAGCTGAACCTCGGGGCACGGAAAAAGGGCGCGGGCAGGCCACGATAAAATAAACGAATCGATTTGATACTTTTTTCACATTGACTGGTTATAGTGGCTGCCCCGTTGGGGAGTAGCCTGCACTGGACCCACCGTCCAGAGCGTTCGCGTCAACATTCTCGGCAGCAGCCGTGGCGCGAACACCGTTTGGTTGGCGAGACCGACGATGCATCCATGCCTAAGGTCGGGCGTGTGGTTGCGTCGTTGACTCATTGCCCGACCGGACGTAAACCGTGAATCCTTTTTCCCTCGTATTCCTGGCGCTCGCCATGTCCACCGATGCGTTCGCAGCCGCGATCGGCAAAGGTTCCAGCCTGCACAAACCACGCCTGTCCGAAGCGCTGCGCACCGGCCTTATCTTTGGTGTGATTGAGGGCATCACGCCAATCGTGGGTTGGGGGATCGGCCAGGCCGCGAGCCGTTTCGTCGAGAGCTGGGACCACTGGATCGCGTTCGTGCTGCTGCTCCTGCTGGGGTTGCACATGATCTACAACGGTCTCAGACACGAAGAGGCCGAAGAGGAAAAGCCCGACCAGCACTCGTTCTTCATCCTGGCAATCACGGCATTCGCCACCAGCATCGATGCACTGGCGGTCGGCGTCGGGCTGGCATTCGTCAACGTGAATATTGTCGTCGCCGCGCTGGCGATCGGTGCTGCCACCACCGTCATGGTCACGATCGGCGTGATGCTCGGCCGCGTGCTCGGCAACGTCGTCGGCAAGCGCGCGGAGATCGTCGGCGGCATCGTGCTGATGCTGGTCGGCGCCACCATTCTTTATGAGCATCTGTCGGCAGTCTGAAGCCCTGCGCGTCGACGGCCCTGGAACAAAAACGCCCCGCCAGCGGATCAACGCTGAGCGGGGCGTTTGCGTCGGGCGCGTCGAGGTTCAGGCGTTGGCCGGGTTCATCACCAGCACGGCACGCAGGCGGACCTTGGCCGACATCATCAGGTCGTAGGCTTCGCGAGCCCGCTCGAGCGGGAACGTCTCGATCATTGGCCGGATCGCCTGCAGACTGGCGAAGGCCAGCGTCTGCTCGTTGTCGGAAACCGTGCCGGTCAGCGAGCCGACGACGGAACGCGCGCCGAAGATCAGGTCGGTGGCGTTAACCGTGATCGGATCAGGCGGCACGGCTACCACGATCAGTTCCCCACGTGGCGACAGTCCCGAAATCGTTTCGGCCATGCCCTTGCCGCTGGGCGCAGTGCCCAGCACCACCTTCGCGCCGCCCAACGCGCGCAGTGCATCGGCGACATTTTCCTGAATGGAGTCGATGTATTGATGTGCACCCAGCGACTGCGCCAGGTGCGCCTTGTCCGCGCCGCGCGCGACGGCAACCGTGTGGAAGCCCATTTTGCGAGCGAACTGCACGCCCAGATGACCCAGTCCGCCCAGGCCCTGAATCGCCACCACGTCACCCGGCCGTGCCTTGGAATTGCGCAGCGCATTGAATGTGGTCAGGCCAGCGCACAGCAGCGGCGCGGCTTCGGCGGCGTCGAGTTCCTCCGGAACACCCACCAGCCCGCGGGCTTCGGCCAGCATCACTTCGGCGTAGCCGCCGTCGACGGTAATGCCGCTGATGACCGGGTTATGGCAGTTCACCGGGTCGCCCTGTCGGCAGGACGGGCAACTGCCGTCTTCGCCTGCCAGAAAGCCCACGCCCACGCGCTGGCCGACGCTCCAGCCCTGAACGCCTTCGCCCAGTGCATCGATGCGACCGACGACTTCGTGTCCAGGCACACGCGGGTAGCTGATGCCGGGGAACTGGCCTTCCACTGTCGCGCTGTCGGAGTGGCAGACGCCACAGGCTTCAACACGAATGCGGACCTGACCGCGACCCGGATCCGGGATCGGCCGTTCGACCAGTTCCAGTTGGCCAGGGGCGGTTGCGACGATGGCGCGGTATGTCAGAGAGGTTGTCATGGGTCACCTTTATTCAGAATCAGAGCCGACGAATGCGCCGATGTGGCGTGCCACGGCGCGGGGAAACTGGAGTTGCGGACCGTGTCCGGCGCGCGGGAAAGTGATGAGTTGCAGGGTCGGCAACTGGCCGCTCAGCGCGTGCCAGTTTTCGACCGGGAAGGCGATGTCATGGTCGCCGCCAACGTGCAGCACTGGCACGGTCGTGTTCTTCAGCAGTTGCAGGATGGCGTCCACCGGGAATACCGGGTTCTTCGGCCCTTCACCCAATTGCGCGCCTGCCCACTCAAAAGGCACGGCCGGACTTGCGTCCTCGCGGGGTGCGGACAGACGCTCCCAGGAGCGCTCGGCGGCAGCCTTGGAGGAGGCCGATGAAGGCTCGAAAAACAGACTGACGAAGTCGTCGAAATCGTTGTCTCGCTTGGCCAGTTCGTAGAACAGCGCCTCGCCCGGTTTGACCAGTTGGCCGGGCGGCGTGGTTGCCAGCAGCGCCAGATGACTGACCAGTTGCGGTGCCTGGGCCAGAACGATCTGCGCCGCAATGCCGCCCACCGACCAGCCGCCGATCACCACTTTGCCCAGCCCCAGCGCCATGATCAGTTCGATGACATCCTTGGCCAGTGACGCGGGGCTGTAGCTGCGCTCGCCGGTGGACTGACCCAGGCCGCTGTAGTCAAACACCGTGACCTGAAAACCCTGATTCGCCAGGCTGTCGAGAAACAGCGGGTCCCATGAATCCATCGTCCCGCGGAATCTCACGCAGAGCAGCAGCGGCGTGCCGCTGCCGAAGGTCCGATAAGCGAGTGTTCTGCCGCTGATTTCGATGAACCGGGTTGTGGCCTGAGTGCTCAACGAATGTTCGGTCATGGTGAAGTCGTCCGTTCTTGTTGAATGTCATGGGTGTACGGTGGAAGTGACGCCAGGTTCTGCGCTTGCGATAAGCGTTACTTACATAAATCCATGATTAAAAAAGGAAAATTTATTAAGCGCTGCGCGCGATCGCGAAACTTTCTGAGTGCGCTACTTATCAATGCAGCAGTGCGTTAGTTATCTGTCCTGTACGCGTTCTCAATCAATCAAGTGCCTGGCAATCACTCTATCCCATCGTATTTATCTCCTCGCCTATACATTGGAGTAGGTTTTTTCAAGGTGGGTAGCGGTCGGGCAATCGCGCGTGATTTGAAATGGCCGGCGTTGCCCGCCAGAATCGCCGCCGATCCGGTGCAGGGCGTCGGGCGCGAGAGGTGAAGGAGCGGCGGTTGAACGAACAGACATTGTCCACACGGCTGGAGCGCGTCGCGGCGCTGGTGCCGGCGGGCGCACGGCTTGCCGACATCGGCTCGGATCACGGCTACTTGCCGGTTGCCTTGGTGTTGCGCGGCGTCATCGCGATGGCCGTGGCCGGGGAGGTGGCGTTAACGCCTTTCCACAGCGCCCAGCGCGTGGTGCGCGACAACGCGCTGGAGGCGGCAGTCACGGTGCGTCTGGCAGACGGTCTGGCCGCGATCGAGCCGGATGACCAGATCACCGCGATCAGCCTGTGCGGCATGGGCGGGGAGACGATTCGCGACATTCTCGAGGCCGGCAAAGCCCGCCTCACTGGCAGCGAACGCCTGATCCTTCAGCCCAACGGCGGCGAACAGCCGCTGCGCTGCTGGTTGATGGAAAACGGCTACCGGATCGTGTGGGAGGAAGTGCTGCGGGAGAATCGCTTCGACTACGAAATCATCGTCGCCGAGCGTCAGGGCCACGTTGCTTACACTGCACAGGAGCTGTACTTCGGCCCTGTGCAGCTGCAGGCGCGCAGCCCGGCGTTTCTGGAGAAATGGCGGCGCGTGTTGCGCCTCAGGCAACGCACCCTTGAGCAATTCACCCGGGCCCGCGTGGCGGTGCCCGAGGAAAAACTCAACGAACTCCAGGCCCATGTTCGCTGGATCACTGAGCTTCTGGGCTGAACCCTTGAAGGGCCCGACCCGGCCGCGAACCTCAGTTGATGCACTCAGTTGATGCGCGGGTGCTGCTGGACCAGCTCCTTGCGCTTGGCTTCGAGTTCGGCGATCTGCGCGTCGATGTCCTCGATTTTCTGCTCGATATTGTCGTGATGTTCCTGCAACAGCTCCTTCGCTTCCTCGATGTCCGAGGCCGCAGGCGCCGCGCCGCGTAACGGCTTGTTGGCAGTCTCTTTCATCGTAATGCCGGTGACGAAGCCGATGACCGCGATCACCATCAGGTAGTAGGCGGGCATGTACAGGTTGTCGGTGCTTTCCACCAGCCACGCCGCGGCGGTCGGCGTCAGGCCGGCGATCAGCACCGACACGTTGAAGGCGCTCGCCAGCGCGCTGTAGCGGATGTGGGTCGGGAACATCGCGGGCAGCGTCGACGCCATGACGCCGATGAAGAAGTTGAGCACCACGGCGAGTATCAGCAGCCCGGCGAAGATCAGGCCGATCTTGCCGCTGATGATCAGCATGAATGCCGGGATCGCCAGGATGAACAGCGCGATGCTGCCGATCACGATGAAAGGCTTGCGGCCGATCTTGTCGCTGACGAAGCCGATCAGCGGTTGAACGAACAGCATGCCGACCATGATCGCGATGATGATCAGCACGCCATGGTTTTCGCTGTAGTGCAGGTTGTGCGACAGGTAACTGGGCATGTAAGTCAGCAGCATGTAGTACGTGACGTTGGTCGCCACGACGATGCCGATGCAGGTGATCAGGCTGCGCCAGTGCTTGGTCGCCACTTCCTTGAACGACACTTTCGGGCCGCCTGAAAGGCCTTCACGGTCGCCTTGTTCCAGCTTCTCCACATGCTGCTGGAACGCCGGGGTTTCTTCCAGCGCGTTACGCAGGTACAGGCCGAGCATGCCCAGTGGCAGCGCAAGGAAGAAGGGCAGGCGCCAGCCCCATTCCTGGAATTGATCCTCGCCGATGACAGTGGAAATCAGCACGACCACTCCGGCGCCGAGCACGAAACCGGCGATCGAGCCGAAGTCCAGCCAGCTGCCGAGGAAACCGCGCTTGCGGTCCGGGGCGTATTCGGCGACGAAAATCGAAGCGCCGGTGTATTCGCCGCCCACCGAAAAGCCCTGCGCCATCTTGGCGAGCAACAGCAGAATCGGCGCCCAGATGCCGATCGATGCGTAGGAGGGGATCAGTCCGATGGCTGTCGTGCTCAGAGACATGATCACGATGGTCGCCGCGAGGACTTTCTGTCGTCCGTATTTGTCGCCCAGTGCGCCGAAGAACAGGCCGCCCAGCGGCCGTATCAGGAAAGGCACCGAGAAGGTCGCCAGTGCCGCGATCATCTGCATGCTGGGGTCGGCGCCGGGGAAGAAAACCTTGCCGAGCACGTAGGCCACGAAGCCGTAAACACCGAAATCGAACCACTCCATCGCGTTGCCCAGCGCGGCGGCAGTGATCGCCTTGCGCATCTTGGCGTCGTCGACGATGGTGATGTCTTGCAAGCCGATAGGGCTGACTTTTTTCTTGCGTAATTTCATAGGAACACTCTGTCGCTGATCTGTCGTGCTGCCATCCGCAGAAGCCGAACCTGCGCAGGGCAGAACACCCCGGCAGGTCGATGCCATTGTTTTGGTAGCACGCTGTTTTCGATCAGATACGAGAGCAGGGCAAAAAATTCACTGTGGCCCGAGATTTTCATCGCGTTGAGACCGGGACAAACGATGAGGGTTTTTCGGTCGTGTCGCTGTCCGGCGACGACCGGCGACGACCGGCGACGACGGGCAAGGGCAGGGCCCGCCATGGTATTCTTGCGCCCCGGTTACAACTCCTGTGGAATCCCCCGTGAAATTCATTCACCAGCGCGAGCATCTCAATGAAGACGACATTGTGGTGATCGAATGTTCGAACACCTGCAACATCCGCCTCATGAACGACGCCAATTTTCGCAGTTTCAAGAATGGTGGGCGACACACCTACCATGGCGGCGCATTTGATCGTTTCCCGGCGAAAATCGTCGTGCCGAGCACCGGCTTCTGGAACATCACCCTCGACACCGTCACCCAGCGCGCCATCAGCGTCACGCGCAAACCCAACATCAAGCATTCGATCAAGATCATCCGCCGGTCCGCTTCGCGTCTGCAGAGCTGAGCGAACGGGGTTGCGCCTGTTGCGCGGGCGCGGGGGCAGGGAGTATCGGCGATATCGATAGTGAGCATCACGCTTTACGAGTTCAGTTTCGGCGCCTGAACTGGACAATGGCCTGTATATGAAGACCCTGCCCGAACGGCAGAATTTTTGACAGGACACCGCCCATGCGCACTGTATTCGCCTCCGCCGCCTTGATTGCCTGCTCGCTGCTGGCAGGCTGTGCGACCGCTCCCAACGAGCCGACGCTGACCCTGGAAACCAGCAAGTCCCCCGAACAGTTCGCGGCGTGCGTCGTGCCTAAGTTGCAAGGTCATTCGATGAGCCCGATCCTGTCCCAGCCTCAACGGCATTACCGGATCACCGTGCCAAGTACCGTTGCGGCGGACAACGTCATCGAGGCCTACAAAGCCTCAACCGGCGGGAAGATTTTCGTCTACGAACGCAGCTTGATGGCTTCCGGCTTCGGCCGTGCCGCCAGGGAATGCGTGTGATCCTGCAGCACCCGACGATGCTTGCCGGCTGAAGCCGCCACAGGCGTTGGGGGTGGGGCCGAGCATGCGGACGGTCTTGGCCGCGCTGGCCGATCAGAAATCTTCTTCGCTGATCCGGATGGACAGCAATGTGTTGCTGGCGATGAGGTTGTCGAACGCTGGCTGAAACACCTGCGCAAGACTGGCGAGCATCGAGTCTTCACTGCTCCAGGCGCCCCGGATGGTCCAGCGTCCCGGATCAGGCTGATGGGCCTGCAGCTGGCAGTCCACGCACCCTTCGATACTCCGAGCGCGCCGCACTGAATCCTGCATCAACTGCGCACAGCTGGCCGAGAAACCTGGACGGGTCTGAATCAATACGACTCTGGATGACACGTGAGCATTCATGGTGATCCCCTGGAGGCGGCTGGCGCGGTTGGGGTCGGGCGGATGAAGGCGTCGCACGACAGTGATGGGACTGGGATCATGATCCGGCAGCCGCCCTGCCGCTGCCATAGTCGATGCGCATAGGCGATACAGACCTTCGTATAAGCGGCCCGAAACAGGGGAGTTGATGGCGCACTGCCGGCGGTCATGGCCGCGGCGCACGATGGCGCCGCGCGGGTTGGCGAGGGGCAGGTCGGGTCAGCGGACGTCGTCTGAGGTCACTGGATCGGCAGGCGCGAAAGCCTTCGCCGCAGCAACGGTGTCCAGCGATTCGCGCAGCAGCTGGATCTTGCCCTCGTGGGCCACCAGCCGTCCGGCGTATGACTGCAGGTACAGGCGGCCCGTTGCCGGGACCAGCGCCTCGACGTCGTATTCGGCGAAGGCCTGATCAGGCGTGTCGATCAGAAAGCGCACGCGCTTGAAGCGGAAATCCGGGACTTTAGCCAGCAGCGAGGCAATGAACGCTTCGATCTGAGCGGGTCCTTGCACGCGATGGGTGATGCCCAGCGATTGAAGGTAGGGCAGTTCAAGCACGCCATCGTCTGCGAACAATGCCGCGGCAGCGCGTGGGTCTTGAATGGATTCCAGGTACATCTGCAGCAGTTGGACGGCGTTTTTCATGATCATCTCCTTGAGCCAGTCGGGTCGTGTCGGCCGCGGTGTGGGGCCGACAGGCGTCAAGGTACGGAAAACGCGAGTTGTCAAAAATAGAAACTATGGCAACTCATCGTTTCATTTATGAAAGGCCGAGTGGGTGCCATACGATGGCGCGCGATCAACGGGGCCAGCGCCACGTCGGTGCCGAGAGGTGCTCGGCGAAAAAGTCGGACAGCGCCTTGATCTTCGCCGGACGCGTCCGCGCCGAAGGTGTGACGAAGTACAAGCCGCCGCGAGTCATGCTCCATTCCGGCAAGAGCGCCTCCAGTCTGCCGTCGGCCAGGAATTCGCTGGCCATGAATTCCGGCAGTTCGGCGACGGCCATCCCTTCCAGCAACATAGGGATCAGCGCATCCGAGTTGGTCACCCGCAGTGGACCGTTCGGCACCACGTCTTCCTCAGTACCGTCTTCATGGGTGAAGCGCCAGACCTGGCTGCGCGCTCGGTACGCATAACTGAGGCAAGGCTGGCTCGCCAGTTCCCGCGGATGCGCCGGGCGCCCGTGAGCCTTGATGTACGCGGGGGACGCCACGAGAAACTGAGTGACGGCACAGAGCCGGCGGGCAACCAGTGAAGAATCGGGCATCACCGCGATGCGCAACGCTGCATCAAAACCTTCCGCGATCAGATCGACCGTCGCGTCGGACAGGTGCAGGTCCACCGACAGTTCCGGGTACTGGCGCACCAGTTTCGGCATGAGCGGCGCGACCCAGCGCAGGCCGAACGACATGGGCACCGCCAGGCGGATCAGCCCGCGCGGCTGCACCGACAGGTCCTGCGCTTCGCTTTCGACTTCTTCGGCCTGGCGATAAATCTCTCCGGCCTTGGTCGCCATGCTCGCGCCGAACTCGGTCAGCGCCAGTTGCCGGGAAGTGCGATTGAACAGCCGTCCGCCCAGGCGTTCCTCAAGGCGCGCCACGGCTCTGGACACGGTCGGCACCGAGACACCCATAAGCCGGGCTGCGGCGGCGAACGATCCTTCTTCCGCCACCTTGGCGAACATCGCTAAACCTTCGAAATCAGGAAGTTTGCTCATTTCATTTCTGCAACGATGGATTGCGGACAATTCTATTTTGAAATGTTTCAGCCGTCGATAAGCTTCTCCCACATCGCAACCACTTACTGACGAAAACTGGAGAAACATCATGGCTCGCAAACTCGAAGGCAAAATCGCACTGGTCACCGGCGGCACTACCGGCATCGGCCTGGCCACCGCTCAACGCTTCGCCGCAGAAGGCGCTTACGTCTACATCACTGGCCGCCGCCAGGCCGAACTCGACAAGGCCGTTGCGCTGGTCGGCAACGCCACCGGCGTACAGGTCGACTCGACACGTCTGGAACAGCTCGATGCCCTGTACGAGCAGATCTCTGCCGAGCAAGGACGCCTCGACGTGCTGTTCGCCAACGCAGGCGGCGGTTCGATGCTGCCCCTGGGCGAGATCACCGAAGCGCACTACGACGACACCTTCGACCGCAACGTCAAGGGCGTGCTGTTCACGGTGCAGAAAGCGCTGCCGCTGCTGGCAACGAACGCCTCGGTGATCCTGACCGGCTCCACCGCCGGCAGCTCAGGCACCGCCGCGTTCAGCGTCTACTCGGCTTCGAAAGCCGCTGTCAGGGCCTTCGCCCGCAGCTGGATCCTGGACCTGAAGGACCGCAACGTCCGCGTCAACACCATCAGCCCCGGCGCCACCAAAACCCCGGGCCTGGTTGACCTGGCCGGGCCTGATGCCGCCCAACAGCAAGGTCTGCTCGATTACCTCGCGTCGCAAGTGCCGATGGGCCGAGTCGGCAACCCCGAAGAAATCGCCAGCGCCGCGCTGTTCCTGGCCTCCGACGACGCCAGTTTCGTCAACGGCATCGAGCTGTTCGTCGATGGCGGCCAGGCTCAGATCTGAGACAACCCGCGAGGCGGCGCCCGGCGCCGTCCTGCCCAGACTTTTCGGGGACACACACATGAAAGCAGCCGCATTTGCAGCACTCGCATTGACCCTTGCCTTCACCACCGCGCACGCCGCGACGCCAGCCACCGCAAGCCCCGTGACGCCTTCGCTGCAAGCGTCGGTGATCGATCACGTCGGCATCAACGTGCCGGACATCGACGCGGCGACGGCCTTCTTCAACGAACTGGTGGGCGCGAAAGTCATCTCCGACGTCCGCCCGGGCGCCATTCCCGCCGAATGGAAAGCCAGTTTCAACTGGCGTGAGTCCAGCGAGCTGCAACGTTTCACCATGCTGCAGCTCAACGGCGGTTCCAAGATCGAGCTGTTCCAGTATCAAGGTCCGCAGATCGACCATCAGCCACCCCATGAAGACGATATCGGCGCGACCCACATTGCCCTGCGCACCACCGATATCGACCGCAGCCTGGCCGTCGTCAAAGCCCGAGGCCTCAAGGTGCTCAACGAGCCGATCACCAATCCCGACGGCATCCGCTGGTTCTACGTGCTGACGCCATGGGGTTCGCAACTGGAACTGGTGTCGCTTCCGGCCGCCAGCTGAACCGGGCTGCTTGCCCACCACCCATTGGCTGCGGTGCATCCGAAAAACCGCGCATGCCGGGTTGCTGCCGCTCCGCGCCAGTTCGCGGGACAAGCCACGCTCCTACGGTTGCGAGCGAGTGGGATCAGCCAATTGATGCGGGACTTTCGGCGCCATCGGCCCGACTGCAGATCTCTCTGACTTTTGCGGCAGGTGTGGGAGCGTGGCTTGTCCCGCGATCGGCGACGCAGTCGTCGTGATTTCGGTGGGTGCGGTGTATCTGAAAAACCGCGTTCGCCGGGTTTGCTGCCGCTCCGCGCCAGTTCGCGGGACAAGCCACGCTCCTACGGTTGCGAGCGGGTGGGATCAACTAATCGCGGGCGGACGTTTTCTTTCGGTGTTATCGGTCCGACTGCAGATCTCTCTGACTTTTGCGGCAAGTGTGGGAGCGTGGCTTGTCCCGCGATCGGCGACGCAGTCGTCGTGATTCCGGTGGCTGCGGCGTATCTGAAAAACCGCGTTCGCCGGGTTGCTGCCGCTTCGCGCCAGTTCGCGGGACAAGCCACGCTCCTACGGTTGCGGGCGAGTGGAATCAGCCAATTGATGCGGGACTTTCGGCGCCATCGGCCCGACTGCAGATCACTCTGACTTTTGCGGCAGGTGTGGGAGTGTGGCTTGTCCCGCGATCGGCGACGCAGTCGTCGTGATTTCGGTAACCACGGTGCATCTGAAAAACCGCGTTCGCCGGGGTTGCTGCCGCTCCGCGCCAGTTCGCGGGACAAGCCACGCTCCTACGGTTGCGAGCGAGTGGGATCAGCCAATTGATGCGGGACTTTCGGTGCCATCGGCCCGACTGCAGATCTCTCTGACTTTTGCGGCAAGTGTGGGAGCGTGGCTTGTCCCGCGATCGGCGACGCAGTCGTCGTGATTCCGATGGCTGCGGTGGTTCTGAAAAACCGCGTTCGCCACTTCGCGCCGCTTGCTCGGCAGCGCCTGCTGGCGGGTGTGGGCGAGCGCCGAGAAAGATCGAACGCCTGATGCCGTGCGCACTCGAATCAGGGCAGATGGTTTGATTGTCGCCCGACTGTTCTGGCTTGCCGGCCCCGATGCGGGTCGAGATGCAGCCTGACCAGGCCCCAAACGCATTTTCAAGCGCGTCGCCCGCAGGTCTTTTGGCTGCGAACGTCGAGCGACAAAACCCGGACCTGCACATTCCTGACAGCCATGCCTGGCAAGGAACCCCTCATTTTTTGGCCTGTGTCCGACGGTCGATCGAAGCAGAAGAGAATCCCATGCGCCCACAGACCTCGTTCATTTTTGACCTGGACGGCACGCTGACAGACAGCGTTTACCAGAACGTAGCGGCCTGGAAAGAGGCGCTCGACGCCGAAGACATTCCGCTGGCGATGTGGCGCATCCACAGGAAAATCGGCATGAGCGGCGGGTTGATGCTCAAGTCGCTTTCCCGTGAGACGGGCCTGGACATCAGTGAAGATCAGGCCCAGCGCCTCAGTGACAGGCACGCTGAAGCCTACGAGCGGCTGCAGGGCCAGATTATCGCGCTGCCGGGCGCCAAAGCGTTGTTGCAGTCGCTGAGCAACGACAAGCTGAAGTGGTGCATCGCCACCAGCGGCGGGATGGACACCGCGAAAATCAACCTCAAGGCGCTCGGTCTGGAGATCGGCGACGTCGACCTGATCACCCGCGACGATGTGAACTACGGCAAGCCCGATCCTGACCTGTTCCTGGCGGCGGCGAAGCGCATGAACGTCGACATCGAAGAGTGCCTGGTCATCGGCGATGCGATCTGGGACATGCTTGCCGCCAGACGTTGCAAGGCGACCGGCATCGGCTTGCTCTCCGGTGGGTACGACATCGGCGAGCTTGAGCGGGCAGGGGCGTTGCGCGTGTATGAAGATCCGCAGGACTTGCTGGACCATCTGGACGAGATCGCGTCTCGCCCCTGATGGCCACGCGCTGGACAAGTGGCAACGCACGAGCCCGTTGCCAGTGTCAGCCTTCGGTTGAGTCGGCCGGGCTTTGACCGGCCTCTTCGGCGAGCTTGGCCCGGTCGGCCTTGCTGATGTATTTGGGCTTGCGCGGCGCCAGTTTGGCGTTGGCCTTTTTGGCGTGCGCTTCCAGCAGTTGCTTGATCTTCTTGCGGCGATTCATGGCGTGTTCCCGGCTTGGCAGGAGGCGATGATATCAGCTGGCACGCAGCCTCGAAAAACACCTACAACGTGAATCGGCTGGTCATGGTCTTGAGTTGCGATGCCAGCGTGGACAGATCATGGCTCGCCACGCTGGTTTGCTCGGCGCCCTTGGACGTCTGCTGCGACAGGTCGCGGATGCGCACCAGATTGCGATCGACCTCGCGAGCCACTTGCGCTTGCTGCTCGGCGGCGGTGGCGATAACGATATTGCGCTCATTGATGATGCCCACGGCGACGGTGATCTGATTCAGCGCTTCATCGGTACGGCCTGCGCGCTGCAGGGTGTCGGTGGTCTGCTCGGCGCTGGATTGCATGGCATCGACGGTCTCGCGGGTCGATTGCTCGACCTTGCCGATCAGTGCTTCGATTTCACGCGTTGACTGTCCTGTGCGATGGGCCAGGGCGCGAACCTCGTCTGCGACCACGGCGAACCCTCGGCCAGCGTCGCCGGCCCTCGCGGCTTCGATGGCAGCGTTGAGCGCCAGCAGGTTGGTCTGCTCCGCCACCGAGCGAATCACGTCCAGCACCTTGCTGATTTCAACCGTCTGCTGGGCCAGGCTCTGGACGCGTTCGGAGGTGGTGTTGACACGGGTCACCACCGTGTTCAGGGATTCGATGGTCTCGCTCAGTTCATTCTGGCCTTGCTGTGCGGTCTGCGAGGAGGCCTTCGATTCGTTCGATGTCGAGACCGCGTTGCGCGCCACTTCGTCGATTGCCGCGCTCATCTGGTTGAACGCCGCTGCGGCCTGATCGATTTCCTGATTCTGCTGGCGCAGGCCTTCGCTGCTTTGCGCCATCACCTGACTCATTTCCTCGGCGGCGCTGGACAGCTGCTCGGTGGACTGGGTGATTTCGCCGATTGTGTTGCGCAGGTTGTTGCGCATCACGCTCAGAGACTGCAGCAGTTGCGCCGGCTCGTCAGAACCGCTGCTGTCGATTTCGCCGCTCAAATCATTCGCCGCGATGCGCCGTGACGTCGCCAGTGCGACACTCAGTGGCCTGTTGATGCTCAGGCTGAAGCGCCAGCTCAGCACGAGCGAGGCAGCCACCGCCAGCCCGATCGCGATCAGCGCCACCAGCCGCGCCTGACTGTAGGCTTGCGCCGCCTCCTGTGCGGCGTCGTGGGCGTGCTCGCGTTCAAGCCGGTTCAGCAGTTCCGTTTGTTCATTGAAGGTGGTCCCGAACGCTGCCATCGAACGAAGCTGGGCCGCTGCGTCATCCGGGCGACCGGCCTCCATCATGCTCAGCTCTTGCGCCACGCCGCTTTTGTATCCTCCATAGGCCTGGGACAGCTTGCCCAGCGCCTCTTGCTTGGCGGGGGTATCGGCGCTGTTCCGGTAAGCGGCGAGATTCTGGTCGATCAGCTTCTCAAGACCCGCGATGGTGTTGGCCGCGGCAAGATGATCGGCCTTGGAGGTGAAGGTGTGTGACTGATAGGCCGTGATGCGCAAGCGCGAAACGTTGACCCCCAGCTCATTGCTCAGGTTGATGGCCGGAATGGAACGGGTTTCCATCTCTGTCACGGCCTGACGGATCGTGCTCATCTGGGCCACGCAGAACAGGCCAAGGGCGACGAGCATCAAAATGATTGCGATGAAGCACAGGAGGGTCCGGGCCTGGATTTTCAGTTTTCTCAGCATTGGGGCATTCTCGCCAGCAGGCGTTACGGTGACACGCCCGAGAGGGCCCGCGGGTGGCGACCATCCATTGCATCTCGGAAGCGGAGTTGTACGGGAAATATTTTCTGTACAAGATTTGTAGAGCTTCGAGGCGAAGATGGCAGTTTGGTTCAGGGCTGTAGAGCGAAATGCGGCGAATGGCCATCATTTGTCGCAAACACGCATATGGACGTCGCATCTGGATGATTTTTTTGCGTTGAGTGCTTCAGTTCGGCAGGTTTGCCTCAAGAAATTGCCTTGAGGCAAAGCCGTGGAAGTGCTGTTGGAAGTCAATCAGCTCTGGCAGAACCGGATCCGGTTACCGAAAGGATCGTAGACCTCAAGCACCTGTCCCCAGTCTTGCTCAACGATGTCCGGACGCCCGTATCCGTAGCGCCGGGCCTGCAGCTCGTCGCGCAGGCGCTCGATATTGCGCATCGGTACGAAGATCGTCGCACCGGGGCTCGCGTCGCCATGATGCTCGGAAAGATGCAGGTGCAGATCGCCCCGGCTTATCCCCAGATAAAGTGGCATGCCGGCTTCGAAGCGATGCTCGAATTCGACGCTGAAACCGAGAAAATCCAGGTAGAACTCCCGTGCCTTGGCTTCATCGAACATGCGCAGTATCGGAATGGTTTTGTCGAACGTGATGGCCCCGGTTGAATCGTTGCCGGGAAGCATCGCCGATGCGGTGTTCCAGTCCTTGTAGCCCAGTTGATGCGCCACCGTTTCCAGCGCAGCCGCCTGAGTGAGCGTTTGCTCGCGCGCCGCCAGCGAGGCGCGCAGCCCTTTGGCCATTTGTTTGGCCTGTTCGATCGATACCATCGTAGCTCCCTGGGTCGAGGCATAAGGGTGCTCGCGTTGCCAGACCTCGACGCTCGAGAGATGCGACAGGAATGAGGAAGAACAATGCTTTCACCTTTGCGTACGCAGCGAGCGGCGGGCAGCATCGGCCCGGTGTGATCATACACAAAGCTATCCGGCAGGTGGGTTTGCGGGCTCTCTTGACGATCTTGCATAGCGCAATCCTCCTGAATACTTGCCCAATCCTCTGACCTTGCAGGGGTGTGGATAGGAAACGCTTCGCGCGCGAGCTAGAGTTCGTTGATCAGGCGCCCATCACCACGAGCGCTGCCAGTCCTGGCCAGCCGTCGCTTCATGCGTCGAGCATCGGCCGGCTCTTCGGCGCAGCGCCCAGGCGTGACATCGAACAACTGCGTAATGGGACTGTCGAGGCGATCGCGCCAGGATAAACGCACCTTGAGCCACCGGCGGTACGATGCATGGCCGCCCGGAAAAACTAGAAAAAGCACATCAACCGATGATCAGCGGGTGAGTCATGGAACTACGAATCAACCAGAAAACTTACCAGGTCGACGCCGACGCCGACACGCCCTTGCTGTGGGTGATCCGCGATGACCTGGGCATGACCGGCACCAAGTACGGTTGCGGGCTGGCGCAGTGCGGTGCGTGTTCCGTACTGGTGGATGGCAATATCGTGCGCTCGTGTGTCACGCCGGTGGCCGGTGTGGTGGGACGCGAAGTCACCACCATCGAAGCCATCGAGTCCGACGAGGTCGGCAAACGCGTGGTGGCCACCTGGGTCGAGCACCAGGTCGCTCAATGCGGCTACTGCCAGTCCGGGCAGGTGATGGCGGCGACCGCGTTGCTCAAGCACACGCCGCAGCCCAGCGCCGCCGAGATCGATGCGGCGATGATCAATCTGTGCCGCTGCGGCACGTACAACGCCATTCACGCCGCTGTGCATGACCTTGCCGGTCACAGTGCGAAGGGGGATGCGTGATGAACGCGCCACTGGATTCCATCGAGCAGCTCATCGGCCAGAATCTCAGTGATCCGGTCAACCTGTCCCGTCGTCGTTTCCTCAAGGGCAGCGCCGTGGGCGCGCTGGTGCTGGGCTTCGGTTTGCCGCTGGGCGCCACCCGGGTGCAAGCGGCCGCGGCGGCACCCGCCGAGCGCGGAACGCAGGTGCCTGCCTTCCTTGAAATTCGTCCGGACAACACCGTGCGCCTGCTGTCGCCGTTCATCGAAGGCGGGCAGGGCACCTTCACCGCGATGGCGCAGATTGTCGGTGAAGAGCTCGACGCCGATCCCGCCACCTTCCTCGTCGAGTGCGCGCCGCCGGGCGACGCCTATTACGTGATGGAAAACGGAATGCGCATCACCGGCGGCAGCATGTCGGTGCGGATGAGTTACCCGACCATGCGCCGGTTAGGTGCCTTGGCCCGGGCGATGCTGCTGCAGGCCGGCGCCCAGGCGCTGAACGTACCGGTCAGCGAACTCACCACAGAACCCGGCAAAGTGGTGCATGCCGCTTCCGGCCGTTCCATTGCCTACGGCGAGCTGTCGGAACGGGCGATGGATCTGCCGGTGCCTGATCCGGCCAGCGTGCAATTGCGCGATCCCTCCCGCTTTCGCTGGATCGGCAAACCGGTCAAGCGTCTGGACGCCTACGACAAGTCCACCGGCAAGGCGCTGTACAGCATTGATCTGAAGGTCGACGGTATGCTGCATGCCGCCGTGCAACATGCGCCGCGTCTGGGCATGACGGTGGGAAGTCTGCGTAACGAAGAGCAGGTCAAAGCCATGAAGGGCGTGCATTCGGTGCATCGTCTGCCCGGCGCCGTTGCCGTGGTGGCTGAGCGCTGGTGGCATGCCAAGCGCGCCGTGGAAGCGGTGCAGGTCGACTGGCTGGAGGCTGCTGCCGATTCGACGGTGCGCGCCATGCCCGCGGACTTTTCCACCGAAGAGTACTTCAAGCGTCTGGCCGCGGAAAAAGGCCCTGCCCGTGACGATGAAAACGAAGGTGATGTCGCCGCGGCGCTGGCCAACGCCAAGACCCGCATCGAAGCCACGTACCACAACCAATATCTGCATCACGCCCAACTGGAGCCGCCATCGGCCCTTGCACGCTTTGACG
>Ga0160435_1000207_pt1 | contig 28635 bp, 28 predicted proteins | sample HID1973K_E0MG_FD_108213 | JGI IMG/M metagenome (GOLD analysis project Ga0160435, IMG submission 108213) | Enriched mosquito-associated microbial communities from UW Madison campus, WI, USA - HID1973K_E0 MG | ecosystem: Host-associated > Arthropoda: Insects > Digestive system > Unclassified ...
CGGCGCCATCGACGGCGCGCTGTACGGCGCCTTCGGCCAGCGCTCGATCTCCACCATCTACTCCGACCTCAACCAGTACAGCGTGGTGGTCAACGCCCTGCCCTCGCAGACCGCGACCCCGGCGGCGCTGGACCAGGTCTACGTGCCCAACAGCGCCGGACAGATGGTGCCGATCACCGCGGTGGCGCACCAGGTGCCGGGCCTGGCACCGCCGCAGATCACCCACGACAACCAGTACACGACGATGGACCTGAGCTACAACCTCGCACCGGGCGTCAGTACCGGCGAGGCCGACGCGATCATCGCCGCGGCGGTATCGGGCCTGCGCATGCCCGACGGCATCCGCATCAACGACGGCGGCGGCTTCAACGCCGCGCTCAACCCGACCTCGATGATCGTGCTGCTGCTGGCCGCCATCCTCACCGTCTACATCGTGCTGGGCATGCTCTACGAGAGCCTGATCCACCCGGTCACGATCCTGTCGACCCTGCCGGCTGCCGGCATGGGCGCGCTACTGGCGCTGTTCATTACCAACACCGAGCTGTCGGTGATCTCGATGATCGCGCTGGTGCTGCTGATCGGCATCGTCAAGAAGAACGCGATCATGATGATCGACTTCGCCCTGGTGGCGCAGCGCCAGCACGGCAAATCGCCGCTGGAAGCCGCGCGCGAAGCCTCGATCGTGCGCTTCCGGCCGATCATGATGACCACGATGGTGGCGATTCTCGCCGCGCTACCGCTGGCGATCGGATTGGGCGAAGGCTCGGAGCTGCGGCGTCCGCTGGGCATCGCGATGATCGGCGGCCTGGTGATCTCGCAGAGCCTGACCTTGCTGAGTACGCCGGCGTTGTATGTGATCTTCTCGTGCTTGTCCGATCGCTGGAAGGCCAGGCGGGCAAGGCGGCGGGAGCGGCGGTTGGTAAAGCGGGAGACCGCGGGAGCGATCGCCAAGCGCTCGCATTGATTGATCGGGTTGATGGGAAGAGGCCGCTTTGCGGCCTCTTTTCTTTTGTCGATCGAGAAAATTCTGTCGATATGCGCAGCGCATACAAATCAGTGTCGAACTGATGTTGCCGATGGTCGCTTTCCGATTTATAGGCAAAATAGACGCGCCGCAGTTGCGCGTCATGTCGCCCACACCGGAGAAACCAAATGAAGCGCATAGGATTCCTGATTGCCTTGGCCGCGTCGCCTTGTCTGGCGGCGGACCCACCTCAGCAGCGTCCCCTACCCTCGGTGGACCCCATCGAACAACGAGCGCTGGATCAGATCGCCGCACCGATCCGCAGCCGTGCAGACCTGGATGACTACCTAAGTCACATGCCACCGCGGTCGCCCCTCTTCAAGCTACCGGAGCAAGCCCGTACCGAGTTCATCCAGAGCCTGGTATTCACCGAACTCGGACTCGCGAGCTACCGGTATCTGCCGCTGCAGCAAATAGACATGGCCGATGCCTACCGCATACTCGCGCTGTTCGGTGTCCAGAGCAGCCTTGCTGTGAGTTCGGGGATCGAGGCGAAAACTCAGGACGGGCAGCGGGTGAAGGTCGCGCTCAGTGCGAGATAGAACGCAGAGGCCGGGCGGGGTGAGGCTTGGCCCGCCCGGCACGGCGCGCATGTAGGTGCCGAGCAAAAAATCGGCCTGGCCGTGTCGATCCGGCCATCACTCGCTCGTCGTCCCTTCAGAAGGCGGAAAGACTCCCCCGCCCCGGAGCCGACACATGCGCGTCATGGTCCTGATGAAAGCCACCCCCGCCTCCGAGGCGGGCGAGCTGCCCAGCGAGCGCCTTTTGGCCGCCATGGGCGCCTTCAACGAAGAATTGGTCGATGCCGGCGTGCTGCTGGCCGGCGAGGGTCTGCACCCCACATCACGTGGCGCGCGGGTCCACTTCGGCGCCGCTGGCCCACAAGTGCGGGAGGGTCCGTTCACTGAGTCGAAGGACCTGGTGGCGGGCTTCTGGCTGCTGCAGGTGCGTTCGTTCGCCGAGGCGGTCGAGTGGGCCCGACGCATTCCCAATCCCGATGCAGAGACCTTCGAAGTCGAGTTGCGGCCGGTACTCGAGGCCGAGGACTTCGGCGATGCCTTCACCCCCGAACTGCGCGAACAGGAAGAACGCCTGCGCGCGCGGATCGATCCCCAGCCCTGAAACGGAGACAGCCCGATGAAAGCCACCCCGTACCTCAACTTCAACGGCGATTGCCGCCAGGCCTTCGAGACCTACAAGCAGGTCTTCGGCGGCGACGTGTTCCAGATTACCTATGGCGACGCCCCACCGCCGCCGGCCGGCAGCCCGCCGCCGCCCGAGGGCTGCGGCGATATTCCGGCCAGCGCCAAAGACCGGATCATGCACGTCACCCTCGCCCACGGCCAGGCACCGTTCCTGATGGGCTCGGACATGCCGCCGAGCATGGAAAAGTCGGGTGCGGGCGGCCTCGCGGTGGCCCTGAATTGCGACGACAACGCCGAAGCCGAGCGCGTGTTCAAGGCGCTTGCCGAAGGCGGCACGGTACAGATGCCGATGGCCGAGACCTTCTGGGCCGAGCGCTTCGGCATGTGCGTGGACCGCTTCGGCACGCCCTGGCTCATCAACGGCATCTACAAGCAGCCGTGATCCTCCGGCGGCGCTGCGAGGCGCCGCTTTCTTCTCTACAAAGGAATGCACCACCATGGTCAAGCAGATTTTCGTCAACCTCGCGGTGGAGTCGCTGCCGCGCGCAGTAGATTTCTTCACCGCGCTGGGCTTTTCGTTCGATCCCAAGTACACCGACGAGAACGCCACCTGCCTCATCCTGGGCGACAACATCTTCGCCATGTTGCTGGTGAAGCCGTTCTTCCTGGGCTTCACTACCAAGGAACTGTGCGACACCGCCAAGGCGACCGAGGTCATCAATGCGCTGGCGGTGGACAGCCGCGCCGAAGTCGACGCGCTGGTGGCCAAGGCCGTGGCGGCCGGCGGCGTGTCCCTGGGCCCGGCGAAGGACTATGGCTTCATGTACCAGCACGACTTCCAGGACCTGGACGGCCATCATTGGGAAGTCTTCCACGCCAGCGGCGAGCCGCCGGCCTGATGCGGATACGGGGCCATGGTTGCGCCGCAGCTTGCTCCGGTGCCTCGGCGGTGGTGTGATCGCCGCCCATGGCCGCACGCGATGTCCACACCACCCTCAATGCCGTCTGGCGCATGGAAGCGGCGAAGATCATCGCCGCGCTTGCGCGCCAGGTGCGCGACGTCGGCCTGGCCGAGGAACTGGCCCAGGACGCCCTGCTGGCCGCGCTGGAGCGCTGGCCCAGCGACGGCATTCCCGACAACCCGGGCGCCTGGCTGATGACCACCGCCCGCAACCGCGCGATCGACCGCCTGCGCCACGTGCAATTGCAGCGGCGCAAGCAGGATGCGCTCGGCTACGAGATCGAACGCGACCAGCTGGCCGCGCAGGCCTCGCAGCAGATCGATCCGGACGACGACATCGGCGACGACCTGCTGCGGCTGATGTTCGTCGCCTGCCATCCCGTCCTGGGCACCGAGGCGCGCGTCGCGCTGACGCTGCGCATGCTCGGCGGCCTGGCGACTGACGAGATCGCGCGCGCCTTCCTGGTGCCCGAGGCCACCGTCGCCCAGCGCATCGTCCGCGCCAAGCGCACGCTGAGCGAGCGCGAGGTGCCGTTCGAGGTGCCGCGCGGCGAAGAGCGCGATGCGCGGCTGGGCTCGGTGCTCGAAGTGCTGTACCTCATCTTCAATGAAGGCTATGCCGCCACCGCCGGCGACGACCTGATGCGCCCGGCGTTGTGCGAGGAAGCGTTGCGCCTGTGCCGGGTGCTGGCGCGGCTGGCGCCACGAGATGCCGAAGTGCACGGCCTGCTGGCGCTGATGGCGCTGCAGGCTTCGCGGCAGCGCGCGCGCGTTGATGCCGAAGGCGCGCCGGTGTTGCTGGCGCAGCAGGAGCGCGCGCGGTGGGACCGCCTGCTGATCCGGCATGGCCTGACTGCTTTGGCGCGGGCCCAGGCCCTTGGCGGCGAGGGCGAACCGTACACCTTGCAGGCGGAGATCGCGGCCTGCCATGCCCGCGCGCGGCGCATGGAAGACACCGACTGGGCGGCAATCGCCAGTCTCTATGCACGCCTGGCCGCGCGGATGCCCTCGCCGGTGGTGGAGCTCAATCGCGCGGTAGCGGTGTCGATGGCCGAGGGCCCTGCCGCGGCGTTGCCGTTGGTCGAGGCACTGGCCGAGCATCCGGCATTGCGGCAGTACCACCTGCTGCCGACGGTGCGGGGAGATTTGTTGCAGAAGCTGGGGCGGCATGCAGAGGCGCGCGCGGCGTTCGAACAGGCCGCGGCGCTGGCGCGCAATTCACGCGAGAAAGCATTGTTGGAAGCGCGGGCGCGCGAGTCGGCGATTTAGCCTTCGAGGTCTGCCAGCGAGTCGCGCTCGATCGCCGCATAGATAGCGAACTCATCGTGCACGCGCGCGCCGAGCGCCTGCTCGAACGCCTCGCGGTTGGCGTGCGCGGCATAGGCGCGCTGTTCGCTGCCACCCAGGTTGGACTGGAAGATGCCGGCGGCACTGACCGGCAGGAAATCCTCGTAGACGATCGGATCGGCGCTGACCAGACCGGCCGCGACCGCTTCTTCCGGCGACAGGCTGCCGGCACGCACCGGATCGGCCCGGCCCGCTTCGGTCAGGCGATATCGGAAGTAGCCCAGGGATTCGCGGCGCAGTGTGTCGTAGTCGTCCGGAAATGCAGCGAACACGCTCTGCAGCCGCGTGGCGTAGTCGTCGCCGGTGTTGCCGGCGCCTTCGTTGTCGCGCGCCTGTGCCAACAGGCGGTCATACAGCGCGCGGCCTTTCGGCGTCAGCGCCAGGCCGCGCTGTTCGATCTCGCCGAAACGCGCGGTGTGGCTACCGGCCTCCGCAGCACCGCCGCCGGCCGGGAAGCGCACCGCTTCTTCCAACGCCTTGAAACTGGTCTGCCGCAACAGGATCGGGCAGCGCCGGCGCGGCGGGCCCTCGATCACCGCCTTGGCCGCCATCCCGCGCTGCTGCATCTGCACCTGGGCCGCATCGATATCGAGCGTGCGCGGCGTCAGGTGGTTGATGTGCGGACCGTGGAAGCTGACGACATCGGCGATCAGCCGGTGTGCGTCGTGCAGTGCGCGGTAGGTCGGCAGCGGCACGGTGGCATCGCTGTGCCAGCGGAATGTCTCCAGCGCTGCGGCGACGAAGCGCTTGGCATCGTCAGTCGCCAGGCCGCCATCGTGCTCGGCCTGCTCGATCAGCGCGCGCGCGTCGGCGGTAAAGATGTCGCGACGCGCGAGGATCGCCGCAGCCTGCTCGCGCATCGCTACGTCTTCGATCAACTCCAGCCGCAACAACGACGTGAACACGCGAAACGGGTTGCGTGCCAGCGCGGCCGGGTCGATCGGGCGAAACGCGGTGGAATGCACCGGCACCCCGGCCACCGACAGGTCGTAGTACCCCACCGGGTGCATGCCCATCACCGCGAACAACCGCCGCAGCATCGCCAGCTCCGCCGCGGTTCCGACGCGGATGGCGCCGTGCCGTTCCAGGTCCAGGCGCTCGCGCTCGTCGTTGCGCGCCAGCTGCTGCGCCAGGGCCGGGTCGTCGGCCAGCACCTGCGCGTTGACCTGCGCCACCAGCGCCATGAGCTCGCCGTATAGCGGCACTTCCTGGCGGTACATGTCCGACATCGCCTGGGCAAAGCGGCTGCGGATGTGGTCGGAGCTGACGAAGGACTTACCGGTCATGGCGGCACGCACGAAACGCCGGCCCAGTGCCGGCCCGTCATTTTCGCCGAGCAAGCCGCGCCGCGGCCAGCCGCAAAGCAGCAAAGCGAGCGCGCGCGGTTCAGCGGGGCGGTGGCTCGGCCGAGGTCTCGTGCGCGGCGCGGGCGCGCTGCAGCCGCTGTTCGGCGTCGCCCAATTGCTCGCGCAGGCGCGCATCGAGGGTGATTGGCCGGTCCCAGCGGTCATAGCTGGCGACGATGAGATGGCGGACCCGCCGATAGGCGAGGTTGTCCGGCTCACCCTCCCCGGCCAGCACGGCTTGCCAGCCGAGCGCGCGATTGCGGCTGTAGGCGCGTACCCATTCGTGGCAATCGCCCTGCACCGCCTGTGCCCAGGCACAGGCCAGGTAGAGATCGCCCGCGCGCCAATCCGGTGCACGCAGCACCGCCTCGGCATAGCCCCGGCTTACCCCGAGATGGCGACTGAGCTCATCGACGAAACTAGCCGGATAGCGGCGGGCATAGGCATCGATATCGTCGAGCTGGCGGTCGATCCAGGCATCGCCAGTGGCGTAGGCGGGCGCCGGCGCGGTCTCGGGTGCTGGGGGCGTGGCGTCCTGCGCGATGGCAGGCGACAGCCACGCAGCACCGAACCACAGGGCAGGCAGGAACAAGGCGGGCAACGGCAGGCGCATGCACCGATGATGCCCGAGCGCGGCGCCCCAGGCGACTAGGCGGCGGCGCGCGCCAAGCGATCGAAATCACGTACCGCCTGTGGCCAATCGCGCGCCTGCGCCACCTCGCGCAGACGCGGCGAGGCAGCGTCCACGCCATGCTCGGCCTCGTGCGCCCAGGTGACCGCATACGGCGTATGGATGCCCCAGCCCCCCAGCGCCAGCACCGGCTCCACATCCGAACGCAGGGAATTGCCGACCATCACGAAGCGCTCGGCCGGCAGGTTGAACTCCGACAGCACCCGCGCATAGGTACCGGCATCCTTCTCCGAAACGATCTCGATGCGCGGAAACAAGTCGGCCAGCCCGGACTGGGCGATCTTCTGCTCCTGGTGAAACAAGTCGCCCTTGGTGATGAGCACGACCTGGTAATCACCGGCAATCTCCGCCACCGCCTCGCGCACCCCGTCGAGCACATCGACCGGATGTTGCAAGGTCGCGCGGCCGATCTCGACCACCCGCTGGATATCGCGCGCCGCGATCCGCCCCTCGGTCATCTCGATCGCCGCCTCGATCATCGACAAGGTCATGCCTTTGACGCCATAGCCGAAGATCTTCAAGTTACGGCGCTCGACCGCGAGCAAATGGCCGAGGTTGCCGGCATCGCCAAGGTCCACGTACTGGGCGACGATGGCCTCGAATTCCTGCTCGGCGGTGCGGTAATAGTCTTCGCTCTTCCACAAGGTGTCGTCGCCGTCGAAGCCGACGAGTTCTATGCGGGGAGCGCGTGGGTTGGAGATGTCCATGGGGAATTGTAAGCCGCGCTTGGCGGTTAGTCTTATGGCTTACGGTCCGGGCCCCGTTCCGGCGGGGAGGGGCTTTGCGCTGTCGACAGACGTCCCTGTGCTGACGCCATCGCCGTGGGCCATCCATGGCCCACTAAAGCCCCTCCCCACCGAAACGGCGCCAGGCGCTTTTGTTGTCCCACTTCGATGAGCGCGGCTTTTGGAGGGGGGAGAAAAGCGGAGCGCCGTTCCCTGCGGGAACGACTAAAAATAAGTCAGATGTCCTCGCTCGTTGCCGTCCTTCTCCCACTTGTGGGAGAAGGTGCCCCGACAGGGGCGAAAGAGGGCGCTCTACTCAAACAAAGAGGCGATCTGTCGGGTGGTCGGGGGCAGGCCGCTTTCGGGACAATCGGCGACATGGATGTCGCCGATTAGCCTACACGGACGTATTCACGGCGTGTCCCGAAAGCGGCCTGCCCCCGGCCACCGCCGATAACAACAAAACAATCCAACGCAAAAAAAAGGGAGCCCGAAGGCTCCCATCCAACCTACGCCGCAGCCAAAGCCGCCGGCTGTCAGTTCTGCTGCTGTGGCGCGCTGTTCGCACCCGCCTGCTGCTTGGCCACGAAAGCCTTGTACTCGTCCGGCGTCAACTTGCCGTTGGCATCGCCGTCGGCCTGATCGAAGATCTGCGACAGACCGGCGTTGACCTGTGCCTCCTGCTTGCTGATGGCGCCGTCGCTGTCGGTATCGACACTGGCCCAGGTCTGGCCGCCGCCGCCGCCCTGCGCCTGGGCAGGGGCAGCACCGGACTGCGGCGCGCTCTGGGCAAAGGCCGGCACGGCCAGTGCGGCTGCCAGGACAGTAGAAAGGACGAACAGGGGCTTGCGATTCTTCATGAGGGTGGTCTCCTGATTCGGGGAAATGCGCGGGATGCCGCGCATGGACCCACCCTAACCTCCGCGACTGAACGCCTATTGCGCTGCAATCGCGCGCACAACGTCTTGTTAACCCGCTCGCCTTGCGAACGCGCTTGACGTTGATTAACGACGCATGACGGGTCCGTAAGACATCAGTTCAGCCAACATGCAAACCGAGACTTCGGCCTCGTCCTTTTACGAATTGGTAATGTCAGCCGGCTCCGTCTCGGCGCTGAACAAACGCCAACCGAGCGCTACACCTGCCAGCGCGCCAGCCACTTCCAGCACCACGCGCCCGCCGAGCTGGTCCGGATCGTGGATGCTTTGCAGCGCCAGGCGCGCATAGAGCGGCGACTCCAGCCGTACGATGCTGGTGTAGAACAAGTTCCAGATATCCCAGCCGGCCCCGATGGCCACCGCCGCCAGGCATGCCCATCCCACCGCGTGCCCAAGCGACAAACCGGCCCGGCGGCACAGCGACTGCGACACCCAATACACGCCCAAACCAATCAACAAGGCGATCAGGCCCGCTTCGAGCGAACCGAGCAGGCCAAAGTGCAACGGAAGGTTCATGGGGCTCCGCGACGAGGGATCAGGCCGCACAGTCTAAGCGTGCGCCGGCCCGCATGCCGCAGTGGGCTCAGCCCTCGTCCTGGGAGCGTGCGCGCACGTCCGGCGTGCCGTCGTCATCGACGCGCACGTCCAGCTGGATCGGTCGGCAACAGACCTGGCAGTCCTCTACATAGGACTGTTCGTCCACCGAGGCATCGACCACGATCCCGATCCACTCGCCGCAATACGGGCACTGGATATCCAGGAAGTGTTGCAGGTCGCCCATCGCGCTATCTCACCGGGAAGTCGTAGGCAGTATCCGGCGTGGGCTCCGGCCGGAAGGTGAAATGCCACCATTCCAGCGGGTAGTTGGCGAAGCCCTCGGCGGCCATGGCGCGCAGCAGTTGCTGGCGGTTGGCGCGCTGGGCGGCGGTGACGTCGGCCGAGTCGGTGTGCGCGCGGCTGTCGAACAAGTCGAAGTCGGTACCCATGTCCAGCGGCTGGCAGCGGCCGTGGCGGCAGTCGGCCAGGGTCAGGTCGACGGTCGCGCCGCGGCTATGCCCGGAGTGGTCGGCGATGTAGTCCGGGATCAGCGCCGCCTTGTCCACGCGCGGATAGTGCGTGGCCTTGGTGGATTGGTCCTGCAGGTCGCCGGCCCAGGCGACGAAGTCCTGCACCGCGCGCACCGGGCGAAAGCAGTCGTAGACCTGCAGCGCATAGCCTTGCGCTTGCAGGCTGGCCTGCACCCGTGCCAGCGCTTCGCCAGCCGGCCGCAACAGCAGGCAGGTCGGCGCTTCATAGCCGGCCACCTTATGGCCGGTGAAGTTGTCGGCAGTGGCGTAGCGCATGTCCAGACGCAGGCCTGGCGCCAGCGTCGCCACGTCGACCATGCCGGCCGCCGCGGGATCGCGCGCTGGCGAAACGCTCGGCACCGCCGCGAACGCCGCGGCACTGGCCAGGCTAAGGGCAATCACCCACGCGGTGGAATTCCAGGTCGCCATAGTCATAGCTGAAGTCTGCATCGGGATCGATCGCGCGCAAGCGCAGGATGTCACGGCCCTGGGCATCGCGGACGAAATCCAGCCAGGGCTCAGCATCGACGCTGGCATCGGTCCAATCGACCAGCCAGCGCCCGCCGATCTGCATCACCGCGCCCCGCAGCATCGGCGAACGGGCCGAAGCAAAGGTCAGTCCGTTCGCCTCCGGGCACAGGCGGATATCGCCGAACCAGGGATCGTTGTAGCGCCCCGCGCGCGTCTTCGCGCTCGCGGCAGGCACGGGCGTGCGCGCGGTGGTGTCCGGCTTGCGTGCGGCCGGCGGCTTCGGCTGCGCCTGCTCGCGCGCCAGCGCCTTGGCGTAGTGCAGCACGTCCAAGGCGGGGTCGGCGCCGAGCAAGCGCTTCTGCAGCGCTTCACCCAGCGCGGTGCGGGCGGCTTCGCCCTCGCCATTGATCAGGATGATGAAACCACTGCGGCGCTCCGGCAGCAGCACCAGCGAGGAGTACATGCCCATCAGCGTGCCGGTGTGGGCTACCTTCCACTGGCCATCGACGTCGGACAGGCGCCAGCCGTAGCCATAGCCGTACAGATGGGTGCCGTCCCAGTCGCGCATGCGCTGGCTGATCGGCATCGGCGTATGCAGCGACCACACCGCGCGACGCTGCGTTTCGGACAACCACGGCTGCTGCGGGTCCGGTCGCAGCCAGGCACGGTCCATCCAGGTCAGCATGTCGTCCAGGCTGCAGCGAATGCCACCGGCGGCCATCGAAGGCAGGTCGACTACCGTGTCGCCGTCTTCGCGTACCGGCACGTTCTTGCCCTCTGCCCGCATATGCGGCTGGGCGATATTGCCGACCTTGCTCTGCTGCCACGCGCCCACCTGGCAGCGCGTCATTCCCAACGGGGCAAAGAGTTCTTGGCGGATCAGCTGGTCATACGGCTTGCCGCCGGCACGCGCGGCGACCTCGCCGGCCACCACGTACAGCAGGTTGTCGTAGGCGTAGTGCGCGCGAAAGCTGTGGGTCGGTTTGAGATGGGCCAGGCCGGCGATGATGTCGGCGCGACTGAAGTCGTTTGGTTCCGGCCACAGCATCAGGTCACCGGCACCCAGGCCCAAACCGCTGTTGTGGATCAGCAGGTCGCGCACCTGGATGTTCTGCGTCACCCAGGGTTCGTACATGCGGAATTCCGGCAGGTACTGGGTGACCGGGTCGTCCCAGGCCAGCTTGCCCTCGTCGACCAGGCGCGCGAGCAGGCCGGTGGTCATCGCCTTGCTGTTGGAGGCGATCTTGAACAAGGTATCGGCGTCGATCGCCTCGCCGCTGCCGGCGACGCGTTCGCCGCCGGTACGCCGAAAAACCACCTTGCCGTCCTCGATCACGCCCACGGCCAGGCCGGGCAGCTGGTATTGCGCCATGGCCTGGTCGAACAGGCGGTCGTAGGCGGCCGTGTCCGGCGGGGTGGCGGCATGGGCGGGCAACACGGCCACGGCGCACAGTACGGCGGCGGCAAGGCGAAGGAATTTCACGTCAGGTTCCCCAGAACACGGCCGCCGGACGATAGCGCGTCCGGCGGCCGTCGCACACTCAGTAGTCCAGCGTCACGACCAGCTGCGCGTAGCGCGGGGCCTGGAAGCTTTCCGGGTAGCCGAACAGCTCGTTCGGGCTGCCGATCGCACCTTCGTACTCCTGGTTCACCGACAGCTTCTTCTGCTGGTTGGTCAGGTTGTAGACCGCGAACTTCACCCGCAGGTTGGTTTCGTCGAACGACTTGAGCCAGGTGACGCTTGCGCCCAGCTCATAGCTCCACGGCATGCGGCCGAAGCCGCCGCGCGAGGAATGTGCGTACACACGCTCGCCCGAGAAGGTCGAATCGCAGTTCTCCACGCAGACGTAGTAGCTGTGGTACGCGGTGCTGTCATACGGATTGCCGACGCCGAAGCCGGTGATCGGCCCGCCCGAGCGCGCGTCGAGCGTCGCGCCGACCAGCCAGTTGTCGGTGATGGCGTAGGCGCCGCGGATCTTGAACTGGTGGCGGCGGTCGTTGGAGAGGTAACCGTAGCCGTTGTAGTTCACCCACGGGTCGTCGAAGTTCTCGGTCCGGCCGGTGTCGGCGAAGTCGGTATCGGAGTTGACCGGGCCTTCCGCGTTACCGCGGCCATAGGCCAGGGTGTAGGAGGCATTCATCGACCACTTGCCATCCCAGGCGCGGTCCAGCTGCAACTCCAGCGCCTTGTAGTCGCGCTTGGGCTTGTCCCAGCCACGCTGGCCGATGTAGGTCATGATCGGGTCGCCGTCGGCGTCCAGGCCATCCTGGCGATACATCGCCCAGCCTTCCTTCGACGTGTCCACGTTCACCCAACCATCGGCGTCGCCGTCGCAGTTGGTATCGCCCCACACGGTGACGTTCTTGCCCGGGTTGGCCATCACCCAACCGATATAGCCATCGGGGCCGCAGGCGCCGGTAGCGCTGATCTCCATGTCGTCGATGGCGTCGTGCAGCTTGCGGTAGATGCCGCGCACGCCGTACGACCAGGCTTCGTTGATCGACTGCTGGAAGCCGAGGATGGCTTCGTCCTGGTAGACCGGGTCCATGTCGCGGTCCACTTCCGAGCGCAGATCGCCGACCGTGCCATCGCCCTGCGAGGTATCCACCGGGCCGATCTGCGCGCCGAGCAACGGGGTCTGGTAACGCGAGCCGTTGAGCTCCTGGGTCTGCCAGCCGCTGAGCGCGTAATACGTACGCTCATCCAGCAGCCCGCCGGCCTGCTTGATGTTGATGACGTTGGCTACCGGCAGGAAGTAGCGGCCGACGTTGCCGAACAACTTCATCGTGCCGTCGCCCTTGATGTCCCAGGACGCGCCGAAGCGGGGAGCGACCATGTCGTCCATCTTGATGTAGCTGCGGCCGGCGGCATCTTTGTTGTCGAACGCTTCCAGGCGCAGGCCGATGTTCAACAGCACGTTCGGCGTGACCGACCAGTTGTCTTCCAGGTAGTAGGCGCTGTTGATGGTCTCGAATTCGCCGGCGATCTCGTAGCGGCGCGCGCGCACGTAGGCGTTGACGCCGGCGGGGACGGTGCCACCGTTGACCAGGGTCGAGCCCGGCGTGGTGCGGTAGACGTTGTAGTAGAGGCCACCCGGGCCCGGATACATACGCTCGTAAGTGGAGGTGTTCTCTTCGCGGTCCAGGCCGAAGCGCAGCAGGTGGTCGCCCAGCGTCCACTCGAAGTCCAGGCGTCCGGCCTTGCGCTCGTCCAGTCGCGATTCCACCGCCGAGTTGGTGGTGCAGCCCAGCGGAATGCCCGGGGGCGCGATGCCGGCCTCGGACACGACGCGGTTGCACTCGATGTCGGTCTGGCTCTTGTTGGAGTAGTCGCGCTTGTTCTCGCCGATCATCGCCGTCATGACGAAGTTGTCGGTGAAGTGGCCGTTGTAGGTCAGCGCGTAGTTGTCGCCGCCGGTATCGGTATAGATGGTGTTGGTCTGGTTGCCGCGCGTGCCGGTCAGGTAGTCGAAGCTGTAGACATCTGCCACGTTCTCGTTCTTGTCCGAGAAGCCGAGCAACGACAGGCTGTGGTTGTCGTTGATCATCCAGTTGAGCTTGGCACCCCAGAAGCCGTTGTCGGCGTTGCCGTTGTTGAACGTGGAGCCGTCGTCGCTGGTGTTGAAGTTGCGGTTGTCGCGCGCTTCGTACATGCCGAAGAAGAACAGCCGGTCCTTGATGATGGCGCCCGAAGCCCAGAGGTTGAGCTTGTTGTTGGTTGCACCATCGTGGCTGGAGATGATGTACGGCTCGCCATCGGGCAAGTAGTAGTCATGTCGGCTGGACTGCCACGCACTCGGCTCGGCCGTCATCTCCGCACCGGCATGGAACTCGTTGGTGCCCGAGCGCGTCACCGCATTGATCACGCCACCGGTGGTGCGGCCGTACTCGACCGAATAACCACCGGTCTTGACCTGGAATTCCTGGAAGAACGCGAACGGCGCCGACGAGAAGCCGACCCGGTTGTAGAAGTCGGTGACGTTCAGGCCGTCGATATAGACCGAGTTCTCCGCCACCGACGAGCCGCCGAAGGAAATACCCTGGCTGCCCAGCGAGGACTTGCCGGCAATCACGCCCGGCGCCAGCATCGCCACCGACTTCAGGTCCTGGTCCACCGGCAGGCGCGCCAGGTCCTGGCGGCTGATGTTCATCGCCGACTCGGTCGAGGTCACGTCCACCATCGAGATGACCTGCGGTGCGCGCACTTCGATCGTGCCGAGCGTGCTGATAGCACCGACCGGCACGTTCACCGTGGTCGCATTGCCCAGCGTGACTACAACTTCACCGACTTGCGCCGGCGCGGCGCCGGCCACGGCCAGCTCCATCTGATAAGTGCCTGGTGGCAGCAGCGGGATGCGGTAGCTGCCGTCTGCATTGACCGTGGCGCTGCGGGCGAACCCGGTCTGCGGATTGCGTACCGTCACCGTGGCGCCGCCGAGTTTCTGCCCGCTCTCGGTCGTCAAGCGGCCGACGACGGCACCATCCTGGGCCAGGGCCAAGGGCGCGATCGATCCCAGACACGCCGCCAATGCGACGCACAGCGCCGCCTTCCTCACATGCTTGCCGTTCATCCCCTGCTCTCTCCTGCAGTTCGTTGAAATGATGGTGGGAGTTGCCCTCCGCTAAAGCGCGCCTTTCGATGCGCTCCCTGTTGCCGTTGCCGCTGGCATGAGCCGCCAGTCGAAGTGGTAATCCCATTGGTCGAAATAGAGGTTGCCGCCGCGCCATTCGGCTTCGCCGCGCTGCGAATCGACAGTGTCCGAGCGGAAATGCTGCTTGGCCGGGACCAGCGGCTGCGAAAAGCCATCGTTGAAGACGATGCGGTAGGCATCCAGGCCGCCGAAGTAGAAATCGCGCAGCTTCGGCTCGGGGCTGTCCAGCGCCCCGGTGGTCACGTCCATCGGCACCCAGCCGTACGGCGCCAGGTACAGCCAGCCCCAGTCATGCAGGTTGGCGTAGCCGACGCCGTTGTCCGAGAACACCCAGCCGGACTGCCAGCGCGCCGGAATGCCGTTCAAGCGCAACAACGTCATCAGTAACAAGGTTTGCTGCCCGCAATCGGCATGGTTGCCGTGCAGCGCGTAGTCGCTGATGTTGCTGATGGTCGAATACTCGCGCGCGCCGCCCCAGGGAATGCGGTCGACGGCAGCGTAGAGCTTGCGCGCGATCCGGTACGGATCGGTTTCGTTGCCGACCACTTTCTTGGAGAACGCGCGCAACGCCGGCGTAAACACGATGTGCGGCGGTTCTTCGGCCAGGTACGGCGCCAGCGCGGGGTCTGCGGGCGTGGGCTTTACCTTCGCCGGATCGATGTCGAAATGGCGCGCGGCAATGCTGACCTCGTAGCTCACCGAGAATTCGGTCGGCTTGCCAGCGACCGCCTTGCGTTCGAGATAGGCGGTGCGCTGCAGCGTTGAAGGCCGGGCGACCTGGGCGCCAGTCGGCACGCTGCCGAGATAGCGGATGTCTTCCTGCTGGCCGGGGATGGCACGCGGATAGGGAATCCACGCGCGGATGGTTTCACCGGCCGGCACCGCATCGGCATTCACGGTCAGCGATTGGGTGATCCGCACCCGATGCGGCAACAGGCTGGTCTGGCCGGGTGCGGCCTCGGCAGCGGCGATGACTGCGCGGTGATGCGGGCCAAGGCGCTCATACGGGCCGTCTTTCGGCGGCGATGTGCCGGCGCGCTGCCGCGCCGCGGCCTCGGCGCTGAGGCGGAACAGGTTGGAGGGCGCGCGGTTGAAGTAATAGCGCTTGCCATCGATGTCGAGGTGTTCGAGCAGGCCGGCGCGGTCCCAAGCCGCGAATTCGTCGTCGCGCAGGTCCGGGATGGTCTTGCGCAGCTTCTGCTTGGCGGCCTCGGTATCGAGGCTGAAATCCAGGCGCATGCGCCGCATGCGTTCGCGCTGGAAGGCGTAGGCATCTCGGGTTTGCGCATCGATTCCCGGCTGGGCGAGGGCGGCGGCGATCGCAGCCTCGGCCTGGCGGAATTGCCCGGCATCGATCTGCGCGGCTACCTGCGTGGTCGCGTCCGGCGCCGCGGCCAGGGCCAGTGCGCTTGCGAGCAGGCTGGCGAGCACTACCGCTGCCGGCCACGCGCCAGCGCGCAACTTGCCGAGGCAGCGCGCGGCGAATCCGGGGTAAAACTGGTCAGAGCGCAGTTCCACGACGACACTTCCCAGGTGAAGGCGGGTCATCGCTGTGTAACACGATGGTGGCACAGGGTCAATAATTTATTCTTGCAATGTCGCCTGAAACGAATAAATATTCTTGAACGTTTCCCGGGGAGGCCGCCGATGATCATCCAGCCGCGCAGCACCGCGCGCCGTTTCGCCTCGCCGGTCTGGGCCGGTGCGCTCGCGCTTTGTGTCGTTGTGTTCGCCGCGCAGGCCGCGCCGGTGCCGCGCGTGCCGGTCGATCCGACGACTGGCGTGGTCGGCGTGTCGCCGCAACAGCTCACGCCTGGCTATTGGATCGCACGCCAGTCCGAGCCGGACCGCGTCCTGCTCGACCGCGCCGGCATCCAGGCGCAGAACGCGCGCATGCGTGCCGAGGACACCGCAATCCACGACCTGCGCGCGCTGCCCGCGCCGCTGCCGGCCGCGTTCGTGCGTGAGCAGATCCAGGGCTTGTCGGTGCGCCCGACCAAGCCGATGTTCGACAACGCTGGAAAAGCGGTGGGCGCTGCGCGCCTGGATGCATTCGACGCCAATCTCGCGCTCGCTGCCGTGCCGGCAACGCGGCCGCTGCAATTCGGCCTGGTCACTCGCCGCGCGGCCCTGCGCACCTTCCCCACGCAGGAGCGCATCTTCAGCAGCAACGACGACACCGATATCGACCGTTTCCAGGAATCGGCGCTGTTCCCCGGCGACGCGGTCGCGGTGCTGCACGAGAGCGCCGATGGGCAATGGCTGTTCGTCGCCAGCGAGCGCTACAACGCCTGGATCGAAAAGATCGCGGTCGCCACCGGGCCGGCCGAGCAGGTCTTCGGCTACGGCCAGCAAGGGCCGCATCGGGTGGTGACCGGCGCGACCGCGTTTACCACCTACACGCCGGAACAGCCGCAGGTCTCGCGGCTGCAATTGGACATGGGCGTGCGCGTGCCGGTGCTGGCCGATTGGCCGGTAGACAAGCCGGTCAATGGCCAACATCCCTACACCGCCTGGGTGGTGCAGGTGCCGATCCGCAATGCCGACGGCAGCCTGGCGCTGGTACCGGCGCTGCTGCCGCGCAGCGAAGACACCGCGGCCGACTACCTGGCCCTGACCCCGCGCAACCTCATCACCCAGGCCTTCAAGTTCCTCGGCGAACGCTATGGCTGGGGCCATTCCTACGACACCCGCGATTGCAGCGGCTTCGTCTCGGAAATCTACCGCGCCTTCGGCGTGCTGATGCCGCGCAACACCAGTGCGCAGGCAATCAGCCCGGCGCTGGACCGCATTGCCTTCGACAAGAGCGACGGCGCCGACAAGCGCCTGGCCGCGGTGAAGAAACTGCAGGTCGGCGACCTGGTGTATATCCCCGGCCACGTCATGGTGACGCTGGGCCACGACCAGGGCCTGACCTACATGATCCACGACACCGCCGGCGGCGGCTGGGCCGGACCTGACGGCAAGCGCCTTTCGGCCCACCTCAACGGCGTCTCGGTGACCCCGCTGGAACCCATGCTCGCCAGCGACACCGTCACCTACGTCGACCGCATCACCAACATCCAGCGTATCCGCCCGCGGACCCACGAATGAAGATCACCGATATCCAGCTCGGCATGCTGCGCGTGCCGTTGAAGACCCCGTTCAAGACCGCACTGCGCACCGTGGAAACGGTCGAGGACGTGGTCGTGCTCATCCACACCGATACCGGCCATACCGGCTACGGCGAAGCCCCGGCCACCGCGCCGATCACCGGCGACACCCTGGGCTCGATCATCGAGGCCATCCACCGCTTCATCGGCCCGCGCCTGATCGGCCAGGACGTCTCCAACCTCAACCGCCTCAGCGGCCTGATCCAGTCCTCGATGGAGCGCAACACCAGCGCCAAGGCGGCGGTGGAGATCGCCGTGTACGACCTGTGGGCGCAGCTGCACGGCGCGCCGCTGTACCAGATGCTGGGCGGTGGCGATCCGGTGATCACCACCGACATCACCATCAGTGTCGACTACATCGACAAGATGGTGGCCGACTCGGTTTCGGCCATCGACCGCGGCTTCGAATCGCTGAAGATCAAGGTCGGCAAGGACATCGGCCTGGATATCGAGCGGGTCAAGGCGATCCACGCCGCCGTCGAGGGCCGCGCCTTGCTGCGCCTGGACGCCAACCAGGGCTGGACCGCCAAGCAGGCGGTCTTCGCCATGCGCGCGCTGGAAGAAGCCGGCGTGGTCCTGGAACTGCTCGAACAGCCGGTCAAGGCCAACGACATCGACGGCCTCAAGTACGTCACCGACCGCGTCAACACGCCGGTGATGGCCGATGAGAGCGTGTTCGCGCCGACCCAGGTCTTCGACCTCATCCAGCGCCGCGCCGCCGACATCATCAACATCAAGCTGATGAAGACCGGCGGCATCGCCAATGCCATCCGCATCGCCGATATCGCCCAACTCTACGGAATCCCGTGCATGATCGGCTGCATGATCGAATCCAGCATCAGCGTCGCGGCCGCCGTGCACCTGGCGGTGGCCAAATCCGACGCCATCACCAAGGTCGACCTCGACGGCCCCTCGCTGGGCCTGTTCAACCCGGTGGAGGGCGGCGTGATCTTCAACGAATCGGAAATCACCATTACCGATGCTCCCGGCCTGGGCATCAAGGAAATTCGCGGCCTGGAACTGCTGGACCTGTAGCAGTAGATCAAACGACCGCCTATGCCGCCTCTGCTGAAAATCCGCTCCGAACGCGACAGCATGTCGGCTATCGAACGCCGCATCGCCGACTTCATCCTCGACAACGCCCACCTGCTGCGCGACTACTCCTCGCAGCAGCTGGCCAATGCCCTGGGCATCAGCCAGTCGTCGGTGGTGAAGTTCAGCCAGAAGCTCGGCTTCAAGGGCTACCCGGACCTCAAGTTCTCGGTCGGCGAAGCCGTTGCCCGCATCGGCAACGGCCACCCGGTCGCCACCCGCCAGCTCAGCGCCGAAGACGATGGCTACGCCGCCCTGGACCAGGCCCTGCGCAGCAGCAAGGCCGCCGCGGAAGAAGAAACCCGCCTGCTCAACCCACGCGCGGATGTCGAAACCATCGTCACCCTGCTCGACCAGGCGCCGAAGGTGTTCGTCTGCGGCCTCGGCGACGACGGTGTGTACGCGCGTGAGTTCGCGATGCGGCTATCGCTGCTCGGCGTGCTCACCGTGCACCATGCCGACCCGATCCTGCTGATCTCCAACCTCTCGGCGGTGCGCAGCGGCGATGTGCTGTTGATGTTTTCCGAGTTCGGCCAGCTCGCCCAACTCAGCCACGCCGCGCGCGAATTCAAGGCCGCCGGCGGCCGGCTGGTGTCGATCACCCGCCACACCGCCAACCCGTTGCGCGCGATGGCCGATGCTTCGCTGGCGATTTCAGCGCATGATCCAGCAGCGCATATCGAGCAATTGCTCTACCGTTCTTCCCTGCAGTACCTGCTCGACTTCGTCTTCGTGCTGTTGTGCCAGGCCAACCCCGAGCGCGGGCGCCAGCTGGCGCACAATCTGGAACGGGTACAGCAGCTGCTCGAATCGTGACCCTTTCGCCGTCGCCCTGCCGGATCGATCCATGACCGCCCTGTCCCGCCTGTTGTTGCCTGTCCTGGCCTGCGCCTTCTCCGTGGTGGCGCACGCCGGGACCGCGCCTGCCGATCCGCTGCAGGGCGCCTCGCAGCTGGTCGTGGTGACCACCGCCGATTGGCAGGCCAACCAGGGCCGCCTGCGCACTTACGAACGCGACGCGCATGGGCAGTGGCGCGCCACCGGCCCGGGCTGGGCGGTGGCCATCGGCCGCAACGGCAGTGCCTGGGGCGATGGCCTGCAACCGCCGAGTGCGGAGCAGCCGCGCAAGCAGGAAGGCGACGGCCGCAGTCCGGCCGGTGTCTTCGGCCTTGGCACCGCCTTCGGCTATACCGCGCGGGTCGACAGCAAGATGCCCTACCAGCAGATGCAGGCCGACGACTGGTGCATGGACGTGCCGGCTTCGCCGCTCTACAACCAGATCGTGTCTGCCGCCAAGGTGGGCCAGGCCGCGGTGCAAGGCTCCAGCGAAGCGATGCGCCTGGACCTGCACCACAACGGCGACCTGCGTTACCGCCAGGGCTTCGTGATCGAACACAACGCCGCGGCGGTGCCCGGGCGCGGCAGCTGCATCTTCGGCCACCTGTGGCGCAAGCCGGGGGAAACCACCGCCGGTTGTACGGCGATGGACGCGGCCAACATGCAGCACCTGCTGGCGTGGCTGCAGCCGGCGCGCCAGCCCCGGTTTGTCCTGCTGCCGGCGGCCGAGTACCGGCGCCTGCAGGCCTCCTGGCAGTTGCCGGCCGGCGGAGACGCGCCATGAGCGCGCCCTCGGCCGATAAGCCACACCTGGTTCGTGCGGTAGGCCGCTGGCAGCTGGTCGGGCTGTCGATCAACGATGTCATCGGCAGCGGCATCTACCTGTTGCCGGCCGCCACCGCCGCCCTGCTCGGCCCGATGAGCCTGTGGGCGGTCGTGCTGGCCGGTCTGGTAGTGGCGCTGCTGGTGGCCTGCTACGCGCAGGCGGCGAGCTGCTTCGACCAGCCCGGCGGCAGCTACCTCTATGCGCGCGAGGCGTTCGGCCCGTTCATCGGGTTCGAGATCGGCTGGATGATCTGGCTGACCCGCATCAGCTCGGCCGCAGCGTTGAGCAACGGCCTGGCCGATGCGGTCGCCCGCTTCTGGCCGGCAGCAGGCACGCAAGGTCTGGCGCGCCTGTGCGTGGTCGCCGGCTCGCTCGGGCTGTTGACCGCGATCAACGTCATCGGCGTTCGCTCGGCCGCGCGCACCGGCGTTGCCCTGGCGATCGGCAAGCTGGTGCCGCTGCTGTTGTTCATCGGCATCGGCGTGTTCTACATCGACTGGTCCTGGGCGTTTTCCGGCCAGGCGCCGGACCTGGGCAATGTCGGCAACCTCGGCCAGGCGGCCCTGTTGTTGCTGTTCGCCTATGCCGGTTTCGAGAACATCCCGGCGGCGGCGAGCGAATACCACAACCCGCGCCGCGACCTGCCGTTCGCGCTGGTGACGATGATCATCACCGTCACCTTGATCTACGCGCTGGTGCAATTGGTGGCGCAGGGCAACCTGCCCGGCATTGCGACCTCGCAGGCGCCGCTGGCCGATGCCGCGAGTCGTTTCGGCGGCGAGATCCTCGCGCTGATCCTCACCGTGGGCGCGACAATCTCCATCCTCGGCACCACCAGCAATACGGTGATGCTCGGGCCGCGCTTCCTCTATGCATTGGCGCGCGACGGTTACGGCCCGAAGTTCCTCGCGCAGGTGCACCCGCGCTTCCACACCCCGGCGGCGGCGGTGCTGACCCAGGGCGTGATCTCGCTGGCGCTGGCGTTGTCCGGTTCGTTCGTGCAGTTGGCGTTGCTGTCGATGGTCACGCGCCTGCTTGCTTATATCGGCACGGCGGCTGCGGTGCTGGTCTTGGCGCGCCGTTATCGCGAACGCCGGGACGTGCTGCGGCTGCCGGGTGGGCCGCTGATTCCGCTGGCGGCACTGGCGCTCTCGCTGGCCTTGCTCGCCAGTGCGAGCTGGCAGAACCTGGCGGCCACCGGCGTGGCATTGCTGGTGGGCGCGGGCATCTATTTGTTCCCGCGCAAGACGCTCTAGCTGCTTCTCGCAGGGTTCGCATCCCGCTCACTGGCGCATAACCCGGCCCTGCCGACCCTGTGCCGCAGCATCGGCCGCAGCGCGCGGCCGGCACAGGAGCCCTGATGAAGACCCGTCGCGTCTACAGCACCCCGGATGTGTCCAGCGCACAGCACGCCTTGCAGGCGGCGCGCACCGCGGGCGTCGGCAACGACTGCCTGGCGCTGATCGCGCGCTCGGACATCGAGCTCGAAGCCATCCCCGATGAGCGCAAGGAAGCCAAGACCGACTTCCTGCCCGCGGTCGCGCGCGGTGCGGCGGGCGGCGGCGCCGCGGGGGTGCTGGCGGGCCTGGTGGCTATCGCCATTCCACCGCTGGGGATCACCTTGGCCGGCGTTGGCGTGATGGCGATCGCCGGTGCGTTGGTAGGTTCATGGTCATCGGCACTGGTCGGGGCCACCGTGCCCGACCCGGTGCGCCGGCGCTTCGAGGACGAAATCGAGGCCGGCCGAATCCTGTTGGTGGTCGATGCCGAAGACCCCGAACTGGAAAGCGCCGATGCGGCCATCCGCGCCAGCGGCGCCACGCCGTTGCCCTACGAGGCTGCCAGCGCCAGCACCTGACACTGCGGCATCAAGCTGCCGCGTGCAGCGCGCGCATCCTGAGGATCAGTCCCACGCCCTGGGTCAACGAATACATCACCAGCGCCGCCGCGATAGCCAGCGTCAGCGGGCTGGCCTGCTGCGCCGATTGACCCATGCCGGAAGAGAATGAGCCTGCGCTCCAGCGCCAGGCCAGGCGTGCCACCAGCAACAACGCCAGGCCACCGCCGATCCACGGGTTCGGTGTGTAGCTCGCCGCCCCCTCGCGGATCTCGATGTGGGTGTGGCGCAACGCCACCAGCCCGATGGCTACGCCGACCAGCGCACCGCCCGCCATGCCGAGCGCGACATGCGGCAACACGACCGACAACCACAGCAGCATCACCGACACCACGGCGAGGATCACCACGCGCGCGATCGTACGCTTGGGCTGCCAGGGCTGGCGGCCGAAGTAGCGGCGCATGCGGCGGTAGTAGAGCAAGCCCATGCCGGCTGCAGTGAGATAAGGCATGAGCGGCGAAAGCGTTGATACGGCCATCTGGATCCCCCGGGTTCAATTCCCCTTGCGCGGATCGTACCTGCAAGCGCGGCCGCCGTTAATGGCGCCCTCACCCCCCCTGCCGGTGCGCTTAACGGACGGCGACCTACGGTGAGGGCTCCCGTAACGGAGACCTCCCATGAATGTCACCTACCAGATCCCGGGCCGCACGCCGGAAAACGAACGCGATGACGTATCGCGCTATTGGCGCGAGCGTTTCCCCGAAGAGCCCTATTACGCCGAAGGCGAGCACTACGAGGATTACGAGCCGGCGTACTTGGCCGGGCACGAAGCGCGTGTGCGCAATTTCGAACAGGCCTACGAGCAGGTCGAGGCCGAACTGCGCGATCGCTGGGAGGCCGGCAAGGGCAGCCAGAGCCTGGCCTGGAGCAAGGCAAGGCACGCGGTACGTCGCGCCTGGGAGCACGCCGAGCATTGGGGCCGCCAGACCGGCTAAGGTCGCCGCCCGGCGGCGTTCGCGCTAAGGTGCCGGCCAACGTATCGCGGAGTTCCTGCATGTCCTCGTATCGTTCGATTCGCCGCCTGCTCCTGGTGCTGGCGCTGGGCCTGCCATTGGCCGCCAGCGCCGTCGCCGCCGACGCACCTGCTGCACTGGGCCGCGCGCAATGGCCGTTCACTGCCACCGAGGTTGCGCGCTTCGACGAACCCTGGGCGATGGCCTTCCTGCCCGATGGCACGCTGCTGGTCAGTGAGCGCCGCGGCAGCCTCAAGCGCCTGGATCCCCGCACCGGCCGCAGCGGTGAGGTCAGTGGCGTGCCGAAGGTGGACTACGGCGGCCAGGGCGGCTTCGGCGATGTATTGCCACATCCGGATTTCGCGAAGAATGGCTGGGTTTATCTCAGCTACGCCGAAGCCGGCGAGGGCGACACGCGCGGCGCGGCGGTAGCCCGCGCACGCCTGGCGCTCGACGCCAACGGCGGTGGCGCGTTGTCGGATGTCGCCGTGATCTGGCGCCAGGTCCCCAAGGTCAGTGGCCGCGGTCATTACGGTCACCGCCTTGCCTTCGGCCCCGACGGCAAGCTGTGGATCACTTCGAGCGAACGCCAGAAGTTCGATCCGGCGCAGGACATGTCGGGCAACCTCGGCAAGATCGTGCGCCTCAACGACGACGGCAGCGTGCCGCCGGACAACCCCTTTGCAGCCCAGGGCGGCGTGGCGGCGCAGGTATGGTCGCTGGGACATCGCAATGCCTTGGGCATCGCCTTCGACGCGCAGGGCCGGCTGTGGGAACACGAAATGGGGCCAAAGGGTGGCGATGAGCTCAACCTGATCAAGCGTGGCGCCAACTACGGGTATCCCATCGTCTCCAACGGCGACCACTACGACGGCAAGCCGATCCCCGACCACGACACCCGACCGGAATTCGCCGCGCCCAAGGTGACCTGGACGCCCGTCATCTCACCCGCCGGCTTCATTCTGTACAGCGGCAACAAGTTTCCGCAGTGGCGCGGCAATGGCCTGATCGGCGGGTTGTCTTCGCAGTCGCTGGTCCGCGTAGCCTTCGATGGCGAGCAGGCGCGAGAGGTCGAGCGCTACGACATGGGCCAACGAATCCGCGAAGTGGAGCAAGGGCCCGATGGCGCGGTGTGGCTGCTCGAAGACGGCAAGGACGCCGGCGCCGGGCGCCTGTTGCGCTTAGCGCCGCGCGGCTAAGTTCGACTTCCTTATTCCAGAGAGCCTGCGAGCCATGGCGCACTTTCTTCTGTTCTACGACACCGCCCCGGACTATCTGCAACGCCGCGGCGAATTTCGCGACCAGCACCTGCAACTGGCGTGGGCGGCGGCGGGACGGGGCGAGCTACTGCTGGGCGGCGCGCTGAGCGATCCCGTCGATGGCGCGGTGCTGCTGTTCCAGGGCGAGGATGCGAGCGTGGCGGAAGACTTCGCGCGCAAGGATCCTTATGTGCTCAACGGCCTCGTGCGCGAGTGGAAAGTGCGGGCTTGGACGACGGTGGTAGGCAAGCAGGCGGCGACGCCGGTGAGGGCGAGTTCCGTGTAGGACTGGCTCCGGCCGCGACCGCCATCTGACAGATCGCGGCACAGCCCGGGCTCAAGACTCAACCACCGAGCAACTCGAACTGCACCGGTTCACCCGCGCGCGCATTCGCACACACCCACAGGTCGAACAACCCTGGCTCGGCGCCAAGTTCCCCGCGCGGGTTGGTGAAGGCCAGTGCATGGCGGTCGAGCGTGAACACCACCTCGGCGCTTTCGCCTGGCGCCAGCGCGATCTTGCGAAACGCCTTCAACTCGCGCACGGGCCGTACGCGGCTGGCGACCCGGTCATGCACGTACAGCTGCACGACTTCCTCGCCCGCAACGTCGCCGACATTGCGCAGCGTGGCGGTGATGGTGAGGGTGTCGTCCCAACCCAGCGCGGCGGTGTCCAGGCGCGGCGTGCCGTACTCGAACGTGGTGTAGCCCAGGCCATGGCCGAACGGATACAACGGCTCGTTCGGAATCTCGCGCCAGCGTGCCTTGAACTCCGACATCGTCGGCAATTCCGGGCGGCCGGTACGCGGATGATTGTAGAAATACGGCTGCTGGCCATTGGCCTGCGGGAAGCTCACCGGCAGGCGCGCAGAAGGGTTGTAGTCGCCGAACAGCACATCGGCGACCGCGGTACCGGTCTGGGTGCCCAGGAACCACGTCACCAGGATCGCCCGCGCGTCGCGCACGGCGCCGTGCAACGCCAACGCGCGGCCGTTGCGCAGCAGCACCACCACCGGTTTGCCGGTCGCGGCCACGGCTTCGGCCAACGCCTGCTGCGCGGCGGGCAGGATGATCTCCGTGCGCGACTGCGCCTCGCCGCTGTAGCGCTGCGGCTCGCCCAGCGCCAATACAACGACGTCGGCATTGCGCGCCGCCGCCACGGCAGCCTCGACACCGCCGTCCAGCGGCGCCTCCAACGCGCAACCATCGACGATTTCAAGCTGCGCCGGCTCGGCGAGTGCATCGCGCAAGCCGTCGGCCAGCGCCACGTAGCGCGCCTTGTCGCCGAACAACGTCCAGCAGCCCTCGATGTTGTCGCGGTCGCGCGCGAATGGGCCGATCAACGCGATCTTCTGGCCCTGCTTGCGCAGCGGCAACAGCCCGCCTTCGTTCTTCAACAATACGATCGAACGCCGCGCCGCCTCGCGCGACAGCGCATCGTGCGCAGCCAGCAGCGACGTGTCGGCTTCACGCTGCGGGTCCAGCGAGCGGTAAGGGTTGTCGAACAGGCCGATCGCGTCCTTCAGTTCGAGCACGCGCCGCACTGCCGCATCGAGGGTCGCCATCGGCACTTCGCCGTGCTCCACCAGTCCCGGCAAATGCTCGGCGTAGAAGCCGCTCTGCATGCTCAGGTCCAGGCCAGCGAGGAAGGCCTTCTTGGTGGCGTCGCGATCGTCGGCGGCGTAACCGTGAGCGACCAGTTCCATGTCGGCGGTGTAATCGGAAATGACCACGCCGGGAAATTTCCATTCGCCGCGCAGGATCTCGGTCAGCAATTCGTGGTTGGCACTCGCCGGCACGCCATTGATGTCGTTGAACGAGGACATCACGCTCAGCGCGCCGGCCGCAAAGGCTGCCTGGAACGGCGGCAGGTGGATATCGCGCAGCGTCTGCGGCGAAATGTCGACGTAGTTGTATTCCATGCCCGCGGCCACCGCACCATAGGCAGCGAAGTGCTTGGGCGTGGCCAGCAGCGCATCGGCCGCCTTGAGGTCCGGACCCTGGAAACCGCGCACGCGCGCGGCGGCGAACGCACAACCCAGCGCCACGTCTTCGCCGGCGCCCTCGGCGCCGCGGCCCCAGCGCTGGTCGCGGGCGATATCCACGGCCGGGGCAAAGGTCCAATGCAGACCGGCGGCGGTGGCTTCCACCGCAGTCACGCGCGCGGTGCGTTCGGCCAGGTCGGGTTCGAAACTGGCGGCCTCGCCCAGCGGGATCGGGAACACCGTGCGCATGCCGTGGATGACATCGGCGGCCAGCAATACCGGGATACCGAGGCGGCTTTCTTCCACTGCCACCTGCTGGATCTGCCGGCCCAGCTCCGCCCCCACGCCGTTGAACAGCGTGCCGACGCGGCCAGCGCGTACCTGCGCCAACACTTCGCCGGCGTTGTGCACGTTGGCTTCCGGGTTCACGTCCGGGGCGAAGGGCCGCACCATGTCGGCGAAGACGCCCAATTGGCCGACCTTCTCTTCGAGGGTCATGCGGGCGATCAGGTCGGAGATGCGGTCGGCTGCCATGGAGTCCTTGAGAAAACGTTTACATGGCTGCCCATTCTAGCTTCGGCTCGGGCGCCCCGGGTGAAAAAGGGCATTCTCCATTCGCCAGCGAATCCAGGCAACGCCGCGACGGTGCGGCCGGGTCGAATCCCCGGCGAACCGCTCAGGCCTGGCCGCGCTCGATGATCACCCCTACCGCGCGGGCGCCGCGCACCGCGCCGGGCTTGCTGAGCTTGAGCCGCAGCCACTGGACCCCGAACTCGTCCAGCACGATCTGCGCGCAGCGTTCGGCCAGGGTCTCGACCAGGCCGAAGTCCGACTGGCCAACGAATTCGACCAACCGCTTGCTCACCGCCTTGTAGTTGAGGGTGTCGGCAATATCGTCGCTGGCGGCCGGGACGCGGTTGTCGAAGCCCATTTCCAGGTCGAAGCGCAGGGTCTGGCGGATTCGCCGCTCCCAGTCGTAGATGCCGATCAATGCATCGATCTCGAGCCCCTCGATGAACACCTTATCCATGGACCGCGCCTGCTCCCTCTTTCTGTAAGGCTGGCTGCAGCGGCGCCAGCGTGGCCATGTCCCAGCGCGGGGTCACGTGCACGGCGGCATCGTCGTGCTGGCCGGCTTGCAGGCGCAAGGCGCCGGCGAAGGCGATCATCGCGCCGTTGTCGGTACACAGCGCAGGCCGCGGGAAGCACACCCGGCCGCCGCGGCGCACCGCCATCTCCTGCAGCTTGGCCCGCAACCGGCGATTGGCACCGACGCCGCCAGCCACTACCAGGGTGTTGCAGCCGGCTGCCTCCAGCGCGCGCTCGCACTTGATCGCCAGGGTGTCGACCACCGCATCCTCGAAGCCGCGGGCGATATCGGCCCGTGTCGTCTCGCTCTGGTCGCTGTCGCGCCAGGCCAGCAGGACCTGGGTCTTGAGACCGGAGAAGCTGAAGTCCAGGCCGGGGCGGTCGGTCATCGGCCGGGCGAAGCGGAAGCGCCCGGGCGTGCCCTGTTCGGCCAGCCTGGCCAGCTGCGGCCCGCCCGGATAGGGCAGGCCCATGAGTTTGGCGGTCTTGTCGAAGGCTTCGCCGGCGGCGTCGTCCAGGGTCTCGCCGAGCAGGCGGTAGCTGCCGATCCGGTCCACCGACACCAATTGGGTATGCCCGCCGGACACCAGCAACGCCACGAACGGCGGTTCGGGCGGGTCGTCCTCCATCAAGGGCGCCAGCAGGTGGCCTTCCATGTGATGGACACCGATTGCCGGGACTTCCAGCGCCCACGCCAGCGAGCGCGCCACCCCGGCCCCGACCAGCAGCGCGCCGACCAGGCCGGGCCCGGCCGTATACGCGACGCCGTCGAGTTCGCCCGGCGCCAGGCCGGCGTCGGCCAGGGTCTGGCGCACCAGCGGCAGCAGCTTGCGCACGTGGTCGCGGCTGGCCAACTCGGGCACCACGCCGCCGTATTCGGCGTGCAGGGCAATCTGGCTGTAGACGTGGTGCGCGCGCAGGGCCTGCGCCGCCGGAAGGCCGGTGTCGTAGACGGCTACGCCGGTCTCATCGCAGGACGATTCAATGCCAAGGACTTTCATGTCCTGCATTGTGGGCCCGCCAGCGCAGGGCGCAAGTCCGGGGGCTTGCACCCTGCCAGCGAGCCGTTATAATGCGCGGCTCACCGGGCATGACCATGTCCCGGTCATCAAAGTCCGGAGATTCCATGCCCAGCGTCAAAGTCCGCGAGAACGAGCCCTTCGAGTTTGCGCTCCGCC
>Ga0160435_1000208_pt1 | contig 28609 bp, 24 predicted proteins | sample HID1973K_E0MG_FD_108213 | JGI IMG/M metagenome (GOLD analysis project Ga0160435, IMG submission 108213) | Enriched mosquito-associated microbial communities from UW Madison campus, WI, USA - HID1973K_E0 MG | ecosystem: Host-associated > Arthropoda: Insects > Digestive system > Unclassified ...
GCATGACCCTGCTGGCCACCGTCGGTGCGACCGCGCCGTTCGTCGGTCTGCTCGGCACCGTGTGGGGCATCTACGGCGCCCTGATCAAGATCGGTGCGACTGGTTCGGCTTCGATCGACGCCGTTGCCGGCCCGGTGGGTGAAGCGCTGATCATGACCGCCATCGGTCTGTTCGTCGCCATCCCGGCCGTGTTCGCCTTCAACTTCTTCTCGCAGGTCAACAGCTCGGTCATCGCGAAGTTCGATACCTTCGCTCACGACCTGCACGACTTCTTCGCCACCGGTTCGCGCGTCAAGTAAGACGCGCCTCCGGGCAAAGAACACGTCATCGCAACCGATTTAGACGGAGCCTGTTATGGCCTTCAGTAGTGGAAACAGCGGCGGCCCGATGGCCGACATCAACGTCACGCCGCTCGTGGACGTGATGCTGGTGCTGCTGATCATCTTCATCATCACGGCCCCGCTGATGTCCCACAAGGTCAAGGTGGAGCTGCCCGAGGCCAACTTGAACCAGAAGCCGGACGACGCCACCGACCGCAAGGGGCCCATTACCCTTTCGGTCAAGGAAGATGGCTCGCTGTACTGGAACGATGAGCCGGTCTCCAAGGAATCCCTGGAGTCGCGCTTGTCCACCGCTGCGCAGCAGACCCCCCAGCCGCCGCTCAACCTGCGTGGTGACAAGACCACCAAGATGAGCACGATCAACGAGGTCACCAAGATCGCGCAGGGTCAGGGCATGTTGGACATCGGCTTCGTCGCGACCAAAGAGAAGGAGCGGTAAGCCATGGCTTTTTCAAGTGGTAGTGGCCGCGGCCCGATGGCCGACATCAACGTCACGCCCCTCGTGGACGTGATGTTGGTTCTGCTGATCATCTTCATCGTCACCGCGCCGATCATGACGTACCCGATCGCCGTGGATCTCCCGCAGCGCGTGATCAACCCGCCGCCGGAGACCGTGGAGCCGCCGCCGCCGATCGAGCTGCGTATCGATGCCAGCAACCAGGTCTATTGGAACAACAGCCCGGTTGCCGTCACCGAACTGCAGCAGCGGATGGAGGAAGAGGTCCAGCGCGACCCGACCAACCAGCCGCAGCTGAAGATCGATGCCAATCCGGATTCTGAGTACGAAGTGATGGCCAGGGTCCTGGCTGCCGCCAAGAACGCCCAGATGAAGAAGATCGGTTTCGTCCAGCCGTAATTGCAATACCGCAACACCCAGTCATGACGCGACTGCAAACGCCACCCCGAAAGGGTGGCGTTTTTTTTGCGCCCCATCAGGCGTACTGGTGAAGGATGTCCAGGTAGCTACGCACGGTCGCGTCCAGGCCGTCGTACAAGGCCTCGCCGATCAACGCATGGCCGATCGATACCTCAAGCACCTGTGGCACGCCCGCCAGGAAGTCGCCCAGGTTGGCCTGGGAAAGGTCATGCCCTGCATTGACGCCCAGGCCGGCCGCCTGTGCCCGTCGTGCGGTCTCGGCGAACAGGCGTAGTGCCGCCTGCGGCTGGCCGCCGGCATGCGCTTCGGCATACGGCCCGGTGTACAGCTCGACCCGGTCTGCGCCGATCTCCGCCGCCTGCTCCAGCCCTGGCGCACCAGCATCCACGAACAAGCTCACGCGGCAGCCCAGCGCACGCAACTCGGCCACCAGCGGGCGCAGCTTCTCGCTGTCGCGTGCGAAGTCGAAGCCGTGATCGGAAGTCAGCTGGCCGTCGCCATCGGGCACCAGGGTGGCCTGCGCCGGCCGGGCCTGGCGGCACAGCTCGATCAGGCCCGGATACCCCTCGCGTTGCGGCGCGAACGGATTGCCCTCGATATTGAATTCCACGCCCCGCCGGCGGGTGAGCCCCGATAGCGCAAGCACATCCTCGGCGCGAATATGCCGGCGGTCGGGCCGTGGATGCACCGTGATGCCATGCGCGCCGGCGACCAGGCAGGCCTCCGCGGCGCGCACCACGTCCGGATCATGGCCGCCGCGCGAATTGCGCAGCACCGCGATCTTGTTCACGTTGACCGACAGCTGGGTCGCCACTCGAGCCTCAGGATTCGCTTGGCGATTGTTCGGACGCGGCCTTGCGTGCCGCCGCCAGGGTGCGCAGCCGATGCAGCTCCACCGGGTCGACGATATTGCCGGCCTCCTCGACCTCGCCCATGCGCGCCAGGTACCAACCGCGGGCCCAGGCGGCCATCAATGCCAACGCCGCCAGCAGGCAGGCCACCAGAAGCCACATGTGTGGCGTGCTGAAGGCCAGGACGAGCGCGCCGAGCGCCAGGAGCAGGAACAGCCAGTGCATAGAACAGTCTCCCCAAGAGTCGGCGCAGTGTAGCGCCGGGCTGGGGCCTGGTTCCACGTGCCGGAGGCGCTAAAGCAGCGGCGAGGTGAGCCGCGCGACCGCCTCGGGCAGGCGCGAGCGCCAGAGCGGGCGGTGGCGGTTGAACTGTACCTCGCGCGCGACGGCCATCTCCCTGGACAGGAACCCCGCCAGCTCGCCGGTGAGCTGGCGGTCGCGGAACATCATCGAGAGCTCGAAGTTCAGGCGAAAACTGCGATTGTCGAAGTTGGCGCTGCCCACGATGCAGACGTCCTCGTCGGCGACGAAAGCCTTGGTATGCAGCATGCGTGGGCCGTACTCGAAGATCCTCACGCCCGCTTCCAGCAGCTCGTCGAAGTACGACCGCGCCGCCCACGTCACCAACCGCGAGTCGCTCATCGTCGGCACCAGCAAGCGCGTGTCCAGGCCGCCGAGGGCGGCCGAGGTCAACGCCATGCGTGCCGCCTCGCCGGGCACGAAGTAAGGCGTCACCAGCCACACCCGCTGCCGGGCCTCATGGATCGCCGCCACCTGCAGGCGGTGGATGGTTTCCCAGGAAGAGTCCGGCCCGGACAGCAGCACCTGCGCATCGATCCGTCCCTGCGCCCGCGTCGGCATGTTCTTCGGCCACAAGTCCTGGCCCTCGAACGCCGGCCGCTCTTGCCCGGTGGCATAGATCCAGTCCTCGATGAAGACCAGCTGCAGGTTGCGCACCACATAGCCCTCGATGCGCATGTGCAGGTCGCGATAGGCATTCGTATCGAGCCGCTCGTCCTCTTCGTCGGTGATGTTGATGCCGCCGGTGAAGGCGACGCGGCCATCCACCACCACCAGCTTGCGGTGGGTGCGCATGTTTACCCACGGCCGCTTGAACGGCTTGAGCAATTGCGTCGGGTGGAACCAAACGGCCTCGCCGCCCGCCTCCAGCAACGGCCGCAGGAAGCTGCGGCGGACGCGCGACGAACCCACCGCATCGAGCAGCAGTCGCACCTTCACTCCGGCCTTGGCGCGCTCGACCAGGGCATCACGTAGTTGGGTTCCGATGCGATCGGGATTGAAGATGTAGTACTGCAGATGCACGTGGTCGCGCGCCTGTGCGACCGCGGCCAGGATGGCATCGTAGGTCGCCCCGCCATCGATCAGCCACGCCACCTCGGTCGCCGAGGCCGGCGGCATCCCGCACGTGGCCTGCGCGATCCTCGCCAACTCGTCGCAATCGCTATCCGGTGGGCAGACGCTGGTGTAGTGCTCCATCCCCGAGCGCGAGCGACCGCGACGCAAGCGTTGCCGCTTCACCTTCTGCGGCCCGAGCAAGTAGTAGATCAGCAGGCCCAGGTAAGGCAACGCCGCCAGCGACAACACCCAGCTCAGCGTCGCGGCCGGCTCGCGCTTTTGCAGCACGATCCAGGCCACGATCCACAGCAAATACGCGAAATAGCCGGCCGTCACATAGGCCGAGAGGTGGGGGATGGCGGCGAACCATTCCCAGGTCGCAATCAAAGTGGCCAGCATGGCGCCGATTCTAAACGCAGTCCAAGGCTGGTTCGCTGCCACGCGACGGGATGCCTAAATTCGCACGACAACCCGGCAAGACCCGCCCTAGGCTTGCCGCTGTCCCAATCCGCAACACTGGAGCCTCCGGATGACCGAAATACTATTGGTCGAAGTCGACGATTGCCTCTCCAACGCGATGGCCCGGTACTTGAGGGACAACGGCTACGACCCTTCCATCGAAAAGGATCTCTCGCGTGCCCCCGATACGATCCTGGCCACGCAACCGGCCGCGGTGCTCATCGACCTGACGCCTCCTTCGCGCAACGGTTTCGACGTCTGCCGCGCTGTGCGGCCTCACTATTCGGGGTTGATCTGCATGATCAGCGGCCATTGCGAGGACGTTGACCAGATCCTTGCGCTGGAACTGGGCGCGGACGACTACATTGCCAAGCCGATCTCACCGCGCGTGCTGCTGGCACGCCTGCGCGCACTGCTGCGCCGCCGCGACGAAGCGGCTAACTGTCCGATGTGCTTCGGCGAGCTGTTGATCGATGTCAGCGCCAGGGAGGTGACGGTGGGTGGCAAGCGCGTTGAGTTGACCACCGCCGAGTTCGACCTGTTGGTGGTACTCGCCAGCCACGCCGGCCAGGTCCTTGAGCGCGAGGCACTATTGCGCGCTCTGCGCGGTATCGACTTCGACGGCACTGATCGCTCCATCGACGCGCGCGTGTCGCGCCTTCGTCGCAAGCTTGGCGATGGCCCGGAACCGCACCACATCAAGACGGTCCGCAACCGCGGCTATCTCTTCAGCCGCAGTGGATGGAACTGACCACCGCGCCATCACATACCGCTACAAGCAGGGAAATTCAGCCAAGAAAAAGCCACTTTTGCGTGGTGACGCAGCAGGTGCCAAATCCCAGGATGGACCGACGTCACAGCCGGTAGCCCCAGTGCCCGCCTTTCCAGACCTGTCTAATCCTGCCGCAACCCCCGCGGTGCACGCCCAGACAAACACCGCATGACCGCGATCGCTGGCATCTGTCCCGGCAGCCATGCCGCCGGCGTTGGGCAACAGCCGTTTCAGATTGATCTCATGCTGCAAGCGCTGAGCCACCGTGGCGGCCGCGCCATCAAATGGGTGGATTCACAGAGCGGCGTTGCCTTGGGCCGTTGTGCGACCGATTTCGGGTCCGCACCGAGCATCGGTGGCACCCAGCACATCCGCTTTGCCTTGGCCTTCGACGGCAGCCTGAGCAATCGTCAGCGTCTGGCGCGCGATCTGCGCGATGCTGGCTGCGATGTCCATGCCGATGTCGAGGACGGACATCTCGTGCTGCTCGGCATCGCGCGTTGGGGCTTGCAACGCACGCTCACTCGCTGCGAAGGGCCGTTTGCTCTCGCTCTGTGGGATCGCCATGCCGGCCGTTTGACCTTGGCGGTCGATCGCTTCGGACAGCGGCCGCTGTACTACGGCTGGTGCGGCGAGGACTTCGTCTTCGCGACCGAGATGAAAGCCGTGCGCACCCATCCCCGCTTCGAGAGCCGGATCAATATCGGCGCGCTTTCGCAACTGCTGCGCCTGGACTACATCCCCGCGCCACAGACCATTCACCAGGGCATCGCAAAACTGGCTCCCGGCCATTGGCTGACGTTGGAGCAGCCAGGCGACGGCAACGCGGTTCACGGCGCCGCGTCGCTTCCGGACGCCGTGCCGTATTGGCGAGCCGATAGCCTGATGGCACAAGCGGTCGCCCTGCGACAAGAGCACCCCCCGCTGGAGCAAGCGCTCGATGCGGTAGAAGCCGCGCTCGGCAAGGCGATCGAAAGCGCCGGGATGGGAAGCCATCCGACCCTGCTGCTTTCCGGCGGCGTCGACTCCTCGCTCCTGGCCGCCTTGATGCAGGCCCGACACAGCCAGCCGCTGGACGGCGTGACCATCACCTTCGCCCATCCTGACCACGATGAGAGCTACTGGGCCACGGCAGTGGCACGCCACCTGCGCCTGCGCCACCACAGCGTGCGCATAGACGGCCGCATGGCGGCCGAGATGGTGCCGGCCCTGCCGCAGATCTGGTGCGAGCCCTTTGCCGATCCTTCCCAGTTGCCAACATTGCTGGCGTGCCGGTCGGCAGCCGCCTGGACCCAGTGCATCCATACCGGCGATGGCGCCGACGAATTGTTCTTCGGCCACGGCGCCTATGTGCGTGCGATGCGCAACCATCGCCTCGCCGAACGTACCCCGGCCGCGCTGCGCTGGTTGATCGGCCGCCAGCCGGACAGCGCGCCCGAAGCGGCGCGACTGGGCGGTTGGGCGGCGGTGCGCGAGGCCGTGGCCGGCGGTGGATTGGAAGCCAGCTACTTGCGCCGGATCTCGCGCTGGCGCGACCCCGGGCGAGTCCTGGGCGGGATCGAAGAACCTGCCCTGGCACCGCTGCTCGCCGAATATCCCAGTGCCGCGCAGCTCCACGATGCCGACCGTATCCAGCTGTTCGACCTGCAAATGGACCTGCCGTTCGGCGTGCTGACCAAGCTCGATCGCGCCGCCGGGTCTCAAGGCCTGGCCGTCTGCTGCCCTTTCCTGGACATGGACGTGGCGCGATTGGGCTGGTCGCTGCCGCTGGCGATGAAACTACGTCACGGCCAGCAGAAGTATTTGCTTCGCCAATTACTGGCGCGGCACCTGCCGGCCGAATTGGTCTGGCGATCCAAGCGGGGTTTCGGGCCGCCCATTGCGGACTGGCTGGCGGGCCCTTTGCACGACTGGGCGCACGCGCTGCTGGCACCCGAACGCCTGCGCTCGCAAGGCCTGTTCGAAGCTTCCACCCTCGAACAAGTGTGGCGTGAATTCCGCGGCGGCCGCAGGAAATGGCACACGCACCTATGGAACGTGTTGATGTTCCAGGCCTGGCATGCGCACTGGATGGAAGACCGCCCGCCGCCCCCTGGCATCGCCAAGCCTGCCGATTTATCCAGCTGAATCTTCGTCGCCAACGCTGAGACGCTGCCGCGCTAGCCTTTGCGCATGAGCAGCGTGATCAAAGGCCGGGGTTCGCGGACCCATCTCGCCGGCCGTTTCGAAGTCACCACCCCCGAAGCGGTGGATGACGGCTGGTGCCAGGAACCCGGCGAGGAATTCGCCGACCCTGCCTTGCGCACCACGGTGACCGAGGAGACCGCGCGCAGCATCATCACTCGCAACCAGTCACCGGATATCGGCTTCTCGCAGTCGGCCAATCCCTACCGTGGCTGCGAGCATGGCTGCAGCTATTGCTTTGCTCGCCCCAGCCACGCCTATCTCAATCTCTCACCGGGGTTGGATTTTGAAACGCGGCTGTTCGCCAAGGTCAACGCGCCCGAGCTGCTGCGGCGCGAGCTCGCGCGGCCCGGCTACGTTCCCAGTGCCATTGCCCTGGGCATCAACACCGACGCCTACCAGCCGATCGAGCGCAAGCTGCAGATCACCCGGCGCATGATCGAGGTGCTGTGGGAGACGCGCCATCCGTTCACCCTGATCACCAAGAACGCGCTGGTGACACGCGACCTCGACCTGCTGCAGCCGCTGGCGCAGGAGAACCTGGTAAGCGTCTACTTCTCGGTGACTACGCTGGACCCCCACTTGTCGGCCAAGCTTGAGCCGCGTGCCGCCGCACCACATGCGCGTCTGCGCGCCATGGCCAAACTGCACGAGGCCGGGGTGCCGGTGGGGGTGATGGCGGCGCCGGTGATCCCGTGGATCAACGACCACGAACTGGAAGCGATCCTGCAGGCAGCCGCCGATGCCGGCGCGCGTTCGGCGGGCTACACGTTGCTGCGCTTGCCGCACGAAGTAGCGCCGTTGTTCCGCGACTGGTTGCAAGCGCACTACCCCGATCGGGCCGCGCACGTCATGAGTACGATCCAGCAGCTCCGCGGCGGCAAGGACTACGACAGCCGCTTCGGCCAGCGCTTCAGTGGCCAGGGCGTATATGCGGACCTGCTGGCGCGGCGTTTCCAGTTGGCCGCGCGCCGGGTCGGGTTCAATCCGCGTGGCGAGGATGCCGCGCTGGATACCACCCGCTTCCGTAGGCCAGAACCGCCACCCGCCCCGCGACCGCCCTCCCCGCAAGGCGAGCTGTTCTGACCTCAGGCGCCGTAGAGCGCCTGTGCCGACTGGAACAGGATCCAGCTGGTGGCGATGAACTTGTCGCCGCCCTGCGGCCGGTTACCGCGATGGGTATGAGTGAACGCAGTCGGAGCGATCAGCAGGCTGCCGGTACGTGGGCGCACCTTGCGCTGCTGGAACAGGAACTCGGTTTCGCCCTGCTCGAACTCGTCGTTGAGGTACAGCGTCCACAGCACATGCCGGTGTAGCGTCTCGGCGCTGGCGTCGCGCGGATACAGCTCGCAATGCCAGTAGGGATAACCGCCCTCGCCGGCCGCATACCATTGCAGGTTGATCGCGCCTGGCCGCAGGCAGGTACGAGCCAGTTCGGTCAGCGCGCTGTCGCTCATGCCGTGGAGGTCTTCGGCCGCCAGGCGCTGTGGTTGCCCATCGGCGCCTTCGACTTGCAGCATCAAAGGTGCGACCAGTGCCTGCGGATATTGGCGCAGATAGCGAAGCAAGCCGCCCAGCACCACCTGTTGGATGCGCGCCTCGACGTCGGCCCACCCGACCAGCCCGCTGATGCGCAAATCCTGGCTGCGCTTGAGCTCGGGAAACACCCCGCCGCCCACCCGCCCGGCGCTCAGGCCTTCGCTGGCCCGCAACCGCGCGACGATGGCCGCGCACTCGGCCGCCGGCAGCGCGTCTTCATAGACCTCGATGAAATCCACGGCAGGGTTCGATGCTGGCATCGGCAAACGATAGCACTGCCGCTCGCCGCCGAATCGCCAGGGAATGCATAAAAAAAGCCCCGCCGAAGCGGGGCTTTCTCTGCTGCGATCCAACTTCGATCAGAACTTGAAGTTGGCCGAAGCGGCCAGCACATCGCCGGTGACTTCGTACGAGCCGGTGATCACGCTGTTGGTCTGCGAGGTCGAACGGATGTTCGGGTCGCTGGTGAACAGGTGGGTGTAGCCGAAGCTGTACTCGGCATTCTGCGACGGGGTCCAGGTCAGGCCCAGCGACAGCCACTTGCGAGTGGTGTCCGGCACGCGAACGTCGCGGTGGGCGTCGGTGGTCGGGGTCTGGTCATAGGCCAGGCCGCCGCGCAGGGTCAGCGTATCGCTCATGCGGTAGTCGGCACCGATCGAGGCGAACGTGGTGTCGCGGTAGTGGAACGGCAGCACGCTGTCGGCCTGGTTGGAGGCGTAGTCGACCGTGATCTGGTCGAACTTGCTCCACGCCGTGCGGGTGACGTCGGCCATCAGCGACCACTGGTCGTTGAACTTGTGGGTGAAGCTGGCGGTGGCGCTGGCCGGCAGGGTGATCGTGGCGCGGCCACCGGTGTCGACGTACTGGCCCGGCGCGGCCACGGCCAGCACGGCAGCAGCGTTGCCCGGCACGGTGAAGTCGGCGGTGCCGTTGGTGATCTTGTGCTCGACCTCGGAGCGGTAGCTGAAGCCGATGTGGGTGTTCTCATCGATCGAGAACAAGCCACCCAGGGTGTAGCCGATCGCGGTGTTGTCGCCTTCGATGCGCAGGCGGCCATCGGCAGTGCCCGGGGCAAAGCCCGGAACACGCTGCGCGTACAGCGCGGTGCCGAAGTCGATGGCGTTGCTCAGGTCCACGTCCAGGCGCTCGCCGAACACCGACGCGCCGAACGACACGTACGGATTGACGTCGTAGGAGAAGGCCAGGTTGAGGTCGATCGCCTGCAGCTCGGTCTTCAGGCCGTTGTAGCGGCCCACCCAGTCGTTGTTGTATTCGGTCTTGAAGCCGAACGGCACCGTGACCGAGGCACCGAAGTGCATGTTGTCGTTCTCGCCGAACGGCAGGTGGTAGTACATCGCCGGAACCGGGGCGATCATGCCGGCGTCGCCGCCGTTGCCACCGGAGACCGGGGTGCCGGTGCCCGGGCCGGTCGGACCGACGTAGCGGGCGCTGCCGGTGAACTCGGCCGAGAAGCTGATGGCGCTGACGTCGGCCTGGAACTGCTGGCCGTCGAGCTGGCGCATGCCGGCCGGGTTGACGGCGATGATCGAAGCGTCGCCCTCGGCGCTGCCGGAACCGGCGAACGCGCGGCCGAGGCCCTTGGCGCTGTTTTCCTTCAACTGGAAGGCGGCAGCGTGCACCTGACCGAAGGCGAGCACGCCGGCGATGCCGACGGCCAGCGCGGTCACGCGGCTGATATTGGAAACATTGGTCATACTGGTATCTCTCCGGAAAGACTTGTAATTGTCTGTAAAGCGTCTGCATCTGCGTAGCGCGAATTCTTCGATTCGGGCCCGCCGGATGCGCCGGAGACCCCTCCCGGACATACGACGCCGTATGCAGTATACCCATCCGGGTTAACCTAACAATAACGTCTTTGGCTGAACAGCCGGACTCTTGAAGGTGGGTTCATGCCGGTGAAAGCGCTATCTTGCGGGCAGGTCGACTAAATGTTCATTTCGATCCCTTCCCGCAAGAAGCCGTCCCACCGCTGGGCCATCCCGCTGCTGTTCGCAGTGATCTGGGCCGCCTTCCTCTGGTCGATCAGCCGGCCGGACGAGGCCCGCTCGGGCCTGTGGCTGGACTGGGGCGCGTTGTCCACCGGCATGCCGGCGATCGCCGACTGGTGGGCCGCGCTCAAGGACGGCAGCGTGCTGCGGCTGTTCACCGCCCTGTTCCTGCATGCCGACTGGTCGCACCTGCTCGGCAACCTGGTGTTCCTGTTGATCTTCGGCCTGCCGGCCGAGCGCATCCTCGGGCCGTGGCGGCTGTTGCTGCTGTTCCTGCTCGGCGGGGCGGCCTCCAACCTGGCGGCGATCTATACGCTGGGCACCCCGGACCAGGTCATCATCGGCGCCTCCGGCGCGGTATCGGCGCTGATCGGCAGTTACCTGGCGCTGTTCCCCGGCGCCAAGCTGGGCGTGGTGCTGCCGCTGGGACTGTTCCTGGAGTTCATCCGCGTGCCGGCGCCGTTGCTGATCGGCGTATGGGCGCTGCTGCAGGTGGTCTTCGCCCACATTGGCCCGGCGTTCGGCATGGTGGCCTGGTCGGCGCATATCGCCGGCTTCCTGTTCGGCATCTGCTATGGCCTGTACGTGCGCGCGGCCATCGCCCGGCGGCTGCGCAAGCGCCAGGGCTTTTGACCGGCCGCTAACCGGCTGTGCTCGCGGTTCTATAATCGCGGCATGGCCAAACCGCTCTATAAAGTCAGCTTCCTCAATCACGGCAAGGTGTACGAGCTGTACGCCCGACACGTAGCCGGCAGCCACCTGTGGGGCTTCAACGAGATCGGCGAGCTGGTTTTCGATGTACACGACGGCCTGGTGATCGACCCCACCGAAGAGCGCCTGCGCGAAGAATTCGGCAATACCCGCAAGCTGCACCTGCCGATGCAGAGCATCATCCGCATCGAAGAAGTGGAGAAGAAAGGCCAGTCGGCGATCCGCGATGCCACTTCCGGCGAAGCGGTGGTCACGCCGTTCCCCCTTCCCGGCAAGCCGCGCTAACCGCGCATGCGGATCGTCGTTCCCGAGGACTACCAGCGTGCGGTCGGCGGTCTGGACTGCCTGGCCCGCCTGCGCGATCACGACGTGGTGCTGCTCGACCAGCCCCTGGCCGACAACGATGCCGCCGCCGCCGCGTTCGCCGGGGCCGAGGTGCTGGTGCTGATTCGCGAGCGCACCCGCATCGATGCCGACTTGCTGGCGCGCCTGCCGAATTTGCGGCTGATCAGCCAGACTGGCCGCCGCTCGGCCAATGTCGATCTCAACGCCTGCACCCGCCATGGCGTGGCCCTGGCCGAGGGCAGCGGCTCGCCGATCGCGCCGGCCGAACTGGCCTGGGCCCTGGTAATGGCGGCCAGCCGTCGCCTGCAGTCCTACGGCGATGCGTTGCGCGGCGGTCATTGGCAGGCCGTGGGTGATCCGCTCCTGGGCCGCGCGTTGCACGGCCGCACCCTGGGCATCTGGAGCTACGGCAAGATCGGCCGGCTGATGGCAGGCTATGGCCGTGCCTTCGGCATGCAGGTACGGGTGTGGGGCAGCGAAGCTTCGCGGGCGCAAGCGCGCGCCGAGGGCTTCGAGTCGTTCGCCACGCGCGAGGCGTTGTTCGAAGACAGCGATGTGCTGTCGCTGCATCGCCGCCTCAGCGAGGAAAGCCGCCATGAAGTCACCGCGGCCGACCTGGCGCGGATGCGGCCGGACGCCTTGCTGGTCAACACCAGCCGCGCCGAACTGCTTGCCCCGGGCGCGCTGCTGGCGGCGCTCGATGCCGGCCGCCCCGGCATGGCCGCGATCGACGTTTTCGAATCCGAGCCGCTATTGGATACGGCCGACCGGTCGCTGCGCCATCCCCGTGTACTGGCCACGCCGCACCTGGGCTATGTCGAACGCGATAGCTACGAGCGGTACTTCGGCGCGGCGTTCGACAACGTGTTGGCTTTCGCTGCCGGCCGGCCGATCAATATCGCGAATCCAGAGGTCTTGTCGGGAAAAGCGATCGCGGCTGAAGCCGCTCCTACAGTGCAGCCATCGGAAAGGTTGTAGGAGCGGAGTCGCAATCCGGCTGCACTATTTCGCCGGCTTGTCCTCGCTCACCGGCGGCGTCGGCACATCGGCCGGCAGGTCCGGCTTCGCATCGGCCGGCTTCACCGGCGCCTCCGGCTTGGCCGGCGCGGTGGCCGGCGGCGTCATCACCGGCTTGGTCGACTTCACCGGCGCCTTCGCAGCCGCTTTCGCCTGGGCTTTCGCCTGCGCCTTGGCAATCGCGCCGGGTTGCTTGAGCTCGGCCAGGGCCGAGGCGATCGGCTCATCGCCCGGCAACACATCGCCGGCGCTATAGCCTTCGGCGCCTTCGTCGTCGCCACGCAGGTGGCCCGGTAGCGTGGCCTCGCTGTAATCGGACAGGCTGGCCGGCACGTCCGGTTCGCGCTCGGGCTGCAATGCCACGTCCGGCACGATGCCGCTGGCCTGGATAGAGCGCCCGCTCGGCGTGTAGTAGCGCGCCGTGGTCAGCTTGACCGAATCGCCGTTGTCCAACGGCAGCACGGTCTGCACCGAGCCCTTGCCGAAGGTGCGGCTGCCGACCACGCGCGCGCGCTGGTTGTCGCGCAGCGCACCGGCCAGCACCTCGGAGGCACTCGCCGAACCGGCATCGACCAGCACCACCACCGGCGCGCCGGCGAGCAGGTCGCCCGCCGTGGCCTCGAACTTGGCATCGCTGATCGAGATGCGGCCGCGCGTACTGACGATCACGCCCTTCTCGATCAAATCGTCGGCCACCTGCACCGCCGAGGTCAGCAGCCCGCCGGGGTTGCTGCGCAGGTCCAGCACCAGGCCGCGCAGCTTGCCGCCGGACTTGGCCTTCAGGGCTTCCACCTGCTTGTGGAAGTCGGTGCCGGTGTCGGCCTGGAACGTACTGAGGCGAACATAGGCGTAGCCCGGCTCAAGCATGCGCGAGCGCACGCTGGCGACGCGGATGGTCTCGCGGGTGACGGTGACATCGAACGGCTTGTCGCGGCCCTCGCGAATCACCGTCAGGGTCACCTTGGTGCCGGGCTTGCCGCGCAGCGGTTCCATCGCCTCGATGGTGGCGATCGGCTTGCCGTCAATGGCGATGATGGTGTCGCCGGCGCGAATGCCGGCACGCGCGGCCGGCGTCTCGTCGATCGGCGAAATGACCTTAAGGGTGTTGTCCTTCTGCTGCAGCAGCTCCACGCCGATGCCGTCGTAGGCCCCGGTGGCCTGCTCGTCGAACGCCTCGGCATCTTCCTTGTCGAAGTACGTGCTGTGCGGGTCCAGGTCCAGCAGCAGGCCGCGGATCGCCGACTGCATCAGCTGCTTGTCGTCGACCGGATCGACATAGGCCTGCTTGACCGCGTTGTAGACTGCCACGTAGCGCCGGATTTCATCCAGCGGCACCTTCGAACTGGCCGCCTCGCTGTCGTCGAGGCTTTCGCTCTCGGCCGTCTCGGCGGTGGCGGGGGGCTGGGCCTGCGACCACGCGGTGGTCGGGGCGAGCGCCAGAAGCAAGGCAGCGGACAGGACTACGCGCATGAGCTCTCCGAAACAGGGCGTGGCGCCGATAGCGGCGGCTGCGTTCGATTATGCGCGAAGCGCAATGTATTTCCCGTGCGCGCCACCCGGTACGGCTGGCCCTGCAGCCACAACCGATTCAGCGTCGCTGCAGCCACGAACCCGGATCGACCGGCTGGCCATTGCGGCGCAGTTCGAAATAAAGCGAGGGCGTGCCCTGGCCGCCCGAGTTGCCGACCCGGGCGATCGCATCGCCGCGCTTGACCGCCGCACCGGCGTCGCGCAGCAGCGTGTCGTTGTGCGCGTAGAGGCTCATGTAGCCGTTGCCGTGGTCGATGATCAGGATCATCCCGTAGCCGGTCATCCAGTCGGAGAACACCACCGTGCCGTCGGCCACCGCGGTGACCGTGGTGCCGTTCGGCGCGCCGATCAACACGCCGCTGCTGGTGCGTCCGTCCGGCAGGCGCCCGCCATAGCGGGCAAGCAAGTTGCCCGACACCGGCCAGCCGAGCCCGCCCACTTTCGGCGCCGGTGCATTGGCCACCACCTTGGGCGGCGTCTTGCTGCCGCGGTTGCCGGCCTTGGCCTGGGCGCTGGCCGCTGCGGCCGCCTGGCGCGCCGCGGCCTGGCGTTCCTTCTCGGCGCGAGCGGCGGCCGCGCGCAGGTTCTTGAGCAGTTGTTCCAGCGCCTTGGTGTCCTCGCCCAGCGCCTTCTCGCGCTCGGCCCGTTCCTGGTAGCGGCCGTCGAGGTCGGCCACGGTGGCGGCACGCTTGCGGCGTTCATCGCTCAGGGCCTTGGACTGCTGTCGCTGCTGCTGGCGCGCCTGGTCCAGGGCCAGGCGCCGCTGTTCGATTTGCTGTTCAACCTGCGCCAGGCTGTCGAGGTCCTGGGTCAGCGCCTGGATCTGCCGCGCGCGTTCGCGCTGCACGTAGCGGTGATAGGCCAGCAGCCGGTTGGCATCGGCCACGGTGTCCTGCGACAGCATCAGCTTGAGCGGGGCGTTGTCGCCGATCCGGTAAGCCGCGCGCAGCAGGCCGGCCAGCGCCTCGCGCTGCTTGTGCAGGCGGGCGCCCAGATCGTCGCGGCGCGCCTGCAGTTCGGCCAGCGCACGCTGTTGCGCCTGCAGTTCCGTTTCGGTCTGGCTCAGCACGCGCGCGGTGCGGGCCACCTTCTCGTCGGCCTCACGGAGCTGGCGCGAGGCTTCGCCGCGCTGGTTCTCCAGCTTGCGCCGTTCCTGGCCGATGCCGCGCAGCTCCTGGCGCATCTGCTGCAGCTTGCGCTCGGCTTCGCGCTGGCTCTGCGCGCCGGCCGGCAGCACGCAGGTCGCCAGGGCCAGTCCCAACGCCAGTACCAGCCACCCTTGCGGGCGGTGGAGGCTCAGGCGGGAGGGGCGCGGCGGCAGGTTGGCCAAGCAGGAAGATCCAGTGACTTCAGACAGATGCGGATTGTAGCCAAGCGTGGTCCTATCGATACGACACTGGGGCACTGCCCATCCTGGAGGTTCGCATGAAGCACCATTCGTTGTCGGCATTGCTCGCCCTGGCCCTGGTCAGCGGCGCGGCCTGGGCGAACGAAGACATCAGCAAGGTCAACGGTCGCATCACCGCCGAGGCCGGCAAGCAGTATGGCGGCCTGTCCACGGTCAACGGCGGTGTCTCCATCGAAGACAACGCCACCACCGGTGACGCCGAAACCGTCAATGGCGGCATTACCGTGGGCGCCAACGCTCGCACCGGCGGGCTGTCGACGGTCAATGGCCAGATCAGCGTCGGCCCGAAAGTGACGATCAGCGGGGGGATCGAGACCGTCAACGGCAGCGTCTTCGTCGACCGCGGCAGCCAGGTCCGCGACGGCGTTGAAACCGTCAACGGCAGCATCGGCCTGGTCGGCGCCAGCCTCGGCAAGGGCATCGAGACCGTGAATGGCGATGTCACTGTGGGCGTGGGCTCGCACGTGGTCGGTGGGGTCGAGGTCAAGAAGCCGAACTTCAGCCTCTCGTTCAAGCCTTCGCGCAAGCCGCGGATCATCATCGGCCCGAACGCGGTGGTGGAAGGCGCGCTGGAATTCGAGCGCGAGGTCAGCCTGTATGTGCACCGCAGCGCCAAGATCGGCACCGTGACCGGCGCCACCGCGCAGATCTACGACACCGACGTCGCGCCGGAGCAGTAAGCGCGGCCGTGGGGGCCGGGCCGACGCGGGCCTGGCTTCCGCACTAGAATCGGGCTCCGGCTTCAACCGAGGATGCCCGATGTCACGCAAGACCCTGTTGTTGTGCCTGGTCGCGGCGTCCGCGCTGGCGGCCTGCAAGCGCACGCCCGAACCAGCGGCCGCCCCGGCGCCCGCCCCGACCGAAACACCGGCCGCCGCCACGCCGGCCGCCAAGCCCAGTGACCACGCGTTCGCGCCCGGCATCAACGCCGGCGATTTTGGCGAACTGGTCAAGCAGCTTTCGTCCGACGCCTTCGAAGGCCGCGGCCCCGGCACCCCGGGCGAGCAGAAGACCGTGGAGTACATCCGCGACCAGATGCAGCGCATCGGCCTGCAGCCGGGCAACGGCGACAGCTGGTTCCAGGACGTGCCGATGGTGGAAACCACCGCCGACGAGCACACCGTGCCGCGTTTGGAATCCGCTGGCGCCGCGCGCGACTTGAAATTCGGCACCGACATCGTGGTTGGCACCCGCAGCGGCCAGCCGGAAGTGAAGATCGACAACAGCGAACTGGTGTTCGTCGGCTATGGCGTCGATGCGCCGGAGCAGAAGTGGAACGACTACGCCGACCAGGACTGGAAGGGCAAGACGGTGGTGATGTTCGTCAACGACCCCGGCCTCCACACTGGCGACAGCAAGTTGTTCGAAGGCAAGCGCATGACCTACTACGGGCGCTGGACCTACAAGTTCGAGGAGGCCGCGCGCAAGGGTGCGGCCGCCGCGTTGATCGTGCACGACGACGCCGGTGCGAGCTATGGCTGGGACGTAGTGCGCAACTCCTGGGCCGGCCCGCAATACGACCTGCCGGCCAAGGATGACCCGGACCCGCGCCTGCCGGTGCAGGGCTGGATCTCCGCCGCTACCGCCAAGCAGCTGTTCGCCGATGCCGGGATCGATCTGGCCCAGGCCTACAAGGACGCCAGCAAGCGCGGCTTCAAGCCGGTGCCGCTGAAGGCCAAGTGGTCGGTGGACCTCAAGAGCCAGATTGCCGAGAAGCAGTCGCGCAATGTCGTCGGTGTGTTGCCGGGCAGCACCCGTCCGGAAGAAGCCGTGCTGTACATGGCGCACTGGGACCACCTGGGCAAGCACGATGGTGAGCCGGGCGACAACATCTACAACGGTGCGGTGGACAACGCCACCGGTGTGGCCGGCATCCTCGAAATCGCCGACGCGTTCGCCCACCAGTCGCCGCCGCCGCAGCGCTCGGTGGTGTTCGTGGCGGTGACGCTGGAAGAGTCGGGCCTGCTCGGCTCCAAGTACTACGTCGCCCACCCGACCTTCCCGCTGGACAAGATCGCCGGGGTGGTCAACATCGACGCGATGTCGGTGTCCGGCCGCGCCAAGGACATGACGGTGGTGGGCTACGGCAGCTCGCAGCTGGAAGACATCCTCAAGCCGATCGTGGCGATGCAGGGCCGCGTACTGCACTCGGAAGCCTCGCCGCAGAACGGCTCGTATTTCCGCTCCGACCACTTCAACTTCGCCAAGGCCGGCGTGCCGGCCTTGTACACCGATGGCGGCGAAGACCTGCGCGAAGGCGGCATGGAGGCAGGCCGCAAGGCGGCCGAAGACTACGGCAAGAACCGCTATCACGGGCCGAAGGACGAATACGACGCGGCCACCTGGAAGCTCGATGGCACCGTGGAAGACCTCGAGGCGGTGTACGGCGTTGGCAAGGAACTGGCCGGCGGCGAGCAATGGCCGAACTGGTACGAAGGCAACGCCTTCAAGGCCGCTCGCGACCGCATGATGAAGGTTGCGGGGAAGGCCCCGGCAGCCGAGCCCAAGGCCGAAGCGGCCAAGCGCTAAGCGCTTCTTCGCGCGACAACAGAAGGCCTCCCGCTTGGGAGGCCTTCTGCGTTGCGACCGTGGTGATTAGTCGCGCTCGGCCGCAACCACCTTGCCGTTCTTCGGATCGACCTGCACTTTCATATCCTTGCCGGCGGCATTCTCCGCATGGCCTTTCCACAGGCCATCGTCGAAATCGAGATCACGCACATCCGAATAACCGGCGGCGGACAACGCGGCACGCACGTCGTCCTCGCTCATCGGCGAAGCCACCTCATCCGGGTACACGCGGCCGGTGGCTGGATCGATCTTCAGGTCTACATGCTTGCCGTCGCCGCTCTTGGCATCGGTCTTCCACACGCCGTCTTCGAATTCGACGTCGTGTACATCGCGATAGCCCTGAGCCGTCAACATCGAGGTGATCTCGCCGGACGTCAGCGCCTTCGGCGAACCTTGCTCGGCCGGCGGCTTGGCTGCGGCTCCTGCCGCAAATCCCAGGCTGGCCAGGCCCATGGCCAGGAGCAGCGGGGTGCGGGTGATGGATGTTGCGCGCATGGCGTTCTCCTATGATGAAGTGACGCCATCGTGGTCCGCGCCGGATCGCCGCCGAGTGAAAACAGCGGGATCGGCGCGGCCAGGGTTCAGGGCCGGCTCGGACCCGATTCAGGCAGGTCGCGCTGCCTTCACAACATCCAGATTTCCACTCGCTCGTTGCGCTCGCGTGCCCGCGCATCGCCCTCGCCAACCAACGGACGCAAGGCGCCCAGCCCGCGCGCGCGCTGGACCACAATGCCGTGCTGGGCGAGGTAGCCGGCGATGATGTCGGCGCGGTCGTTGCTGGCGATGGTGGGGAACAACTTGTTGGCCGGATCGCCGTTGGCAAAGCCGACCACCGCCAGTGCGCGGCCCTTGTTCTGCGGCAGTTGCATGTAGGCCACCAGGCGCTCCAGGTCCTGTGCCGAGCCGCCTTCGAACATCGTGCTCAGCGAGCGCAAGTTGAAACGAACGCTCAACGGCAGCCGGGTAGCGCCGGCCACCGCCTCGCGATAGAGCACCGGGCTGGTGGTCGGCACCGCTTCGGTGGTTTGCCTGGGCAGAGACATCGCCATCAACCCTTGCGCGGCGACCACGCGCTGCGCCGGCGGCGAGATCAGGTACAACGCCAGGCTGCGGCCGAGTGCGGACATCATCTGGCCGCCATAGACGCTATAGCGTTGCACCAGCGGATAGTCCTCGCTGCGCAGGTTGACCGGCGTCGGTGCCACGGCGATTCCACCTTCGGCCAGCGCCAGCGCGCGCGCGTTCACCGGCAGCGGCGTCACCAGCTCGACCACCGCTACCGCCTGCGGATCAAGCGCCGCCGCACGCGCCGCCTCGGCCAGTGTCGGCAAACGCCGCGTGCAACCCTTGATCGCCGCGCCCTGCATCACGCGGCTGGCCAGGAAGTCGTCCAGGCCCGAGCCAGCCGGCCCACACAGCAGATGCACTTCGCCCGCACGGCCGCCAAGCTGGGCCCAATCGCGCGCCTCGCCGGACAGCAAGGCACGCAGCTGCGACACGCTGAGCGTCTTCACCGGGTTGGCGGTTGCCACCGCCACTTGCGCGCCATTGAGCGCGAGCACGAATTGCTGGTCTGGCGAACTCAATTCGCCGAGCTGCCAGCCGGCCGAATGCTCGGCCGCAGTCGGCGCGCGCGCCAGCATCGCCAGCTCGGCATCGCCACGGATCAGCGCCTGCATGCCCGCCGCCGACCCGCGCCGGCTGATTTCCACGATCAACGGTTCCTCGTCGCGTACGCCGTGGATCTCGGTCAGGCTGCCGCTGATTTCGACTTTGCGCACCTGCTCGTAACCCATGGCATGGAGCCAGGATTCGACCAGCGCCGGCATCAAGCGCGCACCGACCGTGTTTGAACCATGCACCCGCAGCCGCTCGGGCTCCTGGGCGTGCAGCGATGAGGTGAAGCACAGGCCGGTGGCCAGTGCCAGGCAAAACAGCGAACGCAACATGGATCCCCCCGAGGGATAACAAAGCGCGGGGAGTGTTGCGGTTGCCGATGACAGGCCGGTGACCGGCCGCGGCCGTCAGTGCCGGCGCAGGCCCTGTGCGCGACGTGCCGCCGCTTCGGCCCAGCGCCGGGCGACCACCGGCGTGGTGATGCAGACCGCATGGTCGGTGACGGTAGTGACCGCCCGCTCCAGCAGCTGGATGTCGGCCTCGTGCTGGCGCGCCACGTGCGGGTCTTCGAAGAAGATCGCGCGCTGGCAGCGCTGTTGCAGTACCAGGTCGGCAATCTGGGCGTCGCCGCCCATCGGGCCGCTCTGGTAACGATGCACCCAGGCCTGGTCCTGCGGCCAGCCGCGGCTCCAGGCCAGTTCGTTGAGGCGCTGGCCGGTCGTGCCGGTGCCCACGCGGTGGGCAAAGCGCGAGAGCAGCTCGAAATGCTCGGCGGCGAACGCCAGCATCTGCGGTTTCATGGCGTCGTGGGCAATCAACGCAAGCGTGTGCTGGTCGAAGGCATGCAGGTCGTCGGCACCGGCATCGGCCGGCAGACTGGCGTGGATGCGCTCGATCTCGACCCAGTCGCGCGCCGAGGCCACGGTGGAGATGAAGGGCTTGCCGTGGATCACGCACTGGCGCTTCAGGGCGATGGCTTCGGGGAAGATCGACGAGGGATCGACCGGATCGATCAGGTAGATCGCGCCGTCGAGCGTACGCGCCCCGCCTTCCAGGCCTACCACCTCGGCCACCAGCTTCATCAGGCCACCTTCGCGGCCATTGGGATAACGCCGCAAGCCGGCGAAATCCCGCAGCAGGCCGGCGCGTTCGACCGCGTCATAAGTGCGGCCCACCGCGTGCAGGCCGAGCTGCAGTTCGCGGATCCCGTCTTCGCAGGCGCGCAACCATCGAAACAGCGCTGCCTCGTCGCCCTCGTGATGCAGCCGATTGGCCGCCAGTCCCAGCCGCATGTGTGATTCCCGCAAGTGCCCCTGGCCGCCAGTCTATGTCGGCCGGGGGCGGTTGGCACGGCCTTGGCTGGCGATTACTTGGTGGCCTCGGCCGCGTGCTTGGCGAGCACTGCCATCTGCGCCTTGTTGCTGCCGTCCTTGCCGGGCTGCACGGTGAAAGGATAGGTCGGCGGCCACCAGCTGCCGGCGGCCCAGTAGCTCCAGCCCAGCCACACATCCGCGTTCTGCTCCATGAAGCCGAGCATGCCATCCAGCGCCTGCAGGCAAGTCTCGCTCGTGCCGCCGGCAAACTCGCCGAGGAACCCGCGTTTGCCTTGCTGGCGCAGCCACGCGGTGAAGCCGCGCAGCTTGTCCACGCCAATGGTGGCGCTGACGCATTCGCCACTGGTGCCGCTGTAGTCCTTGTCCAGGTACTGGTGGACTTCGACCGCGAGGTTGTTGGCGGGGTCGTTGATCGACGCCAGCGCTGTCGCGTTCGGCGTGCCATAGCTGCTGCTGGCCCAGCTGTGCGCACCGGTGTAGGCGGTGCCCGGCACCAGGACCAGGTTGCGCGCGCCGGTGGCGCGGATCGCGTCGATCGAGGCTTGAGCGATCGGTGCCCACACCGAGGCATCGATCGCGTTGGGCTCGTTCATCAGACCGAAGATGACCGCATCGTCGTCCTTGAACACCGTGGCCAGGCGCTTCCACAGATCCGCCAGCAAGCTGCCTGGCGTGCCTTCATTGCCCAGGCGCACGCCCTGGTACTTGGCGTAGTTGTGCACGTCGAGAATGATGTGCTGGTTCTGCGCCTTGGCCTGGGCGACGGCCTTCTGGATCAGCTGCAGCTGGACGGCATCGAGCTCGCCGTTGGGTGTGGGTTGCAGGCGTTCCCACAGGAAGGGCAGGCGCACGATGTTCATGTGCTGGCCGGCGAAATAGGCGTAGTCGGTTGCCGCCGGGTAGGTGTAGTCCTTGTACAACGTGCCGGGCCGCTTGGCGGAATTGAACTCGGCGCCAGCGAGGTTTACCCCGGCGTAGCGCAGTACGCGCTCCTGGCTGTGACCGGGCAGCGCAGTAAGGATGAGGGCCGTGCCTAACAGCCACGGCAGGCTACGCGACATCAAGGACATGGCATTGCTCCGGTTGGGGGGACGCCGGGTGCGCGGTGCGGGCCCGCGCTGACCGCTACGGTATAGGCCAAAGTGTTAGCGATGCATACAGATCGGGCGCCGATGTGCGGAGATGTGCAGGAGATCGCATTTAGCCGGCCCAACTGCGACCCTATCCGCCCACGCCCCACCGCATTCGGAGATGGCCATGCCTCTTGCTGACGCTACTGACGCCGTGATCTGGCACAACCCGCGCTGCGGCACTTCGCGCAACGTGTTGGCGCTGCTGCGCCACGCCGGGCTGGCGCCGACGGTAATCGAATACCTGCGCGACACCCCGGACCGCGCCACCTTGCGCGCCACCATTGCCGCCGCCGGCCTGAGCGTGCGCGAAGCGATCCGTGCCAAGGAACCGGCCTATCGCGAACGCGGCCTGGACGATCTATCGCTGGACGATGAAGCCCTGCTCGACGCCATGCTGGCCGAGCCGGTGCTGATCAACCGGCCCTTCGTGCGTACCGCGCTGGGCACGCGCCTGTGCCGGCCGTCGGAGGTTGCGCTGCAGATCCTGCCGCCGCTGGCGACGCCGTTCTTCAAAGAGGACGGCGAACGCATCGGTTGATTCACTGTAGGAGGGGCTTTACGAGCAAAGCATCGGGGGGCTGAAGCGCCTCCTACAATTACGCCGCCACGCTATTGCGCGGCAACGCTTCGACCCCGAGCCACTGCACGATGCTCGCGGCCGCATCGCGGCCTTCGGCCACCGCCGTCACCACCAGGTCGGCACCGCGCACCACATCGCCGCCGGCGTAGACCTTGGGGTTGGCGGTCTGGTACGGCAGCTGTGAACCACCAACCAGGATGCGTCCGTTTTCGCTGGCCTGCACGCCTTGCGCCGACAACCACTCCGGCAGATCGGGCGAGAAACCGAAGGCGATGATCACCACGTCGGCTTCCAGCAGCGACTCACTACCCTCCACCGGCACTGCGTTGCGGCGACCGCGCGCGTCCGGCTCGCTGAGCACGGTCTCCACCACGGTTACGCCGATGGCTTCGTCGTCGGCACCGGCCTCGATCGACAGCGGCTGGCGGTTGAACAGGAAGCGCACGCCTTCTTCGCGCGCATTGGCCACTTCGCGCGCCGAACCGGGCATGTTGGCCTCGTCGCGGCGATAGGCGCAGGTGACCTTGGCCGCGCCCAGGCGCACCGCGCTGCGTACGCAATCCATGCCGGTATCGCCACCGCCGAGCACCACCACGCGCTTGCCGTTGAGATCGGGCAGGGCGAGCGTGTCTTCCCAGCCGGCAATCGGCCGGCCCCACGGATCATTGCCACCCACGATGCGGCTGTTCTGCACCAGGAACGGCAAGGCCGGCAGCACGTTCTTCAGGTCCTGGCCCGGCAGGCCGCCATCGGTATAGCGGTACGCGCCGGTGCCGAGGAACACCGCGTCGAATTCGCTCAGCAACTGCTCGGCGGCGATATCGCGGCCGATCTCCACGCCCAGGCGGAATTCCACGCCCATGCCTTCGAGGATCTCGCGGCGCTTGCTGATCACGCTCTTGTCGAGCTTGAAACTGGGAATGCCGAATTGCAGCAACCCGCCGATCTGTTCATAGCGGTCGAACACCACCGGATGCACGCCGGCGCGCGCCAGGCGGTCGGCACAGGACAGGCCAGCCGGGCCGGCGCCGACAATCGCCACGCGCTTGCCGCTGGCGCGCACATCGCCCAGGTCCGGGCGCCAACCGGCCGCGAAGGCAGTATCGACGATGTACTTTTCGACCGCACCAATGGTGACCGCGCCGAATTCCTCAAGCGTGCAGCTGCCTTCGCACAACCGGTCCTGCGGACACACGCGGCCACACACTTCCGGCAGCGGGTTGGTCGAATGGCACAGCGCGGCGGCCTCTTCGATGCGGTTCTCCTGCACCAACTGCAGCCACTGCGGAATGGCGTTGTGCACCGGGCACTTCCAGCTGCAATACGGATTGCCGCAATCCAGGCAGCGGCCGGACTGGTATTGGGCGTCGGCCTTGTCGAACTTGCCGTAGAGCTCGCCCCAATCGCCGGACGTGCGCAGTTCCACCGGAATGCGCTGCGGCATCGTGCGCGGGAGATCGAGGAATTGGAAAACTTGCTTGCGGCTCATAGGGATTCCACTGTTCCTGCGTCAGGCCGCTCGCCGCAGCGATTCGGTCAGCGATTCGATACTGGCCGCCTTCGGCTTCACCAGCCAGAACTTGCCGACGTAGTCGCGGAACTCGTCGAGGATCTGCTGCGCCCAGATGCTGCCGGTCAGTTCGCGGTGGCGGCTGATCAGCTTGTGCAGGTGCTGGCGATGGTTCTCGAAGCCTTCGGCCGAAATGCGATGGATGTCGATCAGTTCGTGGTTGTAGCGGTCGACGAAATCGCGCTCCACATCCAGCACATAGGCCAGCCCACCGGTGAAGCCGGCGCCGAAATTCAGCCCGACCTTGCCCAGCACCAGCACCACACCGTCGGTCATGTATTCGCAGCAATGGTCGCCGGCACCTTCGATCACCGCCAGCGCGCCGGAGTTGCGCACCCCGAAGCGCTCGCCGGCACGCCCGGCGGCGAACAGCTCGCCGCCGGTAGCGCCGTACAGGCAGGTGTTGCCGAGGATCGGCGTGCTGCGCGCTTCAAAGCGCGCACCGCGCGGCGGCCGGATCACCAGGCGGCCGCCGGCCATGCCCTTGCCGACGTAGTCGTTGGCTTCGCCTTCCAGCTCCATCTGCAGGCCACCGGCGTTGAACGCGCCGAAGCTCTGCCCGGCGGTGCCACGGAAGCGCAGGTTCAACGGCGCATCTTCCATGCCGTGGTTGCCGTGGACGCGGGCGATCGCGCCGGACAGGCGCGCGCCGATGGAGCGGTCGGTGTTGTGGATCAGGAAGCGGTGGTCGCCGCCAGTCTTCTCGGCAATCGCCTTGGCCAGCAGGCCGTCCATCTGCGTGGCCAGCGAGTCGGGCGACTCATACAGGCGCTGGGCCGCGCAATGGCTGCCTTCGTACTGCGCCGGCTTGAGCAGGCGCGACAGGTCCACGCGCACGCCTTCGCGCGGCGCAACCTCGAGCTGTTCCAGCAGGTCGGTGCGGCCGACGATCTCGTCCAGCGAGCGCACGCCCAAGTAGGACAACCACTGCCGCACTTCCTCGGCCAGCAGGCGGAAGAAGTTCTCCACGCGCTCGGGCAGGCCGGTGAAGTAGTTGGCACGCAGGCGCTCGTCCTGGGTGGCCACGCCGGTGGCGCAGTTGTTGAGGTGGCAGATGCGCAGGTACTTGCAGCCGAGCACGATCATCGGCGCGGTGCCGAAGCCGAAGCTGTCCGCGCCCAGCAACGCCGCCTTGACCACGTCCAGGCCGGTCTTCAGGCCGCCATCGGTCTGCAACAAGGTGCGCGCGCGCAGGTCGTTGCCGACCAGCGCCTGGTGCGACTCGGCCACGCCCAGCTCCCAGGGCACGCCGGCATAGCGGATCGAGCTGACCGGCGAGGCACCGGTGCCGCCATCGTGGCCGGACACGGTGATCAGGTCGGCGCCGGCCTTGACCACGCCAGCGGCAATCGTGCCCACGCCGGCATGCGAGACCAGCTTCACCGAGACCAGCGCTTCGGGATTGACCTGCTTGAGGTCATAGATCAGTTGGGCAAGGTCTTCGATCGAATAGATGTCGTGGTGCGGCGGCGGCGAGATCAGGCCGATGCCGGGCTTGGCATAGCGCAGCCGTGCGATCAGCTCGTTGACCTTGTGCCCGGGCAACTGGCCGCCTTCGCCGGGCTTGGCGCCTTGCGCGACCTTGATCTGCAACACCTCGGCATTGACCAGGTATTCGGGCGTGACGCCAAAGCGGCCCGAGGCCACCTGCTTGATCTTCGAACGCTTCTCGGTGCCATAACGCGCCGGGTCTTCGCCACCCTCGCCCGAATTGCTGCGCCCGCCCAGGCGATTCATCGCGATGGCCAGGGCTTCATGCGCCTCGGGTGAAAGCGCGCCCAGGCTGATGGCGGCGGTGTCGAAACGGCGCAGTACATCTTCTGCCGGCGCCACTTCATCGAGAGGTGTCGGCGCATCGGCACGCTTGAGCTGCAACAAGTCGCGCAGTGCCGAAGGCGGGCGCGAATGCACCGCATCCATGTAGCGCTGCCAGTCTTCGCTGGCACCGGTGCGGGTGGCGCGCTGCAGGGTCAGCACCACGTCCGGGTTGTACATGTGGTACTCGCCGCCGTGCACGTACTTCAGCAGGCCGCCGACTTCCGGCTTGAGCAGGTCGTTCCAGGCCCGCGCGGCGAGGTCGCGCGCTTCGTGATCCAGCCGCGCCAGGTCGACGCCGCCGATGCGCGAGGCGGTTTCGGGGAAACACAGTTCGACCACGTCCGGGTCCAGGCCGACGATCTCGAACAGCTGCGCACCGCGATAGCTGGCGATGGTGCAGATGCCCATCTTCGAGATGATCTTCGACAGCCCCTTGTAGACGCCCTTGCGATAGCTGCGGCCGATCTGCGACTGCTCGCCGCCCTTCTTCAGCACCAGGATGCCGCGGCGGCCCAGGTCGAACAGGGTCTGGTAAGCCAGGTACGGATACACCGCAGTGGCACCGAAGCCGAGCAGGCAGGCCATGTGGTGCGGGTCGCGCGCGGTACCGGTCTCGATGATCAGGTTGACGTCGCAGCGCAGGCCCAGCCGCGAAAGGTGGTGGTGAACCGCGCCGGTGGCCATCAGCGCATGCACCATCGGCCTGTCGGCGACCGGATAGCGGTCGCTCAGCAACAGCATGACGGCGCCTTCGCGCGCGGCCTGTTCGGTTTCGCGGCAGATGCGCTCGATGCCGGCCTTCAGGCCTTCCTCGACCGAGTAGGACAGGTCGATCAGGCGGTTGCGGTCGACGTACTGCGGCATCTTCAGCAACTGCCGCAACTTGCGCTGGCTCAGCACCGGCGAATTGAGGATGACGTGGTTGACCGTTTCCGGACCGGCGTGGAAGACGTTGGTCTCCTTGCCGAGCTGGGTGGTCAGCGACATCACGCAGCTCTCGCGCAGCGGGTCGATCGGTGGGTTGGTGACTTGCGCGAATGCCTGGCGGAAGTAGTCGTACAGCGGCCGGGTGAACTGGCTCAGCACCGCCATCGGGGTGTCGTCGCCCATCGAGCCGGTGGCTTCCTGCTCGGTCTCGGCGAGCGGGCGCAGCACCTGCTCGACCTCTTCGGTGCTGAGCTGGAACAGCTTGTGATAGCTGCGCAGGGTCTGCTCGGAGAACGGCTCCTCGACCAGCGAAGGGTCGATCAGCTCGGTCTGCAGATAGGTCACGCCCTGGTGCAGCCATTGCTTGTACGGCGCACGCGCACGATTGATGCGGTCGATGGCGTCGGAGTCGAGCAGATCGCCGCGCTTGAGGTCGATGGCCATCATCTCGCCCGGGCCGAGCTTGCCCTTCCGGGTGATGCGTTCGGCCGGCAGCTCCCACACGCCGGCCTCGGAGGCGACCAGGAAATGGCGGTCCGACGTCAGCATCCAGCGCGCCGGGCGCAGGCCGTTGCGGTCGAGCATGGCGGCGGCATAGCGGCCGTCGCAGGCGACGATGCCGGCCGGGCCGTCCCACGGTTCGGTGTTGAGGCCGTGGAATTCGTAGAAGGCGGCCAGGTCGGCGTCCTTGAACTCCAGCGACTGGGTCGCCGGCGGCACCAGGATGCGCAGCGCCTGCAGCAGGTCCATGCCGCCGGCGATCAGCAGCTCCAGCATGTTGTCCAGGCTCTGCGAGTCCGAGCCCTTCATCGAGATCACCGGGTCGAACTCGGCGATATCGAAGCGCGGTGTCTTCCATACCTTGCTGCGCGCCTGCGCCCAGCGCCGGTTGCCCTCGATGGTGTTGATCTCGCCGTTGTGGGCGAGCAGGCGGAACGGATGCGCCAGCGGCCAGCGCGGCATCGTGTTGGTGGAAAAGCGCTGGTGGAAAACGATCGCGCTGGAAGCCAGGTCGCTGCGCTGCAGGTCCGGATAGAAGGTGGACAGCTTGTCCGGCAGCACCATGCCCTTGTAGCTGATGGCATTGGGCGAGAGGGTCACGACGTAGAAGTCGTCTTCATCGCGCAGGACTTGTTCGGCGCGGCGGCGGGCCAGGAACAGCGCCAGTGCAAAGGCGTCCTCGTCCTGGCCGGCACCGGCATCGACGAAGATCTGTTCGATCCGCGGCAGCGTATCGCGCGCCAATTGGCCGCAGACGCTGTCGTCGGTCGGCACCACGCGCCAGCCGCGCGGGGCCACGTCCACGCGCTGCAATTCCTGCTCGAAGGCCTGGCGGCAGCGTGCGGCCGCTTCTGCATCGTGCGGCAAGAACACCACACCGGCGGCGTAGCGCGGGCCGATGGCGATGCCGGCCTCGCGCGCCAGCGCGCGCAGGAAAGGATCAGGTTTGCGAATCAGCAGGCCGCAGCCATCGCCGGTGAGCCCATCGGCGGCAACACCGCCGCGGTGGGTCATGCGCGAAAGCGCGGCAATGGCGGTATCGACCAGCGCGCGCGAAGGCTGGTCGTCCAGCTGCGCGATCATGCCGAAGCCACAGGCGTCGCGTTCGTCACGCGCGTCGTAGAGACCGGGTTGTTCAAGCCCTTGGCGAGTGCGGGGGGCC
>Ga0160435_1000211_pt1 | contig 28458 bp, 18 predicted proteins | sample HID1973K_E0MG_FD_108213 | JGI IMG/M metagenome (GOLD analysis project Ga0160435, IMG submission 108213) | Enriched mosquito-associated microbial communities from UW Madison campus, WI, USA - HID1973K_E0 MG | ecosystem: Host-associated > Arthropoda: Insects > Digestive system > Unclassified ...
CGGGGCCGGGCCCTTGCCCCGGGGGCGTTGGGCGACATGGACGTCGCCCAACGAGCCCCGCATGGATGCAGTACTTGGCGTCCCCCGGGGCAAGGGCCCGGCCCCGAACGCCGCACGGAAAAACAAAGGGTCCGCGCAAAAAGAAGGCCGCCCAAAAGGCGGCCTCCCAGACATGACAAGGCGAAAGAAATCAGCCAGTCATCTGCTCCAACTCGCGCCCCTTAGTCTCATACACATACTTGAGCACGAAGAAGATCGAAAGGAACGCCGCCACCGTATAGATCCCGTAAGCACCGGCCAGGCCAATGCTGCCCAGCAGGATCGGGAACGACACCGTGATGAGGAAGTTCGACGTCCACTGCGCCGCACCGGCCACCGCCAGGCCCGAACCGCGGATCTGGTTGGGGAACATCTCACCCAACATCACCCACATCACCGGGCCCCACGACATATTGAAGAACACCACGTACACATTGGCCGCGACCAACGCCAACGTGCCCATGCCGCCCGCCAACACCAGCTTGCCGGCCGCATCGACCGATGCACTGGCGAAGGCGTAGGTCACCAGCGCCAGCGAGACCGCCATGCCGACCGAACCAATCCACAGCAACGGCTTACGACCGATCTTGTCGATCAGCACCACCGTCACCAGGCACGCGCCGATGCTCAGTGCACCAGACAGTACGTTGATGAGCAGCGCGTCGTTCTCCGAGAAGCCGACCGCCTGCCACAGCACCGCGCCGTAGTAGAACACCACGTTGATGCCCACCATCTGCTGGAACACCGCCAGGCCGACGCCGATCCAGACGATCGGACGGATCTTGCCGGTGTGCTTGCTCACCAGGTCCTTCAGGCTCGGGCGATGGTGGTCCTCGGCCAGCGAGTTACCGATCTCCACCAGCTTGTTGCGTGCCTCAGTGTCGCCGTACAGGCGCGTGAGCACGGCCAGCGCATCGTCGCGACGCCCCTTCACCACCAGGTAGCGCGGGCTTTCCGGGATGGTGAGCAGCAGCAGCAGGAAGATCGCCGAGGGGATCGCCTGCATCCAGAACATCCAGCGCCAGGCTTCCTGGCCCAGCCACAACGCTTCGGTGGAAGCGCCGGCCGCACGTGCGAGCAGGAAGTTGCTGAGGAAGGCGCAGAACAGACCGCTGATGATCGCGATCTGCTGCACCGTCGCCAGCCGGCCGCGGTAGCGGGCCGAGGCGACTTCGGCGATGTAGGCCGGCGACATCACGCTCGCCGCGCCGACCGCGAAGCCGCCCATGACGCGGGCGAACACGAATACCGCCGAGCTGTGCGCCAGGCCGGCGCCAATGGCCGAGAGCAGGAACAGCACCGCGGCAATGATCAGCACCGCGCGGCGGCCCCAGCGGTCGGCCAGGCGACCGGCGAAGAACGCGCCGATCGCACAGCCCAGCAGCATCGAGGCAACCTCGAAGCCAATGCCGGCCGAACTCGACTGGAAGGTCTGCTTGAGGCCGTCGACGGTGCCGTTGATGACGCCACTATCAAATCCGAACAGAAAGCCGCCGATGGTGGCGACACAACTGATGAGGATGATGAAGCGGGTGTTTTCGCCGGCATGCGCGCCGGCCTCTAGCGGAACACTTGACATGTATTCACCCAACAGTCGGAGGTCGGTGGTTGCAGAAAGCTCAGCGGATCAGGTACTGGTTGAGCAGGTTCTCGTAGGCTTCCTGGCGACCGCTGACCTGCTTCGGCTCGCCGGCCTTGCCAGCATACGTGGCGAGGTCGGCCAGGCCCAGCTTGCCCTGTTCGAATTCCTGGCCGGCGCCGGCGTCGAAGCTGGCATAGCGCTCCTTGCGCCAGGTCTCCAGCGGCGAGGCGGTCAGCAGCGCGTGGGCCACTTCCAGGCCGCGGGCGAATGCGTCCATGCCACCGATGTGGGCCAGGAACAGGTCCTGCGGGTCGGACGACTCGCGGCGCACCTTGGCGTCGAAGTTCAGGCCGCCCGGCTGCAGGCCGCCCTGGCGCAGCACCACCAGCATGGCGCCGACGGTGTCGTAGAGGTCGGTCGGGAACTGGTCGGTGTCCCAGCCGTTCTGCGGATTGCCGCGGTTGGCGTCGATCGAGCCGAGCATGCCGGCATCCGAGGCGACTTGCAGGTCGTGCTCGAAAGTGTGGCCGGACAAGGTGGCGTGGTTGGCTTCGATGTTGAGCTTGAAGTCCTTTTCCAGGCCGTGCTGGCGCAGGAAGCCGACGACGGTGGCGCTGTCGAAGTCGTACTGGTGCTTCATCGGCTCCATCGGCTTGGGCTCGATCAGGAAGTTGCCCTTGAAGCCGATGCTGCGGCCGTAGTCGCGTGCGGCGGTGAGGAAACGCGCCATGTGGTCCTGCTCGCGCTTCATCTGGGTGTTGACCAGCGAGGCATAGCCTTCGCGACCGCCCCAGAACACGTAGCCTTCGCCGCCGAGTTCAACAGTGGCTTCCAGCGCGGCTTTGACCTGCACCGCGCCGCGAGCGACGACGTTGAAGTCCGGGTTGGTGGAAGCACCGTTCATGTAGCGCGGGTGCGAGAACAGGTTGGCGGTGCCCCACAGCAGCTTCATGCCGGTGTCGGCCTGGCGCTGCTTGGCAATGGCCACCATGTGCTTGAGATTCTTCTCATAGGTGCCGATGTCTTCGGCATCCGGCGCCAGGTCGATGTCGTGGAAGCACCAGTACGGCGCGCCGAGCTTGGTGAAGAACTCGAAGGCAGCGTCGGACTTGGCTTCGGCGCGCTTGAGCGGGTCGCTACCGGCATCCCAGCCGTAGTTGCGGGTGCCCGGCCCGAACGGATCGGCGCCGTTGCCGCAGAAGCTGTGCCAGTAGCACACCGCGAAACGCAGGTGCTCGGCCATGGTCTTGTCGCCGATCTTCTTGTTCGCGTCGTAAACCTTGAACGACAACGGGTTGTCCGAGTCGCGGCCTTCGAACGGAATGCGGCCGATGCCGGGGAAGTATTCCTTGGCGCCGATGAAAGGTTGGGTGCTCATGGTCGTGTACCTGTCTGCAAGTTGAGGAAGGGGATCAGAGAGGAGGCGGTGGATCAAGCGGCGTACAGCGGCCGCACGGCGGAGAGGTGGTCGAGGAAGCGACGGTAGGCCTTGGCGTAGGCCGCATGGCGGCTGGGGTCGGGGCGCGCGCCCAGGGCCGGGTCGGCGCTGAGGTGGGTCGCTACCAGGTCGGCCAGCGAAGTGGTGTCGCCCTGCGCGGCTTGCGAGGCCCACAAGGCTTGCAGCGCCGCGCCGAAAGCGGCGCCCTCGGCCTGGCGCGGCACTTCGACCGGCAAGTCGAAGATGTCGGCGACCATCTGCCGCCACGCCGCGCTGTTGCTGCCGCCGCCGGTGAGGACGATGGCGTCGAACTGCATGCCGGCGGCGACGAAGGCGTCGTAGCCGTATTTCAGGCTGTAGGTCGCCCCTTCCATCGCCGCACGGTAGAGGTTGGCCTCGCCCAGGTTGTGCATGTCCATGCCGGCCAGCACGCCCTTGCCCAGCGGCAGGTCCGGGGTGCGTTCGCCATTGAGGAACGGCAGCAGGGTCAGTCCGGCCGCGCCCGGTTCACTGGCGGCGATGCGGGAGTCGCCTTCGCGCGAGCTGAAGCCGAACAGGCGCGCGATTGATTCGGTCGCCACGGTGCAGTTCATCGTGCAGATCAGCGGCATCCAGCCGCCGGACGAGGAGCAGAAGGCGGCCCAGGCGCCAGCCGGATCGACTACCGGCACGTCGGAATAGGCGAAGAGCGTGCCCGAGGTGCCCAGGCTCATCGACAACTTGCCCGGGACCACCGCGCCGGTGCCGAAGGCGGCCATCATGTTGTCGCCCCCGCCGGCGGCCACGACCGCGTCGCGCGGCAGGCCGAGTTCATCGGCGATCGCGGCGGCGATGGCGAAGGTGGCGCCCGCGTCCACCAGAGGCGGCAGGCACTCGGACAGGTCACGCTGCGGATCGGTGGCGCGCAACAGCTCCTGCGACCAGGTGCGGGTGCGCACGTCGAGCCAGCCGGTGCCGGAGGCGTCGCCGTATTCGCAGAAGTACTGCCCTGTCAGCCAGAAGTTGAGGTAGTCATGCGGAAGCAGGATCTTTGCCAGCTTGGCGTAGACCTGCGGGCGATGCTTGCGCGTCCACGGCAGCTTCGATGCGGTGTAGCCGGCCAGGATCGGATTGCCGGCCAGTTCGATGCAGCGCGCCGCGCCGCCGACGGCGTCCATGATCTCCGCGCACTCGGCGCTGGTGCTGGTGTCACACCACAGCTTGGCCGGTGCCAGGACATTGCCTTCGGCATCCAGCGGCACGAAGCCATGTTGTTGGCCGGAGACCGCCAACGCGGCAACCTGCGCACGTAGCGCCGGGTCGATGCGCGAGAAACAGCTGCGCACCGCGTCCAGCCACCAGGAGGCTTCCTGCTCGCGGCTGCCGTCCTCGCCACTGATCAACTCCAGCGCCGCGCTGGCCGAAGCGACCACTTGCCGCGCCTGCGGGTCGTAGACCACTACCTTGATGCTTTGCGTGCCGGCATCGATGCCTGCGACCAACTTCATCCCATGCTCCCGAAAACGTTGATTCGATGGACGGCGCGCCCGCTATTCCGAATCTTTCTCCGGCTATTCCGTTAGCGCTAACAGAAGTTCCGGAAACAAAACGGCACCAGGGCCGTCGAGGAAGAAACTGAATACAGGGCGGGGCTTTTCGACGTCCAAGGACGCCGGGCCGAACTCTATCAGCAGTTGCGGATTTGGCATGTTGCGCTGCAAAAAGCGGCCGCCGATTCGCAGGGTATTGGCAGCCTCCAGCGACGTGTCCGTGGCCGCTGCCGGATCCGACGCAAATCAGTCACTTGAACAGCGTTGTCATCGATCTGTTATGGCCGCAGGCGGCGCTGTGATCGAGCGTTCAAGCCCGAGGTGGCATTGCAGCACAGGTTGCGGCAGGCCCCGGCGACACCGCGGGGTTCCTCATCCGCCAACCGAGACCCGACATGCCTTCCATGCCGTCCGCACGTGCCCTGCCCCGACGAGCCCTCACGCTCGCCCTGCTGTCTGCGATGTCCTTCCCGGCCCTGGCGGCCGGCACGCACTGCCAGTTGCTGGACGACGCGGGCAATCCGCTGCCGGTCGATGCCACGGCCACCGGGACCGATGCGCTGGCTTGCGGTCCCGGCGCCCAGGCGACCGGTAGTGCCTCCACTGCTGTCGGTTCATGGGTCGATGTCGATGGCGATGGCCTGGTCGATGCAGATGAAGTGACCTGGGCCGGCGCGGCAAATGCCACGGCACTGGGTGCAGCGGCGCAGGCGCGTGCCGCCGGCGCGGTGGCCATCGGCCTGCGCGCGGTCGCCGTGCAGGCCAACAGCGTGGCGCTGGGTACCCAGGCACAGACCCAGGCATTGCAGACCACCACGACCAAGACCACGGTCGGCGCCACCCAGTCCGATGCAACCAGCACTACGGTGACGGGCAGCGCCGCCGCAACCGGCACCTTCAGCGGCAGCCTCGCCATCGGCAGCCAGGCCCGTAGCAACGGCAGCGACAACATCGCCCTGGGCACCGGCGCGGCAACCGAATTGGTCAACGAAAGCTTGGCGATGAGCACGGCTGCCGGGGTGTCGACCCTGGTATCGACCAAGGTCGCCGGCACCGAGCAGAACGCACTGGCGCTGGGCACCGGCGCGCGCGCCAACGGCAATGGCGCCATCGTGATTGGCGCTGGCGCTACCGCCGAAGCCCGGATCGCGAACGTGCTTACCGGCTTTGGCAATACCAACCTTTGGTATTCCATCGGCCCGGCGACCAACTCGACCGTGATCGGCACCGGGGCCAAGTCCCAGGGCGTCAACAACGTGGTCATCGGCGCCGGGGCCGCTACCCAGGGCGGCGCGGTACTGCTTGCCTTCGATCCAGTGACGGGCCTGCCGGCGAAGGACCCGGTTACCGGCTACTCGCTCTATGGCACCGCCTACAAGGATGAGAACAGCACGCTGGTCGGCGTAGGCGCCATCTCGGTGCGCGGCTGGGGCAGTGCGTTCGGTTTCAACGCCGTGGCCTACGGCAACAAGAGCACCGCCGTCGGCAATTATTCGTACGCCATCGGTCCGTCCTCTACCGCCATCGGCGGCTTCCTCGATTACAACCCTGTCCTGGGCGGATTTTCGCGCAACCCGGTTTTCAACAGCGCCTACGGGCGGGCGTTTGCGAGCGGCTACGGCGCGCAATCGCTCGGCTCGGGCGCCTATGCCTGGGGCAACTACGACGCTGCGGTCGGCCCGGCCGCTTCCACCGGCGACCGCGATACCGATCACAAGACCGCCGAAGGCCTGACCACCGGTCAATACAGCGGCCTCGACCAGACCGTCCTCAACGGCTCGGCCTCGCTGGGCTTCTACGCCAACGCCGGTGGTCACCAGAGCATCGCCATCGGTGCACTGAGCCAGGCACATGACGCTTACGCGATCGCCATCGGCCAGGAATCGGTGGCTTATGGCATCGACAGCCTGGCGATCGGCCGCGACGCAATCGCCACGTGGCGCGAAGACATTGCGATCGGCAAGAACACTGAAGTGTGGGGCGGCAATGGCACCGCAAACCTGGCCATCGGCAACGAGGCTGGCGTCGGCTACAGCGGTGGGCCGGACATCAGCCATGCCGTCGCCGTCGGCATGGGTGCCAGTGCACAGGCCGACTACGCCTTGGCGCTTGGCGACGCCGCCGTTGCAGACAAGGCCTCGGCCAGCGCGTTCGGCGCGGCTGCGCAGGCTTCCGGCGGCTCGGCCACCGCACTGGGCGAACACAGCCAGGCGCTGAGCGACTACGACACCGCAGTCGGTGCTTATGCGCTCGCACAGGGCGGCAACAGCGTGGCCGTGGGCACCAATGCCTTCGCCCTCGGGCTGGACGCGGTAGCCAGCGGCTACAACGCGATGGCCAGCGGCCAGGACAGCGTCGCCGTTGGCGCCTACGCCATCGCCGACAACGCGCTCGGCACCGCGCTGGGTAACGGCGCGATGGTGTTCGCCGACAACGCCGTGGCGATTGGCGCCAATTCGCTGGCCGATCGCGCCAATACTGTTTCGGTGGGCAGCGCCGGCGCCGAGCGCCAGATCGTCAACGTGGCCGACGGCACCGCTGCCACCGACGCGGTGAACAAGCGCCAGCTCGATGCAGCGGTGGCCGATGTGAGCGGCAATGTCGGGGCGATCGACGCGGCAGCGGTGAAGTACGACGACGCCCAAGCCCGCGACCGCATCACCCTGGGCGGCGGCAGCAACGGCACCACGATCAGCAATGTCCACGCCGGCAGCGTGGCCAGCGATGCGGCCAATGTCGGCCAGCTCGACTCGGTTGCGGCCCTGTTGGGCGGCGGCGCCAGCCGCCAGATTGATGGCACCTATGCGATGTCCGGCTACTCGGTGCAGGGCAGCCCCTATGGCAACGTCGCCGCTGCCTTCGGCGCGGTGGACCAGGCGCTCGATGCGGTCTTCGGCCGCATCGACTCGCTGGAGGACCGCCCTGGCGGCGGCCCGCCGGCCGGCCATGGCAAGGGCATCGCATTCGGCTCGGGAAGCGTTGCCCGCGACGCCGCCGATACGGCGATTGGCCAGGGCGCGACCATCGAGGCCGATGGCAGCACCGCAGTCGGCAGCAACACGACGGTGAGCGCGGCGGCGACCAATGCCGTGGCCATCGGCGCCGATGCCAGCGTCAGCGCCGCCAGCGCCACGGCGATCGGCCAGGGTGCCGCGGCCACGGCCGAAGGCGCTGTTGCCCTGGGCCAGGCCTCGGTCGCCGACGAGGCCAATACCGTGTCGGTCGGCAGCAACGTCAACCAACGCCGGGTCACCCACGTCGCCGCCGGCAGTGCCGCCACCGACGCCGTCAACGTGCAGCAGATGCAGGCCGGAGACGACCAGGCGGTGGCCACTGCCAACGCTTACACCGACACCACCGCCACCCAGACCCTGAGCAGCGCCAACAGCTACACCGACAGCCGCGTGCAGCAATTGAGCGACCAGTTCAGCGGCCTCGGCAGCCAGATCGAACGCCGCCTGCAACTACAGGACAAGCGCATCGACCGCCAGGGCGCAATGGGCTCGGCCATGATGAACATGTCCATCAACGCGGCCAACAGCCGCAGCGCGCGGGGTCGCGTGGCGGCCGGCGTCGGCTGGCAGAACGGTGAAACCGCGTTGTCGGTCGGCTATGCCAAATCGATCGGCGAGCGCGCCTCGGTCAGCATCGGCGGTGCCTTCAGCGGCGACGACCGCTCGGCCGGTGTCGGCTTCGGCGTCGACCTGTAATCCCTCGCGTTCCCGCCATTTCCTTGCCGCCACGTGGCGGCAAGGACTCACTTCGCCTATTCGGAAAACCCTCCAGATGATCGCTCGCCGCACCGTCCTGAGCCTGATGCTCGCCGCCGCTTGCGCGCCCGCGCTGGCCACCGCCGCCACCGTCGCGCCCGCCAACCTCGACCTGTCGGCACTGCATGACGCCGGCTTCCACCAACGCTTCATCGTCAAGTATCGCAACGGCAGCGCCGAACGCTTGCAGCCGGCGCTGCGCCAGCGTGCGCTCGACGCGGCTACCGAACGCGCACGCCCGCAACTGGGCGCTGCCGTCACGGCCCAGCCGGGCAACAGCGCCCTGCGCGTGACCACCTTGCGCACCACCCTCGGTGGCCGTCACGTCCTACGTGCCTCGCAGCGGCTGGACCAAAGCCAGGCCGAAGCGCTGATGCGCGCGATTGCCGCCGATCCGGAGGTCGAATACGTCGGCGTGGACAAGCTCATGCATCGTGCTTCGCTGCCGAACGACCCGATGCTGGCCACTTATCAAGCCTGGCACTACGGCACTGGTCCTGGCGGTGCGCGTGTAACCAGCGCATGGGATGCCGGAGCCACCGGCGCCGGCGTGGTAGTGGCGGTGATCGACACCGGCGCGACCCACCATGCCGACCTCGAGCCGAACCTGTTGCCCGGCTACGACTTCATCTCCGATGGCTGGATGGCGCGGCGCGATACCGACGCCCGCGTGCCGGGCGGCTGGGACCAGGGCGATGGCGTGGAGGCCAACGACTGCGGCACCGGCTCGGCGGCCGAGCCGAGCAGCTGGCATGGCACGCATGTGTCCGGCACGATCGCCGAGGTCACCAACAACGGCACCGGCGGCGCCGGCATTGCCTATAACGCGCGAGTGGTCCCGGTCCGTGCGCTCGGCCGGTGCGGTGGCTACAGCTCCGATATCAACGACGCGATCGTGTGGGCCTCGGGCGGCCACATCGATGGCGTGCCCGACAACCCGAACCCGGCCGAGGTCATCAACATGAGCCTGGGCGGTGGCAGCGCCTGCGATAGCGACACCCAGGCGGCGATCGACTCGGCGGTATCGCGTGGCAGCGTGGTGGTGGTGGCGGCCGGCAACGACAACGGCAATGTCAGCAGCCACTCGCCGGCCAGCTGTGCCAACGTCGTCACCGTCGGCGCCACCGGCTTCAGCGGCCAGCGCGCCGGTTATTCCAACTATGGCGCAGGCGTCGACCTGGCCGCGCCTGGCGGTGCCGGTACCGAAGGCGTGCCCAACGGCTACATCTGGTCCACCCACAACACCGGCACCAGCACGCCGGTGGGCGATGAGTATGTCGGCATGACTGGCACCTCGATGGCGACGCCGCATGTCAGTGGCGTGGTCGCGCTGATGCAGAGCGTGGCGCCGCAGCCGCTGACGCCGACGGTGGTCGAGGCGCTGCTGAAGGCCTCCGCGCGCACCTTCCCGGTCAAACAGGACACCGGCAAGCCGCTTGGCGCCGGCATTCTCGATGCCGCCGCCGCGGTAGAGCGGGCCAAGACCTATGGCCAGCCGCTGAGCGGCCGGCCGCTCGCCCTCAACGCGTCTGAGTCGATGCCGCCTTTGGCCTCTGGCGACAGCCTGCTCTATGTGGTCGATGTGCCTGCCGGCAAGAACACGCTGGAGTTCACCACCTTTGGCGGCCGCGGCACCTTGGTGGCCTACGCCAACTTCGAGGCCGAGCCGCTGGCCAGCAGCAACATCGCAGCCTCCACGCGCCCAGGTACCAACCAGATCATCACGATCAACGCGCCCGCCGCCGGGCACTACTACCTCAAGATCAGTGCATCGACCGACGCGGCGGGCGTAACGGTACGGACACGGGTGCTGTAAGCAGGATGGCAGCACGGGCCCTGTTTCGCGCCGCCGCTTCGGCCGGCCTGGCCAGCTTGATGCTGGCCGGGTGCGGGCCGATGGCCGCCACGCCCTCGCCTGCCATGCAATCCCCGGCAATGCCGGGGCGCGCGCCGATGGCCGAGCCCAGCGTGGTGGACATCGGCAGCGGCGACGACGCCACCCCGGTCGCGCTGGTGCCGGGGCAACTGTTGCGCGTGCATCTGCGGGAAAGCCCAGCCACCGGGTATCGCTGGAGCCTGCAATCGGAGGTGCCGCAATCGCTGCGCCTGGAGACGGATCCCGGTATCGAGCCGGTGGCCGGCGAGATGCGTACGTGGAGCTTTCGCGCGTTGCGGCCAGACATGACACGCCTGCGCTTCGCTTACCGGCGGGCATGGGAAGGTGCCGATGAGGGCAGTGAAACGATCTCCTTCGATCTGCATATTCGTTGATTCGCTGAATCGGCGTGCGCTGCAAGGCACTGCGGCTATCGCTTAGGATCGAAGCTTGCCGCCCGCCGCCGACTGGGGACGCCGGGGCAAGTGAAGAGCGGATGTGGAATGCCCCAGATGCGGTACCGCTTCGGCGATTTCGAGCTGGACCCGGCCTCGCGGGAGGTGTGGCGCGGCGGCGAGCGAATCGCGCTGCCACCGAAATCGTTTGAATGCCTGGCCTACTTGATCGCCCACCGCGACCGTGCCGTGGGCCGCGATGAATTGATCTCGGCGGTGTGGGGACGGGTCGAGGCCAGCGACACGCTGGTGGCGCAGACCCTGCTGCGCGCGCGCAAGGCGCTCGGCGACAACGGCGAGCGCCAGGCCATGGTGCGTACCGTGCCGCGCTTCGGCTACCAATGGGTCGCGCCGGTGCGCGAGGTGGTGATCTTTCCCGGGCAATCCGATAGTGAAGTGGCTGCAGCCAAGCCGGTGGAACTGGCAGCGCCGGCAGTCGAAGCAATGCCGACACCGATGCCCTCGCGCCGGCCTTCGCGTTGGGCTTGGTATGCCGCGGCCGTCGTGCTGATCGGCTTGCTCGCGGCGGTGCCGCTGTGGTGGCGCAGTTCCCTGCCCGCCGCGCCGGCGAGCACAACGCCCTTGCAGACACTGGCGCTGGTACTGCCGGTCACGGTCGCCCCCGCCGAAGCGGAAACCTCCTGGGTGCGCCTCGGCGCCATGGACTACATCGCAAGCCGCCTGCGTCGCAGTGGTTTGAAGGTGGTCCCCAGCGACCAGACCTTGCATCTGAGCGGTTCGCTGGAAACGGCGGGCGTTGCCACTGCGCCGGATTGGCAACGGCTTGGGCAGGACAGCGGCGCACGCTGGATCCTCGCGCCAGAGGCCAGCCACGATAACTATGGCTGGCGGGTGCGCCTGGAATGGCGCGAAGCCGGCCAGGCACGCGTGATCGAGGCGCGTGGCAATACACCCCTCGCGGCAGCGGCCAGCGCCACCGACAACTGGCTGCGTCGCCAGGGCCAGCGCGCACCGGAAGATTCGCCGACGCCGCTGGTCGAACGCCTGCAGCAGATCGACGCCGAACTCACCGTCGGCCAACTGGCCACGGTACGGCGGCTGTTGGAACAAGCCCCAGAGGCGCAGCGCGCCGATCCGCGCTTGCAGGTTCGGCAAGCGCAGTTGGCCTTCCGCTCTGGCCAGATCGACCAGGCCGAGCAGCAATTCCTGGCGCTATTGGGGCCGAAAGCAGCAACGGCCGGCGCCGACGTGCGTGCGCGCACGTTGATGGGCCTGGGCGCGGTGGGCATCCGCCGCGGCAACTACACCGATGCCCAGACCCGCTACGGCCAGGCGGTGGAATTGTTGCAGGCCGGCCCCGAAGGCCTGGACGACCCCAGCATGCTGGGCAATGCCTACAACGGCCGCGGCGTGGCCCTGGCCGAACAGCAGCAGATGGAAGCGGCGGTCCACGACCTGGGCATGGCGCGCATCGCCATGCAGCGCGCCGGCGACCTGGTGGAAGCGGCGATGGTCGGTACCAACCTCGGCATGATCGAGAGCCGCCGTGGCCACTATGCGCAGGGGCTGCAGGAACTGGACCGCGCCATCGCCACCTATGAGCGCTTCGGGGTGCGCGATTACCTCGCCGCTGCGCTCAGTTCGAAGGCCGAGACCGAGCTGGCGCTGGCGCAGCCCGCGGTCGCGCTGGAAACAATCCAGCGCGCGCGCAGGGAATCCAGCACGCTGGAAGACACCACCCTGGCAATCCGTGTCGATAGCGTGCAGGCCTTGGTGCAGATCGCCAACGGCCGCCTGCATGATGCCCAGGCCACGTTGACGCGCCTGCGCGCGCTTGGCCTGGCCGCCGATGGCCGGCAAATGGCCGAGCTGACGCTACGCCTGCTGCTGGCCCAGGGCCACTCGGCCGAGGCACTGGCGATGTCGCGTGGCTGGCTGGCGCGCGCGGATGCCACCGCGGCGCTCACGCTGCTGGGCGTGCAGGCCGCCCTGCGCGAGCGCGACATGGCAGTGGCACGCCAATGGCAGGCACGGACCCACACCGCGGCCGACGACGCCGATGCCGAGCTGCCGGTTTCGCGTGCGCTGGTGGCCGCGCGCGATGGAGATCGTGAGCAGGCCCTGGCGACAATCGCCACGGCCGCGACCCGGGCCAGCGACACCGGCAGCGCCGATACACGGATCCGGATTGGCGTGGCGCAAGCGTGGATCCTGCTCGATGCCAGGCAACCCGAGGCCGCCGCCGCAGTGCTCGGCGGCGACCTTTCCAGCTTCGCCAACAGCGACTACCGGGTGGCCTGGTCGATGCTGGCACTGTATCGGGCGCTGGACGACCGCCCCCAGGCCGAACGCGCCCGTGCCCAGGCCGAAGCCCTGCGCGGCGAGCGCATGTTGGCAAACGCACCGTTGCTCTAGGGCGCCATCACTGCCAGTTGAGGTTGAGCGACACGCCCACGGTGCGCGGATCGTTGTAGACCGCGGCCATGTAGTTCTCGATCACGCCCTTGAGGTTCTTCTCGTCGGTGATGTTGCGCGCGAACAGCGCCACTTCCCACGCGCCATAGCCGCCGGTGTAGCCCAGCTTCAGGCCACCTTCGAAGTTGCCCGAGGCATTGAACTCCTTGCTGTCGTACAACACGAAGCTGGTGTAGCCCTGCTTGTTCCAGTCGGTGGCGATGAAGAAGGCGCCGCCGTCGCTGACCGGAATGTCGTAGCGCGCGGCAATATTGAGGTTGTACTTCGGCGCGTTCGGCAGCGGGTTGCCGTCGATCTGGGCGAAGGTATTCGCGCCGACCTTGAGGGTCGGGTCGTTTACCGTGCACACCACCACGCCGTTCAACGCGCAGACCTGGGCGTAGACGCGGTCGTCCTGGATCTCGCTGTGCAGCCAGCTGGCGCCGGCGCTGATCGCCAGGTTCGGGATCGGGCGCCAATCCATATCGGCCTCGGCCCCGTAGGCGCGCGCCTTGTCGGCGTTGAACAGCACGCCGTTGCCGTTGGCGTCGTTGCCGTTGAGCTGGATGTCGTCGACGGTGTAGGTGAAGCCGGTGACATTCAGGCGCAGGCGGTTGTCGAACAGGCTGCTCTTGATGCCAGCCTCCAACGACAGGATGGTTTCCGAGTCGGCGGTGGTGAAGTCGGAATTGAACACTGCCGAGCGGCCCTGGATGGTCGGGCCACGGAAGCCACTGGCCACGCGCGCGTACAGATTGACCTGCGGATTGATCGCATACAGCGCGCTCAGGTCCCAGCTCGGCTTGGTATCGGACATCTCGACATCGGTGCGGCCCCGATAGGTGACCACGCCAGCGGCAGTGTCGGCCGTCTTGAGCAGGCGGGTGCGCTTCTTGTCCTCGGTCTCGCGCAGGCCGGCGGTGAGCGTCAGCGCCTCTGTAGCCTTCCAGCTCACCTGGCCGAAACCGGCCCAGGAGGTATTGGTGTTGCGCAGCCGCACCCAGTTGTTCGGGTTGCGCGCTGCGCCCTGCAGGAACCAGGCGCGCTGGTAGAAGTCGGTGGTGTCGCGGCCGTCGAACCAGAACGCGCCCACCTGCCACTGCAAGTCACGCTCGCCGCTGCTGGCCAGGCGCAGTTCCTGGGTCCACTGGTCGAGGTCGCGAACCTGGCCCATCGACTGGCCATAGCCATTGGGCACGCCATTGAAGGGATAGTCGGCCGCGGCACCGCCGTCGGTGTCGCCGCGCGAATAGCCGGAGGTGGTTTCATAGGCGGTGATCGAGGTCAGTTCGACGCCGCCGAAATCGTAGGCGGCCTTGATCGAGCCGCCATAGGTCTTGTACGCCTGCGGATTGTTTCCGGCTTCGTCGTAGCGCACGCGGTCACGGGCCACATCGACCTCGTTGGAACCCTTGCGGATGGCATTGCGCAGGAATAGCGTCGAGGTGCCGTCGTAGTCGCGGGCGTGACCGGAGAACAGCACGGAGAACTGCTCGCTGGGCTGCAGCAACAACTGCGCACGCACGTTGCGATCATCGAAGCCGCCCATGGCGTCCTTCTTCGGCGTCACGGTGCCGTCGGCGCTGGGGCCGTCGTAGGCATTGTCGACGTAATCGTCGCGGTGCTGGTACAGCGCCGAGAGACGGAACGACAGTACATCGTTGATCGGCCCGCCAAAGCCGCCGTCGAGGTTGACGCTGTTGTTGCTGCCGTAGCTGGCCGACAGGCGGCCGCTGTAGTCCTGGCTCGGCTTGATGCTGTCGAACTTGACGATGCCCGCGGTGGTGTTGCGGCCGAACAGCGAACCTTGCGGACCGCGCAACACTTCGACCTGGTCGATGTCATAGACCGGGTTGGATTTAAGGACCACATGTTCGAGGACGACATCGTCCTGGATGATCGACACCGGCTGCGAGGCGCCGAGGTAGAAGTCGATGTTGCCCAGGCCGCGGATATAGAAGCGCGGGAAGATGCGCCCGGTGGTGGTCTCGGCGTAGAAGCTCGGCACTCGGCCAGACAAGGACAGCAGCGTGTCGTCGCCACCGGCCGTGAACTCGCGCATTTGCGTGCCCTGCACTACGCCGACCGAAACCGGCACCTGCTGCAGGTTCTCTTCGCGCCGCTCGGCGGTGACGGTAACCGTGTCCAGCGAGGTGGCGGTGGCAGGCGGCTGGACATCGGCGGCCAGCGCCGGCAGCGCGAGCGATGCGCCCAGCAACGCGGCGCAGCTCAGCGCGAGTGCGCGGCGGCGCGGGAACAGGGGGCGGGCGACAACAGGGGTGACGACAGCGAACGGCGAGCGGCGCATCAGCGGGTCCTTGAGAGGGATGACGAATCCATCGGCCGCACCAGCCGTGCCAGCACCGGGCCAAGCCGGCCAATCTAGACGCTCGATATTTCAATCTGTTTGCGGACGCGCCGCAGCCGTTGCCCTGCGGGAACCCGCGTCCGCACCGGCCACCCGCCAGCGCGGACGCGGGCCGCCGGGCTAGCCGGCCTTCTGCTTTTCCGGGGTGGCTTCTGCCACGCGCACGGCATCGCCCGTTGCGATGCCGTCCGGCGGATTGTCGATGACGCGGTCTTCGGCCTTCAGGCCCTCGGCCAACTCGACCACGTTGCCGAGGTCGCGACTGATGCGCACTTCACGCAGCTGCGCCTTGTCCTGCGCGTCGAGCACCGCCAGGTGCACGCCGGCCTTGCCGACGATCAGCGCGCTCGGCGGCAGGCCCAATGCGTTGCCAGCATTAGGAACGTCGAAACGGACGGTGGCATAGGCGCCGGGCAAGAGCTCGCCAGCGGCGTTGTCGACCGCCAGCTGCACCAGCATGGCGCCGGAGCTGCTGTCGATCGCTTGCGACAGCGACTGCACCGTGGCCTCGTAGGTCTTGCCCGGGCGCTCGGGGACGACGAGCCTGGCCTTGGTCCCCGGGGTGATCGCGGCGAGCTGGCGTTGCGGCACGCTCACATAGACGCGCAGGCGGCTGAGGTCGGAGACCACGAACAACTCGTTGCCGGCGCTGTTGCCGGTGTTGATCAACGCGCCGACATCGGTATTGCGCGCCGTGACCACACCGTCGAACGGCGCCACCAGCTGCTTGTAGCGCGCCAGCGTCTGCGCACGCGCCATGTTGGCGCTGAGTGCCTGTGCGGTGGCCGCGCGCGACTGGCTGGTGGCGGCGCGTTCTTCGGCGTCCTGGCGCGACACCAGGCGCGTATCGACCAGGCGCTGCCAGCGATCGGCCGAGGCCTTGGCAATGGCCGCATCGCTGCGCGCGCTGGCCAGTTCGGCCTGGGCCTGGCTCAGTTCCTGGTCGAGGTCCGGGGTCTCGATTTCGGCCAGCACTTGGCCCGCCTTGACCGGCTGGCCGATATCGACGTTCCAGCGCTTGAGATAACCGCTGACGCGCGCATAGATCGGCGCGCGCGACCACGCTTCGACCCGCCCGGGCAGTTCCAGCGCGTCTACCGGCACCGGGGTCGGATGGATCACCGCGACCGTCGGCAGGCTGCGCGATTGCGCGCGCGCCTCCAGCTGGTGCGCGCGGATGGCGCGCATCGCCAGGCCGGCCACGACCGCGGCGATGACGATGACCACGGCAATGACAACCGGCAGGCGGCGCGAACGGCGCGCGGGCGACGAGGGAGAGGGGGACGGCTGCGACATGTCAGGACACTCCGGCAGCGGGCTGCGGCTGCACGAGGATGGTTTTGCGGGAAGTACGACCGTGGACCACGCTGAACAACACGGGCACGAAAACCAGGGTGGCGAAGGTGGCGCAGACGAGGCCGCCGATGACGGCACGGCCGAGCGGCGCATTCTGCTCGCCGCCCTCGCCCATGCCCAGCGCCATCGGCAGCATGCCGATGATCATCGCCAGGGCCGTCATCAGCACCGGGCGGAAACGGACGAAGCCGGCTTCCAGCGCAGCGGCGTGGGCATCGCCCAGTTCGGCCAGGCGCTCGCGCGCAAAGCTCACCACCAGCACGCTGTTGGCGGTGGCCACGCCCATGCACATGATCGCGCCGGTCAGCGCCGGCACCGACAAGGTCGTGTCGGTAAGGAACAACATCCACACGATGCCGGCCAGCGCCGCCGACAGTGCCGAGACGATCACCGCCGGGTCCAGCCACGACTGGAAGTTCACCACGATCAACAGATAGATCAGCACGATCGCGCCGAGCAGGCCGAACAGCAGGCCGGAGAACGCCTTGTTCATCGTCTGCACCTGGCCCATCAGCTCGACATGCGCGCCCTTGGGTACCTGGTCGGCGCTTTCGGCCAGCAGCTTGCGGATGTCGGCGGCCACCGCGGCCAGGTCGCGGTCTTCGGTGGCGGCGTGGATCTGCACCATCGGCTGGATGTTGTACTGGCTGACCAGCGCCGCCGCGGTGGTGCGGGTGAGCTGGGCCACGCCGCCCAGGGTGGTCTCGGCCGGCTTGCTGCCATTGCCCACCGGCAGGTTCTGCAGTGCGCTGAGCGAATCGAGCTCGCGCTGCGGGGTCTGCATCACGATCGAGTAGGTGACGCCATTGGCCGGGTTGAGCCAGAAGGTGGGCGCGACCTGGCTGCTGCCGGCCAGGTTCACCACCAGCGAGTTGGTGACATCGCGCGTGGTCAGGCCCAATTGCTGGGCCTGGGTGCGGTCCAGGTCGACGTTGAAGCGCGGCGCGCGCTGCGACTGCTGGATGCGCGCATCGGCCACGCCCGGTACGGCGCGAATCTTCTTCAATAGCGCCTGGGCATAGGCATAGCTGTCGTCGAGCTTGCCGCCGCGGATCTGGATGTCGATCGGCGCCGGGGCACCGAAGTTGAGGATCTGGCTGACGATGTCGGCCGGCGGGAACGAGAACGTGGTGTCCGGGAAGCGCTGCGGCAACACCTCGCGCAGCTTGCGCACGTAGTCGGCGGTCGGGCGGTGGCCTTCGCGCAGGGCGATCTGGAAGTCGCCATCCTGCGGGCCCATCACGCCGGTGTTGTTGTAGGTCAGGTTGATCGCGCTGGGCGGCAGGCCGATGTTGTCGACCATGGTCTGGATTTCGCTTTCGGGGATCACCTCGCGCACTGCCTGCTCGATCCGGGCGAAGCGCGCGGCGGTTTCCTCCACCCGGGTGCCGACCGGTACGCGCACGTGCATCAGCACCTGGCCCGAATCCACCGCGGGGAAGAAATTGGCGCCGAGGAACGGCACCAGCCCGAACGACAGCACCACCACCAGCGCGAAGCCTGCAATAAAGCGGCCGCGATTGGCCAGCGCGGAGGCGAGCAGATCGCGATAGCCGGCACGAAAGCGCTCGAACCGGGCCTCGAATCCGCGCTGCAGCCGCACCAGCGGGTTGCGCGAGGGTGGCAGCGCGGAGTCGTTGCCGTGCAGATCGGTATGCGGCGCATGCGGGCGCAGCAGGTACATCGCCATCGTCGGCACCAGGGTGCGCGAGAGGATGAACGAGCACACCATGGCGAAGATGACCGCCTCGGCCATCGGCACGAACAGGTAACGCGAGACGCCTTCGAGGAAGAACATCGGCACGAAAGCAATGCAGATGCACAGCAGCGAGACGAACGCGGGAGTGACGATCTGCTGCGCGCCATCGAGGATGGCGGTCTCCACGTCCTTGCCGTTTTCCAGGTGCCAGTTGACGTTCTCGATCGTCACCGTGGCGTCGTCCACCAGGATGCCGATGGCCAGCGCCAGGCCGCCGAGCGTCATCAGGTTCAAGGTCTGGCCAATCGCCGACAAGGCGATGATCGAGCCGAGGATCGACAGCGGGATCGAGATGGCGATGATCACCGTCGAGCGCCAGCTGCCCAGGAACAGCAGGATCATGATGCTGGTCAGCGCCGCGGCGATCGCACCTTCCATCACCACGCCCTTGATCGCGGCGCGCACGAACAGCGACTGGTCGTTGATCGGCACCACTTTCAGCGCTTCGGGCAACCCCGCCTTCATCTCGTCGAGCTTGGCGCGGATCCCGTCGACGATCGCCAGGGTCGAAGCGCGACCGTTCTTCAGCGTGGACATCAACACCGAGCGGCCGCCATCGACATGCACGATGTTGGTCTGCGGCGAGTTGCCGTCGTGGACATCGGCCACGTCGCGCAGGTAGATGGTGCTGCCGTCGACCACCTTGACCGGGATCCTGCCCAGGTCCTCGATGGCAGAGGGCGCGCTATTGAGCTGCAGGGTGTACTCGTAGCTGTCGATCTTCTGCGTGCCGATCGGCGTCAGCACGTTCTGCGCGGCCAGTGCGTTGGCGATGTCCTGCGCCGACAGCCCGCGCGCCTGCAGCGCCTCCGGACGCACGTCGATCTGCACCAGGCGCTGCTTGCCGCCATAGGGCAACGGCAGCACCGCGCCGGGCACGGTGATGAGCTGGGTGCGCACCGAGTTGGTGGCGATATCCGACAAGGTCTGCTCGCTCAGGCCCTTGCCCGATAGCGCCAGCTGCAGGATCGGCACGGTGGCGGCGTTGTAGTTGAGGATCACCGGCGGCTGGATGCCTGCCGGCATCTGCCGCAAGGCCAGCTGCGAGGATGCGGTGATCTGCGCATTGGCGACCGCGATGTCCACGCCCGGCTGGAAATACACCTTGATGACGCTGATGCCGGGGTAAGTGTTGGCCTCGATGTGCTCGACGTCGTTGACCGTGGTGCTGAGCAGGCGCTGGAACTGCGAGGACACGCGTCCGGCCATCTCATCGGGCGGCAGCCCGGTATAGGTCCAGGCGATCGCGATCACCGGGATGTCGATCTCGGGAAAGATGTCGGTGGGCGTGCGCAGGGCGGCCAGGACGCCGCCGATCAGGATCAGCACCGCCATCACCACGAAGGTATAAGGCCGCCGCAGGGCGACCCGCACGGCCTCCATCAGCATGTGGGCACTCCGCAACGAACGGCGACGCGCCCGGACAGCAACGGGCAACACGGGAACAGAACGGACATGGGGGAACGCACTCTGCATTCCTGCCATCACCGGGAAGTGGCGGCAGGCGGTGGGGGTTTGGAACTCGCAATCTAGCGGGGTGGGGTGCTGCGATTACACAACTTCCATCGAATGAGCCGATGAACCGGATTCATCAATCCCCAGAGATACGCCTGTAAGGGGATAGCTTCCCGTACTGAAAGTCATGGTGGTGGCTGGCGCCGCCAAGCCGCCGGACTCGGCAAAGCCCGGCGGAGCCCTGTAGGAGGGCTTCAGCCCCGACCGGCGAAGTCGCGATCCCACAGCGGGCTGTCGCGGCCGAAGCCGCTCCTACAAGGGCGCCCCGGCTGGTTGGCTACGCCGCCACAGGCAACGCCGAGGCCGGCGGCCTGCCGCCCTTCGAGGGAAACAGCAGTGCCATGGCCACAGCCGCCAGGCCCACGCCCATCGCGCCCAGGTACATCCAGGTGTAGCTGCCGTAGCGGTCGAACAACCAGCCGCCAACCCACGGCCCCAACGCCATGCCCAGCCCCGACAGCAGGCTGGCGGCGCCGAACACGCGGCCAAGAATGCGCGCCGGGAACGCCTGCCGCGCCAACGAGGCATACAGCGGCATGGTGCCGCCGTAGGCCATGCCGAATATCAGCGCGACCGCGTAGAAGCCCCCCAAGCGCTCCACCGCGAGATAAGCCGCGGCCGCGAACGCCTGCAGCAGCAGGCCGGCCACCAGGACCGGCTTGGCCCCGAGGCGGTCGGCGGCGAGCCCGAACAGCAAGCGCCCGCCCAGCCCGGCCGCGCCTTCCATGCTGTAGATGGTCACCGCCGCAGTCACCGGTAAGCCACAGCCCATCGCGTAGCTGACGGTGTGGAAGATCGGCCCGGAATGGGCGGCGCAACAGGCGAAGAAGGTCAGTCCCAGCACCAGGAAGGCGCGCGAGCGCAGGGCCTGGCCGAGGTTCATCGCGGCGCCGGCGCCATCGCCCAACTCTGCCTGCCCGGCGGCGGCGCCGGGCGAGGCGCGCAGGAACCAGGTGGCCGGCAGGGTCAGGGCCCAGGCGAGCACACCGATGATCTGCAAGGTCGTGCGCCAGTCGTACTCGGTGATGAGCCAGGCAACCAGCGGCGACAACGTCAGCGGCGCGACCCCCACACCGGCCGAGACCAAAGACACGGCGAGGTTGCGGCGGCGCTCGAACGAAGCCGCCGTGGCGGCGATGATCGGAGTGAAGAAGCTGGCCATCGCCACGCCCATGAGCGGGCCGAAGGCGAGCTGGAATTGCAGCAGCGTGCGCGCCTGGCTGGCCAACAGGCAGGCCAGGCCGAGCAGCAAGGCGCCGGCGAACACCACCGGCCGTGGCCCGAAGCGGTCGCTCAGCGCGCCCCAGCCGAAGGCGGCCAGGCCGGCAGCCAGGAACGCCAATGTCATCGCCATCGACAGGCCGCCGCGCGACCAGCCGGTATCGGCGCTCATCGGCGCCAGCAGTACCGCCAGCGAAAACACCACGCCGATGCCGACGCAGCCGATCAGCGCGCCGGAGGCGACCAGCGGCCAGTTGTGGTCGATCGGAGGAGCGGCGCGAGGGGGCATGGCTGTGGCCTGGCTCGGGGACTATGGGGGCGACGAACGGCGACCGTGCGGATCGACATCCCGTGCCGGCCACGACGACAGGAAGCTCGGCGGCTCGGGTAAAGTGCCCGCACTCCAGCAAGGCGCCTGCCATGTCCATCGTCCTCACCGCCTTCGCCCGCCTGCGCTTGTTCCCGCGCGAGGCTCGCCGCAACACCGTGCAGGACTGCACGCCGGAGCAATTCGAACAACGGCTCAACGACGAGGCGCCGGTCGCCGTGCTCGACGGCTATGCGCCGTTCTGCAAGCTGCATGTCCACCGCAACTGGACCTCCACCCGCTGCCTCACGGTACCCATCACCGACGCCAACCGCCACCAGCTGCACACGGCCTACGAGGCGCGTAGCCGCGAGGAACTGCCGGTGCTGGTGCGCTGGTTCGAAGGGGTGCAGGCGCCGGTGGCCAATTACTTGCTGCCGATCCTCTACAGCCGCGAGCAACTCGCACGCGAAGGCACGGCGATCGAGGCCGATTGGGGCATCGTCGGCTGCCTGTATACGGCCGAGCCGGAAGAGATCCCGATGGCCCCGATCACGATGATGCGCAACGCGCTGGGCGTGGATGAGGGTGGCTCGGGCGTGCCGCTGGACCGCGAGGCCTACCGCCGCAGCGTGGCGTTCTGGGAACGCAACGCCAACTGGCGGCCCTAAGCGGCGCCGCCGGTGTCGGCGGCATGCGCTTCACACCAGCATCTGCCTCACCTTGTGCAGCAATTCGTTGAGGCTGAAGGGCTTGGGCAGCAGCGCCATGCCGTGGTCGAGGAATTGCTGGCGCTGCGCCGCGCCTTCGGTGTAGCCGGTCACGAACAGCACCGGCAGATCCGGGCGCAGTTCGCGCGCCTCGTCGGCCAGCGCGCGGCCGTTCATTCCGGGCAGGCCGACATCGGACAACAGCAGGTCGATGCGGCTGTCGTTGCGCAATTCGTAGAGGGCATCTTGCGCGTTGCTGGCATCCACCACCTCGTAGCCGGCTTCGACCAGCACTTCGCGGATCATCATGCGCACCACATCGGTGTCGTCCACCAGCAACACGCGCTCGGAACGGCCGCGCGGGGCATGTTCGGACAACGGCTCGGCGGCCGGCTGCGGCACATCGCCGCGCGGCAGCAGCAGTTCCACCTCGGTGCCATGCCCCGGCTCGCTGACGATGCGCACCAGCCCACCAGACTGGCGGGCGAATCCATAGGTCATCGAGAGCCCCAGCCCGGTGCCCTCGCCTTGCGGCTTGGTAGTGAAGAACGGCTCGAACACCTTGGCCAGCACGTCCGGCGCGATGCCGCTGCCGTTGTCGATGACCTTGACGCTCACGTAGGGGCCGTCGGCCAGCTCGGGCTCGCGCAGGTAATCGACCGCTTCGCCGCGGATGCGGATCGCGCCCTGGCCATCGAGCGCATCGCGCGCGTTGATGACCAGGTTGAGGATGACGTTCTCGAACTGGTTGGGGTCGGCCACCGCGACCAGGCGTTGCTCGCCGAGTTCGAATTCCAACTCGATGTTCTCGCCGATCGAACGCCTCAGCATGTCTTCCAGCGAGCGCACGCGTAGCGACAGGTCGAAGGCTTGTGGATCCAGCGACTGCTTGCGCGCGAACGCCAGCATGCGCTGGGTCAGCGCCGCGGCGCGGTGGGCCGAACCGCTGGCGATCTCGGCGTAGCGCGGCACCTTCTCCAGGCGCCCGCTCTCGACCGACAACGTGATCATGTCCAGGCCGGAAATGATGCTGGTCAGCAGGTTGTTGAAGTCGTGGGCAATGCCGCCGGTGAGCTTGCCGAGCGCGTCCATCTTCTGCGCCTGCATCAGCTCGTGCTCGGTGCGTTCGCGTTCGGCGATCTGGTGCGCCAGTTCGATATTGGCACTGTCCAGTTCCTGCCGGTGTTCGCGCTCGCGCTTGTGGTGCTCGGTGACGTCTTCGATGAACAGCAGGCCCTGGTCCGGCTCGCGGTACGGGGTCAGGCGCCACTCGGTCATGCGGGTGCCGGCGGACGTGGCGAGCAGGAATGTGCCGCTCCAGCGCGCGCGGCTGGCCAGGGCCTGGCGCAGCGCCTCGAGCATGACCGGCTGGTCGCCGAAGCGTGCCCGCAGCATGTTGGGCGTGTGGGTGGCGCCGACCAGCTTGGCGAAGGCGGCGTTGGCATCGTGCACCTGCAGCGAGGCATCGACCACGGCAATGGGCGCGCCGATGTTCTCGAAGATGTCGCGAAAACGTGCCTCGCTCACGCGCAGGGCATCTTCGCTGCGGCGCACACGCAGCAGCGTGCGCAAGGTGGCCAGGAGCACGTCCGGGTCCACCGGGTGGATCAGGTAGGCGTCGGCGCCGGCATCCAGGCCGGTGATCATGTCGCCGGTGGCAATCGAGGCGGCCGAGACATGCACCACCGGCAGCAAGCGCGTGCGGATATCGGCGCGGAGCTGTCGCACCACGTCGAACCCGCTCATGTCGGGCAGGTTGACGTCGAGCACCAGCGCGGCGAAATCCTCCGCCGCCAGCAATGCCAGTCCTTCGGTACCGGTCCCCGCCTCCTCGACCTGGAAGCGGTGATGTTCGAGGACGCGGCGGACGGCATAGCGGGTGGCGGCGTTGTCGTCGACCACCAGGATGCGATTGTTATCGGGCATCGATCGCCTCGATCGCATCATCGGCAAGCTTCAGGGGCAGCACGACGTAGAACTCCGAGCCTTCGCCGAGGACGCTGTTGACGCCCACCCGGCCACCCAGCAGTTCTGCGAAGCGCCGGCACAGCGACAAGCCCAGTCCGGTACCGCGCAGGCGCTTCTGCAGGGGGGTATCGACCTGGACGAAGTCCTCGAACAACTTGGGCAGCATCTCCTGTGGAATGCCGATGCCGGTGTCGTGCACGGAGAAGCGCACTTCGCCCTCGCCTTCCGGCCGGGCCGAGACGCGGACATGGCCGTGTGGGGTGAACTTCAGCGCATTGGATATGAAGTTGCGCAGGATCTGCGCCAGCTTCTTGTCGTCGGTGTAGAGCATCGGCAGCGGGGGTGGATCTTCGAACACCAGGTCCACCTGCTTGCCTTCGAGCAAGGGGCGGAACATGCCGCGCAGCGCCGAGAACAAGTCCATCAGGTCGAACCAGGCCGGGGAAATCGTGATGCGCCCGGCCTCGATCTTGGCCAGGTCCAGCAGGTCGTCGACCATCTCGCGCAGTTCCAGCGCCGCGGCGCTGACAAAGCGCACCTGCTTGCGCTGGCCGTCGCTGAGCGGACCATCCATGTCGTCGTCCAGCAGCCGGGTCATGCTCAGGATCGAGCCGAGCGGGGTACGGAACTCGTGGCTCATGTAGGAGAGAAACCGGCTCTTCAACTCCGAAACCTCGCGCAGCTGCGCAGCCTGCTGGTCGAGCTCGGCATACAGGGCGAGCACACCCTGGTTGGTTTCCTGCAGTTCGGCGCGCAAGGCGGTGTTCTCGGCACGCAGGCTGGCCAATTCCTGGTCGATGCTCTCGGTGAGGTTCATCCCAATGCTCCCAGACGGACGATGACGATACCGGTATCGTCGCGTCCTCTATCGAAATCCCTTTGCAGCAGCGCCGCGATCACTGCCGGATGGCGCTGGAACAGGCCGGGGTAGTCGCGCAGGTTCCAGCGCGCCTGCAGGCCGTCGCTGTGCATGATCAAAAGGTTGCCCGGGTCGACGTGAAGATCGAATGCCTGGGCTTTGCGGTACTGCACCCCGACAATGCCGGGATGCGAGGCCAGGCCGCGCGAGCCGGCGCCGTCGTTGACGCTGGCGGATATATTGCCGATGCCGGCGAATTCCAGGCGTCCGCTGTCCATATCGACGCAGGCCACCGCGGCCGCGCCGCCGCGGCTACCCATCATGCCGGCATGCAGGCGGGCGACCAGCTCGGTAGCGCCACCGAGGCCGGCGCGGGCTACCGCCGCTACACCGGCCTGGGCGGCTTCGGTGGCAGGCACGCCGTGGCCGAGGCCATCGATCATCGTCACCGCCGCGCGCCTGCCATCGCTGGTCAGGTGCCAGGCATCGCCGCACGCCAGCTCGTGGCGCATCGGCAGGCGCAAGGCGCCGTAGCCAATATCGGCGTCCTCGGCGGCCTGCTCGGCATAGATACGCACCAGCACGATCGCGCCGCGGCCGTCGGCCCAGGTTTCCAACACGCGCGCCTGGCGCTGGATCGCGCCGAGCCCCAGGCCCTGGGTGCCGCCGGTGGAATAGCCGTCGGGCAGGCACTCGGACAGGATGAAGCCGGGGCCACGGTCGAGGGTGCACAGTTCCACGCCCAACGTGCCGCCACGCCCGACTACCAGCGAAAGGTGCATGACCCCGCCACGGCCGTGGTTGATGACGTTGGTGGCCAGCTCGGTCGCGGCCAGGGCAACGCGCCCGCCGTCGGTCCGGTCGAAGCCGCATTGCTCGGCCAGCGCCAATGCCTCGCGCCTGGCCTGGCCGACCTGGGTGACTTCCTCTATCGGCACGCGACGGGTCACGTGGCCGGAGAAACTCACGTCCATTTCGTAATTGAGACCCGGGTACCCCTGCCCGGCGCGCTCTCCAGCTCGAAATCGTCTACAAGCCGGCGCGAGCCGGACAATCCCAGGCCCATGCCGGTGCCGGAGGTCCAGCCGTCGGTGAGCGCCTGGTCGATATCGGGAATCCCGGGACCTTCATCCACGAATACCAGCCGCACACCGCGGCGCAGCCCCTGCTCCATCACTTCCCACTGCATCTCGCCGCCGCCGCCATAGATCACGGCGTTGCGCGCCAGCTCGCTGGCGGCGGTCACCAGCTTGGTCTGGTCGACCAGGCGCAGCCCGGATGCCACGGCGAGTTGACGCACCTTCTGCCGCGCGAGCACCACATCCTGTTCAATGCGGATCGGCTGGGATCCACTACTTGTGGTCATGGCGCGTCGTCGGCCTGCTGCAGAAGGACCATGCCGCGTTCAACGTTCAACGCGGTGCGCACGCCGGTGAGGTTGAGGCCCAGCTCGACCAGGGTGATCGCCACCGCCGGCTGCATGCCCACCACCACGGTCTTGGCATCCATGATGCTGGCCAGCGCCGAGATCGTGGCGATCATGCGGCCGATGAAGGAATCGACGATATCCAGCGCGGAGATGTCGATCAGCACGCCGCGTGCCGAGGTGGCGCGGATCTTTTCGGTCAGGTCGTCCTGCAGGGCCAGCGCCAGCTGGTCATGCATGTCGACCTGGATCGTGACCAGCAGCAGGTCGCCCATCCTTAGGATCGGTATCCGTTCCATCTCAGTTCGCCTTCACCACGGACAGGCCGGTGCGCTTGAGCGCCAGGGCCAAGGCGTCGGCGAGGTTGGCCTTGGTCACGATGCCCTGCAGGTCCAGGCCGAGGTGGACGATGGTCTGCGCGATCTGCGGGCGCACGCCGCTGATGATGGCATCGGCGCCCATCAGTCGGATTGCCGTCACCGTCTTGAGCAGGTGCTGCGCGACCAGGGTGTCCACGGTCGGCACGCCGGTGATGTCGATGATGGCGATCTCAGAGCCAGTGTCGACGATGCGCTGCAACAGCGACTCCATCACCACCTGGGTGCGTTGCGAATCCAGGGTGCCGATCATCGGCAAAGCCAGCACGCCATCCCAGAGCTTCACCACCGGCGTGGACAGTTCCAGCATTTCTTCCTGCTGGCGCTGGATCACGTCTTCGCGGGTCTTCTGGAACGCGGTGACCGTGTGCAGGCCGAGCAGGTCGAGCAGTTCGGACAGCACCCAGGTCTGCTCGCTCAGCTCGCGCGGCGAGTCGGCCAGGCCTTGCTGCACCAGTTCGAACAACGGCCGCTTGAGCGAGAAGATGAAGGTAGCCGTTTCCGATGACGTGAAGCCACGCAGCACGCGATCACGCGAGAGGTCTTCGAGGAAATGACGGATGTCCCGCCACTGCGCACCCTGCAGGTTGCCGATGTCTTGGCCCATCGCGGCGACGAACAGGCGCCAGAATTCCTGGACCTGGGTTTCGACCTCGCGCCGGGTCACGCGGTTGTCCTGCAACAGTCCAATCTGCGAGAGACCCTCGGTCCAAGTGGCCAGCACTTGTTGTTCGTGGGCACGGATAAGGTCGGTAGTGCGCTGCTGCAAAGCCGCCATGGGGAATCCTTGGGAGGGAGATAAAGAGTGCTGCGCCCATGCGGGAGCTTTGGACGCGCAAGGCCGCTGAGATTAATCCACTCCCAAGTGCACAGACCGTTACGACGCCGCGGACTTGAGCCTAGGCTCGGGAGCCGCTAGAATCGCCGGCCCGGGAAGCAGGCACTGCCTGCGACTCGGTGGCAGTATCCACGTCTTCGCGTACGTGCGATAATTGCCAAGCTGTCCATTGCCCCGTCGCCAAGTGGTAAGGCATCTGACTCTGACTCAGACATTCGGTGGTTCGAATCCATCCGGGGCAGCCAAATCCAGAAAGGCCCGATCTTAGATCGGGCCTTTCTTTTTGCCTGCGATCCGGCGCGACAGGCTGGCGCTGGGGCCATAACGACGAAAGCCCGGCCAAGGCCGGGCTTTCGCGTTGGCGCTCCCGAAGGAGCGCCGCCTCCAGCGCGATGGATCAGCGCTTGGAGAACTGGGTGGCGCGGCGGGCCTTGTGCAGACCGACCTTCTTACGCTCGACCTCACGGGCGTCGCGGGTCATGAAGCCGGCCTTGCGCAGCTCGGACTTCAGCGACTCGTCGTACTCGACCAGCGCGCGGGCGATGCCCAGGCGGATGGCGCCGGCCTGGCCGGTGGTGCCGCCGCCAGCGGCGGTGACCATGATGTCGAAGCTTTCGGTGTTCTTGGTCAGCTCCAGCGGCTGGCGCACG
>Ga0160435_1000213_pt1 | contig 28299 bp, 23 predicted proteins | sample HID1973K_E0MG_FD_108213 | JGI IMG/M metagenome (GOLD analysis project Ga0160435, IMG submission 108213) | Enriched mosquito-associated microbial communities from UW Madison campus, WI, USA - HID1973K_E0 MG | ecosystem: Host-associated > Arthropoda: Insects > Digestive system > Unclassified ...
CATCTACAAGGGCCGCATCACCCGCGTCGAGCCCTCGCTGGAAGCGGCCTTCGTCGATTACGGCGCCGAGCGCCACGGCTTCCTGCCGTTGAAGGAAATCTCCCGCGATTACTTCCAGGCCGGGGTGGACCACCACAAGGCCGGCATTCGCGAGCTGCTGCGCGAAGGCCAGGAAATCGTCGTCCAGGTCGACAAGGACGAGCGCGGCAACAAGGGCGCGGCCTTGACCACGTTCATCTCGCTGGCCGGCCGCTACATGGTGCTGATGCCGAATTCGCCCAGCGCCGGCGGCGTCTCCCGCCGCATCGAGGGCGACGACCGCGCCGCCCTCAAGGAGGCGATGGACAAGCTCGACATCCCCGACGACATGGGCGTGATCATCCGCACCGCCGGTGTCGGCCGCGATGCCGAAGAGCTGCAGTGGGATCTCGACTACCTGTTGCAGACCTGGAAGGCGATCGCCGAGGCAGCCCTGAGCAAGCCCGGCCCGTTCCTCATCTACCAGGAATCGCGCCTGATCATCCGCGCCCTGCGCGACTACCTGCGCGCCGACGTCGGCGAGATCCTGGTCGATACCGACGAGCTGTACGCCGACGCGCGCGAGTTCATGCAGCAGGTGATGCCGCAGAGCCTGCGCAAGCTCAAGCAGTACAAGGACGACATCCCGCTGTTCAATCGCTTCCAGATCGAATCGCAGATCGAGAACGCGTATGAGCGCAATGTCCGCCTGCCCTCGGGCGGCTCGATCGTGGTCGACCAGACCGAAGCGCTGACCGCCGTCGACGTCAACTCCTCGCGCGCCACCAAGGGCAGCGACATCGAGGAGACCGCGTTCCAGACCAACCTGGAGGCAGCCGAGGAAGTGGCCCGCCAGCTGCGCCTGCGCGACCTCGGCGGCCTGGTGGTGATCGACTTCATCGACATGGCCTCGACCAAGCACCAGCGCGAAGTCGAGAACCGCCTGCAGAACGCCCTCAAGTACGACCGCGCACGCGTCCAGCTTGGCCGCATCTCGCGCTTCGGCCTGATGGAAATGAGCCGCCAGCGCCTGCGCCCGAGCTTGGGCGAATCGAGCCAGATCGTGTGCCCGCGTTGCGACGGCCATGGCCGCATGCGTAGCGTGGAATCGCTGTCGCTGTCGATCATCCGCGTCGCCGAAGAGCACGCGATGAAGGAGAACACCGGACAGGTGCTGGTGCAGGCGCCGGTGGAGATCGCCAATTTCCTGCTCAACGAGAAGCGCTCGGCGCTGCGCGAGATCGAAAAGCGCCATGATGCGCCGATCATCATCGTCGCCGACGAGCAGCTGCATACCCCGCACTACGAAGTCACGCGCCTGCGCGAGAACGAGCTGGGCGAGGAAAGCACCAAGCCGAGCTATCAGCGCGGCACCCCGCGCAAGCTGCCGGTGCATGCCCTGACCAAGGCGCAGCTCAACATCCCGGCGATGCCGGCGGTGACCTCGATCAAGCCGACCCAGCCGGCACCGGTTCGCGATGAACCGACCGAGCCGGTGGCCGCCCCCACCCCGGTGGCCGCACCGGTCGCACAGGCCAGTGGCGTGGTCGGCTGGCTCAAGCGCATCTTCGGCGGCAGCGAGGCGGCGCCGGCCCCCTCGACGCCGGCGCAGCGCGCGCGCCAGGGCCAGGGCCAAAGCCAGGGCGAGAGCGGCCGCGGTGGCAACCGCAACGACCGCAATGCTCGCCGCGACGGACGTGGCGGCAACCAGAACCGCAACGGCGGCAAGGACGCGCGTCGCGATGAACGTCGCCAGGGCGGCAGCGCCCAGCCACAGGCCGCCACCCCCGCCAAGTCGCAGCCTTCGCAGGCCCAGGCGCCGCAAGGACAGAAGCAGAAGCAGCCGAAGCAGAATCAGGGCCAGGGCCAGAACGCCGCCCCGGGCCAGAATCCGCAGCCTGCGCAGAAACAACAGCAGCAGCCCCGCGCACCGCAGTCGGAGAAGCAAAAGTCTGCACCGCGCACCGAGGAGGCGCTGAGCACTGCGATTCCAGCCGCCGCGGCAAGTGCCGCAGCGACTTCGGTGCACGCGCCTGTAGCAGCACCGACCGCAGTGGAACCGGCGAGCGCGCCCTTCGAGAAGAAGCAGGCGCCCGTGGAGCTGGAAGCAGAAAAGACCGAGAAGGTCGTTGCTGAAGGTGCCATCGCGGCCGAGACCGACGCAGCCGACACCCAGGGTGCAGGCGACGAGGCGGGCGAAGGCGGCAGTCGTCGTCGCCGTGGCCGTCGCGGTGGCCGTCGTCGCCGTCGCGGCGGTGCCGGTGGCGGCGAGAATGCCGGCTCCGAAGCGCTCGACCAGGACGCTGATGGCGAAGAACCGGAATCGGACAACGAACTGGATGCGGACCTGACCGAAGGCGCCGAGCCGGTGGTGGCCAGCCGTCAGCCAGAGTTCGAGTTCGACGACGAAGCGGGGCCCGCACCGGCCGCGACCAAGCCGAAGCCGGCCGTTGCCGTCGCGCCCGCAGCAGCGGTCGCAGCAATCGCAAGCCCGTCTACGCCCGCTGCGGTCGCAGCGCCGGCGCAGCCGAAGCAAGCACCTGCAGAAGCGCCCCGGGCCCTGACAACGGCAGCGCCGGAACCGGCCAGCGCGCCGGCCGAACCGATTGCAGCCGCCCCTGCCTTCACCTGGGAAAACCAGGTGACGCAGACGGCCGAGGCTTTGTCGGACACGGGCACGGATACGGACACGGCCGCGCAGGCGCCTGAGCCGGCCGCCAAGCCGACCGAAGCCAAGCCGTATGCACCGGTGCAGGCGACGTTGCTGGATGTTCTGGCACCGGCCGAATCGGTATTCGAGCCGGCCAAGCCGGCGGCCGTTCCCACTGCACCGGCGGAAGCTGCATCGGTCGCGGAGTCGGCCCCGGCACCCGAGCTGGAAGTGGCTGCGCCGTCGTTGCCGGTGGAAGGCTCTACCGACGCCGCCGCGCAAGCCGCTACGGCGGCCGCGGTGATCGAGGAGGAGCCGCGTGCACCTGCAGCGGCACCGGCCGACACCGCCGCAGCCTCACCGGCAGCCCCTGCCGTGCGCGAGGACGCAGCGCCAGAGGATCTCGACAAGCCGCGTGAGGATCATCAGCGCCCGCCGGCGATCTGATCGCTGTGCAAGCTGTCACCAGGAAGCGGCCTTCGGGCCGCTTCCGCTTTATGGCGCGCTACTGCATGCGTGCCGGATCGAGCAAGCCGTACTGGTTTGCCAGGCGCGCCAAAGCGATGCTGTCCTGCACACCGATCTTGTCGAACAAGCGCGCCTTGTGCGTATTGATGGTCTTGGCGCTGAGGCTCAAGCGCTTGGCGATGTCTTCCTGGCGCAGGCCCTGGGTCAGCAGCAACGCCACCTCCAGCTCGCGCGGCGACAACAGATCGAAGGGCGAACCACCCCCTTCAAGGTTTGACAGCGCGATGTTCTGCGCGATGCTCATGCCCAGGTAGCGGCGACCCTGCGCCACTTCCCGCACCGCGCGCAACAACTCGTGTGCGTCTCCACCCTTGCCGACATAGCCCGAGGCGCCAACCTCCAGCAACCGCTTTGGCAGCGGGCCGTCTTCCAGTACGGAGACGATGATCACCCGCGTGCCGCGCCCGCCCTTGACGATGCGCTCGGTGATTTCCAGCCCGCTAACCCCCGGCAGATGCAGGTCGCAGAGCACGATGTCCGGCTTCAGCAGGCGGATCTGCGGCAGGGCGACTTCGCCGCTGTCGGCTTCGCCCACGACTTCGATGTCCACTTCATTGGACAGGATCATCTTCATGCCGGTTCGCACCAGCGCATGGTCGTCGACCAGAAAAACCTTGGTGGTCATCCGTGCATAGTTCCCACTGTGAGCCAACAATCCAGCCTAGACCCCCCTTCAGGGCAGGGCAAGCTGAAACCAGTTTGGTGCATCGACGGGCCGTGGGGAAGCCAGCCGAGGATTCGATCCCTCTCGGCCTATCCTGGCCAAGTCCGCACCGCACAGGCATGATTTCATGTCGGTAACAGCGGCGCACTCGGCGATCAGCTCGATATTCCGTCAGGCCAGGCCGCTTCGGAAAATCAGACTTCCGACGCCCGTGAGTTGGATCTCCGCCTAGTACAGTGGCCGCAGCTGCGGATCGAGCGCCACCCGCTCATCGAAGACGAAGCAGCCGCCTTCATAGCCCTCGCCGCCTACCGCTTCGAAATAGCCGAGGATGCCGCCCTCCAGCTGCAGCACGTTGTCCATGCCCTCCGCGCGCATCCACAGGGCCGCCTTCTCGCAACGGATGCCCCCGGTGCAGAAGCTGACCACGGTGGCGTCGGCCAGCGCCTCGCGGTGCGGTGCCAGCGCTTCGGGCAGTTCGGTGAAGCGGGTGATCGGCAGGGTCAGGGCGCCGGCGAAGGTACCGTGCTCGATCTCCTGCTGGTTGCGCGTGTCGAGCATGACCACGCGGCGGCCGCCCTCGTCGTGGCCTTGCCGCAGCCATCGCGCCAGGACCGCGGGTGCCACCGCAGGCGCACGCGGCCCGGCCAGCGGCGAAGCTGCTTGGCGACGGAAACTGATGATCTCCGGCTTGACCTTGACCTTGAGCCGGGCGAAGGGCATTGCCTCGCTATGGCTGTACTTGATCTGGATCGGTGCCAATCGGGGGTCGGCGCGCAGCCAGGCATAGAACGCTTCGATAGCGTCCTCGCTGCCCGCCAGGAACAAGTTGATGCCCTCGCCCGCCACCAGCACGCTGCCTTTGAGCTCCAGCGCCTCGGCACGCGCCAGCACGGCATCGGCCAGGTCTTGCGGCTCGGCCAGGTCAACGAAATGGTAGGCGGCGGTATTGACGATCATGCCGCCATTCTACCGCTGCGGCGCTAGCGGCTGATAAGCAGGAACGGCAACAGCACCAATGCGGCCACGGCCAGCATGCCCAGCAGGGTCACGATCACGAACAGCGGGCGACGGCGCAACAGGGTGCCAAACGTTTCCGCGCTTCCCTCAGCCAGCTCGGCAGCGCGGCGCGCGCGTGCCTGTTCGCCACGACGCGACTGGTACTCGTCGAGCAGGCGCTTGGCCTGCGGATAGGTTTCGCCGGCGGGCAACCAGATCCCGCCGGCCGAGATGCCCCACAGGCTGGGCCGGGTCTCGTAGAAAGCGATCTTCTCCGCTTCCAGCAGGTCACGGATTTCGTCGGCCTCGTCGTCGGGAACGTGGCGCAAGTTGAGCAGGAGCTTTGCCATGTGTCCATGATAGCGCCGGCAGGCGGTGCGATAATCGGTGTTTTCCCGCCCCAATCTCCCATGTCGCTTCGCACCTGCCTTCCCTACTTGCTGTCGATCGTGCTCGCCTTGTCGATGAGCGCCTGCACCCCGCCGGGCCCGCCGCCGGGCGGAACCATTGCCGCCTTCCAGGCGATCGACACCACTGCCGGCACTGGCAACACCGCGCAGGCCGGTGACCGCGTTTCGGTGCACTACACCGGCTGGCTGTATGACCAGCGCAAGCCGGACAAACACGGGCCGAAGTTCGACAGCTCGCTGGACCGCGCCGAGCCGTTCGCCTTTACGCTCGGCGCGGGCCAGGTGATCCGCGGCTGGGACGAGGGCGTCGCCGGCATGCGCGTGGGTGGCAAGCGCACCCTGCTGCTGCCGCCGGACTACGGCTACGGCGATCGCGGTGCCGGTGGCGTCATCCCGCCGGGTGCGTCGCTGGTGTTCGAAGTGGAGCTGTTGCAGGTGCAGCCGCGGTGAGCGACGCAGCCGGCCCTCGCCTGGCGGTGATCGGCGGCGGCCCCGCCGGTTTGATGGCGGCCGAGGTAGCCCGCCGGGCCGGCGTGCAGGTGGACCTGTTCGAGGCCAAGGGCTCTGTCGGGCGCAAATTCCTGATCGCCGGCAAGGGCGGCCTCAACCTTACCCACTCTGATCCGTTCGAGGTGTTCGTGGCGCGCTATCGCCAGCGCAGCGCCGAGGTCGCCGGCTGGCTGCGCGACTTCGACGCCGAGGCCCTGCGCGAATGGGCGCGCGCGCAAGGCATCGAGACCTACATAGGCAGTTCCGGCCGGGTCTTCCCGCTGGATCGCAAGGCGGCACCGCTGTTGCGCGGCTGGGTCCGGCGCCTCAAGGACGAAGGCGTGCGCTTCCACGTGCAGCACCGCTGGTTGGGTTGGGGCAAGGACGGCGCCCTGCGCTTCGGCACGCCCGAAGGCGAACGCGACGTGCAGGCCGACGCCACCGTGCTGGCGCTTGGCGGTGCGAGTTGGCCGCAGCTCGGCTCCGACGGCGCCTGGGTCGCGCCGCTGGCTGCACGCGGCATCGACATCGCTCCGCTGCAGCCGGCTAATTGCGGCTTCGATGTGGACTGGAGCAAACACTTCGCCGAACGCCATGCCGGCGCGCCGCTCAAGCCGATAGTTGCGCATTGGCTTGATCTGGACGGCAAGCCGCGGCAGTTGCAAGGCGAATGCGTGGCCGGCACGGACGGCATCGAAGGCAGCCTGGTCTACGCACTGGCAGCCGATCTGCGCGACCTGATCGCGCGCGACGGCGAGGCCACGCTGTGGCTCGACCTGGTGCCCGGACGCGACCTGCCGCGCTTGCAAAGCGAGCTGGCCCGTCCGCGCCAGGGGCGCAGCCTGAGCGAGCATTTGCGCCGCCAGGTTGGCGTGACCGGAGTCAAGGCGGCCCTGCTGCACGAGGTGCTGGACAAGGCCGCCAGCGGCGACGCCGGCGTGCTTGCCGCCACGCTAAAGCGCTTGCCGCTGCGCCTGCGCCGGCCAAGGCCGATCGCCGAAGCGATCAGCACCGCCGGCGGCGTGCGCCTGGAAGCGCTGGATGACGCGTTGATGCTCAAGCAGCTGCCCGGGGTGTTCTGCGCCGGCGAAATGCTCGATTGGGAAGCGCCCACCGGTGGCTATCTGCTCACGGCCTGTTTCGCCACTGGCCTGCGCGCCGGCCGCGGCGCGGTGGCCTGGTTGCAGGATTGCGACCACGCTCGCCCGCCGCGCTGACGGCGACGAAGATCAGCGCGACTTGCTGTCGCGCAACGCCTGCACCCGCGGCGGCGGCTGGAACGAATCGGCGCGCGCATCGACCCAGAAATCCTGGAAGACCGCATGGTCTGGCACCGTCCGCAGCAGGTCGCCGGTTTCGAGGTAGCGGTACAGCGAGGCCAGCGATCGGATCTCCACCGCCGAGACCCGGCGCAGGATGTGCTCGGGCCCGAGCTGCGATGGATCGCTCAGGCCGGCGGCGGCCAGCAGCTCACGCAGCGCGCGCAGCGTGTTCTCGTGGTACTGGTGCACGCGCGTGGCCTTGTCGGGCAGATCAAGGTGGCGCCAGCGTCGAGGGTCCTGGGTCGCCACGCCGGTCGGGCAACGGTCGGTGTGGCAGCTGAGCGATTGGATGCAGCCCAGCGCGAACATGAAGCCGCGGCCGGCGTTGCACCAGTCCGCCCCCATCGCGATGGTGCGGGCGATGTCGAACGCACTGGTGATCTTGCCGGCTGCGCCGAGCTTGATCTTGTCGCGCAGGTCCAGGCCGACCAGGGTGTTGTGCACCAGCCGTAGCGCTTCGTGCATCGGCACGCCGACATGGTCGACGAATTCCGGCGGCGCCGCGCCCGTTCCCCCTTCGGCGCCATCGACGACGATGAAGTCCGGCAACAATCCGGTCTGCTGCATGGCCTTGGCGATGCCGAACCACTCCCAAGGATGCCCGAGCGCAAGCTTGAAACCGGTCGGCTTGCCGCCAGACAACTCGCGCAGGCGCGCAACGAACTCCAGCAAACCCACCGGCGTGGAGAAAGCCGAATGCGCGGCCGGCGAGACGCAGTCGATGCCCATCGGCACACCGCGGGTGGCGGCAATCTCGGCGCTGACCTTGGCCGCCGGCAGCACCCCGCCATGGCCCGGCTTTGCGCCCTGCGAAAGCTTCACCTCGATCATCTTGACCTGCGCGTCGGCCGCGTTGGCGGCGAACCGCTGCGGGTCGAAGGCGCCGTGTTCGTCGCGACAACCGAAATATCCCGAGCCGATCTCCCACACCAGGTCGCCACCCATCTCGCGGTGGTAAGGCGAGATCGAGCCTTCGCCGGTGTCGTGGTAGAAGTGGCCGCGGCGCGCGCCTTCGTTGAGCGCGCGAATAGCATTGGCCGACAACGCGCCGAAGCTCATCGCCGAGATATTGAACACGCTGGCCGAATACGGTTGCCGGCACTGGGCACCGATAGTGATACGGAAGTCATGCGAGTCGATCTTCGCCGGCGCCACCGAGTGGTTGATCCATTCGTAGTCGACTCGATAGGCGCTGTGCAGGGTACCGAAGGGCACCACGTCCATCTCGTTCTTGGCGCGCTGGTACACCAGGGCACGCTGCTGGCGCGAGAACGGCACTTCGTCCAGGTCGCTCTGGACGAAATACTGGCGAATTTCCGGGCCAATCGATTCGAAGCCAAAGCGGAAATGCGCCAACACCGGATAATTGCGACGCAGCGTGCTGCGCTTCTGCAGCAGGTCGCAGGTCCCCAGCACGCTGAGCACCGCGAACAACAGCACGCCCCAATCCCAGGCGATCCAGAAATGCGCCAGGACCAGCGACAGGACCAGCATCAACAGGCAGAAAACATAAGCCAGGTAGCGGTGCATCGGTTCCTCGTTGCTTGGGCGCTGGACAGGCGCTACAGGCGGTCGCTGACGCTCTCGCGCGGCCAGGCCGACTTGACGTCATAGACCACCGCGCCGGGCCGGCCCAGCGCGGCAATCTGGTCCACGCCGTAGCCGCGGTATTGGTCGTGGGCCACGGCCAGCACGACCGCATCGTAGCTGCCGGCCTGCGGCTCGCTGCACAGGCGCACGCCGGCATGGGCGAGCGACTCTTGCGGATCGGCCCAGGGGTCGCAGGCATCCACCTGCGCGCCCAACGCCTGCAAGTCGTTGACCAGATCCAGTGCGCGGCTGTTGCGCAGGTCCGGGCAGTTCTCCTTGAAGGTTACGCCCAACACCAGCACGCGCGCCTCGGCGATGCCCCGGCCCTGCGCCCCGAGCAGTGCCGCCACCCGCGCGGCCACATGCTGGCCGACCCGGTTGTTGACCTGGCGCGCGGTATGGATGAGGTCCGGGTGGTAGCCGACGCTTTCGGATTTGTGCAGCAGGTAATAAGGGTCCACGCCGATACAGTGCCCACCAACGAGCCCCGGCCGGAACGGCAGGAAGTTCCATTTGGTCCCGGCCGCCTCGAGCACGTCCAGCGTATCGATGCCGAGGCGGTCGAAGATCAAGGCCAATTCGTTGACCAGCGCGATGTTGACGTCGCGCTGGATGTTCTCGACCACCTTGGCGGCCTCGGCCACGCGGATCGAGGGCGCGCGCCAGGTGCCGGCAGAGATTATCGAGCGGTACAGGCTATCGACCACCTCGGCCGCTTCGGCGGTAGAGCCGGCTGTGATCTTGCGGATATCGGGCAGGCGGCGCTGGCGGTCGCCCGGATTGATCCGCTCCGGGCTGTAGCCGCAGTGGAAGTCGACGTTGAAGCGCAAGCCGGAGGCCGATTCCAGCAGGGGGACGCAGACTTCTTCGGTGGTGCCGGGGTAGACGGTGGATTCGTAGATCACCAGGTCGCCCGGCTTGAGCGCGGCGGCGATCAATGCAGTGGCCGAACGCAGCGGCCCGAGGTCGGGCTGTTCGGCCGCATCGATCGGGGTCGGCACGGTGACGATGAATATCTGCGCCGCCGCCAGGTCTGCGGCATTTGCGCTGTAGCGCAGGCCGGTGGCGCTGGCCAACTCGGCCGGTGCCATTTCCAGGGTGCTGTCGTGGCCGGCGCGCAGGCGCTCGATGCGTTGACCATCAACATCGAACCCCAGTACTTCGCGATGGCTGCCGAAGGCCACGGCGAGCGGTAGCCCAACGTATCCCAGGCCAATGATGGCAATACGCGCGGTGGCGGGATCGGGAAGCGTTGCGACGGGCATGCAAATCCTTTCAGGGCCAGGCGTCATCGCTCGAGCACGATGCGCGCGGCCGGCAGCATAGCGCAGCGCCCAGGGCGACGGCGTCGCGCCGATTCACAACGCCGGCGCGATCAGGCACGCTAGCGCCCTGTCCGGCGAGCACCGGGCATCGACAAGAATGCTAAGGTTTGTTGCGCGATAACGCGCCCGAGTGGTGAAACTGGTAGACACAAGGGACTTAAAATCCCTCGACCTTGCGGTCATGCCGGTTCGATTCCGGCCTCGGGCACCAGTCAAGGACCGCCTTCGTCGAAGGCGGTTTCCGCTGCCTCAGAGAATTGCCTGCAAGCCCTTGTCGGCGATGACGTTGAGCAGCTTGAGCGCGGGCCCCGCGGGCCGGGTTTCGCCCTGCTCCCACTTGCGCACCGTTGAAGCCGAGGTGTGCAGGTGATGTGCGAACACCGGCTGGCTGAACTTCAGCTTCTCGCGCAGGCGCTTGATGTCCTCGGCGGCGAAGTCCCGCACCGGCGGCGGGCAGACCGCGTCGAACTGGCGCATCGTCACCTTGCCGATGGCACCGGCCTCGTGCAGCGTGGCCAGGTCGCTACGCAGCGATTCAATGATATTGCTCACAATGCACCTCCTGAAGAACACCCGACCGCAACGCCCTGGACAACGCTTCCCCGGATAGATCCAGGAATACCCTGCCGGCGAATTGCAGCGCCTTCTTTTCATCCTGCGTGATGTCGGCCACATCGTTCTTGGCGAACCCATGCAGGAACACGTACCTGCGGCCGAGCTTGGCCGACAACACGGTTCGATAACCGCCGCGCTCGCCGAAGCCTTGCCGGGCCATTCGCACCTTGAACAGCGCTCCGCCCAGCCTCCGCGCCGACCAGGCCGCGCTCCATTTACCTCACCACCCGACACAACGCAGCATCCGGCAGCTTTTCGCCAGCCTGCCAACGTGCGAAGTCCTTCCTCTTGATAATCCGCGTCATCCTGACCTCCCCAACTGTACCCGCCTCGGGCACACTTTTCAACTCCCCCCCCTCCCTGTTGCCGTCACAACGTTTCGATCGTGAACGGCGCGCGGCATGGAGCCGTGCGGCATAAAGACACGAATGCCAGATCGATGTCAGCCGGAAAAGTGCATGCAAATGCAGCGCCAGCTCTAGGCATGCGCGCGAACCTCCGCAAGCGTCGCTGGCGGCGCTCAAATTGCGCGAGAGAATCCGGCGTCTGTGCGCGGCTTGCGCAAGTGCGCATCGAAGCACATGGCGATCAACCGCAACAGCGGTCGTCCGCGCGGCGTAGCGCGTATGCAGGTGCCATCAAACTCGGCCAGGCCATCTGCGCACAACCCGCCGAGCGCGGCCAGCTCATCGGCAAAGTAGCTGGCGAAATCCATGCCATGGCGCTCGGCGAGCCGTTGCGTATCCACTTCGCCCTGGCACATCAGCGTCTGGATCAACTCGCCGCGAATCGCATCGTCGCGCGATAGCGCCAGGCCACGCCACACAGGTACACGGCCTTCGTCTATCGCGGCTTCCCATGCCGGCAGCTCGCGCGGATTCTGCGCATAGCAGCCGCCGATGCGGCTGATCGCACTGACGCCCAGGCCGAGCAGTTCGTTGGCGGCATGAGTCGTATAGCCCATGAAGTTGCGGTGCAACCCACCCTCGCGCTGGGCACGCGCCAGTTCGTCTTCGGGCAACGCAAAATGATCCATCCCGATGTACTGGTAACCGGCCGCCGTGAGTCGCTCGACCGCCAACCCCAACAGTGCCAGCCGGCCTTCGGCGTCCGGCAAGTCGGATGGGGCAATGCGCTTCTGCGCACGAAACAGCGATGGCAGGTGCGCGTACCCATAGATGGCGAAGCGGTCCGGGCGGGAGTGCAACACGCGATCCAGGGTCTGGCCGAAGCCGGCCAAGGTCTGCCGCGGCAGGCCATAGACCAGGTCGACATTGACCGAGCGCAAGCCGTGGCTGCGGCAGGCGTCGATCAGGTCTAGCGTCTGCCGTGGGCTCTGCAGCCGGTTGATCGCCTGCTGCACATCCGGGTCGAAATCCTGCACGCCCAGGCTGGCACGGGTGAAACCCAGCTGCGCCAGTTCGCCGATTTCGGCTGGCGCCAGGGTGCGCGGGTCCAACTCGATCGAGAAATCACGCGATGCCTGCGTGCTGAAGCGGAAGTGCCGGCGCAGCCCGCGCAGCAATTCCCCGATCAACTCCGGACTGAGGAAATTCGGGGTGCCACCGCCAAAGTGAAGCTGCACCACTTCGCGTTGATTGCCGAACCAGGGGGCGACCAGGCTGGCCTCTTTGAGCACGCGTTCGACGTAGGCCTTGCCGCGGCTGCGGTCTCGGGTGATGACGCGGTTGCAGCCGCAGTAGAAGCACGGGCTGCTGCAGAACGGCACGTGGATGTACAGCGATAACGGGCCGGCTGGCACCTGCTCAATGGCCTCGCGCAGTTGCGGCCAGCCAAAGTCTTCATGGAACTGGGGCGCGGTCGGATACGAGGTGTAGCGCGGGCCGGGGCGATCGTAGCGGCGCAGCAACTCGGGATCGAAGTGCCAGCGGGGAACAACCTGGGCGGTATTTTCCATGGCGGCAGGATCGCGGCCGGGTGCGCGTACGTCGTTGATCCGGATCAATTCCACCCATCCGGTACCGCTGTCGAGAAAAGAAAACGGCCCGCGATGAGCGGGCCGTCTTCTTGAAGCGATGTGGAGGCCTGGGTCGGAATTGAACCGGCGTACGCGGCTTTGCAGGCCGCTGCATGACCACTCTGCCACCAGGCCGGTGGATCGCCAGTCTAGCCGAAAAAGCCTGGCCGGTGACTGGCAGGACGTAGCGCCGATTGCAGCGAACGTCCTGAAAGCACAAAGCCCCGCGAGCGGGGCTTTGGCATCGAAACTTGGAGCGGGAAACGAGACTCGAACTCGCGACCTCAACCTTGGCAAGGTTGCGCTCTACCAACTGAGCTATTCCCGCGTGAGCTGCGCATTGTACAGGGCATTCACCTCCCTGCCAACACCCCTATCCCACTTCGCGCGGCCGATTCATCCAGGCTGGGCCTGCTAACCGACGCGATGTGGAGGCCTGGACGGGAGTCGAACCCATCTCTACGGATTTGCAATCCGGTGCATAACCGATCTGCCACCAGGCCCCGTGTTTCGTTCATCCGATCAGCCGCAGCGACCGCCGGAATGACAAGGCCCCGCGAACGGGGCCCGGTCTGAAACTGGAGCGGGAAACGAGACTCGAACTCGCGACCTCAACCTTGGCAAGGTTGCGCTCTACCAACTGAGCTATTCCCGCTTGGGAGGCGAAATTTTACAGCGAACCGAATAGCTGTCAACTATTGGTTTCGACTTTTTTAGGGTTCTGCTGCAACGCCGCTTTCTCGTCTTCGCGCAGGCTCGGCCACGCTGCATGCAGGTATTGCAGGCCCGACCACAACGTCAGGATCGCGGCGATCGCCAAGGTCCAATCACCGATGTGGAAGACGAAGCTTCCCATCCAGGTGCCGGCGCCGGGCGCCGACTGGCCGGGCTGGATTGAATACAGCAAGCACAGCAGCGCCACCATCTGCGCGGTGGTCTTGACCTTGCCGATCACCGCCACGCGCACCTTGGCGCGTTGGCCCAGCTCGGCCATCCATTCGCGCAATGCCGACACTGCGATCTCGCGTCCGACGATTACCGCCGCCCAGAACGCCATCCACGGCGTCGGGTGGCCCTGCACGATCAGGAACAGCGCCACGGCCACCATCAATTTGTCCGCGACCGGATCGAGGAAGGCGCCGAAGGCGGAATACTGGTGATAGCGCCGCGCGATCCAGCCATCGAGCCAGTCGGTGATCGCGGCCAGGCCGAACACCGCCGCCGCGGCGAAGTTCGTCCACGAATACGGCAGGTAGAAGACCCCGACCAGCACCGGGATCATCACGATCCGCAGCAGTGTGAGCCAAGTGGGGACGGTCAACTTCATCGCGTGTGTCTACTCGCCTGCCGCGTCGGGCAGCGGCAGCCCATGCAGGTTAGCGTAGATTCGGGCGGCCAGGGCGGCGTTCACCCCTTCGACCCGCGCGATTTCCGACTCACCGGCGGCCTTCAGCCCGGCCAGTCCGCCGAAATGCTTGAGCAGGTTGGCACGTCGGCGTGGTCCGATACCGGCGATATCTTCCAGCTTGCTGGTCATGCGCGCTTTCTGCCGCCGGCCGCGGTGGCCGGTGATGGCAAAACGGTGCGCCTCGTCACGTACCTGCTGGATGAATTGCAGGGCCGGCGACGCCGCACCCGGCCGCAGTTCGCGACCGTCGGGCATCACCAGGGTTTCGTGGCCGGCGCGGCGCTCCTCGCCCTTGGCCACGCCGACCAGCGCTACGCTGGTGATGCCCAATTCGGCCATCACCGCCGAGGCCTGCGCCAGTTGCCCGGCACCGCCATCGATCAGCAATACCTCGGGCAGCACGCCGCCCTCTTCCACCGCGCGCCGGAAACGCCGCTCCAATGCCTGGCGCATCGCCGCGTAATCATCGCCAGGCGCAATGCCGGCAATGTTGAAACGCCGATACTGCCCACGCACCGGGCCGGCCGCGTCGAACACGACACAAGAAGCCACCGTGGCCTCGCCCAGGGTGTGGCTGATGTCGAAGCACTCCACTCGCTTGACCGGTTCGGCCAGGTCCAGCATCACCCGCAGCGCCTCGCTTCGCGCTTGCTGCGCGCTCTGGCTGGTCAGCTCCGAGGCCAGGGTGTTGTGCGCGTTGCGGCTCGCCAACTCGACATAACCGGCGCGCTCGCCGCGGACGTTCCACTTCAACGCCACCTTGCGCTCGGCCGAGGCGCTGAGCGCATGCTCGATCAACTCGGCCTCGGGGATCTCGCGGTCCAGCAGGATCTCGCGCGGCGGCGTGTGCTCGACGTAGTACTGCGACACGAACGCGCCGAGGATCTCGTCGGCGCTGTCCTCGCCATTGGTCTTGGGGAAGAACGCGCGCGTGCCGAGATTGCGACCATCGCGAAACGCCAGCAGCAACACGCAGGCATGCGCACCCTGGGTGGCGCAAGCGAGCACATCGAGATCGGCGGCCCGGCCTTCGACGAACTGCCGGTTCTGCAGACTGCGCAGCGAACCCAGCAGGTCGCGCAGGCGCGCGGCGCGCTCAAACTCCAGGCGCTCGCTGGCCGCCTGCATGTCCTGCATCAGCTCCTCGCCCAACTGGTCGCTCTTGCCCTCCAGGAACATCGTGGCGCGGCGCACCGACTCGGCGTAGTCCTCGGCACCGACCAGGGCCACGCACGGCCCGCTGCAACGGCCTATCTGGTATTGCAGGCACGGCCGCGAGCGGTTTCGAAAGACGCTGTCCTCGCAACTGCGCAGCCGGAACAACTTGTGCATCAGGTTCAAGGTCTCGCGCACCGCGGTGACGCTGGCGTACGGGCCGAAGTAGCGGCCAGGAATCGCACGCGGACCGCGGTGCAGGCCGATGCGCGGCCAATCCTCCTTGGTCAACAGCACGTACGGATAGCTCTTGTCGTCGCGCAGCGAGACGTTGTAGCGCGGCGTCAGCGACTTGATCAGCTGGTTTTCCAGCAGCAGCGCTTCGGCCTCGGTACGGGTGACGGTGACATCCATGCGCGCGACCTGCGACAGCATCGACATCGTCCGCGCATTCTTCGGCGAGCCATTGAAATAGCTGCCCACGCGCTTGCGCAACGCCCCCGCCTTGCCGACATACAGCAAGGTGTCGTCTGCCGCGTACATCCGATAGACGCCGGGCGCGGTACTCAGGTTGGCGGCGAATGCCTTGCCATCGAATTCGCTGGATGGACTGGCTTTCATGCGGGGTGCGCTGTCACTTGGCTTGCGGTCACGAGGCGTGGCGTCATTCGTGCAGCGCGAACTCGCTCAGTTCGCCGCTGGCGATGTCGTATCGCAGTATGCCGTGCGCATCGGTCTCGGCGATCCAAACCGTGCCGGCCGCCACCGCTACGCCGGCCGGCCCATGCAGGCGCCGCGGCAGGTTCACCGTCGCCAGGTCGCCGCCGCCCAGGCGCAGGCTGCGCAGGCTGCCGTTGCCGCTGTCGGCGATCCACAACACCGGCGCGCCAGCCGGATCCATGGCGATGGCCTGCGGGAACTGCAGGCGCGCCAGGTTACGAGGGCCGTCGGCATTGCCGAACTCCCACGGCCCCTGCCCGCCCACCAGGGTCTGCACCAGATCGCCACGCAGTTGCATCGAACGAATCGAAGAGCCCAATGCATCGCACACATAGAGCGTCTGCTGCACGGCCACCACGGCGGTCGGCTGGGCGAAAGCGGCCATATGGCCGCTGCCGTCGCGCTCGTCGAGCGCCCCGGCACCCGCGCGCCAGCGCAGCTCGCCGCGCCCCAGGTCGTAGCCCCAGATGCGGTTGTCGCCGGCCATCGCGATCAGCAACTCGTTGCCAGCCACGGTCACGCCGTGCGGGCTATCCAGGGAGACCTGCCCGGCCTCGCTGACCACCCCCTCGACCGGCTCCCCGCTGCGGCCATTGCCACACAAGGTATCGACCTGGGCAGAGGTGAGATTGATCCGCCGCAACGCGTGGTTGCCGGCATCGGCCACGTACAGCGATTCACGCGACAGCGCCAGGCCGCGCGGACGCCGGAACGCCGCTTCGCCCAGGCCGCCGTCCATGAAGTCGGCCGTGCCCAGGCCGAATTGCCGCAGCACGCGGCCGGCGTGATTGCATTCCAATACGCGGTGGTGGCCGCTATCGGCGATGTACAGGCGATCGGCGCTGGCGGCCAGGCCAGTGGGAAAGCGCAGCATCCCGCGCGGCTCGGGGTTGTGCTCGCGCTGTGGGCTCAAATCCTCGTCGCCGGGCGGTTGCTGCCCGGCGCACAGCGCCTGCAGTTCGCGTTCGACCTCGCCGCCCAGCCCCACCAGGCGCTGGCGTTCGCGGCCTTGCGCATCCAGCAGCACTACCGTGGGCCAGGAGGTCACGCCGAAGCGGCGCCAGGTTTCCCATTCGCGGTCCAGCAGGATCGGCGCCTGCACCCCGTGCTGGCGCAGCAGCTTGAGCGAGCGTTCCGGCTCGCGCTCGCTATCGAAACGCGGCACCTGCACCACGATCAGCTGCAGCCAGCCGGGATTGCGCGCCTGCCATTGCGACAACTCCGTCAACCGCTGCGTGCACCATTCCGAACCGGCGTTGACGAAGGCCAGGGCCAAGGCACGGCCGCGGTGCTCCTGCAAAGTGGAGGCCCGGGCGTTGAGCCAGGTGGGAAATTCCGGAAATTCCTGGAGGTTCTGCGCGCTCATGGGACGATTATGCCCAAACCCCGCGCAGGCGTGAGCCAGGGCCTCCCGGCCGCCTCATGCGCCGGCCCAGCGGGCCTCGGCACGCAGCAGGTCCTCGGGGGTGTCGATGCCCGGAGGGAACTGCTCGGGCGTCAGCGCCACGGCGATCCGGTAGCCCGCTTCCAGCACCCGCAGCTGTTCGAGCGACTCCGCTTGCTCCAGCCGGCCGGGCGGCATCGCCGCGAACTGCTGCAGGAAGCCGGCGCGATAGCCGTAGATGCCGATGTGGCGCAACCACTCGCCCGCGGGCAGGACCTCACGCGACGCGGCAAATCCATCGCGGTGCCAGGGAATCGGGGCGCGGCTGAAATACAGGGCATGGCCACTGTCGTCGCGCACCAGCTTGACCACGTTGGGGTCGAACAGCTCGTGCGCCGCGGTGATCGGCGCGGCCAGCGTCGACATCCGGGCCTGGCCATCGGCCAACAGCTGTGCCACCGCGCGGATGCCAGCGGCCGGCGCGAACGGCTCGTCGCCCTGCAGGTTCACCACCACGGTGTCTGCCGTCCAGCCGGCCACGCGCGCGCACTCGGCCAGGCGGTCGGTACCCGAGGCGTGGTCGGCCGAAGTCATCGCCACGTGCACGCCGGCCAGGCCGTCGATGGCCGCCGCTACGCGTGCGTCGTCGGTGGCCACCCAGACCTCGGAGGCGCCGGCCTGCAGGGCGCGCTCGGCCACACGCCGCACCAGCGGTTCGCCCCCGAGCAGCCGCAGTGGCTTGCCCGGCAGTCGCGAAGCGGCATAGCGCGCCGGAACGGCGACAACGAAAGGAGGCAGGAGCGCGGAATCAGGCATGGGGGTTCCGGGTGTACGGGTCACGATTCACTAACAGCCAGTGCTGCCGGCGGGATGCGCCCAGCATTGTAGCGACCGCCGGGTCGGACCTGGTTCGCCCTCAACCCCGCCGCAACTTGCCCAGCCGGTCCAGCAGCGCTACCCAAAATGCAGCGGGCAGCTCTGCCTTGAGCGGCACGCTGAACATCCACTCGTCGGCAAAACCACGACACTTCACCGCGTCCTTCTCGGTCATCAACACCGGCAATTGACTGCCGAACTCGAAGTCCGTTGCCGCGTAGCGGTGATGGTCGGCAAAGGCATGCGGCACAACACCAATCGCACGCGAACGCAGCATGGCGAAAAAGCGCTCGGGATTGCCGATACCGGCCACCGCGTGGACGCGCTGGCCGGCGAAGGTCGCCAGAGACCGCGCGCGGCCACCGCTGAGCGGCTGCGCCTCCTCCAGCCCCAGGCGCATCTGCCATTCGCCGAAGCCCGGCGCCATGGCCTGGTCTGCCTCGCCGCTGACTTCGCCGAGATTGACGACGCGGAAATCGCATTCGCGCGCGCGCTCGGCCGGTTCGCGCAATGGGCCGGCCGGCATCAGCCGGCCGTTGCCATAGCGGCGCTTGCCATCGACCACCTCGATCTCGACATCGCGCGCCAAGCGGTAGTGCTGCAGGCCGTCGTCGCAGACCACGATGTCGCAGCCTGCTTCCACCAGCGCGCGCGCCGCGGCCACGCGGTCGGCGTCGACCCGCACCGGCACCCCGGTCTTCCAGGCGATCAGCACCGGCTCGTCGCCACCCAGGTTGGCGGGTGTTCCCTGATCGATCCAGCGTGGCGTGCGGGCCTGCTCACGGCCGTAGCCGCGGCTGGCCACGCCCGGCTTCCAGCCGGCCTCGCGCAGGCGCTCGACCAGGGCGATGGTCAGCGGCGTCTTGCCGGTGCCGCCGGCAGTGACGTTGCCCACCACCACCACCGGCACCGGCATCGAATGCCGACGCAGCCAACCGCGCCGGTAAAGCACGCGACGCAGGCCGCTCACCGCGCCATACAGCGGCGCCAGCAGTCGTGCACCCAGCGGTACCGGCAGGTCTTCGTACCAGTAGGCCGGGGTCTTGCTCGAAGGTTTGCTCATGCCTGCCTTTCGCGGAACTGCATGCCATGCAGGTGCGCATACAACCCGCCCTGCGCCAGCAGCTGCACGTGGGTACCCCGCTCGACGATGCGGCCATGGTCCATCACCAGCACCTGGTCGGCGTGTTCGATGGTCGAGAGCCGATGCGCGATCACTAGCGTAGTGCGGTCCGGCATCAGCCGGTGCAACGCGTCCTGCACCAGGCGTTCGGATTCGTTGTCGAGCGCCGCCGTAGCTTCATCCAGGATCAGGATCGGTGCATCGCGCAGGATCGCGCGCGCAATGGCCAGGCGCTGGCGCTGGCCGCCGGACAGCAGCGCGCCGTTCTCGCCGATCGGCGTCTGCAACTGCTGCGGCAGGCGCTCGATGAATTCCCAGGCATTGGCCGCCTCGGCCGCGGCGCGGATCTGCGCCTCGCTGGCCTCGGTGCCATAGGCGATATTGGCGGCAATGGTGTCGTCGAACAGCATCACCTTCTGCCCGACCAGGGCGATCTGCCGGCGCAGGTCTTCCAGCCGGTAATCGTCCAACGGCACGCCATCCAGGCGGATGCAGCCGCCGGTGGTTTCGTAGAAGCGCGGCACCAGGCGCACCAGGCTGGTCTTGCCACTGCCCGAACGCCCGACGATCGCCGTGACCGTGCCCGGTTTGGCCACGAAGCTGATGTCGTCCAGGGCGAGACCATCGTCCTGGCGATAGCGGAGCATGACGTGTTCGAACGAGAGCTCGCCACGCACGCGACCGACCTCGCGCTTGCCGGTATCCGGCTCGGTCGGCAGATCGAGGATGCCGAACAGCCGCTCGGCGGCGGCGACGCCGCGGGAGATGGAGCTTTGCACGCTGGTGAGGCGGCGGAGGGAGGGGATGATGGCCATCATGGACGTCATCAGGGTCATGAACTGGCCCGCGTTCAAGCGACCGGCCAAGGATTCACGCGTAGCCACCCAAACGATGACCGCCAACGCCAGCGCCGCGAGGAACTGCACGGTGGCAGATGCTGTCGCGCGCGTGGTCTCGACCTTCATGTTGAGGCGCAACATGCGATTTGCCAGCGACTGAAAGCGGCCGATTTCAAGATCCTGGGTGCCGTGGATCTTTACTTCCTGCTGCGCACCAAGCGACTGCTCGGCCGTCTGCGCCATCTGTCCCATGCCGTCCTGAATACCCCGGCTAATACGGCGGTAGCGCTTACCCACGTAGGAGACGATGACACCGATGAGCGGCACCACCAGCAGCATGGCCAACGTCACCTTCACGCTCATCTGCAACATCGCTAAGAGCATGTAGATGACCAGAAGGGTGTCGGACACCATGGTCTTCAGCGCATCGGAACTGGCCTGAGTGACTTGCTCGGTGTCGAAGTTGAGGCGACTGACCATCACCGGAGTGGCTTCGCCGTCAAAATGCGAAGACGGCAGGCGAAGGTATTTGGCAAGCACCTGCTCGCGCAGGTCGCGCACCACACTGCGGCCGGTACGCGCCATGCAGTAGTCGTTGGCGAAGGTGGCCAAGCTGCGCAGGATAAACAAACCCAAGATCGCCAACGGCAGCAGCACGATCATGCGCGGCTCCGGATTCACGATGCCCTTGTTGATGAGCGGATTCATCAACAGCGTGAACAAATAGCTGGCAGTGCTTTCCACCACCATGGCCACGAGCGCGCCCACCAGCCAACCCGAATAGTTGCGCGTATAACCCAACAGCCGCCGGTAGATCGGCCAAACGGGCGTCGACTTCGAGCTCTTCATCAGGTGTTGGAATTCCGCTGGATAGGGGCTTACCGCATTCTTTCAGATGCAGTCGGCGAAGAGAAAGTATCACTGTGACCAAATGCTTGACGGCGCGACTGGACGTGAGATTCCTCAACAAAAAATACGTTTGGGCTTGCCCGGCAGATGCAAGCATGGCCCAATCGAACTGCCATCGGGCCCGACGGCAAACCCGCTTACAACAATCCGCAAACCAACACGAGGTTCCACATGCGCGATTTGACCGATGAAGAAATCCTGCAGGTCAGCGGCGGCTGCGCCGACTTCTCCGAAGTCACTGCTACCGTGACAAGCACTGCCGAGATCGTTGAACCTACGAATAAAGCGTGGGTATTCATGATGATGCAGCTACTGCGCTGAAACATCGTGGTGAGGCGGGCAAATCCGAAATTTTTCGGGCCGCCTCACCGCTTCACTTCCGGCGCCGTCGCAATCGCCAACTTGCGGAACCCCAGCTGCCCCAGCGCATCCTGCGCCGTTACCACCGCCTGATAGGGCGTGCGCGCATCGGCGCGCAACAGCACCGTCTGCTCGCGGTCGTCGCCTGCCACCTCACCGATCACCTGCTTGAGCGATTCGATGTCGCTGCGCAACACCTCGCGATCATTGATGAAGTAGTGACCATCGGCATTCACCAGCACGCTCAGAGAGCGCGGCGGCGCGGCGTTGTGCTGGTCGCTGGCGCTGGGCAACTGCAGCTGCAGGGTCGAACGCGCATCGAAGGTGGTGGTGACCACGAAGAAGATGATCAACACCAGGATCACGTCGATCAGCGGCACCAGGTCGATGTGCGGCTCGTCCTGGGCGCGGTTGTCGCCGATGCGCACGCGTCAGCCCTTGGCCGTTGCCGCGGCGCGCGCTTGCGGCGCGGCATTGCCGGCAGCAGGCGCGCGGGCCGGCGCCGCCGGTACCGGGCGGCCGTCGAGTGCGTCGAGCAGCAACGTGGCCTCCTGCTCCATGTCGATCACGTAGCCGGCGACCCGGCCCTTGAGGAAGCGGTGGGCGATCAGTGCCGGCACCGCGATGATCATGCCCGTGGCCGTGCACACCAGCGCCTTGCCGATGCCGCCGGCGAGCTGGTTCACATCGCCGATGCCGTGGTCGAGGATGCCCAGGAACATCTGGATCATGCCGACGACGGTGCCGAGCAGGCCGAGCAGCGGGCCGGCCGAAGCGATCGTGCCGAGCGCGTTGAGGAAGCGTTCCATGCGGTGGACGATGTGGCGGCCACTGTCTTCGATGCGTTCGCGCACCAGCTCGCGCGGGCGGCCGCGCACGTCCAGGGCCGAGGCCAGCAACGCGCCCAGCGGCGAGCTGCGCCGCAGCGAATCGATGTGGGCCGGGTCGAGCTTGCCGCGCGCGGCCCAGTTGCGGACCTCTTCGCCCAGGCCCGGCGGCAGTACTTCATTGCGGCGCAACGTCCACAGCCGCTCGAGCACGATCGCCAGCGCCAGGATCCCCAGCAGCAGCAGGGGCACCATCGGCCAGCCGCCGGCCTTGACCAGTTCCCACACGTTTAGATCCTCCGGCGCGCTCGGCCGCTTGTTTGCTGGCCGATAGGATAGCAGCCGCGCGCAGCCGTTCCTCGGCATCCCAATGGCGCGCCTGCCAGCGTCGCTGCTCGCGCACGGCCAGGCCGGCCGGACCCAGCCAGACCCTGACGGCGCCACTGCGGGCGGTCTCCAGGGCTTCGGCGCCGGCGCGCCGCCACCATCGCAACACGCCCGGCCGCGGGTGGCCGAAGCGGTTGCCATGGCCGCTGGAAAAGACCGCCAGTCGAGCGCCGGTGGCCGCTACGAAGCCCGGGCTGGAGGAGCTGGCGCTGCCATGGTGGGGCACCACCACAAGCTCGGCGCGCAGGTCGGCAGGCGCCAGCCGCACCAGGCGCTGCTCGATAACCCGGCCGATGTCTCCGGTCAACAACGCCGCCTGGCCACCGGCTTCCACTCGCAACACGCAGCTGGATTCGTTGCCGAGATAGGGAAAGCCGCTGGGCGGATGCAGGAAGCGAAAGCGCACGCCATCCCACTCCCAGCCCTGCCCGCGCAGGCAGGCAGCCGGTGTCGAGCCAGCGCCCGGGACCTCCGCATCAGGCGGGGCAACCATGCGTGCGACCGGCAACTCGGCCACAACCGTCGCTACACCGCCGGCATGATCGCTGTCGGCGTGGCTGACCACCAGGGCGTCCAGGGCCCGGACGCCGAGTGCATGCAGTGCTGGCACCACGACCCGTTCGCCGGCATCGAAGCCCTCCTCCACCCGCGGCCCTGCGTCGTACAGCAGTGCGTGGCGATGGGTGCGCACCAGCACCGACAAGCCCTGGCCAACGTCGAGCACTACCAACTCGAACGCCCCTGGGCCCGGGCGCCGGGTATCGGGCCAGGCCAGGGCCAGCCACAACACCGCGGCCAAAGGCTTGCCGGGCGTACCCCGCGGCAGCAGCCAGCCGATGGCACCCAGCAACGCCAGGACCGCGGCCGTCGTCGCGACCTCGGTCAGCGGCGCTTGCGCGAAGGGCTGGGTACCGAGCCAGGAGAACAAGCGCCAACTCGGCTCAAAGCACGCTGCCGCAAGCCGCCACATCGGCGCACCGGCACCCGCATACGCCGCTTCAAAGACCAGGCCACCCAGCGACAGCGGCACCACCAGCAGGCTCCACCAGGGGATGGCAAGCAGATTGGCCAGCGGGCCTACCCACGAAGCCTGGGCGAACCAGGCCGCGCTGACCGGCAGCAAGCACAGCGTGGCGACCCACTGCGCGCGCAGGAAATCCCATAGCCAGCGCAGGCGCGAGACGTTGTGCGGCATCAGCACGGAGAGGCAGGCCACACCGCCGAAGCTGAGCCAGAACCCGGGCAATAGCGTGGCCAGCGGATCGACGAGCAACACCGCCAGGAGCGCCAGCGCGAGCGAACGCGTTACCGCCACCGGCCGCCGGCACAACCTTGCAGCGGAAAGCGCGCCGATCATCAGCACGGTGCGGACGGTGGGCAGCGAGCCACCGGCCACGACGCCATAGAGCGCGGCGGCCAGCACCGCAGCCACTGCGGCGGCGTGCTCGCGCGGCCAACGCCGCGCCAGTCTGGCGCTCACCCGCCACAGGCCGCGCACGAGCCACGCCGCGGCCAGCGCGACCAAGCCGACATGAAAGCCGGAAATGGCAATCAGGTGGGTCAGACCGGCCGACCGCAACAGGCGCCAGTCCTGCGCGCCAAGGCCGCGGGTGTCCCCTAGCGCCAGCGCCTGGACGAACCGCGCATCCGGACGGTCGATGGCCCTGCCGATGCGGGCGGACATGTGATCGCGCCAGGCGGCCCAACCGCGCGGTGCGCGTACTTGCCGCGCAGCCTCGGGTTGGCGTACCAGCCCGACCGCCGTCCAGCGCTGGGCCATGGCACTGCGCTCGGCGTCGAAGCCGCCCGGATTGCGCAACCCGCGTGGCGCACGCAGGCGCGCGTGCAGTTGCCAATGCGCGCCTGCATGCAAGGCCAGCCTCGGACCCGGCGCGCGGGCGTCGAAATCGTCGTACCAGGCCAATTGCAGCAACCGTCCGCGTAGCGGCGCAGGCTGTTGGCCGCTGTCGTCCACTTGCAGCAAGAAGCGGCTGCGGCGCTTTTCTACGTCCGGCAGGCTGACCACTTGACCGCTCAGCACCACCTCGCGCCCTTCCCAGGACGCGGGCAGCTGTGCGCGCATGACCCGCACCGATAGCGTGCCGGCCCATGCTGCGCCCGCGAGCGACCAGGCCAGCGCCAGCAGCGCCGCGCGTAGCTGCGCCTGGCGCGGCGACGTTGCGATGTGGGCAACCGGGCTACGGCCTACGCCTGCTACGACAGCCGCCACCGCCGCCGCTGCCACGCACAGGCCGATGCTGGGGATCGTCCACCGCCACGGCGACCAGGCCGCAGCGAGCACGCCAAGCAGCAGCGCAAGAATGTGGGTCGACGACAACCGCCAGACATTGCCCGGAATGGCCATCGCTCCCTCGCCCGTAGCGGCCGCGCCTCATGCACAACCGAAGGTGTGACGTGCCTGGCGCCGCCCGACGGCTTTTACGCCGCTCGCCTCAGGGGGGCTGGGCGTTGCGGGGTCTGCCCCACCGTCAGGCGGCGCCGGCACATCACACGATCAGGTTAGGGAACACGGCCAGGCAGTGGCAGAGGGAAACCACGCACCGACAGGTAGGGCCTTGCAGTGCAAACGGCTAGGCATCCACCGGCCGCACTGCGCGGCCGGCAACGCGCTCAGGCTGTCGCAGGCGCCGTGATCTGGCGCAGGCGCCCTTCGTGCAGTTCCAGCACGCGGTCCAGCTTGAAGGCCAGGCTGCGGTCATGGGTCACCAACACCAGGCTGGTGTGATGCTGGCGATTGAGGTCGAGCATCAGCTCGAACACCGTTGCCGCGGTGCGGTCGTCCAGGTTGCCGGTCGGCTCGTCACCAAGCACGCAGGCCGGGCGATTGACCAGCGCGCGCGCTACTGCCGCCCGTTGGCGCTCGCCACCGGACAACTCGCCGGGCTTGTGTTCCAGTCGATGCCCGAGGCCCACCGCTTCGAGCAAGGCAGCTGCGCGCTTGCGCGCCGGGGCCACGTCTTCGCCAGACAACAACACCGGCATCATCACGTTTTCCAACGCAGTGAACTCCGGCAGCAGATGGTGGAACTGGTAGACGAAGCCCAGCGCGCTGTTGCGCAGGCGCCCACGCTGCGCATCGGACAGCTGCGACATCGACTGCCCGGCCACGTAGACCTCGCCGGCACTGGGCACATCCAGCCCGCCCAGCAGGTGCAGCAAGGTGCTCTTGCCGGCGCCCGAAGCGCCGACGATCGCCACGGTCTCGCCCGGCGCCACCGACAGGTCCAGGCCATCAAACACCGGCGTGCGCAAGCGGCCCTCGGCGTAGGTCTTGCCCAGCCCAGCGGCGCGGATCACCGCGGTGGTCGTCATGTTCGCCTCACTCATAGCGCAGCGCCTCCGCCGGCTGCGTGCGCGCCGCGCGCCAGGCCGGGTACAGGGTCGCCAGGAAACTCATCAACAGCGCCACCAGGGTGATCACCACCACGTCGCGCGGCTGCATGTCGGTGGGCAGGCCGGTGATGTAGTACACGTCTTCCGGCAGCAACTTGATGCGGAACAGGGATTCGATCGCGCCAAGGATGTGTTCGAGGTTGAGGGTAAGGGTGATGCCGCCCACCACGCCCAGCACCGTGCCGATGATGCCGATCAAAGAGCCCTGCACCATGAAGACCTTCATCACCCCGCCCGGGGTCAGGCCCAGGGTACGCAGGATGGCGATGTCCGCCTGCTTGTCGGTCACCAGCATCACCTGCGAAGACACCAGGTTGAAGGCGCCCATGGCGATGATCAGCGACAGCAGGATGCCCATCACCGTCTTTTCCATCCGCAGCGAATGGTAGAGGTTGGCGTTTTCCTGGGTCCAGTCGCTGATGCGATGGTCGCCGGGCAGCTTCAGCGCAAGGTCGCTGGCCACTTCCCAGGCGCGGTCCATGTCGTAGAGCTTCAGGCGCACGCCGGTCACGCCATCCATCCGCAGGATGCGCCCCATGTCTTCCATGCTGACCACGGCCAGGCCACGGTCTATCTCGTTGTAGCCGGCTTCGAAGATGCCGCTGACGGTGAAGCGCTTGTAGCGTGGCGCCGCGCCGAACGGGGTGGCCTGCGGCTCGGCCAGCATCACCACGACCTTGTCGCCGACATTGACGCCAAGCCATAGCGCCAGCTCCTGCCCGAGCAGGATGTTGTAGGAACCGGGCACCAGGCTGTCGGCCGAGCCCTGCTTCATCTTCTGCGCCAGCACCGAGACCTTGTTCTCCTGCGCCGGCACCACGCCGCGGACGATTGCTGGCTGGTTGCGCGTGCCGGTGATCAGGGCCTGGCTTTCGATATACGGCGCCGCGCCGGCCACTCGCGGGTCGGCACTGGCCACGCGCAGGGCAGTCTCCCAGTCACGCAGCGGTGCGCCGTCGGCGCTGACGGTGGCGTGGGCGGCCATCTGCAGCAGGCGGTCGCGGATCTCCTTCTGGAAACCGCTCATGACCGCCAGCGTGGTGATCAGGACCGTCACCCCGAGGGCAATGCCCAGGATGGAGGCCATCGAGATGAAGGAGATGAAGCCGTTGCGTCGCTTGGCGCGCAGGTAGCGCAGGCCGATGGCGACAGGTAAGGGTTTGAACATGCGCTGCCACCGTTCAGGGGACGCTATGGTGCCATTGCCGGGCCGATTGGGTAACTGGGCGCTGGCGAGCGGCCAGACGCAGTTCACGTCGTCGCCGGGGTGGCAGGGTATCGGGCCAGAACATCAGGCGCTCGCGTCGACCCGGTCCGCGCTGCCAGGAGACCCAGGCCAGGGGCCCGCGCCACTCCACCCGCAGCGCCGCCACCGGACGGCCATCGACGCAGGCGGGCGCGTTGCCCCAGGGAATAGACAAGATTCGCGGCGGCTGCCTGGCCAGGCGCCGGGCCTGCCGCCACCCCACCCCACTGAGCAAGACGACCGCGACCAAGGTCGGCGTCGGCGGTAGCGCGGACAAGTGCAGCGAGGCGGCGCCCGAAACTACCCAGGCCAGCATCAGCCCCTGCGCCCAGCGCGAGGGCCGCCACTCAAGCCGGCAAGGCGCGAATACGTTCGATAAGGGCGGCCTGCGGGGCATCCGGACAGGCCTCGTAGCCCATGAACCAGCGCCACAACTTATCGTCTTCGCGCGCCAGTAGCAGCTCAAATACCGCACGCTCTTCGGTCGATGCCTGGCGCCAGCAGCCGTCCAGGTAGCGGCCGAACAGCTGGTCCAGCTCGCGCATGCCGCGCCGGCAGCGCCAGCGCAGCTTCTTCAGTTCGGTCGCTTCGTCCATCGCGGGGCCAGATCCACCGCGCCGATCAGGCGCGGCGGGCCATCATCAGCTTCTTGATCTCGGCGATGGCCAGCGCCGGGTTCAAGCCCTTCGGGCAAGTCCGCGCGCAGTTCATGATGGTGTGGCAGCGATACAGCTTGAACGGATCTTCCAGATCGTCCAGGCGCGCACCGGTGTCCTCGTCACGCGAATCGATGATCCAGCGGTAGGCCTGCAGCAGGATCGCCGGGCCCAGGTAGCGCTCGCCGTTCCACCAGTAGCTCGGGCAGCTGGTCGAGCAGCACGCGCAGAGGATGCACTCGTACAGGCCATCGAGCTTCTTGCGGTCTTCCGGCGACTGCAGGCGCTCGCGATCCGGCGGCGGCGGGGTCTGGGTGCGGATCCACGGCTTGATCGAGGCGTACTGCGCGTAGAAGTGGGTCAGGTCCGGCACCAGGTCCTTGACCACGCTCATGTGCGGCAGCGGG
>Ga0160435_1000219_pt1 | contig 28047 bp, 24 predicted proteins | sample HID1973K_E0MG_FD_108213 | JGI IMG/M metagenome (GOLD analysis project Ga0160435, IMG submission 108213) | Enriched mosquito-associated microbial communities from UW Madison campus, WI, USA - HID1973K_E0 MG | ecosystem: Host-associated > Arthropoda: Insects > Digestive system > Unclassified ...
GCATAATTCTCCTCCTGACGACGCGCCCGTAGCTCAGTTGGATAGAGTACCTGGCTACGAACCAGGCGGTCGGGAGTTCGAATCTCTCCGGGCGCACCACTCGTCAAAAAGACGACAAGCTTAAGCTTGTCGTCTTTTTTTTGCTTTGCGGATTTCGCGATTCGCGCTCAGGCCATCACAGCGGGCGGCACCGCAGCCACCGCGTTGCCCGCCGGCAACGCCACGATTTCATACCCTGCCGCGCGCCAGGCTTCCAATCCACCCAACAACGGCCGCACGTCGTGATAGCGATGCTCGCGCAGACGCGCGGCCAGCCATGCTGCCGAGACCTCGTTCGGGCAAGCACAGAAGATCACCACGCCGCGCTCGGGCGGCACCTGCGCCAGGATCTCGCCCAGCTTGCGCTCGTCGGCGAACAGCGCACCGGGAATGGTGTACGGCTCCAGGTCGCGATAACCCGGCGCGCGAATGTCGAGCACCGCCGGTGCGTGTTCCGGATCCTGCATCAGCGCGTACAACTCATCGACGCTGATCCGCGCCGCTTCCAGCGAACGCAACAATTGCTGGCGCCGCCACCAACGCCAGCCCACGTACAGCGCCAGTGCCGCGCCGACGATGACGAAGGCGCGCGCGCCGAGGTCGGCCAGCACCTCGAGCACATGCTCCACCTGCCCGGCAAACACCACGCCCAGGCCCAGCCCAACCGCTGCCCACAGCGCCGCGCCCAGCGTGTCGTAGCCCAGGAACGGCCGCAGGCGGACCTGCATTGCCCCGGCCAGCGGCACCGAGACCAGCGACAGCCCGGGCACGAACTTGGCGAACGCCAGCACGCGGATACCCAGGCGCCCATAGAAGCGCTCGGTCTTCTTCATGCAGGTGTCGCGTGACAGCGACAGCCGGCACAGCGTCTGCAGCGTGCGGTTGCCATAGCGGCGCCCGGCCAGGAACCACGCCGTATCGCCGATCACACTGGCGCTGATCGACAACACCCAGGCCAGCAGCACGCCAAGCCACGCATACGGCCCGCCATGCAGCGCATAGCCTGCGCCGACCAGCACCAGCGTCGGCATCGCCGGCACCGGCAAGCCCAGGGCCAGCGCCAGTACGTTGACGAACACCAGCGTCAGACCGAATTGCTCGACCAGGGCGTGCATGGGGAAATCCAGGAAAGAGAAGCGCAAGGTGACGGCATTATTGCGCCAGGCCAGGGCGAACGGCGGAATACTCCGTTGCGGCCAGGCGCTGCAGCCAATCGTCGAACACCCCGGGCGCACGCAAGCGACGCTGCCACCAGGCCAGCGCTTCGCCTTGTTCGCCGGTGCGCCAGGCCAGGTAGAAGGTTTCGTCGGGCTTGGGCTCGTCCACTTCCAGCGCGACCAACGCGCCGGCGGCAATGGCCGCGCGCGCGCAGGGTTCCGGCAGGAATCCGCAGCCCTGGCCGGCCAGTTGCAGGGCGAATTTTGCGCGCATGTCCGGCACGCTGAGCACGTCCTGCGCCGATTGCAGGCCAACGGTGCGCGGCAGCAGGCGGCGCGCCGAGTCGGCGACGGCCACCGCGCGATGCAGCGCCAGTTCGCTTGCGCTCACGCGGCCACTTCCCGCCAGCGGATGGCCCGGCGCGACCGCGAAGACGAAGCGCACCGTGCCCAGCGGTTCGACCACGTAGCCGCCGCCGCTGGGGCCCTCGCCCGCCGCCACCAGCAAGTCGGCGCGTCGATCCAGCAACGCCTCCCAGGTGCCCGACAGCGACTCGCTCACCAGCCGCAGCCGGGTACTGTCGGCCACCGCGCAGAACGCCGCCACGTCCCCGGCCAGCAGCGCGACCGGGAACAACGCGTCCAGTCCCAGCGCGAACTCCGACTCCCAGCCTGACGCCACCCGCCGCACCCGCACCTCCAACTCCTGCGCCGCGCGCAACAGATGCCGGCCTTCCTTCAGCAACTCGCGGCCGGCCTCGGTAGGCGTGGCCTTGGGGCCGGCGCGCTCGAACAACTGCACACCGAGATCCTCTTCCAGCTTTGACACGGTGTAGGAGATCGTCGACGGCACTTTGTAGAGCACCTTGGCGGCACCGGCGAACGAACCGCGGCGGTCGATCGCATCGAGGATCTGCAGGGCTTCCAGGCTGATCTTCATGTTCGAATCCTTCGATGCTGGCGCTCGAATCTACTCGCTTTTTGTTTCCGGATGAAGCGAACACACTAGCCACCAAGGAGGAACGCCTCCGATCGACACCATCGAACATCAGGAGCACCAACATGTTGCAGATCCGCAAGAGCGATGCCCGCGGCCGCGCCGAGCACGGCTGGCTGTCTTCCCGCCATACCTTTTCCTTTGGCCACTACCACGACCCGCGCTACATGGGCTTCGGGCCGCTGCGGGTGATCAACGAGGACAAGGTGCAGCCGGGCGAAGGCTTCGGCACCCATGGCCATCGCGACATGGAGATCATTTCCTACGTCCTTGACGGCGCCCTGGAGCACAAGGACAGCATGGGCACCGGCTCGGTACTGCACTACGGCGACGTCCAGCGCATGAGCGCCGGCAGCGGCGTGACCCACAGCGAGTTCAACGGCTCCAAGACCGAGCCGGTGCACTTCCTGCAGATCTGGCTGTTCCCCGAGCGCAATGGCATCGAGCCGAGCTACGAGGAAAAGCACTTCGACCCGCAGAGCAAGCGCGGCCGCCTGCGCCTGATCATCTCGCCAGACGGCGCTGAAGGCTCGCTCACGGTGCACCAGGATGCCCATGTCTACGCCACTGTGCTCGACGGCGACGACCGGGTCGAACATAGCCTGGCGGCCGGTCGCGGTGCCTACGTGCAGGTTGCGCGCGGCACTGTCGAGCTCAACGGCGTGGCGCTGGCGGCCGGCGATGCGGTACAGCTCAGCGATGAATCGCTGCTGGTGCTGGAGCATGCCAAGGACGCCGAAGTGCTGGTGTTCAACCTGCCGCTGCAGGGCCCGCACTGACCGCGACGCCGGGGGACCGAACGGTCCTCCGGCGCGCCTTTGACTTCGTTGCGCAGGGCTGGTTCCATGCCCGCTTCTCTCACCAGGAGCCACCATGCTCACGCATCACGATGCCGCCTTCTCGACCCTGATCGACCGCGTCGCCCGCTACGGCGCGGCCACCGCCGCATGGGACGACCTCTACGCCTGGTTTGGCGCCGAGGAGATCGACGCCAACGTGTGGCGCGCGGTCCATGCGCGCTTTCGCGAGATCTGCGCCCACTACGGTTTCGAGGAAGTCCCGGAGCTGAGCGTGTACCGCTTCGATGCGTTCTTCACCCTGATCCGCGAAGGCGCCGACGACGAGGGCGTGGCAATCATCGGCGCCGACGGCGAACTGGAAGAGGAAGAGGAATCCGAAGACGACGAGGGCTGATTCCGCGCGTCGCCTTCGCGAGGCCGCCCATCCGGGCGGCCTTCGCGATCATGGGCCCACCCTACAACTGCACGTCGCCGACCTTGTCGGCGTAGTCCTTCTTCGGGTCCACGCCCAGCATCATCTTCACGCCTGCCCACAGGTTGTTTTCGTTTAGCCACACCTGCGCGTGGGTCGGGTCCATCCGCAGCAGCACCAGTTTCGGATCGTCCTTGCCCTCATACCAGGCGGCGATGAACGGGTTCCACAAGCGTTCGACCACGGCGCGGTCGGTGTGCTCGCGCAGGCTTCCCGCCACGCTGGCGAAGACGTCGTGGCCTTTTCCGACCAGTTGCGCCACCGCTTTGGCGGTGGTGCCGCCCAGCTCGGCCACCAGTCCGTTGTCGCGCGCGGTGAAGAACCAGATCGGGCCACCTTCATCGCCTTCGATCATTGCCGTCATCGGCTGGGCATGGCCGTCCTCCGCCGCCACCAGCCCCAGCATCACGGTGCGGTCGGACTTCAGGGTTTTCCATAATTTGCTTTCGAGTTCGCGAGCATCGGCCACAGGGGTCTCCGGTGCCGCGCCGGCGGCGCGGCTTCGCGCTCAATTTGCGCAAGGCGCTGCAAGCGCGTGTGAGCGTTACGCGCGGCGTCTTGACCGCGTGCTCACGGCCGGTGGCTTGCCCGACACGTAGGAACACCATTGTGATACCCCGCCGATGCGCGCCACTGCTTCAATGCCTCAACTGCATTGGACGGGAGATTGGCCATGAGAGTCGCAAACGCACCCAAGCACTCACCGCCGGCGGAGTACCTCTCACGCCCATCGCCGCAGCCGACGGCACGCGCCCAGGCCCGCGGGCCAAGTCCTCGTGAACGAGAGCCGACGTGGGAATCCAATAAGGAGGACTGGGACCAGTTCCGGCAACGGCACTACCAGTGGAACACGGGGGCAAGCTCCGAAACCAAGGAGGCACCCGAAGGATACGGGCAGACACCGCCGGCCACGCCGACACAAATCGCCACCGACGTCGCGCTGAGCATTCTGGGCGGCGGGCCGGGCATCGGTGCGGGGAAATTCCCGACAAAGCCCACCCCGCGTCCCGCCAGCGTACCGCCGGCACGCCCAGCACCCGCGCGCCCGGCACGTCCCCACAGCGCGCCACCGGCCACGCAAAGGCCTCGCGCAGAAGTCGAAACGCGACCGCAAGGCCTCGCCGGCGCTGCGAAACGACCGGGATCGCCCGAAGGCCAGCCGGCCACCAAGCGGCCGGCACACGTGATTGGCAGCGTTGCGCATCCCGCAGAAGCGGCGCGCCCCTCGACATCAACCCAGTCGACAACCGAGTCGGTGGCGTCTGTCGCTGCTGGGGAGGCGCCCGCAGCTGTCCAACCCGCCATTCCCTCCTACACCGCAAGCAATCTGCCCGAGGGCATGCAAAGGCTGATGACACCCTCAACATGGACCTCGCCAGCGCAACGCTTTGTCGATGCAGATGCCGAGTTCCGTGCCGATTATCAGTTCGCCTTCGACCGCCTGAGCGAAGACGAAAAATTCGCCATTCGCGACTGGACCCATGTGGACGATAGCGAACAGCCCTACATCGATGTAGTTGACGGCAAGTCGGCGCCCTATACGCGCTCCTACTACGGTGCGAACTACGACCTCAATGAGTATCTTCGCAGCGGCGGCTTCTACGACAGGCAATGGGAAGATCTCAGCAAGTCGCTGCACAGCGGCCTGGAAAAATTGCCGGTCCCCAGTGGAAACACCTCGCTGCTGCGTGTAGCCGATGTTCCCCCGCACTATGGTCAGAACATCAACATCGGCGACCGCGTCACCAACGGGCGTCTTTTCATGTCCTCGTCCAGCCACAACGAATACGCCAGGACGACCTTCGAGCAGGGATACGCAGCGGACGGGCAGAACACCGAGCTGGCCATCTACGAATTAGAAGCACGTTCAGCCGTGCCCACGCTGCCAGGGATCTCGACGCAAGCGGCGCACGAGGCCGAATGGGTATCCAAACCAAACACCGTGTTCGAGGTGAAAGGAAAGATGCAGTTCCTGCTCAGTACCCAGTCGGGGACCCGGCAGGTGACCGCGATGCGCCTGAAGGAGCTCGACCTGACCGATACGGTGTCAGCGAAAAACATACACACAGAGCAGGAGGTACGCATAGGACCGGCCGAACAACGGCCACCCTCGTCCATCGGCGAGTCCTCCGAGCCAGAGTGGTACGGCTCGCCAACGTCATCAGCGTCCCCCGAAGCAGCAGACAGCACGCATCCAACTGCCCGGCCGGAAAGCACGGAAGCAGCGCAGCCATCGACATCGGGCCAGCCTTCGGCAGGGCAGCCAGCGGAGCAGTCCGCGATGCCGACCACCCAACATCCCGAGGGGATCGAAGAGCTGGAACGGCTGAACCAATGGTCTTCGCGGGGCGAGCGCTACATCAACGAAGACCAGAATTATCTTCTCGCGTACTACAAAGCATTCAGAGCGTTGAACGGCGGTGAACGCTACGCCCTTCGCGACTGGACCCATGTGGAAGGCAATGCATCGCGATACCACGACGTCGTGGACGGGAGACCCGTTCTGGACGTGACGGAGTATGAAGGCACCAATGTCGATCTCAACGCCTATCTCGACGACGATGAGTACGACGCCCAGATGGAAGTGGCTAGCACAAACCTGCGCAGTGCACTGAACCAGTTGCCCAAGCCGCCCGAGCCAGTCAATTTGCTGCGGGTATCGGATGTGGACAAAGACTATGCCGGGCGATTGGCGCCGGGCGACTACGTCACCAATAGTGAGCGTTTCATGTCGGTGTCCAGCAGGAATACCTATGCCAGGACCGCCTTCAAGGAAGGGCACGCCGCCAATCACGAAAGCGAGGCCCTGGCCCTTTATGAGTTCCGATCCAGGAGCGCGGTCCCGACAGTCCCTGGCATCACCACGCTCGCCGACAGCGAGGCGGAATGGTTGTTTTCGCCCAACACCTATTTCCAGGTCCGGGAAGTGGTCAACTTTCCGATGACCACTGAAACAGCGGTGGGGCAGCCCACGACGGTGATTCGAATGGATGAAGTGCAGCTCACGGCAGGCATGCGCGTGAAGAACATCCACACGGGTCTGGAAACGGATACCCAGCCAAGATCACGGCACCCCTCCGATCCGCAGTGAAGAGCGCCCCCGCGTGCGGCGTCAGGCCCCGCCGCTACCGGCGCGCCACGCGTGCCAGAGTTGAAGCAGCGGCGGCGGCCAGGCAGCCTGCCCCGCCTGCTCACGCTGCAGCCTCAACCGTGCCAGCCGTGACCAGAGGCGGTGCGGTTGTGCCAGCGCGGGCTTGGCCGGCCAGTTCGAAAGCAACTGCGCGCGCCAGGCCGGCACATCGGTGCCGGCGGGCGCTGCGCTCGCGCCCGCCGCTACCAGCCGTGCCGCCAGCCACTGCACCGCAATCGCGCGCGCGTCGCTGTCGCGCGCGCGTTCGAACAACACGGCCTCCACCGCCACTACGGCCTGGGCGAAGGGCTCGAGCAACGCCAGGGCGGCCTCCAGCGAGAGCGGCTGGGAACGGATTTCCTGGACCGCCGGCAGCGCTTGCGCCAATTCCGACCAGGGCGCGGCCACCGGTTCGAGCAGGCGGCCGAGCGGATGCCGCGAACGGCGGCTGCTCCAATCGCGCAGCTCCTGCTGCCACCAGGCCAGCTTGGCATCGGCCGGCAAGGTGTCGCCACTGATGTTCATGATGTCCTCGAACTCCTGCAGCAACGTGAACCAGGCCACCGCCAGGGTCTGCTGCGCCGGCATGACGAAGCGCTCGGCCACTGTCCATTCGGGCCAGCGTTGCCGCCATTTGTCGAGGAAACTGTCCAGCGCGCTGGTCGTGCTCATGTGGGGATTCACTGCTGTGGCCCGGTAACGGGCCGTTGAAGGTCAGCGCGGCGGTATTGCCGCAGCGGGCCAGGCGGCGGCCACGCACAAAGCGGCTGGCTGCTCGACCATGCGCTCGGCCTGCCAGGCAAGGGGGTCGTCTTCTGCCAGCCGATAGCCCCACAACGCCGCGATTGACGGCATGCCGGCGGCGCGCGCGGCGAGGATGTCGCGTTCGTCGTCGCCGACATAGACACAGTCGCTCGCCGCCATTTCCATGCGCTCGCAGGCGACTTGCAGCGGCAACGGGTGCGGCTTGCGCTCGGGCAGGCTGTCGCCGCCGATCAGCACCGCGCAGCGCGACTCCCAGTCCAGTTGCGGCAAGATTAGCCGGGCCAGGTATTCGGGCTTGTTGGTGACGATGCCCCAACGGCTGCCGGCATCTTCCAGGCACCGCAGCATTGTCTCGATGCCATCGAACAGCACGGCGTGGCGGCCGATCAACTGTTCGTAGCGTTGCAGGAACTCGGTGACATGACTGTCGCGCAGGCTCGCATCCCAATCGGGAAACGCCACGCCCAGCATCGCCCGTGCGCCCTTGGACACCACCGGTCGCAGCTGCTCCAACGCCAGCGGCGACAGGCCACGCGCCGCGCGCATCTCGTTGGCGGTGGCGAGCATGTCCGGTGCACTGTCGAGCAAGGTGCCGTCCAGGTCGAACAACACCGCGCGCGGGAACCGGGCGGTGTCAGGCATTAGCGGCGGCCGGCTTGCTGGCCCAGGCCAGATAGTTGATGTCGGTGCGGCGCGACAGCTTGGCGCTGTTGCGCCATGGCTCGTAGGCCAGGCCGCTGACATCTTCCAGTTGCAGTCCGGTCTCGCGCAGCCAGGCCGCCAATTCGGAGGGTTTGATGAAATCCTCGTAGTGGTGCGTACCGCGCGGCAACAAGCGCGCCACGTACTCGGCGCCGACGATGGCCACCGCGAACGCAGCCGGAGTGCGGTTGAGGGTGGACAGGAACAGTTTGCCGCCAGGCTTGAGCAGCGTGGCGCAGGCCTGCAGGATCGCGCCGGGGCGCGGCACGTGCTCAAGCATTTCCATGCAGGTGATGGCGTCGAAACTGGCAGGCGCTTCGGCCGCCAGGTCTTCGACCGATTGCACGCGATAGTCCACTTCCAGCCCGGATTCGAGCCGGTGCAGGCGCGCGACCTTGACCAGCTCCGGCGCCAGGTCGATCGCGGTGACTTGCGCGCCCTGCCGTGCCAGCGCTTCGCTCAGCAGGCCGCCGCCGCAACCGACATCGAGCACCCGCGCGCCGGCCAGCGGCGTGCGCGCGGCGACGTAGTCCAGGCGCACCGGATTGAGCGCGTGCAAGGGCTTCTGCGGACCATCGGCGTCCCACCAGCGGTTGGCGAGGGCGGCGAACTTATCCAGTTCGGCCTGGTGGAAGTTGGACGATGCTTGCTCGCGCGTCGTGGTCATGGCGGACTCCTGCAAAACTTCAGGCGGGATGGTGATGGCGGATGCGATCGCGCCACTGGCGGGCGTTGGCGACCAGCGCCTGCACGTCCATGTCGAGCAGGATGCGCTCGCGCAGTTTGGGCTTGCCGGCAATCCAGACATCGCTGACCTGCTGCCGGCCGGCGGCGTAGATCAACTGCGACAGCACGTGGTGCACCGGCTGGGTTTCCAGCGCCGAGAGATCGACCAGCACCAGGTCGGCCTGCTTGCCGACCTCGATCGAACCGATCCGATCACCGAAGCCCAGCGCGCGCGCGCCGCCGAGGGTCGCCGCGCGCAGCGTGGTCGCCGCGTCCAGCGCGGTGGCATCGTTGGCGACGGCCTTGGCCAGGATTGCCGCGGTGCGGTTCTCGCTGAACATGTCCAGGTCGTTGTTGCTGGCACAGCCGTCGGTGCCGATCGCCAGGTTAACCCCGGCCCGCTGCAGGGCGCAGGCCGGGCAGAAACCCGAGGCCAGCTTGAGGTTGGATTCGGGGCAATGCACCACGCTCACGCCACGCTCGGCGCACAGGTGGATCTCCGATTCGATCAACTGGGTCATGTGCACCGCGATCAGGCGATCGTTGACCAGGCCGAGGCGGTCCAGCCGCGCCAACGGGCGCTGGCCATGCTGTGCCAGCGAATCGCTGATTTCCTGCGCGGTCTCGTGGGTGTGCAGGTGCACCGGGATATCGAGTTGATCGGCCAGCATGCGCACGCGCTCGAAGCTGGCGTCGCTGACGGTATATGGCGCGTGCGGTGCGAAGGTGGTGCCGATCAGCGGATCGTCGCGCCACTGGTCGTGCAGTTCGCCGGCGCGGTCGAAGTATTCGTCGTCGCTCTTGGCCCAGGCGGTCGGGAAGTCGATCACCGGCGCGCCGACCAAAGCGCGAAAGCCATACTTCTTGTAGACCGCCGCCTGTGCATCGGGGAAGAAATAATTTTCGTTGGCACAGGTCGTGCCGCCGCGCAGCATCTCGGCGATCGCCAGGGTGGTGCCGTCGGTGACGAATTCCGGGCCGATCACCGCCGCTTCCACCGGCCAGATGTGCTGTTGCAGCCACACCATCAGCGGCAGGTCGTCGGCGACACCGCGCAACAGCGTCATCGGATTGTGGGTATGGGCGTTGACCAGGCCGGGAATCAGCGCCGCTTCGGGCCGCGACACCGTCTCTGCCGGTAGGAAGCGCACGCGCGCTTCGGCCTGCGGCAGGATCGCCACGATCACGCCCTCGCGCACCGCAACGGCATGGTCTTCCAGGACTACCGCATGCGGCTCGATCGGGACGACGAAGCCCGCTTCGATCAGCAGGTCACACGATTCGGGAACAGACTGCGTCACGGGGGATCGACTCCGGGGATGCGAAAGCGCAAAGAGGCCAGTGCCTCAGGCGGCGAGGCCGCCTCGTGCGAGATACCGACCTCACCGAGGGGCTCGATCATCTTGCAACCGAGCCGCTTTGGGCCGGTCGCCAGGCGCGTGATCGCGATGGACCACGCCCCAGGTCCTGCATTGGCTTACTTGACGCGCGAGACGTATTCGCCCGAACGGGTATCCACGCGGATCACCTCGTCCTGGCCGACGAACAACGGCACCCGCACCACCGCGCCGGTTTCCAACGTGGCCGGCTTGCCGCCGCCACCGGAGGTATCACCGCGCACGCCGGGGTCGGTCTCGGTAATCTTGAGTTCGACGAAGTTCGGCGGCTGCACCGCGATCGGCGTGCCGTTCCACAGCGTCACCACGCACTGCTCCTCGCCCTTGAGCCACTTCTCCGCGCCGCCCATGCCGCCCTTGTCGGCCTGGACCTGCTCGAAGCTTTCGGGCTGCATGAAGTGCCAGTACTCGCCGTCGTTGTAGAGGTACTGCATGTCGGTATCGAGCACGTCGGCCGCTTCCATCGAGTCGGTCGACTTCATCGTCACTTCCTGCACGCGGCCGGACTTGATCAGGCGGTACTTGACGCGGGTGAAGGCCTGGCCCTTGCCCGGCTTGACGTACTCGGTGTCGGTGATGACCGCCGGTTCGGCGTTGACCAGGATCTTCATCCCGTTCTTGACGTCGTTCATGCCATAGCTGGCCATGTGTGAAACTCCTCGGATAGGGCAAGGCCGCCGCCTGCGGTGGCTGGCCGGTAGAATGGGCTGCCCGCCAGCCGGCGGGCGTACTGTTTCCAGACCGCACATGATAACCGCAGCCCCCAGCCGCTTACAGCCGTCCCCTGCCCGCCCCGCCGCCGCCCGTTGGCAGGCGCTGTGGCGCGATGCCGTGCGCGACCCGCGCGAGCTGCTGGCGATGTTGGGGCTGGAGGCCGAGGCGGTGGGCCTGAGCGAGGCGGCGGCGGGCCAATTCGCACTGCGGGTGCCGCGCGGATTCGTCGCACGGATGCGGCATGGAGACCCGGCCGATCCATTGCTGCGCCAGGTACTGCCGATCGAGGACGAGATGCAGGTTCTGCCCGGCTATGGCCTGGACGCGGTCGGCGATGCCGCCGCGCGCACGGCCGCGGGGGTGATCCAGAAATACCGCGGCCGCGCCTTGCTGATCGCTACCGGCAGCTGCGCGGTGAACTGCCGCTACTGCTTCCGCCGCCATTTTCCCTATGCCGAGGAAACCGCGGCGCGCGACGGCTGGCGCGAGGCGGTGGCGGCGATCGCGGCCGATCCGACGATCGACGAGGTACTGCTGTCCGGTGGCGACCCATTGTCGCTGGCGACGCCGAAGCTGGCCGAATTGACGACGGCACTGGCGGCGATCCCGCATCTCAAGCGTTTGCGCATCCACAGCCGCTTGCCGGTGGTGTTGCCCGAGCGGGTGGACGCCGAATTGCAGGCTTGGCTATCGGCGCTGCCGTGGCCGGTGGCGTTCGTGATCCATGCCAACCATGCCAATGAATTCGACGCCGATGTGGACGCGGCGATGGGCCGACTGCGGGCGGCCGGGGTGCAGGTGCTGAACCAGGCGGTGTTGCTGCGCGGGGTCAACGACGAGGTTGGGACCTTGGCTGCGCTGAGCGAGCGCTGTTTTGCTGCGGGCGTGTTGCCGTACTACCTGCATCAGCTTGACCGCGTCGCTGGTGTCGCGCACTACGAAGTGAGCGACGAGCGTGCGCGGGAATTGCATGCTGGCTTGGCGGCGCGACTGTCTGGGTACTTGGTGCCGCGCTTGGTGCGTGAAGTTGCTGGGGATACCGGGAAACGGCCGCTTTAGTTGCTTTGTTTTTACGTGCGGCGACCGGGGGCAGGCCCCTTTCGGGACACGCCGTAAATACATCCCTGTAGGCTAATCGGCGACATCCATGTCGCCGATTGTCCCGAAAGGGGCCTGCCCCCGGTCGCCCGATAGATATCTGCGTTCTTTAAGTGAGAGCGCCCTCATTCGCCCCTGGCGGGGCACCTTCCCCCACGAGTGGGAGAAGGAACGGCTGGCATCGCGCGACCTGTAATTTGCGTAGGCTTCGCTTTTCGCTTTCCCTCTCCCCACCCTCTGACGCCTCTCATCGAAGTGGGGAAATTCGGCGCCGAGCCTCGACCTGCCGGCAGGGTGTGTCAGCCGGCCATGGATGGCCGGCGACGGTTCGTGAGGACAGGATGTCCGCTGAACCGGGGCACAGCCTGCCGGCAGGTCGAGGCCCGCGCCGCGAGCCGACCCAACCAAAACCGCCGCTTCTAAAGCGTCAAACCACCCCACCCCGCAAGCGCATCAGATCCCCCGAACTCATCGGCCGGCTGAACCAGTACCCCTGCCCCAGATCGCAACCGCGTTCGCGCAGCAGATTGAACTGGCCTTCGTGCTCAATGCCCTCGGCCACCACCGTGATCCCCAGCGAATGCGCCATCGCGATGATCGCCGTGGTCAGTGCCAGGTCGTCGGGGTCGCGTTGCAGGTCCGAGACGAAGCTCTTGTCGATCTTGACCCCGTCGGCCGGCACCTGGCGCAGGTGGCTCAGGCCTGAGAAGCCGGTACCGAAGTCGTCCAGCCAGACTTTCACGCCGGTGCGGTGCAGCTTGTCGAGCAGGCTGGCGGCGAGCATTTCATCGCCAATGACCGCGGTCTCCGTCAGCTCCAGGTGCAGGCGCGCTGGCGGCAGGCCGGATTCGCGCAGGCACCGGGCCACGGTGTCGGCCATGTCGCCGCTGCGCAACTGGCGCGGCGAGACGTTGACCGAGACGAACAGCGGCGCCTCGCCGTTGACCAGCGGCCACTGCATGGCATCCAGGCAGGCGGCGCGCAGGACTTTGGGGCCGATCACTTCGATCAGCCCGCTTTGTTCGGCCACTTCGATGAAGATCGACGGCGGGATCGCGCCCAGCGCCGGGTGCTGCCAGCGCAGCAGCACTTCGACGCCGACCATCTTGCGGTCGCTCATGCGGTAGATCGGCTGGTAGACCAGGCGCAGTTCGCCACGGTCCCAGGCCCCGCGCAGTTCGTGCTCCATGTGCACGCGGCGCTCTACCGCGTGGTCCATCGCGCGGCTGTAGAAGCGGTGGCAGTTCTTGCCGGCGACCTTGGCCTGGTACATCGCGATGTCGCCGTTCTTCAATAGCGCAGTAGCACCGCGGGCGTCGTCGGGGAACAGGGTGATGCCGATCGAGGTGCCGAGGAAGACTTCGCGGCCTTCGACCAACAGCGGTTGCCCCAGGTCCTGCACCAGGCGATCAGCCAGCCGTTGGGCCGCTTCGCGCACGTCGCCGGCCTGCAGCAGGATGACGAATTCGTCGCCGCCGAAACGCGCCAGCAATGCTTCGTCGCCGCCCAATGCTTCGACCGCGGCGGAAATGCGCGAGGCGAATTGCAGCAGCGCTTCGTCGCCGGCTTCGTGGCCGAGGGTGTCGTTGACGCGCTTGAAATCGTCGATGTCGGCGAACAGCAACGCCAGTTGGCGGCCGGCGTTGCGCGCGGCCAGCAGCTGGTGGTCGAGGCTTTCGCGGAAAGCCAGGCGGTTGGTCAGGCCGGTCAGCGCGTCGGTGTAGGCCATGTGCCGCACTTCGCGGTCGTGGCGGGCGATGCTCTCGCTCATGCGGCCAAAGGCGTGGATCAGTTCGCCGACTTCGTCGTTGCGGTCGCTGCTGCGCCGCTCCACCGCGTAGTCGCCCGCTTCGATCTGCCGCGCTGCCTGCGCCAGCCAGCGGATCGGTCCGACCAGGGTGCGCTGGACGTAGATGGCCACGACCGTGCCGATGAATGCCAGGCCGGCCAGCAACAGCAGCAACCAGCCCAGGTCGCGCTTGCCCACTTCGGCCAGGCGTTCCAGCAATGAGGCGTTGGCGCCGGACTCCAGCGCGCGCACGCGGGTCAGCGACATGCCCACGCGCACGCCGCCAATGCGTTCATCGCCCATCATCACCGGCATGGTCACGTCGAGCACGTCCGGAGCCCATTGCATCGTCAGCTTGCGTGCCGCCACTGCCTGGGCAGCGAGCGGGTCATGCATTGGCTGGCCGTAGTCGGGGATGTCGATGCTGCCGTCGTGCAGGAGGCGGCCGTCGCGGTCGAACACCCTGACGTAGCTCACCACCTGCTGGCGCGAGGTGTTGCGCACCAGCGCGCCGACTTGGTCGAGGTCGGAGTAGTACATCGGGTTGACCAGCGCGTCGGCCAGTTCACTGGTCAAGGCTTCGCCGCGCGAACGCAGGCTGCGGTCGAACAAATCGTGGATGATCGCCCCGCTCAGGGCACGCACTTCGCCTTGCATGCGGGTCTGGCGCTGCAGCAGCAGCACCAGGATGCCCACCACTAGCGCGAAGGCCAGCCCCATCACGATCAGGAATCGGGCCTGCAGGCCGAAGCGCATGCGGCTCATTCGACTTGCATCCGCAGGCGCTGCAAACCTTCGCGCAAGACATCGAGTTCGCGCTGCGAGGCGGGATCGACCTGGTAGAAGCCCGAGGTGCCGAAGAACTTGTGCAGCGCCGGCGCCGCCTGCGGGTCGTGCGCGGCCTGCAACAGGACCTCGCGCAGGCGCCGCTGCACCGCCGGCGGCAGGTCGGCGCGCACCATTTCCACCGCGCGCGGAATCGGCGCGGTGGTATGGATGATGCGGAAGTCGCGCTTGAAGGCGGGCGGCACGTGGCGTTCGTCGTTCCAGTCCAGATCGCTGAAAGCGCCGGCGGTCACCAGGCGCTTGTGTACATAGGCGGCGATGTTCAACTCCGAACGCGCGAAAACATAGCCCACCGCGTCCGGCGCCGGCTCGTCGTTGGGCCCCAGCAGGATTTCCGGACGCAGCCCGTTATCGAGCAGGGTCAAGACCGGCGCCAGGTAGGCACTGGTGGAAAGCGCACTCTGCAGGGCGATGGAGTGGCCAGTGAGCTGGCCCAGCCGCTGCACGGGACTATCGCGGCGGACGAAGAAGATCGTGCTGTATGCGCGCACGCCGTTGCGTTCGGTCAGCAGTAGCGGCCGGGCGCCGCTGCGCTGCTGCAGCAGCATGGCGGTCCCGGCGGTTTCGGTGACCCAGTCGACGCGACCGCGGCGCAGATAGCTGGCCATCCGCTGGGCGTCGGGCGCCATCAGGATGCGGCCCTCGCGGATGCCCACCTCGCGCATGCGCGGCACGACGTAGTCCAGCAACGGCTTGAGTTGCTGGTAGTGGACCTTGGGATCGTCACTGATACGTCCCAGTACCAGGACCTGGGAGGCATCCAATGTCGGCGCGGCCGCCGACGGCTCCGCGGCCGCGGCCTGGAAAGCCCCGCCCAGTCCCAGCAGCCCACAGGCCACCCCTAGCCAACGCAGCCAGCGCAAAGCAGTCAACCGACACCCCCCAGGCATTCGGCCAAGCCTAGCCGAAAGCGTGAACTGTGCAACAGTCAGGCGTCTTTGCGGCCGGCCAGCATCGCCATGCGCTGGGCATCGGAAAGAATGCCGCGCAACAGCCGCACTTCTTGTTCGGTCAGGCCGGCGCGCAGAAACAGGCGGCGCAACTTGCGCATGGCCGAGTCAGGCGACCGGCCCTTGTGGAAGTCGATTTCCTCCAAGGTCTGGCCGAATTGCCCGAACAGCCCCTCCATCTGCGCATGGGTGGCCGGGCCTTCGCGCAGGCCTGGGTCGGCGGCCGGGGCCAGGCTCTCCTGGGCCGCCCGCAGCAGCGCCAGCCGTGCTTCGTAGGCCAGCACCTGCACCGCGGCGGCGAGGTTGAGCGAACTGAACTCCGGATCGGACGGAATGTGCACGGCCAGGTGGCACAACTGCAGCTCCTCGTTGGTCAGGCCGGTGCGTTCCCGGCCGAACACTACGGCCACCTCGGCCGGGCCGGCCGCATGGCCAACGGCACGCGCGGCGGCATCGGCTGGCAGCAATTCCTGCAACTGGACCCGGCGCGCGCGCGCGGTGCAGCCGAGTACCAGGGTGCAATCGGCCACCGCCTCGGCCAGGGTCGCGTGCACCGGTGCATCGCCCAATACGTCTTCGGCGCCGGCCGATCGACGAAAGGCGTCCTCGTCCAGCGCCCGCTCCGGCGCCACCAGCACCAGCCGGGACAGGCCCATGGTCTTCATCGCCCGGGCCGCTGCACCGATATTGCCGGGGTGCTGGGTACCGACGAGGACGAAGCGGATATGACGCGATGGGTTGATGTCAGGCTGCATGAACAGGGTATTCGGGAGCGGATCAGCCGCAGATGGTAAACTGCGCGCCGGCCTTCGCGCCGGACCGCTCTTTTCCCCCGCCAGTTCCGTCCTTCTGCCTTCACGGGAGCTTTCACCATGCAGAACCCCGCCGTCACCGTCATGGTCAAGGCCGCCCGCATCGCCGGCAACGTCCTGTTGCGCAACATCAACAAGCTCGAAGCCCTCAACGTGGTGCAGAAGGGCCGCATGGACTATGCGAGCGAAGTGGACGCGGACGCGGAGAAGGTGATCGTCAAGGAACTCAAGCGCGCCTATCCCGAGTACGGGATCCTCGGCGAGGAAGGCGGCGTGCAGGGCAATTCCGGCCGCTACATGTGGGTGATCGACCCGCTCGACGGCACCAGCAACTACTTGCGTGGCTTCCCGCATTACTGCGTGTCGATCGCCCTGGTCGAGAATGGCGAGCCGCTCGATGCGGTGATCTTCGACCCGCTGCGCAACGAGCTGTTCACCGCCAGCCGTGGCTCGGGCGCGGTGCTCAACGACCGCCGCATTCGCGTGACCGACCGCAAGGACCTGGCCGGGGCGATGATTCACACCGGTTTCCCGCCGCGCGAGCGTGCCCGCGTCAGCACCCAGCTCAAGTGCGTGGACTCGCTGTTGACCCAGGCCGAGGATATTCGTCGCACCGGCTCGGCCGCGCTGGACCTGGCCTACGTGGCCTGCGGCCGCGCCGACGCCTACTTCGAAGCGGGCGTGAAGGCGTGGGACATTGCCGCCGGCGTGCTGCTCGTGCGCGAGGCTGGCGGCCGCGTCTGCGACTTCAAGGGCGCCACCCCGCCGCGCATGGACGACCGCGGCCCGGACGGGCGCCAGATCGTCGCCGGCAACATCAAGGTCAGCGATGCGTTGCAGAAGGTGATCGTCAATACCGGTTATGCGGCGGAGTTCGACGCCAAGTTCTGAGCGCCCTCGGCGGTTCAGAAGAAAAAGCCGCCCCAGGGCGGCTTTTTTCCTTTAGCGCAAGCCGGTCTCCGCGCGCGCAATGACTAACCGCTGGATCTCGCTGGTGCCTTCGTAGATCTCGGTGATCTTGGCATCGCGGAAGTAGCGCTCCAGCGGCATTTCCTTCGAATAGCCCATGCCGCCGTGGATCTGCACGGCCTGGTGGGTGATCCACATCGCCGCTTCCGAAGCGGTGAGCTTGGCCACCGCGGCCTCGGTACCGAATTTCCGGCCCTGCCCCTTCAGCCAGGCGGCGCGCAGCGTCAGCATCAATGCCGCATCCAGCTTGCACTTCATGTCGGCGATCTTGGCCTGGGTCATCTGGAAAGTGCCAATCGCCGCGCCAAAGGCATGGCGCTCGCGCGCATAGGCCAGGGTGGCCTCGTACGCGGCGCGGGCAATGCCGACCGCCTGCGAGGCGATGCCAATGCGCCCCGCGTCCAGCACGCCCATGGCGATCTTGAAGCCCTCGCCTTCGGCACCCACCACATCCTCGGGCTGGGCCACGTAGTCGGCGAACTCGATCTCGCAGGTGGCCGAGGCACGGATGCCCAGCTTGGGCTCGGTCTTGCCGCGGCCAAAGCCCGGCTTGCCGGTGTCGATCATGAAGGCGGTGATGCCGCGGGCGCCCTGCTCGGGCGCGGTCATCGCGAACAGGACGATGTACTTGGCCACCGGGCCGGAGGTGATCCAGCTCTTCTTGCCATTGATGAGGTAGGTGCCGTCGGCCTGCTTGACCGCGCGGCAACGCATGGCCGAGGCGTCGGAGCCGGATTGTGGCTCGGTCAGGGCGAAGGCGCCGATCGCGCTGCCATCGGCGATGGCGCGCACGTACTTCTGCTTCTGCGCTTCGCTACCGCTCTTGAGGATGCCGGTGCAGAACAGCGAGTTGTTGACCGACATGATGGTCGAGTGCGCGCCGTCGCCGGCGGCAATCTCGATCATCGCCAGCACGTAGCTGATCGGGTCCATGCCGGCGCCGCCGTACTGGTCGGGCACCTCGATGCCCATCAGGCCGTTCTCGCCGAGCAGCTGGATGTTCTCCAGCGGGAACTCGCCGCTGCGGTCGAAGTGCTCGGCGCTGGGGGCGATCTTTTCCTGGGCGATCCGGCGGGCCACGTCCTGGATCATCAATTGTTCTTCGGTAAAGCTGAAATCCACGTCCGAACCCTCGGGCAACAAAGTCGCCCGCATTGTAGCGCCAACCATTCGCATGCGTATGTAGGTTGACCCGGCGGGCTTCACGGCTAAAATATCTCGATATCGCGATACAGAGATATTTATGGACCTGGAAGACTGGTCGACCCGCCTGAAGGTCTTCGCCGACGCCACTCGCGTGCGCCTGCTGGCCCTGCTGGAACAGGAAGAGCTGACCGTGGCCGAGTTGTCGGCCATCACCCGGCTGGCGCAGCCGCGCGTGTCCACCCACCTGGCCAAGCTCAAGGAAGCCGGGCTGGTGCGCGACCGCCGCGCCGGCGTTTCGGCCTATTACCGCTTCGATGAAGCCGCCATCGACCCGGCGCAGCGCTCGCTGTGGCAGGCGCTGAGCAACGGCAGCGACGATCCGCTGCTGCGCCAGGACGCCGAGCGCGTGGCCGCGGTGCTGGCGATGCGCGCCTCGGACCAGAACTGGGCCGATTCGGTAGCCGGGGACATGGAGCGCCACTATTCGCCGGGCCGCACCTGGGAGGCCCTGGCCCGCAGCGCCCTGCCGCTGCTGGAGAGCGGCGACGTGCTGGACATCGCTTCCGGTGACGGCGTGCTGGCCGAATTGCTGGCACCGCATGCCCGGCGCTACATCTGCATCGATACCAGTGCGCGCGTGGTCGCCGCCGCCAGTGAGCGCCTGCGTCGCCTGGCCAATGTGGAAGTGCGCGAGGGCGACATGCATGCGCTGCCGTTTGCCGAACGCAGTTTCGACCTGGTGGTGCTGATGCACGCGCTGACCTACGCCGCGCGGCCGGCCGAGGCCGTGGCCGAGGGCGCGCGGGTCCTGCGCCCCGGCGGCCGGCTGCTGCTGTGCAGCCTGGCCAAGCACGAGCACCGCAACGCGGTGGAGGCGTACGGCCACGTCAACCTCGGTTTCAGCGTCAAGGAACTGCGCAAGTTCGCCGAAAAGGCCGGACTGGAAGTGTCGAGCCTGGAAACCGTAACGCGCGAAAAGCGCCCGCCGCATTTCGAAGTGATCTCGCTGATCGCCACCAAGCCCTGAGCCGGAGAACACGATGAGCTCGACCCTGCCCTGGTTGCACCCGGACCGCGCCGACAAACTGGCCCGCGCCCTGCGCGAACGCATCCTCATCATCGATGGCGCGATGGGCACGATGATCCAGCGCCACCGCCTGGAAGAGCCGGACTACCGCGGCGAGCGCTTCGCCGAGGGCTTCGACAGCCAGGCCGGGCATGTGCATGGCGCCGGCTGCGGCCACGACCTGAAAGGCAACAACGACCTGTTGCTGCTGACCCGCCCGGACGTGATCGGCGGCATCCACACCGCCTATCTCGAAGCCGGCGCGGACATGGTCGAAACCAACACCTTCAATGCAACTTCGGTCAGCCAGGCCGACTATCACCTCGAACACCTGGTGTACGAGTTGAACAAGGCCGGCGCGGCGTTGGCTCGGCAGTGCTGCGATGCGATCGAAGCAACCACCCCCGACAAACCGCGCTTTGTCATCGGCGTGCTCGGCCCCACCAGCCGCACCGCCTCGATCAGCCCGGACGTCAACGACCCCGGCTTTCGCAACACCAGCTTCGACGAGTTGCGCGGCACCTACCGCGAGGCGATCGAGGGCCTGATCGATGGTGGCGCCGACACGATCATGGTCGAGACCATCTTCGACACGCTCAACGCCAAGGCCGCGCTGTACGCGATCGAGGAAGTGTTCGACGCGCGCGGTGGCCGCCTGCCGGTGATGATCTCCGGCACGATTACCGACGCCTCCGGCCGCACCCTGTCCGGGCAGACCGCCGAGGCCTTCTACGCCTCGGTCGCGCACGGCCGGCCGCTGTCGGTCGGGCTCAACTGTGCGCTGGGTGCGCGCGACCTGCGCCCGCACGTGGAGACCCTGGCCACCGTTGCCGACGCCTATGTCAGTGCGCACCCGAACGCCGGGCTGCCCAATGCCTTCGGCGAGTACGACGAGACGCCCGAGGAAATGGCCGCCACGCTGCATGAATTCGCTACCGCCGGGTTGCTCAATATTGTCGGCGGCTGCTGCGGCACCACTCCGGCGCATATCCGCGCGATTGCCGAAGCTGTGCGCGGGCTGCCACCGCGGCGCCTGCCCGACGCAATCGACCAGGCAGCCTGAGCCCGCCCTGCCCCGCTGTCCCCTCGAATTCCTGGACTCCCCGCACCAATGTCCCTACCCCGCCATACCCGACTGTCCGGCCTGGAACCCCTGGTCATCACCCCGGACCTGCTGTTCGTCAACATCGGCGAGCGCACCAACGTCACTGGCAGCGCGCAGTTCCGCAAGCTGGTCAAGGAGGAGCGCTACGAAGAGGCGGTGGAAGTGGCGCGGCAGCAGGTCGCCAACGGCGCGCAGATCCTCGACGTCAACATGGACGAGGGCCTGATCGACTCTGAGAAGGCGATGACGCGCTTCCTCAACCTGATCATGTCCGAGCCGGATATCGCCCGCATCCCGGTGATGGTCGATTCCTCGAAGTGGAGCGTGATCGAGGCCGGGCTGAAGTGCCTGCAGGGCAAGAGCGTGGTCAATTCGATCTCGCTCAAGGAAGGCGAGGCGCAGTTCATCGAACAGGCGCGCAAAGTACTGCGCTATGGCGCCGCCGCGGTGGTGATGGCCTTCGACGAAGCCGGCCAGGCCGACACCTGCGCGCGCAAGGTGGAAATCTGCACGCGCGCCTACCGCATCCTCACCGAGCAGGTCGGCTTCCCGCCGCAGGACATCATCTTCGACCCCAATATCTTCGCCGTCGCCACCGGTATCGAGGAACACGACAACTACGCAGTGGACTTCATCGAAGCCACGCGCATCATCAAGCGCACGCTGCCGCATTGCCATATCTCCGGCGGCGTCTCCAATGTCTCGTTCTCCTTCCGCGGCAACGAGCCGGTGCGCCAGGCGATCCACTCGGTGTTCCTGTACCACGCCATTGCCGCCGGCATGGACATGGGCATCGTCAATGCCGGCGCGATGCCGATCTACGATGACCTCGAGCCGGACTTGCGCGAGCGGGTCGAGGACGTGGTCCTCAACCGCCGCAAGGATGCGACCGAGCGCTTGCTGGAAATCGCCGAGCGCTACAAGGGCAAGAAAGGCGCCTCGCAGGTGGAAGACCTGGCCTGGCGCGACAAGCCGGTGGCCCAGCGCCTGGCGCACGCGCTGGTGCATGGCATCGATGCCTTCGTTGAAGAGGACACCGAGTTGGCGCGGCAGGCGTCGAGCCGGCCGCTGGACGTGATCGAAGGTCCACTGATGGACGGCATGAACGTGGTCGGCGACCTGTTCGGCGCCGGCAAGATGTTCCTGCCGCAAGTGGTGAAGTCGGCGCGGGTGATGAAGAAGGCGGTGGCCTACCTGCTGCCCTTCATCGAAGCGGCCAAGGCCGCCGGCGACGGCGCCAGCCACTCCAACGGCAAGATCATCATGGCCACGGTCAAGGGCGATGTGCACGACATCGGCAAGAACATCGTCGGCGTGGTACTGGCCTGCAATAACTTCGAGGTCGTCGACCTCGGCGTGATGGTGCCGGCGCAGACCATCCTCGACCGCGCCCGCGCCGAGAATGCAGACTTGATCGGCCTGTCCGGCCTGATCACGCCGTCGCTGGAAGAAATGTCGCACGTGGCGCGCGAACTGCAGCGCCAACAGTTCGATATTCCGCTGCTGATCGGCGGCGCCACTACGTCACGCGCGCATACGGCGTTGAAGATCGACCCGCACTACAGCGCGCCGACGGTGTGGGTGAAGGACGCTTCGCGCGCGGTAGGCGTGGCGCAATCGCTGATTTCCCACGAGCTGCGCGCGGCCTTCGTCTCGGCCAACGATGCCGACTACGCCGAAATCCGCCAGCGCCATCGCAACCGCGGCGACGCCAAGCGCCTGGTCTCGCTGCAGCACGCGCGTGCGCAGCGCTTCGACGGCGGCTGGGACGACTATGTGCCGCCGACGCCGAAGCAACCCGGGCTGCATGTCATGGACGACTATCCGCTGCAGGACCTGGTGCCGCTGATCGACTGGACCCCGTTCTTCCAGGCCTGGGAACTGGCCGGCAAGTACCCGGCCATCCTCAGCGACGAGATCGTCGGCAGCCAGGCCACCGAGCTGTATCGCGATGCACGCGCGATGCTCGACAAGATCGTCGGCGAGAAATGGCTCACGGCGCGCGCCGTATTCGGGCTGTGGCCGGCCAATGCCGTCGGCGATGATGTGCGGGTCCGTACCGGGACGGGTGACACCACCCTGCACTTCCTGCGCCAGCAGGTCGACAAGCCGGCCGACCGACCGGATTTCTGCCTGGCTGACTTCATCGCGCCCGAGGGCAGCGGGCGCCAGGACTGGATTGGTGCGTTCGCGGTCACCGCCGGCATCGGCATCGACGCGCACGTGGCCCGCTTCGAAGCCGCGCACGACGACTACAACGCGATCCTGCTGAAGGCCCTGGCAGACCGCCTCGCCGAAGCGCTGGCCGAACGCCTGCACCAGCGCGTGCGCACCGACTACTGGGGCTACGCCAACGATGAGACCCTGGATAACGAAGCGCTCATTGCCGAGCAATACCGCGGCATCCGGCCGGCGCCGGGTTACCCGGCCTGCCCCGAGCACAGCGAGAAGCAGACGCTGTTCGCGCTGCTCGATGCCACCGGCCATACCGGCATGACCTTGACCGAAAGCTTCGCCATGCTGCCGACCGCGGCGGTGTCGGGTTATTACTTCAGTCACCCGCGTAGTCAGTACTTCGTGGTCGGGCGCTTGTCGCGCGAACAGGTCACCGATTACGCGCGCCGCAAGGGCGTGGACCTGGTCCAGGCGGAGCGCTGGCTGGCGTCGAACCTGGATTACGACCCGGAGTAGCGCCTCACGCTTCAGCGCGGGCGCGCGGTCTGCGGCGAGGCGTCGAGGAAGGCTTGCAAGGAGGGCAGCAACACGCGGTTGCCGTGGCCGCTCAGATGGTCGCCGTCGAAGTACAACGGCCGGCCGTCGTCGAAGGCATTGCAACGCTGCGCCGTGCACAGCGCCGGCAATGGATCCCACACCGCGGCGCCGGGCAGGCGCGCGGCAATCTGCTGCAATGCTTGCAGCGCCGGCGCGCGATAGGCTTCGACCGTTGCGCGATCCAGCCACAATCCGCCGCTGCAGACTGCATTGCCGTGATTGAACCGGTCCGCGCAGCGGTACGGCGGCGCCGGCAACACCGGCTTGGGCGCTTCGAACACGATGCGCACGCCCTGCCCGGCCAGCGGCGTCAGTTGCTCGACCGTGGCCAGGACCTGGGCATCTCGACGCTCGCGCTCGGCGTCGGCAGCGAGCGCGGCCAGATTGTCCGCCAGCGAATGGCGCTCGAACTCATCCACCAGCCGGGCGACTCGCAATCCCGGCAGCAGCAGCGCATCGCCCGGGCGTGCGCGCGTCGCGATGTCGGCCAGCGCGGCGTCGAGGAAAGCGACGCATCCGGGGTCGTGGCCGGCACCCGGCACCAGCGGCGCCACGGTGCAGCCGCCCATTGAATACAGATGCACCGGACCACCGGTCAGGACTGCCTGGCGCCGCAGCAACTCGTTGTAGGCGATCGCGTGCGAATCGCCGAGCACGAACAGCGCGCGGCCGTTACCCGGCGGCAGATCGCATTCGCCGCGCGAGAAAATGCGCGCGCGCGTGCCGGCAATCGTGTACGTCTGCGTGGCCTGCCGGCAATGCGGAAACTCATGCCGCAACCCGGCGGCATAGGCGTACCAGTCCAGCGGATGCCGGGTGACCGTGCTCAGCGACAAGTGGCGGCCCAGGTTCTCGGCCAGCAAGGACTGCACGCCCGCGCCCAGCACCAGCGCCGCCAGTCCCGTCCCGACCACGCGCCCAACGCGCCAACCCGAGCCGCGCTCGCGCCGCCAGGGCGTTTCGATCCAGCGATAGGACGCGGCCGCCAGCGCCAGGCTGGCGCCAATGGCCAGCAGCTTGTGCGGCCAAGCCTCCAGGCCGATGGTCCAGCGCAGCAGCACCAGGACCGGCCAATGCCACAGATACAGGGAATATGAGCGCAGTCCTAGCGCGACCACCGGCCGGGACGACAGCAGCCGACCCAACACACCGCCGGCGTGACGATGCAGCAGCACTACCAGGCCCAGCGTGCCGAGCACCGGCGCCAGGCCGTCGGGCCATGGCGAGCGCCCCGGGCGCGCGGTCCACAATCCCCAACCCAGCACCAGCCCGGCAACGCCCAGCAAGACGACGCGCGCCGGGCGCGGCAATGCCAGGCCGCGATTGAACAGCGGCTCGGCGCCGCCATGGCGCAATGCCAGCACCTGGTAGACCAACACGCCCAGGCCGAGCTGCCAGAAGCGCGTGGTGGTCATGTAGAAGCTGGCTACCTCGCGTCCCGGCAAACCGGCCTGCCAGATCGCGTAGACCAGCGAGCCCAGCGTGGCGCAGGCAAACAGCGCCATGGCCCAGGCCCGGCCGCGGCCGCCGCGCCGCCAGGCCAGGAACAGCAGCGGGAATACCAGGTAGAACTGCTCCTCCACCCCCAGCGACCAGGTGTGGGTGTAGGGGTTGAAGTCGACCCGCGGGGAGAAGTAATCGCTGCCGGTGCGTGCCAACACCCAGTTGCTGAAGCCGACGAAGGCGAAGCGCCCGGTCTTGGTGCTGGTCTCGCTCAACCACGACTCGGGGATGAAGAGCATGGAAACCAGCGCGGTACCCAGCAGGCAGGCCAGCAACGCGGGCGCGATACGCCGCATCCGGCGCGCATAGAAGCGCAGCAGCTCGCCTGTCGTGGTCGCTGGCGGCAAGCGGTCGACCGATGCGCTGACCACGAAGCCGGAAATGGCGAAGAACACATCCACGCCAGTGAAGCCGCCCGGCAACCAGCGTGGATCGAGGTGATAAGCCAGCACCGCGAGCACGGCCAGCGCGCGCAGACCATCGACATGGGCGAGGTAGCCCGCAGCCTGCGTGGATGTCCGCGCCATTCCTTAGCTCTCTCCGCCGGATCGATGTGTTGTGCACGCACGCAGCAAGGGTGTAGACCTGATCCAGGCCGAACGCTGGCTGGCGTCGAATCTGGACTACAACCCGGAGTGAGGGCTGGTCGCGGCTTCGTTCGTCGGGGCTGATGGCCCGAGGCCACCCAGAGCCCCTCCTACAGGCTTACCAGACCAGGTCGTCGGGTACCTGGTACTGCGGGTCCGCATACGGGTCTTCTTCGGCCGGCGCATCCGGATCCACCTTCAACGCTACCGACGGCGCGAACACCGCTTCGGCTTCCAGCAGCAGCGCAGCGGTCACCAGCACATAGCGACCGTTGAGCTGCAGCACGCCCAGCTCGCCCGCGTTGAGCGCCTTGAGCTGTTCGGCGTTGACGTAGACGCGCTTGATCTTGCCGCCATACGGAAAGTGGCGCGCGATGTCGGCGTTGGGATCGTTGAGCGACTTGTCCTTCAGCAGTTCCTCGAGCTTTGCCCGCGCTTCGCGACGCTGGCGCGCCTCTTCCTGCTTCAGCCGCTCGGCTTCTATGCGCTCGTCTTTCTCGCGCTGGGCGCGGATCGCGTAGGCCTTGGCCAGGTCGATTTCCTCGCGCGAACGCGCCGGCTTGCCGCTGCCGGGCGCGCCGTTGCGGCCTTGCGGCGCCGGACCGCGACCGGCTTGTGCCGGCCTGCCCTGCCCGGGCTTGCCGGCACCGCGCTTGTTGTCGCCTTGGCGCCGGCCGTCATGGCCAGGCTTGCCGGCGTGCGCCGGCTTGCCGCCGTGCGGACGCGCGGCGGGTCTGGCATCGGGCTTGCGCTCGGGTTTGGGCGCGGGCTTGAAGCCCAGGCCCAGCAGCTGGTCGCGGAGGGTATCGCTCATGGCGGGTGGATCTTAAGGCGAGGAGTAAGGCCAGGCTCAATAATGCGGCGGCGGCGGTTCATCCGCCGGATCTGCATTGAGCGCGTTGCGCACCCGCCCGAGATCTTCGAGCAGGTGGCGGATCGTTTCGGCGTTGCGCGCACCGGTCATGCGCGCATCGGCCAGGGCCTCGCTAAGCTCGGCCAGCGCGTGTTCCTGGAAGGACAAGCGCATTTCAAGTTCGACCAGGCGCGCTTCCAGCGCCTGGTCGTGGGGTACGGCTTCATGCATCGAAAGGGTTTCCGTGGACCGAGCGGCCGCGACCAATCGCATAGTAGGCCAGCCCCGCTGATTCTATCTCGGCCGGCTCGTAGAGATTGCGACCGTCGAAAACCACCGCGTCCTTCAGCGCCGCCTTGAGGCGGGAGAAGTCCGGGCTGCGGAACTGCTTCCACTCGGTCACCACCACCAGAGCGTCGGCACCTTCCAGGGCTTCGGCGGCATTGCTGCAGAAGTGCAGGTCGTCGCGCTGGCCGAAGATCCGCTGGGCCTCGTGCGTGGCTTCCGGATCATAGGCACGCACCTTGGCGCCGGCCTCCCACAACTGGGCGAGCAGACGGCGGCTGGAGGCTTCGCGCATGTCGTCGGTGTTGGGCTTGAACGCCAGGCCCCACACCGCGAAGGTCTTGCCGGCAATGCTCGTGCCCTGGCCGCGGCCGTAGTGCTGCTGGACCAGTTCGAACAGGTGGCCCTTCTGGCCATTGTTGACGGCCTCGACCGCGTTCAACAGTTTCGGCTCATGGCCGTACTGCTGCGAGGTCTTCGCCAGTGCCTGCACGTCCTTGGGGAAGCACGAACCGCCGTAGCCGGCGCCGGGATAGATGAAATGCCAGCCGATGCGCGGGTCCGAACCGATGCCCTTGCGCACGTTCTCCACGTCGGCGCCGACCTTCTCGGCGATGTTGGCGATCTCGTTCATGAAACTGATCTTGGTCGCCAGCATGGCGTTGGCCGCGTACTTGGTCAGTTCGGCCGAACGCACGTCCATCTCGACGATGCGGTCGTGGTTGCGGTTGAACGGTGCATACAGGCGCCGCATGTGCGCTACCGCCGACGGCCGCGTGGCGCCGATGACGATGCGGTCCGGCCGCATGCAGTCGGCCACCGCGTCGCCTTCCTTCAGGAACTCGGGGTTAGAGACGACGTCGAACGCATAGTCGACACCGCGTGCCTGCAGCTCGGCGGCAATCGCAGCGCGCACCTTGTCGGCGGTGCCCACCGGCACCGTCGACTTGTTGACCACGATCGACGGGCCGTCGATGTGCTGGCCGATGGTGCGAGCCACCGCCAGCACGTACTTCAGGTCGGCACTGCCGTCTTCGTCCGGCGGCGTGCCGACGGCGATGAACACGATTTCGCCGTGGGCGATCGCCGCGGCCGCATCGGTGGTGAAACGCAAGCGGCCGGCGGCATGGTTGGCCTTGACCATCGGTTCAAGGCCGGGCTCATAGATGGGGATCACCCCGTTGTTGAGACCTTCCACCTTGGCCTGGTCGATATCGACACAGACCACGTGATGTCCTACTTCTGCCAGACAGGTACCGGTGACGAGACCGACATAGCCGGTCCCGAAGATCGCAACGCGCATGGAGGGGGGATCTCCTGTGGGGGGTTACGGCAGGATACCCAGCAATTCGACATCAAACGTCAAA
>Ga0160435_1000220_pt1 | contig 28019 bp, 25 predicted proteins | sample HID1973K_E0MG_FD_108213 | JGI IMG/M metagenome (GOLD analysis project Ga0160435, IMG submission 108213) | Enriched mosquito-associated microbial communities from UW Madison campus, WI, USA - HID1973K_E0 MG | ecosystem: Host-associated > Arthropoda: Insects > Digestive system > Unclassified ...
GAAAGCGTAGTCGCAACATCGTGGTCGAGGTCCGCGTCGAGGTCGGGGAGACCGCAACGCATAGCAACATCGGCGCCAGCCATGCCGGCCAATCCATTGATTGATGAGGAGAGACATCATGAACTACCGTAAATCAGTACTTACGACCGCGATCGTCAGCTGTATCGCATTCGGCGCGCAGGCGCAGGAAGCTGCACCGCAGGCGTCGCCCACCGACCTGGATACCGTGCAGGTCGTCGGCATCCGCGGCGCGATGCAGAAGTCGCTCGACACCAAGCGCGAAGCACAGTCGCGCGTTGAAGTGGTGACCGCCGAGGACATCGGCAAGCTGCCGGCCAAGAACGTCGCCGACACCCTGCGCGAACTGCCGGGCGTCAACATCAGCTCGTCCAGCGCCAGCGAAGGCGCCTTCGACGAAGCCGACCGCGTCAGCCTGCGCGGCACCAATCCCAGCCTGACCCAGACCCTGGTCAACGGCCACACCATCGGCACCGGCGACTGGTTCGTGCTGAGCCAGGTGGCCAACGTCGGCCGCAGCGTCAGCTACTCGCTGCTGCCTTCGGAAATCGTCGACCAGGTCGTGGTCAACAAGAGCTCGGAAGCCAAGTTGGTCGAAGGCGGCAGCGCCGGCTCGGTCAACATCATCACCCGTCGTCCGCTGCAGTTCGCCGATAACCTGACCACCGAAGTGTCGGTCGGCGCGGCCTATGCCGACCTGCCGGACAAGACCGAGCCGCAGATCAGCGCGCTGCTCAACTGGAAGAACGACGCCAACAACGTCGGCGTGATGGTGCAGGGCTTCTACGAGAAGCGTGCGCTGCGTCGCGACGGCCAGGAAGTGGTCGGCGGCTACGGCGTGATCCCGGACGATGCCGCGGTCGTGGCAACCAACCCGGACCTGGCTGGCGTGCTCTACCCGAACCTGCTCGGCGCGGTCTATTTCGACCAGACCCGCGAGCGCAAGGGCGGCGTGCTGGATGTCGAGGTCAAGGCCACCGACACCCTCACCCTGAACCTCAACGGCTTCTACTCGAAGCTGGAAGCGGACAACTACAACCGCAACTTCATGATGTGGGGCAGCCAGTTCGTCAATACGCAGGCGCCGAACCCGGGCTACGTGGTGCGCAACGGCGTGCTGACGCAGGCCACCTACGCGCCGGTCGCCAGCGCAACGGTCACGCCCTACGGCGTGTACGACATGATCTCGCGCCCGAATGCCTCGTCCGAGTCGAAGTACCTGACCCTGGACGCGGACTGGCAGGCCTCTGACAACCTGGGCTTCAAGTTCCAGGCCGGCACCACCGAAGGCAACGGCAAGAGCCCGACCCAGGACGTGCTGGAAACCGGCACCGCCGGCAACGGCGGCGCCAGCTGGAGCATGGGCGGCCTCGGCGACCCGATCGACTGGTCGCTGGGCGGCGTCAACACCCCCGGGACCCACCTGCCGCAGAACGGCTGGATCTTCGGCGGCCAGGCCATCGACGTGAAGGACAGCGAAGACTGGTTCGCCGCCGATGGTGAGCTGTTCGGCAATGCCGACAGCGTCATGACCTCGCTGGACTTCGGCGTGCGTTACTCCGAGCACGAGCGCAAGAACGATTTCGAAATTGCGCAGGGTCCGAACTTCGCCAGCAACTGGACCGACATCGGCGCCTACCCGACCACCGGCGGCAGCTACCCGGGCAACTTCGGCAGCAGCCTGGACGGCAATTTCCCGGGCGGCATCTGGTACTACACCCCGGCCCAGCTGGCCGAGATCAATGCCGAATTCGCCAACCGCGATCCGGTCAGCCGCTTCTATTTCTCCGACGTCTATGGCGTCAAGGAAAAGGTCTCGGCGGCCTACGTGCAGGCAAACTTCGCCGGCACCGCGTGGAGCGGCAACGTTGGCCTGCGCTACGTCAAGACTGATACCGACGTGCGCTACAACCAATCGCTGCCGGTCGCTTCCGGCATCCCGGGCGCGATCAGCGGTTCGGCATTCGGCGACTACCTGCCGACCACCGAGCAGAACGACTACAGCCGCCTGCTGCCGAGCGCGAACATCAAGTTCGACCTGAGCCCGGACCTGGTGGCCCGCTTCGCCGTGTCGCAAACCATGACCCGCCCGGATTACTCCGCGCTGGCCGGCTCCCTGTCGCTGGATGACCTGACCCACACCGGTAGCGGCGGCAACCCGCAGCTCGAGCCGATCGTGTCGACCAACTACGATGCCAACATCGAGTGGTACTTCGCGCCGCGCGCCCTGCTGTCGTTCGGCGTGTTCGCGATGCAGTTGAACAACTACATCAACTTCGGCACCACCACGATCTCGTACAAGGACCAGGCCGCCAGCTACGCCAGTGGCACCGACGTCTATGCCGACTACCAGGTCTCGGTGCCGGTCAACACCAACGGCAACATCAAGGGCTTCGAAGTCGCCTACCAGCAGCCGATTGGCGAGTTCTTCGGCCTGACCGCGAACTACACCTACGCCGATGGCGAAACCAGCGGCGGCGGTCCGCTCAACGGTACCTCGAAGAACACCTACAACCTTGCAGGCTACTTCGAGAACGACCGCTTCAGCGCCCGCGTGAGCTGGAACTGGCGTGACGACTTCTTCGCCGGCGTGAGCCGTACGGACGAGTTCTACCAGAAGTCGGTCGGTGCCCTGTCTGCTTCGCTGTCGTACCGCGTCACCGACTGGATGACGGTGTCGCTGGATGGCTTGAACCTCAACGATCCGGTGTACAAGTACTACACCAACAGCGACGTGGGCTTCCTGCCGTATGCGATGTACGCCAACGGCCGCCAGTACTATCTGAACCTGCGCTTCAAGTTCTGATGGTTCAATCGCAACAAGCATGACGCTCCACTGCGGGCCCGGACTCGTCCGGGCCCGCTCTCTTTCCGGCTTACCCAGGCCGCCACCGGAGGATCGTTCCGATGACTGCTCGCTTGACCTCTCTATCGCGCTGGGCCCTGTTGCTGGCCACGCTGGCACCGGCCGCTTTCGCGGCCAACCCGCTCCCGCTCATTCCCGCCCCTGCCGAAGTCCGCCTCGGCCAGGGCAGTTTCGCCCTCGGGCCCGAGGTCGTAGTGCGCGCCGCCGACGCAGGCGCCGCTTCGACCGCGCAACAGTTCATCGATGGCCTGGAGCGCGGCAGCGGCCTGCGCCTGGCGCTGGCGCCGGCAGGCAGCCGTCCCGGCAAGGGCGAGATCGTCTTCGCCATTGACCCGAAAGCCGCGGCCACGCCCGAAGGCTACGTCCTGGATATCAGCCGCGATGGCGTGCGCGCCCGTGCCGCTGACGCGCGCGGCTTGTTCTACGCCGCGGTTTCGCTGTGGCAGTTGGCGCCTGTGCGCGGCCAGGCCGGCACCGCTGCATTGCCCGCCGCGCATATCGTTGATGCGCCGCGCTTCGGCTGGCGCGGCCTGAGCCTGGACTCGGCGCGGCATTTCCAGAGCGTCGACGAGATCAAGTCGCTGCTCGACGCGATGGCGCTGCACAAGTTCAACACGTTCCACTGGCACCTGACCGACGACCAGGGCTGGCGCATCGAGATCAAGCGCTATCCGAAGCTGACCGAGGTCGGCGGCTGCCGTATCCCGGCCGGCGACGGCGGTATCGGCGCCGATGGCAAGCCGGTGCCGTACTGCGGCTTCTATACCCAGGAACAGATCCGCGAAGTGGTGCGCTATGCGCACGAGCGCCACATCGTGGTGATGCCGGAGATCGACATTCCCGGCCACGCCACCGCCGCCATCGCCGCCTATCCCGAACTCGGCGTCAGCGGCCAGCCGGTCGTGGTGTCCAACGAGTGGGGCGTGAACACCAACTTGTTCAATGCCGACGAAGGCACGCTGCAGTTCTTCGAGAACGTGCTGGCCGAAGTGCTGCCGCTGTTCCCCGACCGCTACGTCCACCTGGGCGGCGACGAAGCGGTGAAAGACCAGTGGAAGGCCTCGCCGCGCATGCAGGCACGCATCCGCGAACTCGGCCTGAAGGACGAAGAAGGTCTGCAGGCGTGGATGCTCAAGCGGCTTGAGCGCTACCTGGTGGCGCACGACAAGCTGATGATCGGTTGGGATGAAATCATCGATGGTGGACTGCCGCCGGAAGCGGCGGTGATGTCGTGGCGCGGCATCGAAGGCGCCCTGGCTGCCGCACGCCAGGGCCACGACGTCGTGATGTCGCCCTCTTCGGTGCTGTACCTGGACTACCACCAGACCGACTCGCCGGACGAACCCCCGGGCCGCCCGGCGCTGAGCGAACTGCCGCGCGTCTACGCCTTCGACCCGGTGCCCGAGGCACTGGAAGCGGCGCAGCGCGATCATATCCTCGGCCTGCAGGGCAACACCTGGACCGAGCACATGCGCAGCTTCGCCCGGGTCGAGCACGCGATATTCCCGCGTGCCGCCGCCGTGGCCGAGATCGGCTGGTCGCCGCTCGCCAAGCGCGACTACGCCGACTTCCGCAGCCGCCTGCCGCACTTGCTGGCGCTGTACCGCGCCTGGAACGTGGGTTACGCGCAGACGCCGTTCCAGCCAAAGGTGGAGATCGCCCGCGGCACTGACGATGACCACATCCGCGTCACCCTGAGTGATCGCCTCGGCTACGACGAAGTGCGCTACACCACCGATGGCAGCACACCGACCGCCAGCTCACCGCGCTATAGCGCCCCGTTCGAACTGGCGCTACCGGCTAAGCTGCAGGCGGCGTCGTTCTGGCAAGGTGCCGCACTGGCCGCACCGGTCGTGCGCGAGATCACTGCCGCCAGCCTGCGCAGCCGCAGCGACGAGGAGCTGGCGATGTGCACCGGCAAGCTGATGCTGCGCCTGGAAGACGACGGTCCGCTCGAAGGCGAGCGCGCCATCTTCAACGTCGACATCTTCAACCCCTGCTGGGAATGGAAACAGGCAGACCTGCGCGGCATCCGCGAATTGAAGCTTCGTGCCGGCCAACTGCCCTACTACTTCCAGCTCGCCCACGACGAACCGCTGCGCACCTTCCAGCCGGCGCACTCGGCCCATGGCGAATTGGTGATCCGCAACGGCTGCGAAGGCCCGACGCTGGCGAACGTGAAGCTGCCGGCCAAAACCGACGCCGATGGCTTCTACACCCTGCGCGCCAAGCTGCCGAAGAACACGCCGGCGCAAGCAGACCTGTGCGTCTACTTCACCGGCGACACGCGCCCGACCATGTGGGTGCTGGACCGGGTAACGCTCGAAGGCGCGCGCTAAGCGGTTGGCTTTCTCCTGCTCCTCTTCCTGCTGCCCATTCGGGCAGGGGAAGGGGAGTTTTTTTTGTCAGTGCGACGCGCCGAAAAGTCGCCGATCCAGCCGCAACGCAAATTCGCGTGCCCGCGTTCGCGCCGACAGCAATCCCGCCAACACGCCCAGCGTATTGGCCAACGCATCGAACGGATCGGCGCTGCGATCCACCGTCAACAGCCCCTGCGCGACCTCGATGCCCACGCCGAGCAGCACCAGCCCCAGGCCCGCCCACGCCAGCGCCCGCCGGGTCGCAAACAGCTGCACCGCGCCGAACGCCAGCAACACATAGGTAAGGAAGTGCTCGGCCTTGTCGCTGTTGCTGGGCAATTCGGGAATCTGCGGTGGTGGCCCCAGGCACACGGCGATTACCGCCACGATCATCAAGCCCCACAGGCCGACCCACACGGCAGGCCGGCGAAACGCCCGCAGCCCCACCCTTACAAGCGCCACGTCAGATCGCCAACCAGGAACGCCGCCTCGAAATCCACGTCGCGCGAGAATCCCATTACCTGGAAGCGCTCGCCCATCTCGCTGGGCAGCGTCAGCCGTTTCACCTGCTCGCGCAGGCGCATGCGCCCGACCTCATCGGTGCGCGTCTCCACCTGCGCCAGCAACTGGTCCAGCCCGTTGCCCAGCAAGAAGCTGGCCTGGCTGCAGTAACCGGCCAGATCGAAGCCAGCGCCGGTGCCGGCCTCCGCCAGCGCGGTGAAATCCACCGACGCGGTGAGGTCCTGCAAGCCCGGCCACCGATACAGATCCTGGTGCGTGCGATGGCGATAGAACGCCCGCAAGGTGCCGTCGCTGCGCTGCGGCTGGTAGTACTCGCGGCGCGGATAGCCGTAGTCCACGAACAACATCGCCCCGCGTTGCAGGCCACCGGCCACCGCCTGGATCCAGTACGGCAACTGCGGCAGTACTTCCGAGCGATAGCCCTCGGCAAAGGGAGCTTCCAGGTAGCGCTCGAGATGGCGCACCGCAGGAGCCAGCAAGGCATCGGCCTGCTGCTCGCCGCGCACGAAGGCGCCATCTGCGTCGAGCGAGACCGTTTCCTCGTAGATCTCGCCACCGCGCATCAGGAAGCGCGGCGTCGGCAGCGCATCGATCACCTCGTTGGCGAACAGTACCCCGTCCCAATCGTCCGGGAACGGGCCGTCCACCCATTCCACCAGATCGAACACCGGCGGGATCAGCGTGCGACCCAAGCGTTCACGCTGACGCTCGCGCAGATCGGCACTGGGCTCAAGGATGGCGTAGCGCTCGGGCAACGCGTCCAGTTCCAGCAAGCGCTTGAGCGTGATCTCGGCGAAGGCACCACTGCCACCGCCGACTTCGAGCACGCGCGCCTGCGGGCCCAACTGTTGCAGCACCGGCGCCAACGCACCGGACACCGTGGCCGCGAACAGCGGGCCAAGCTCGGGCGCGGTGACGAAATCGCCGCTGGCGCCGAACTTGCTTGCCCCGGCGCTGTAATAGCCCCAACCCGGGGCATACAGCGACAGCTCCATGAAGCGCGAGAACGGCATCGCGCCGCCACTGGACTGTATTTCATCGCGCAGCAGCGCAGCCAACTGGTTGCTGTGCGCCAGCGCGTCGTCGTCGGGAAGGGGGAGGTCCGGATGCATGGCCAGGTCGATTACGTGGACAATGCACAGCATAGCCGAGCAAGGGAAATCCGCAGATGAGCGAAACCGCGAAGGTCGCCCTGGTCACCGGAGCCGCACGCCGCATCGGCGCGGCCATCGCCACGCGCCTGCACGCCGCCGGCTATCGCCTGGCCCTGCACGCACACGGCTCAGTGGCCGAGCTGGACGCACTCTGTGCGCAGTTCGAACAGCGCGTGCCCGGCAGCACCTTGGCGCTGCACGCCGACCTCGCCGACACCGCCGCGCTACCGGCGCTCGTGGAGGCCCCACTGACCCGCTTCGGGCGGCTGGATGCCGTGGTGAACAACGCCTCCAACTTCTTCCCCACGCCGCTGGCCGAAGCGACCGCGGCGCAGTGGGACACCTTGATGGCGGTCAACGCGCGCGCGCCGTTCTTCCTGGCGCAAGCGGCGGCACCCGCACTGCGTGAGTGGGGCGGCAACATCGTCAACCTCACCGATGCCGGCCTGGCCCATCCGCTACCGGCGCATGGTGCCTATACCGCGGCGAAAGGCGCCCTGGCCGCGCTGACTGCTGCGCTCGCAGTGGAGCTGGCGCCGGAGGTGCGCGTCAACGCGGTGGCGCCGGGGGCGATCCTATGGCCGGAAACCGGCAAGGCGCCGGCGGCGCAGGCGGCTGCACTGGCACGCACGCCGTTGGGGCGCACCGGCACGCCGGAGGAGGTGGCCGAGGCGGTGCGCTGGTTGCTGGATGATGCGCTTTACCTCACCGGGCATACGTTGATGCTGGATGGGGGGCGTGGGTTGGGGTGACTTTGGTGTTTTGTTGTTTTGTTGTTTTGTTGTTTCGTTGCTATCGGCGGCGGCCGGGGCTAAACCCCTTTCGGGACACGCCGTGAACCCATCCCTGGGGGCTAATCGGCGACGTCCATGTCGCCGATTGTCCCGAAAGGGGTTTAGCCCCGACCGCCCCACAGATCGCCTCGACTTTTAGAAAGAGCGCCCTCATCCGCCGCTGCCACGGCACCTTCTCCCACGAGTGGGAGAAGGACGGCATGGCTGCTCGCAAGCTTCAATCAATCGCCTTCAACGTTTGCCTTCGTTCTCCCGCCTGCGGGAGAAGGTGTCGCGACAGCGACGGATGAGGGCGTTCTCTCCCCACAAACGCGGCCTTCTATCGGGCGTTTGGGGCCGGGCCCTTGCCCGGGGGCGTTGGGCGACAGGACGTCGCCCAAACGAGCCCCGCATGGATGCAGATCTTGGCGTCCCCCGGGCAAGGGCCCGGCCCCGGACGCCGCACGGAAAAACCAAGAGTCCATGCGCAATCACCCCAAAGGAACGGTCTCAAACACCTCGCCATACTGCGCGTGCAAAAGCCACAAGTCCCCGAGCGTCCGCCCACTAACCGGATCAACAAACCCCGGCGCAATATCAGCCAACGGCTTCAACACGAAAGCGTGCTTCAGCTCCGGCCGCGGCACCCGCAGATGCCCCGGCCCCTCCACGATGCAGTCACCGTAGAAAATGACGTCGATATCCAGCGTCCGGTCGCCAAAACGTGGACCGCTGCGGTCGCGGCCATGCGCGTCTTCGAGCGCGTGCAGCCAGGCGTCGAGCGGCTCCAATGCCATCTCCGTCTGCAGTAGCACCCCGTTGTTGAGGAAGTCCGGGCCGTCGAAACCCACCGCCGGCGTGCGATAGGCGGGAGAGACACGCAATTCGCCGAACTTGGCATGCAAAGCCTGCACCGCGGCGTGCAGATGGTGGGCCGGGCGCAGGTTGCTGCCAAGGCTGAGGAGGACGGTAGTCATGCAATATTCGCGCACGCGCGCGGCAGCAGCGTCAACCACCTCTTCACGAAGCGGTGCCGCCGGCTGCCTAGAATGACCCTTCCCGCACCGATGGCAGCGCCATGACCTATTGCGTCGGCATCGAAGTGAATGAAGGCCTGGTATTCGCCGCCGATACCCGCACCAACGCTTCGTTGGACGATGTACGCGTGTATCGCAAGCTGCACCTGTTCGAGTATCCGGGCCAGGCAGTATTCGCGCTGATGGCCGCCGGCAACCTGGCTACCACCCAGCTCGCGCTGGCACGGCTGCAGCGCGATGTCGAAGATGATGCGCCGCTCAACCTGCGCCGGTTCCGCCATTTATTCGAGGTGGCCGAGTACATCGGACAAGTGCTCGTCAGCAGCCAGGTGGACACTTCCGATCGGCCGGAGTTCGAGGGCATCAGCACCCAGGCCACACTAATACTGGGCGGCCAGGTCGCGGGCGAGCGCCCGGGCTTGTACATGATCTATCCGCTCGGCAATGCGATCGCTTCCTCGCCCGAGACGCCTTACCTGCAGATCGGCGAGTCCAAGTACGGCAAGCCGATCCTGGACCGCATCATCCGGCCGGAAACGCGCCTGGAGGACGCCGCGCGCACCGCGCTGGTGTCGCTGGATTCGACCATCCGCTCCAATCTGTCGGTGGGCATGCCCATCGACCTGGCCCTGATCCGCCGCGACGACCTGCGGGTAACCGAGCGCATCCGCCTGGACGCCGATACGCCTTTATATGCAGACATCCACGCCAACTGGTCGCGCAAGTTGACCGACGCGGTCCACACCCTGCCGCGCTTTCCCTGGGAGCTGCCAGGGATCTAACCGGTTTCCAGCGCGTGCGCCACGGCGCGGAACACCCGCCGCATCTCCAACGGCTTACGCAGCACGTGGACCGGGATATCCGGCGGGAAATGCTCGCGCTGCAGCGGTTGCCCCACGTCTTCCAGGACGATGGCCGGACCTTCGTACCCCAGCTCCTGCATGGTCAGCAGCAGGCTCACCGCGGACAGCAGGATGATGTCGCTGTCGACGATGACCAGGTCCGGCAATGCGTGTTGCTGCGCGTATTGCAGGGCAGCGGCGCCATCGGCCGCCAGTTGCGGCTGGTAGCCCTGGCTCGACAACGCGTTGCCCAGCAGCGACAGCCGCGTGGCCTCGCCATCGACCAGCAGGATGCGCTGGCCGCGGCCCAGCGGCAGTTCGGGTTCGTTGTCGCCCACGGCCAAGGACGCTGCGCGCAGCGGCAGCACGATGTCGAAACGCGTGCCCTCGCCTTTGTGGCTGGTGACCTGGATGGTGCCGCCGTAGCTCTCGACGATGCGCTTGCAGGAAATCAGGCCCAGGCCAGTGCCGTCGGGCTTGGTGGTGAAGAACGGGCTGAACAACCGCGACAAGGTGTCCGCATCCATGCCCATACCGGTATCGGCCACGCTCAGCCGTAGCTGGGCGTCCGCTTCCGGCTGTGCCGACAGCGTCAGCACGCCGCCCTCTGGCATCGCCTGCAAGGCGTTCAAGCTGAGGTTGAGCAGGCACTGCTGCAACTCGGTGTAGTTGGCCTCGACACTCAGGTCGCCGTCGCCGCCGTCCACGTGCAGGGCGACGTCCTTCGGCACGCTGCTCTTCAGCAGCAGTTGCACGGCCTGGAACAGGCGCGCCACCGATACCCGTTCGCGCGGCTTGTTGGAGCCGCGCACGAACGACAACATCGATTCGGCCATCTCATGGCCGCGCCGACCGCACTCGGCGATCACATCGGCGAGCTGGCGCAATTGCGGGTCGTCGCTGCGCGCGATCAGCAGGTCCGGCACGATCAGCAGTGGCTGCAGGATGTTGCGCAGGTCATGGCTGAGGCCGGCGGCGAGCAGGGCCAGGCTTTCCAACCGTTGCGCCCGCATCAGCTCGTTCTCGACGCGTTCGCGGTCGCGCTCTACCCGCGCCTCGCGCACCGCGCGCACCACGGCTGCCGGCAGGCGGGTCGGATTGTGCTTGATGATGTAATCGTTCGCGCCTTCTTGCAGCGCCTTGACCGCGGTCTCCTCGCCCATGGTGCCGGAGACGAAGATGAAAGGGGTCAGGGGGTCGGCCGCGCGCACGATGCGTAGCGCCTCGTGCCCGGAGAATCCCGGCATGCTCAGGTCCGACAGCACGATGTCCGGGACGAACCGCTCCAGGCTGAGGCGCAGCGAAGCTTCGCTGTCCACGCGCTCGAATACCGCTTCCAGCCCGGCCTCCAGCAATTGGTCGGACAATAGCTCGGCGTCTTCCGGCGAATCCTCGATCAGCAGGATGCGCAACTCGCCGAGCCTTCCCCCTTCGTGCGGCATGTCAGTTCGTTCCCGGCGCCTGGTTGATGAGTGCCCAGAAGGTGCCGAGCGTCTGCACGGCATTGAAGAACTGGTCCACGTCCACCGGCTTGACCACATAGGCGTTGACGCCCAGGTCCCAGCTGCGGGCCAGGTCGTTTTCTTCGCGCGAGGAGGACAGGATCACCACCGGCAGGCGCTTGAGCTGCTCGTCGTTGCGGATCTGCTTGAGCACCTCCAGCCCGTCCAGGCGCGGCATCTTGATATCCAGCAGCAGGACCGCCGGCATGCCTTCCTCGCGATTGGCGTAGGCGCCGCGGCGATACAGGTAATCGAGGACTTCCACGCCGTCCTCGACGTGGACGATGGGGTTGGCCAGCCGCGCTTCGCGCAGCGCATCGATGGCCATTTCCGCGTCGGCAAAGCTGTCTTCTGCAAGCAGGATGGTGCGAATGGGGCTCATGTTTCAGGACTCGTGGGAGGGCGCGTCTAGCGCCGAGGGGAGGATGAAGTGGAACGTGGCGCCTTGCTCGACCTGGCTCTCGGCCCAGATGCGCCCGCCATGGCGGGCCAGCACCCGGCGTACCGTGGCCAGGCCAATCCCGGTGCCGGGATATTCGCTGGCCTTGTGCAAGCGCTGGAACACGCCGAACAACTTGCCGGCGTACTCCATGTCGAAACCGGCGCCGTTGTCGGTGACGCTGAAATGATGGCTGCCGTCGGGCAGCGGTTCGTAGGCGATGTCGATGCGTGCGACCGGCCGCTTGTTGCTGTACTTGACCGCGTTGCCGATCAGGTTGGTCCACAACTGCCGCATCATGTTCTCATCGGCCACCAGAATCGGCAGCGGCGCGATGTGCCAGTCGATGCGATGCTCGGGGTGTTCGGCCAAGCTGTTGGCCTCGACGATCGCACGGGTCTCGGCCACCAGCGACTGCATGTCCACCGGCTGCATGCGCATGGCGCTGCGGCCCAGGCGCGAGTACACCAGCAGATCGTCGATCAGCGTCGCCATGCGCCGCGCCGAGCTGCCGATCACTTCCATGTAGTGCAGCGCCTTTTCGTCGGCGGTGTCGCCCAGGTGGCGCGAGAGCTTGTCGGCGAAGCCGGCCACGTGGCGCAGCGGCGCGCGCAAGTCGTGCGAGACCGAGTAGCTGAAGGCTTCCAACTCGCGGTTCACTTCCGAGACCTGCTCGACCTTGCCCTCCAGCTGGCGGTTCAACTCCTGGATGCGCTGGTTGTTGACCTTCTGCAGGCTGACGTCGCTGACCGTCATCAGCACCACTTCATCGTCCTGGTCGGGCAGCGGCATGCGCCGGGCGTTCAACAGCATGGTGCGGACGACGCCATCGGCGGCATGCTGCTCGTGCTCGAAGTCCCACAGTTCGCGGCCGCGCAGCAGGATGTCGGCCAGGCGCTGGCGAATGGTCGGGTCGGCCCAGGCGCCGCCGCCGATGCTGTCCAGCGGGGCACCGCGCGCGTCTTCCTGCTCAAGGCCATAGAGCTCGGAAAAGGCGGTGTTGTACAGCACCAGCCGCTGCTTGCCGTCGAGCAGCACGATGGGTTCGCGCACGGTCTGCAACACGGTCGAGGCGCGCGCCGCGGCGCGGGTCGAGGCCTGTTCGGCCACCAGGCGATGCCGGGTCTGCCGCTGCAACAACCAGATCACCGTGCCCAGCAACAACAACTGCACGATCAGCGCGCCCCAGCTCAAGGCGTTGTATTGCACCCGGCGCAAGTCGGACTCGCGATCGCGCTGGAGCAGCAGCGCATTCTCCGCACCTTGCAATTGGTCGATGATGTCGCGCATCGGATTGGCGACCACCATTTCCTGGATCAGCGCATGGGTCTTGTCGGGCTCGCGCGAACGGGCAATGGTCTCGGCCAGCTGCATGCGCCGTTCGATCGTGTTTTCCAGGCGCCCGAGTCGGACCAGTTGTTCCGGGTTGTCTCGGGTCTGGTAGATCAGGTCGGCAAGGGCCTTCTTCGCATCGGCCCGGCCCTGGCGCATGCGCTCGTTGAGGACCGGCAGTTCGACGCCATGGGAGCGCATCAGCGCCGAAGACTCTACGTCGCGAACCGAAGACTCCAAGACTTGCGACAACTGCCGAACCTGCTGGCTGTGCATGACCCAATTGGCGGCGTTTTCGGTATTGCGCGCCATTTGCTGCAACAGCACGGCCGGTACGACCACGATCAGGAAAATGGCCGTGGTAAGCACCGGCAAGCGCCAGCGGTCCCAGGCATCTTCGTTGGCGGCTATCTGCATTGGGGTAGCTTCGCTCGATTCCAAAGTTCGCCGGGGTCAAGAAGTGTCCCGCGCTCGCCTGCTCGACTGAATAATTCAGCTTACCGCCGCGAACCGGGCCCGCAGCACGGCAATGATGAATGGGGACATCATACGACCGCCGGCGCCAAAAAAGCGCCCGTCTGCGCGGACGCCAGGCAAGAAAAAAGCGCGCCCGAAGGCGCGCCCGGATCGTGCAGCGGGCCGCCTCGTCTCGGCCCGCCCCACGGTTGAAGCGATTACTTGTCGGCCATCGCCGAGACCTTGAGGTTGGCCGCTTCGACCTTCTTGACGCCCTCGATGCCCTTGGCGACCGAGACCGCCTTGTCATGCTCTGCCTGGGTCTTGACCAGACCGCTCAGCCAGACGACGCCGTTCTTGGTTTCGACCTTGATGTCGCTGCCCGGTACGTTCTCGCTGGCGAGCAGGTCGCTCTTCACCTTGGTGGTGATCCAGGTGTCGCTTGCGGGCTGCTTCGACTCGGCCGGCGGGTTCTTGTTGTCCATCGAAGCCGACGCGAAAGCAGCGCCGGCGCCGAGCGTCGAAACGGCAACGAGCGAAGCGGCAAGGGTGTTGCGGATGAGCTGCTTGTTCATTGGAAACCTCCCGTGGGTGTGAGGTGGAGTCTGCGTACCGGGCGGTGTGGGACACGTGACTTCGGCATGCAGGTGCCGTGAACCATTCAGCACACTCGCTTACCATGGGCAGCCGCAACCCGGTACCTCTCCATGACCGAACTCAATCTCGCCCTGATCGGCTTCGGCTATGTAGGCCGTGTTTTTCATGCACCTTTGATCGAGGCGACGCCCGGCCTGCGCCTGCACACCCTGGTGTCGCGACAGGCCGATGCGGAGACGGCCTACCCGCAGGCACGCGTGCTGGCCGAACGCGCGGCGGCCTTGAACGACCCCGCCGTCGATGCGGTGGTGATCGCCACGCCCAACGACACCCACGCAGCCATCGCGTTGGAGGCGTTGGCCGCCGGCAAGCACGTGCTGGTGGATAAGCCCTTTACGGTGGATCTGGCACAGGCGCGTGCAGTGATGGCTGCCGCCGCCGATGCCGGGCGCGTGTGCAGCGTGTTTCAGAACCGGCGCTGGGATGCCGACTTCCTCACCGTGCAGCACTTGCTGAAAGAAGGCGTGCTCGGCGAGATTGCCGAATTCCATTCGCACTTCGACCGCCACCGGGCTCAGGTCCGCGATCGCTGGCGCGAGAGCGAAGCGCCCGGCGCCGGCCTGTGGTTCGACCTGGGGCCGCACCTGCTCGACCAGGCCCTGCAGTTGTTCGGCCGGCCGCAAGCGATTGCCGCGGACCTGCTGCGCCAGCGCGACGGCGCGCGCAGCGACGATTACTTCCACGTGGTGTTGCATTACCCGCGTATGCGCGCGCATCTGCACGCCGGCACGTTGGTGGCCGATGGCGGCCGTCGCTTCGCCGTGCATGGGCGGTTGGGCAGTTTCATCAAGGACGGACTGGACACCCAGGAAGCGAAGTTGCGAGAGGGCGTGCGGCCTGGCGCGAGCGGCTGGGGCGAAGATCCAGAGGCGGGTTGGCTCACGCTGAGTTGCGGCGAGGGTCCATCGCAGCGCCAGCGGGTGCCGACGTTGCCCGGTGACTATCGCCGCTGCTATGCCGCGTTCGCCGCGGCGGTGCGCGGCGACGGTGCGCCCCCGGCCACGCCTGCGCAGGCGCTCGAGGTGATGGCACTACTGGAACTGGCCGCGCAATCGGCATCGCGCGGCCAGGTGATGACGCTGGACTGAGCGCCTCAGTCCGGTTTGCCGGTGGACGGCGCGGCCGCGTGCAAGGCGTGGCCGCCGAACTCGTTGCGCATCGTCGCCAGCAGTTTGTCGGTGAACGAATCCTTGTCGCGCGAGCGCAGGCGTTCGAGCAACGACAAGGTAATGACCGGCGCGGATACATCCAGGTCGATCGCCTCGGCCACGGTCCAGCGGCCTTCGCCGGAATCTTCGACGAATGGGGCCACGCTCGACAGCCGCGCATCGCGGCCAAGCGCGTCCGCGGTCAGGTCGAGCAGCCACGAGCGCACGACGCTGCCGTCGCGCCAGATCTCGGCGACCTGGTGCAGATCCAGACCAAACGCTTCCTTGCGTTCCATCAGCGCGAAGCCTTCGGCGTAGGCCTGCATCATTCCGTACTCGATGCCGTTGTGGACCATCTTGGTGAAATGGCCGGCGCCGCTGGGACCGACGCGGCCCCAGCCGCGGTCCGGGGCCGGTGCCAGGGATTTGAAGACCGGCGCCAGGCGCGCAACCGCCGCTTCGTCGCCGCCGATCATCAGGCTGTAGCCTTCCTTCAGGCCCCACACGCCGCCGCTGGTGCCACAGTCGATGTAGGCGATGCCATGCGCGGCGAGCTCGCCAGCGCGGCGTTGGGAATCCTTGTAGTAGGAATTGCCTCCGTCCACGACCAGATCGCCGGGCGCGAGCAAGGGCAGCAATTGCGCCAGGGTGTCATCAACCACCTTGCCGGCCGGCACCATCAACCACAGCGCACGCGGCGCCGGCAACGCGGCGACCAGTTCGGCCAGCGAGGCCACTGGCGTGATGCCCTTGGCCTGCGCGGCTTGGCGCGCCGCCGCGCCCGAGTCGAAACCGACCACGTGGTGACCGCCGCGGATGATCCGCTCGGCCATGTTGGCGCCCATCCGTCCCAGGCCGACCATTCCCAGTTCCATAGCGGTTCCTTGTGTTGAACAGGTGCCAAGATTGGCACGATCGCGGTTATTCGGCATCGGCCGGCGCGTCAACGGTTCGTTGCGCTGGCGCACTGCGCCAATCGGTACTCGATCCAGCGCCGGTACAGCGTGGTATGCAGGTTGTGCAGCGCCAGGTCGATGGTGAAGGGCGTGCGCGGGTTGCGATCGAGCAGGCGGGCGATGTGGTAGCCGATCGGGCGCACGCCGCGGGGATGCACGTAGACGATGAAGCCGCGATAGAACGGGTCGTCGAGCAGGACCTGCATTTGCGCGACCACCGCGCGTTCGCTGTCGTTGAGATGCTTGAGCGCGGCCGGGTCGCGCTCGTACAACAGCCGCTCGAATCCGCGCCGGCCCGGTGCCTGTATTTGCTGGGAGAGTTCCCACAGACGGCGGTTGACGCGGTCGTAGTAGGCGAGCCCTGCATGCTCGGCCAGCGCGCGTGCCGCCGGGTCACTGACATCGACGACGATGAAATTCTCGGCCTGGTTGCTGAGATCGTCGAGGAAGCGCTTGGAGAAGGCGTGCTCGATGAAACCTGGCACGCCCATGAAGGCCTGCCGTCCCAAGGCAGCGCTGCGCACGCCCTTGCCATCGGCGAGGAATTGGCCGGCCTGGCGCCCCAGCAAGATGCTGTCGGTGTCGTGCAGGGTGAGGAACGTGCCGATCGACAGCTCGCCCGGTGCAAACGCGGCATCGAATCCGCTATCGCCGTATAGCTCGCGCTGCGTGGCCAACTGCGCCACCTGGCGGCCGACGCCGCACTCGCTGCGTACCTGGCCGCGATAGAACGCTTCCAGCGCCGCGCTGTTGCCGGCGAGCGGCTGGTAGCCGCGACCGAAACTGCGGAACTGCGTCCAACCTTGCGCGTGCGCGCCGCTGCCGAAGCTGATCCAGCCGGCCTGTAGTGCGGTAAAGCGAAAATCCGGGTTGGCGGCCAGACGCTCGCTGGCCCGTCGCGCCGCTTCGCCAAGCTTGAAAGCGTAGGCGCAGATCGTCGCCGGTTGGTCGAACAGACCCTGCGCGGCGAGCGCGGCGCGGGCGGGATCTGCCGGCAGGACGGCGCGCAGGTCACCGGCGGCTTGCGCCTCGGCCAGGGTGGCGCGGGTGCAGGGCTGCCCAGGCGCCACCTGCGGTGCGTCGATGTCGGCGTATTGCAGCTGCCAGCCAAGCTCGGTCAGCAGCTTTGCTGCGCAGCTCGACGGTTGAGGCGCTGCCGCGGCGGTGGTCGCAAGCAGCAGGCCAGCCGCCGCCGATAGCCAAAGCGCCCTGCCCCACCACGGACGCGCACATGACAAGGCCCCGGACGAACCGGGGCCTTGTCGATCTTTGCTCGGCCGTGTCAGCGGCTGCGCGTGCACACCGTCTGCACGACGCGATCGCCGTTGTTCTGCTGGTGCTGGCCCTGGACGTAACGGCCAGTGGCACCGCCGGCCACGGCACCGCCCACGGTGGCGAGCTTGCGCCCGTTGCCCCCGCCGATCTGGTTGCCGAGCAGGCCGCCAACTACCGCGCCGGCAACGGTGCCGGTCACGCGATTGGGGTCGGAGGTATTCTTCTGTACCGTTTCTTTGTGGCAACGGACGACGGTGCCATCGTTGAAACGGCGGCCTTCATCTTGTGGGCCGTAGGTCTGCGCCTGGGCGACGAACGTCAGGCCCACCAGCGCCAACCCGGCCAGGCATCCACGTGCGTTCATGGACGATCTCCTGTTGGTCGCAAGCGGCCCGATGCCGCTGCGTTGCGATCACTGTGTCGGGCTGGGAAACAAAGCACTGTGAAATGCACGCGCTGCGTTCAGCAGGCAGCCACGCCGATGAGGGTCATGGCAACGGGTTGCCTTGCGGCGGCGGCGTGTTCGGGGCGGCCACTGCCGGATCGGCGGCGTTTTCTGGCGCCGCCGGGGCAGCGGCGGGCTTCACTTCGGGTGCTGGCTCGGGCGGGACCGGGTCGGGTGCCGACGGCGGCGGCGGCGGTGACGGTGGCGGGGCCGCGCCAGCGTCGGCCTTCGACGAGGCCTTCGGCAGGTATGTCGACAAACGCTCGAAGAAGCGCTTGTAGAAGTCGCCGTCCTGCACGGTGACGCTGGCCACGCGCACCATCGAATCGTTGCTGCTGCCCACCGGCAGCGACACCGAGCCGAGTACGCCGACACCGACGCTTGCCGAGGTGGCGCTCTTCTTCAGCGCGTAGCGGTCCTGCACGGCGCTGACAAAGACCCAGGCCTTGTCGTCGCCCTGGGCGACGCAGGAAATGCGCAGGTCGAGTTGCTCGTGCGACTCCTCGGTCGGCTGGAAATTCTTGCTGCCTTCCACTGCGGCATTGTCTGCGCGCGTGACCATGTAGCCCTGGCTCAGCAGCGCGCGCCGGGCCGCTTCGCAAGCCGCCGCGGGCGTTACATCGACACTGCGCGAATAGGTGTTGTCGGAGTTGAACGTCTCGCGCACCAGCAGGTGGTCGGCCTTGCCGCGCCCACAGGCAGTGAGCGACATCAGCACCGCGGCGCAAGCCATGACGGGAAGGAGACGGCGTGAAGGAATCATGAGGGATATCCGGTGAAATCCGCCCGCAGGATATCGCCGATACCGTGAGAGATGAACGAAGGCGCTTGCCCGCGGCGGGGCCGGTTCATGCTTGAAGGGCCAATCCCGGCAAGGTTTGCAGGCCGCCACGGTGCGAAGCTGTGCAGGGTCTCGCATTGGAGTTGCATGCATGGTCTTTGCCCGGCTGTCCTGCCTGCTGTCGTTGTTGTTGATCCTGGTCCCGGCGTGGGCCGCTCCGCCGCCGTTACGCGTCATGTCGTTCAACGTGCGTACGCCCGCCGACACCGAACCGGGCCGCCGCTGGGAAGACCGTCGCGGCGCCATGATCGAGGTGATCGAGAAGGCGCAGCCCGACGTGATCGGCACGCAGGAGCTCACCCCCGTGCAGGCCAAGTACCTGGCCGAGCAATTGCAAGGCTACCGCTGGTTCGGCCGCGGCCGCCGCGGCGGCGATGACGACGAGCACATGGGCGTGTTCTTCGATACACAGGTACTGACGCTGCTGGAATCCGGCGACTTCTGGCTGTCCGATACGCCGGAGGTCGCGGGCAGCGACACGTGGGGCCATCCCTTTCCGCGCATGGTGACCTGGGGCCTGTTCGAGCGCCGCGCCGATGGCAGGAAGTTCTATCTGTTCAATACCCACCTGCCTTACCGCGATCAGGACGAGCCGGCGCGGGTACTCGGCGCAAAATTGCTGTTGAGCCGGATCGCCGCGCTCCCGGCCGACGTGCCGGTGGTGCTGACCGGCGACTTCAACAGCGAACCCGGCAGCGATACCTGGCGCACGTTGACCGCGCAGCTGCGCGATGCCCGTGGCGAAGCGGCAAAAGTGGAAGGCCCACGCCTGACCTTCCAGGATTTTGGCGGCAGCGAGCGGCGCCAGCTCGACTGGATCCTGCTGCGCGGCTTCCAGTCGCGGCGCTTCAGCACGATCGATACGCGGCCGCAGGGGCTGTTCCCGTCCGATCATTACCCGGTCATGGCCGAGCTGGCCTTCCCTGCCACGGTCACAACTCCCACGCAGCCGCCGCGCTAGGCTCCCTCCCACTTCCACGGGAGCCAACGCCATGGGTCATCGCAGTCGCCTTGCCGGATTCATCATCGATTGCCAGGATTACGACGCCGACGAAGGCGCACGCTTCTGGTCGGCTGCGCTCGGCCTGGAACCCGCCCCGGCCTATCGCGAAGGGGAAGCCGAGTACGCCGAGCTGAAAAATGCCCCCGGCGGCCTGCAAGTGGAAGTGCAACGCGTGAGCCATGCCTCGCGCGTACACCTGGATATCGAGAGCGACGACATCGATGCGGAAGCCGAGCGCCTGGAAAGGCTCGGCGCCAGGCGCATTGGTTTCGTCAAACGCTGGTGGGTGATGGAGGCGCCGACCGGCCACCGCTTCTGCATCGTGCGGATGCGCGACCCGGCGAGCCGGCCCGACGCCAACACCTGGGATTAGTCGGCCGCTGGCGACACGCGTAGCCAGTCCGCCAGTTGCCGCAACGGCAACGGCAATGCGGTGAAGTCGCGCGCCACCAACCACAAGGTTCGATGTGCCCAAGGTTCATCCAGCGCGATGGTCGCCAAGGCCGCGCTTGCGGTGCTGCGGCGCGCAGCGCTGAGCGGCACGATCGCCACGCCGGCGCCGCGCGCCACCATCCGGCACAGCACTTCCAGCGCCGGCACGTGCGCACGCCACTGCAGGCGCCCGCCGGCCTCGGCCGCACGACTGATCAAGTGGCGTTGCAGCGCGCTGTCGGCGGACAAACCGAGCAGGCCTTCACCGAACAGGTCAGGCAGCCGCACCGCCTGTGCCCGCGCCAGGCGGTGTTGGCGCGCGCAGACCAGCACCAGCTCATCCTCGCCGACCACCTCACCTTGCAGGTCGCGGCGGCTGGCATGGTTGGCGACCACCGCCAGTTCGGCTGCCGCTTCGCGCACCGCATCGGCCGCTTCGACGCTGCCGCGTTCGACCAACGCCACGTCCAGGGCGGGATGGGCCACCAGGAAGTCGGCGATGCGTTCGGGCAGCCATTCGCTCAAGGCCGCGGTATTGGCGAGCAATTGGATCGTGGCGCGCTGGCCGCCGGCATATTCGGCCAGTTCACCGCGCAGGCGCGCCACCTCGCCGCCAATCTGTCGCGCATGCCGCAGCAGCGCGCGCCCGGCGGGGGTGAGCTGCACACCGCGCCGGCCGCGCTGCAGCAACGTGACGCCGGCCTGGTCTTCGAGCTGCCGCAGGCGCGCACTGGCCGCCGCCAGCGATAAAGCGCAAGCGGCGGCGCCGGCGGTGATGCTGCCGGCATCGGCGACGGCAACGAACAGGCGCAGGTCGGTCAGGTCGAAATGCATCGGCGGCTCCAGCCTTCGGCAACTACGAAGGCAGGCTCAGGATATCGCGCATTGTGCGCAGGCCGCCGCGGGCCAAGCATGGCCGCATGTCGAACCTGTTGCCGCACCTGCCGTTCCTGGTCGCCGTGTTCCTGCTGGCCGGCATGGTCAAAGGTGTCACCGGCATGGGCCTGCCCACCGTGGCGATGGCGCTGCTGGCGTTGCGGATGAGCCCCGCCGCGGCGGCCAGCCTGATGCTGCTGCCTTCGTTGCTGACGAACCTGCAGCAGGCGCGCGGCAGTGGTGGCTGGCTGCGCTTGGCGCGGCGGCTGGCGCCGATGCTGCTGGCGACCACGCTGGCGACTGTGCTCAGCGCCGGGGTGCTGGCCGATAGCGACGGCCAGGTGGCGCGGATCGGTCTCGGCGCGATGCTGTTGCTGTATGCAGTGTTCGGACTCAGCCAATGGACGCTGCCCGCGCCCGGCCGCCACGAAGGCTGGCTGGGCGCGCTGTGCGGCGCCTTGACCGGGCTGGCGACCGGCGCGACCGGTGTGTTCGTGCTGCCGGCCCTGCCTTATCTGGTGTCGTTGCGGCTGCCGCGTGACACCCTGGTCCAGGCGCTGGGCCTGTGCTTTAGCGCTTCGACCCTGGCGCTCGCCGCGGCGCTGGCCGGACATGGGGTGCTGGATGCCACCACTGCGCCCACTTCGCTCGTGGTCTTGCCACCCACGCTGTTTGGCCTGTGGCTGGGCGGCCGCCTGAGGGCGCGGCTGCCACCGGTGCTGTTTCGCCGCGTGTTCTTCGTCACGCTGGCGGCACTGGGCGCAGAGATTCTGTGGCAAGCCTGGGGCTGACGCGCGCCTGCAAAAAGAAAGCCCCGCAACCGCGGGGCTTTCTCAATCTACAAGGCAATCCGGTTGCACGACTCAGTCGGCCCAACGCCCCGGCGCGCTCGACTGCGGCAACACCTGCGCCGACAGCGGGCGATCCTGTTCGAGCAGGTTCAGCGCGTCGGCCAGGATCGCGGCGGACTCGTGCAACAGCGGGTCCGGGCGCTTCTCGGCCGCCTTCTCGCGCGCGGTGTCCTTGACGATGTCGCGCTCATTGCCGGTCAAGCCGTCGTCGGCATCTTCGGCCAGCGGATCGAGCGGCATGCCGAGCTGCTTGCGCATCGCCTGGCGTTCCTTGCGCTGGTTGTCCTGCTTCTCACGTTCGGCACGGCGCTCGGCTTCGTTGAGGGAAACGTACTTCTTGGCCTTTTCCTCGCGGAACTGGTCGACGTCCTGCTCCCACCACTGGAATTCCTTGTCCTGCGCCACGCGCGAGGCATGCAGGCTTTCCAGCTTCGGCAACAGCGGGCCGAAGTTGCCGTACTGCGTGTGCGGCACCGAAGCGATCCGCGTCCACGGCAAGGCGTTGTCGTAGGTGCTTTCGCCGAACTCGCTGGCATCCACGCTCGCCGGGAAAGCGATGTCCGGCACCACGCCCTTGTGCTGGGTGCTGGAGCCGCTGACGCGGAAGAACTGCGCGATGGTCAGCTTGACCTGGCCGAATCGCTGCTCTTCGCTTGCGGGCCAGCGATCGAGGTCGACGATGTTCTGCACCGTGCCCTTGCCGAAGGTGGTCTCGCCGATCACCAGGCCACGGCCATAGTCCTGGATGGCGCCGGCAAAGATCTCCGACGCCGAGGCCGAGCCACGGTTGATCAGCACTGCCAGCGGGCCGTCCCACGCGACCTTCTCGCTGCGGTCGCCATTGACGGTGACGCGGCCGCCGGATTCGCGCACCTGCACCACCGGGCCCTGCTCGATGAACAGGCCGGTCAATTCCACCGCCTCGTCCAGCGAACCGCCGCCGTTATTGCGCAGGTCCAACACCACGCCGTCGATCTTGTCGTTCTTGAAGCCAGCCAGTAGCTTGGCGACGTCGCGGGTAGCCGAAGCGTAGTCGGCGGCATTGCGGCGGCGGCCTTCGAAGTCCTGGTAGAAGCCGGGCAGCTTGATGATGCCGATACGGCGCTGCGGCTCACCGTCCTTCGCCGGCAAGGTGATCGTCTCGCCCTTGGCGGCCTGTTCGGCCAGGCGCACTTTCTGCCGGGTCAGCGTCACGGTGCGGTGGTTACCGTCGATGCCGGACTCGGCCGGGATGTATTCGATCCGGACCTGGGTGTCCTTCTTGCCGCGGATCTTGGCCACGACATCGTCGATGCGCCAGCCGATCACGTCTTCGACCGGCCCGGACTTGTCCTGGCCGACGCCGACGATGCGGTCGCCCGGCTTGAGGGTGCCGTCGATCGCCACCGGGCCGCCAGCGATGACCTCGCGGATCACCACCATGTCGTCCTGCTTCTGCAGCTGCGCGCCGATGCCTTCCAGCGACAGCGACATCTGCTGGTTGAAGTTTTCGGCGGTGCGCGGGGTGAAGTAGTCGGTGTGCGGGTCAACCGCGTTGGTGTACGCGCCCAGGAAGACCTGGAAGATGTCCTCGCCCTTGAGTTCGTTCACCGATTTGGCGAGGTTGGCGTAACGCTTGTCCAGCGTCTTGCGGATGTCGGCCTGCTGCTTGCCGGCCAGCTTGAGCCGCAGCCAGTCGTTCATGACCTGCTTGCGCCACAGCGAATCGAGTTCCGCGTCGTTGGCCGCCCAGGGCGCCTTCTCGCGGTCGTACTCGAACTTCTCGCTGCTGTTGAAATCGAAATTCTGGTTCAGCAGCTTGCGCGCGAAGGCCACGCGCTGGCCGACGCGCTGCTTGTACACGGCGAACACTTCGAACGCCGGGTCGAGCTGTCCATCGCGGATGGCACTGCCGACCTTGGCTTCGATCGGCGCGAAGCCATCCACATCGGCCTGGGTGAAATACAGCTTGCTGGCGTCGAGCGACTCGAGGTAGCGCTTGAACACGTCCTTGGTCATCGCCTCGTCGAGCTCGCGCGGCCGGTAGGCATAGCGGCTGTCCGAAAGCAGGCCATACACCAGCTTGCTGGCGGTGGCCTGGTCGGCGGTGGCGGCCGGCGGCATCGCGGTATCGGCGCGCGCCATCAGCGCCAGGGGCGCGGTCAAGGCCAGGGCCAACAGGCCAGCAGTGAACCTGGCGGGGACTTTGTAGTTCATCGGCATACTCTCGGCACCAGGCCGTAATGGGGGGCTGCGGAAGCATCTGACAGCACGACAGTGCCGAAAGTTGCCGCACTTGTCATCAGTGCGGCCCCAGCGTAGCGCGCCGGGGGGACTACGGTCTGTAAACGCCCCGTTAGCCGCCTTGCGGCGGCGATGGCGGGTTCAGGCACCGGCTCAGGCGGCGACGCCGGCACCCGCCGCCTGGCGGTCGGCGTGGTAGGAGGAGCGCACCATCGGGCCCGAGGCAACATGGGCGAAGCCCAGGCTGTAGCCGTAGTCCTCCAGCGCCTGGAACTCTTCGGGGGTCCAGTAGCGCATCACCGGGTGGTGGTGCGGGGTCGGCTGCAGGTACTGGCCGATGGTGATCATGTCGACGTCGTGGGCGCGCAGGTCGCGCAAGGTGGCCTGCACCTGCTCCATGGTCTCGCCGAGACCGAGCATGATGCCGGACTTGGTGTTGAGGGTCGGATGCTGGGCCTTGAACTTCTGCAGCAGGGTCAGCGACCACTGGTAGTCGGCGCCCGGACGTACGTTCGGGTACAGATCGGGGACGGTTTCGATGTTGTGGTTGAACACGTCCGGCGGGCTGGTGGCCAGGATCTCCAGGGCCCGGTCCATGCGGCCCTTGCCGCGGAAGTCCGGGGTGAGGATCTCGATGCGTGTGCGCGGCGCGTGTTCGCGGATGGCGCTGATGCAATCGGCGAAGTGCTGGGCACCACCGTCGCGCAGGTCGTCGCGGTCGACGCTGGTGACCACCACGTACTTCAGGCCCATGTCGGCCACCGTGGTGGCCAGGCTGAGGGGCTCATTGGCGTCCGGCGGCTTGGGCCGGCCGTGGGCGACGTCGCAGAACGAGCAGCGGCGCGTGCAGACCTCGCCGAGGATCATGAAGGTCGCGGTGCCGTGGCTGAAGCACTCGTGGATGTTCGGGCAGCTGGCCTCTTCGCAGACCGTGACCAGGCGGTTTTCCCGCAGCTTGGCCTTGAGGTTCTGCACCGCGTTGCCGGACGGGATGCGCACGCGGATCCACAAGGGCTTGCGCAACACCGGCACATCGGCGAACTGCACCGGCGAGCGGTGGATCTTGTCCCCGCCGACTTGCTTGACGCCGGCCTGCAGGGGCGCGGCCGGGGCACTGTCGGTCGAGACGACCTCCAGGGGAATGGTGCGGGCAGTTGGCTGGGTCATGGCAAGGCGAATGCGCGGTCAGGCCGCGGGAATGAGGTCGGGCAAAGCCGGTTCGGCGTGCAGTTCCAGGCCGAACTGGCGGGCCAGTTCGTCGAGCAGCACGCGCTGCACAGGCGCCAGGCCGGAAGGGCCGCCCAAGTTTAGCACCGAGGTCACCTGCAGGCCCTGGTAGCCGCAGGGGTTGATGCGCTGGAACGGTTCCAGGTCCATGTCCACGTTGAACGCCAGGCCATGGAAGGTGCAGCCGCGGCGCACGCGGATACCGAGCGCGGCGATCTTGGCATCGCCGACGTAGACCCCGGGCGCGCCTTCGCGACGCACCGCGACGATGTTCCACTCCAGCAGGGTGTCGATGATCGCCTGCTCGATCTTGCAGACGTACTCGCGCACGCCGATGCCCAGGCGACGCAGGTCCAGCAGCGGGTAGACCACGATCTGGCCGGGCCCGTGGTAGGTCACCTGGCCGCCGCGGTCGACGTGCACCACCGGGATATCGCCGGGCGCCAGCACGTGCTCGTCCTTGCCGGCCTGGCCAAGGGTGAACACCGGATCGTGCTCGACCACCCACAGTTCGTCGCGCGTGGCTTGGTCGCGGGCATCGGTGAAGCGCTGCATGGCGCGCCAGACCGGCTCGTAGGGCTGGCGGCCAAGCTGGCGCACGCTCGCCGGCTGCAGGGCAGCCGGTGCAAGCTCGCGCGCGCAGGCCGCTACAGCGTCCACTTCACTTCCGGGTGGTCGCGCAGGACGCGATGGGCTTCGTCGTATTGCTCGCGGCTGGCGGCTTCGAAGGCGATCCGCACCGAGACGTACTTGCCGTTGCTCGAATGCTTCCAGCTGATGCGCTCTTCCAGCACTTCAACACCGCTGGTGGCCAACAGGCGCGGCAGTTCGGTTTCCAGGCCCTTGTCCGCGGTGCCCATGGCGCTGAGCTCGAAGGTGCCGGGGAACTGGAAGCCGTGTTCGGGGTTGTCGGATTTGATTTCCATGCCCGCCATTATTGAGCCGCGGCCCGGCAAACCCAAGCCCGGCCATGGAACGCAGCGCGCTACTGGCGGCCGGCGCAGTGCGCAGATGGAAACGCTGCGGTGCGCTCGCGGGGCTGGTCGAGCGGAACCGGACAGCGTTTAATTTCACGCGTCCGTGCTTCCCCATTCACATTGCTTAGCTAGCGCTGTCCGCTAGCGTCCGGCTCATCCCCCTCACGGTACCCCCCATGCCCTTATTGCGTCCGCTGTCCCTGGTGCTGGCCGCGGCCGTCTGTGCCGCCCTCGCCGCCCCCGCCCATGCCGCCGACCAGTGCGAACAAAGCACGATGGACCAGACCCCGCCGGCGGTGAACTTCCGCGTCGACAACGACTTGTTCGGCGGCGCCGACCAAGACCAGGGCTACACCAACGGCGCGATGATCACGTTGGTGTCGCCGAACCTGGTCGACTACACCAACGACCCCTGCCTGCCGCGCCTGGCGCGCTGGGTGAACACCCACCTGGAGCGCCTGCACCCGGGCGAATTCCAGCAGCAGAACATGGTTTTCTCGTTCGGCCAGGGCATCTTCACCCCGACCGACTACACCCGCACCGACGTCATCCCCGACGACCGCCCCTACGCCGGCATCCTCATGGCCAGCTTTGGCTACAACGCGCGCAACGATGACCACCTGCGCACCACGCAGCTGCAGTTGGGCATCGTCGGGCCGTGGGCGCTGGGCAAGCAGGTGCAGAATGCGGTGCACGAAGTGCTCGACGACCCGAAGTTCCAGGGCTGGGACAACCAGCTGCACAACGAGCCGCTGATCGGCATCGTGCATGAGCGCATGCGCCGCTGGCCCGGCGATGCCACGGTCAATGCCGGCGGCTGGGGCTGGGATGCCATCACCCATTGGGGCGGCACCCTGGGCAACCGCGCTACCTATGCCAACGTCGGCGCCGAAGTGCGCTTCGGCTGGAAGTTGCCGGACGACTTCGGCAGCACGCCAATCCGCCCGGCCGGCGAAAACACCGCACCGAGCCTGCGCGGTCGCCCGACTGGCTGGTCCGGCCACTTGTTCCTGACCACCGACGGACGCTGGGTCCTGCGCGACATCACCCTGGACGGCAACACCTTCCGCGATAGCCATAGCGTGGACAAGCGGCCGTTCGTGGCAGACATCGGCTATGGCCTGGCGATCATGCGCGGACGCTGGAAGTTCGCGCTGGCCCGTTATCACCGCACGCGCGAGTTCGATACGCAGAAAGAAACGCCGATCTACGGCAGCTTTACCATCAGCCGGATGCTGTAACCCGGAATTGAATGCAGAAAAAAAAGCCGGCTTTCGCCGGCTTTTTTCTCGCGCTTATTCCGAGGCCCACCACATCCAGAAGGCATCCCACAGGCGCTTGAAGAAGTTGCCCTCTTCGACCGCGGTGATTGCCACCAGCGGCGCCTGCGCAATCACCTTGCCGTCCAGTTGCACCTTCACCGTGCCCACCTGCTGGCCCTGCTTGATCGGGGCGGTGAGGTTCTTCGGCACTTCGATGCTGGGCTTGAGATCGTTGTAGCGGCCGCGCGCGGCCATCACCAGCAGCGGCTGGGCCACGCCCAGCTGCACCTGGTCCTGCGCGCCCTTCCACACCTTCTGCTGCACCACGACCTTGCCCGGCTCGTACAGGCGGTGGGTTTCGAAGAAGCGGAAGCCCCAGTTGAGCAGGGCCAGGCTGTCGTCGGCACGCTGCTTCTCCGAGGTGTCGCCCATGACCACGGCGATCAGGCGCTGGTCGCCGCGCTTGGCCGAGCTCATCAGGCAGTAGCCGGCCTCGGAGGTGTGGCCGGTCTTGATGCCGTCCACGCTCGGGTCGCGCCACAGCA
>Ga0160435_1000226_pt1 | contig 27517 bp, 24 predicted proteins | sample HID1973K_E0MG_FD_108213 | JGI IMG/M metagenome (GOLD analysis project Ga0160435, IMG submission 108213) | Enriched mosquito-associated microbial communities from UW Madison campus, WI, USA - HID1973K_E0 MG | ecosystem: Host-associated > Arthropoda: Insects > Digestive system > Unclassified ...
CACGAAGAAGGTCGACGAGGTGGAAGCCGACCACGACGTGGGTCTCGCGTACCTCGACGCGAAGGGCATGCGCTTCGGCTCGGTGGCCGGGAAGGCGCGCGTCGTCCACGATCGCGCCCGGATGGAGAAGCTCTACACACCCTCACTCGACATCTGGTTCGAAGACGGCCTCGAGACGCCGGGCATCGCGCTCCTGCGCGTCACGCCGCGTGAGACCGAGTTCTGGGAGCCGGCGCACGGGAAGCTCGTGATGGCGGCCGGCATGCTGAAGGCCCTCGTGACGCGCGACACACCGGACGACACCATGCGGCACGGACGAATCTCCTGCTGAGGGCTCACCGGCATCCGCCCGCGCGCACTAGCGTGAGGCTGTGACCGACCTCCCCCGCCCCCGCGACATCGTCGCATCGACCCGTCGCGCCGACCCGGGGCTCATCGGGCTCCTCGGCTTCGTGATCGCGACCCTCACCGCGCAGCTCGAGCACCTCGGTGTCCAGACCGAGAGCTCGGTGTTCTGGGTGGGAGCGGTGTTCGGCGGCGTCGTCCAGGTGATCGCGGGGATGCTCTCGTACTTCGTCGGCGACGACTTCCACTTCCTCGTCTACAACGCATTCGGCTGGTACTGGATCTGCATGCCGGGCTTCCTGCTCGGCGGCGAGCTCGGCTTCTTCGAGGTGACGGGGACTCCGCGCGGAGTGTTCTCGTTGATGTTCGCGATCATCGCGTTCGGGTTCATGTTCGCCGCGGCCACCCACAACACGGTCCTCCCCGTGACCCTGCTGTGCGTGTCGGCGGGGCTCGCGCTCGAATCCGTCGGCGCGTTCGCCGGCGTCGAGGCGCTCGGCACGGCGGGCGCGGTGGTCCTCCTCCTCGCCTCGGCGCTGGCGACCTACATGCTCATCGAGAAGTTCTACTGGCGCACGATGGGTCGCCGGGTGGTGCCGCTCGGCCGGCCGTGGATCGCCCCCGCCGCCGACCCCGAGTCCTGAGGCCCTCCCGAACGTCCGTCAGCGCGCGGTCAGGCGCGCCACCGCGTCCGCGGCGGCGACGACATCGCGCTCACCCGTCCGACGGTCCCAGACCTCGACCTGACCCTCGGCGGCGCCGCGGCCGACGATGACGATCCGCGGCACGCCGACGAGCTCGGCGTCGGCGAACTTGACCCCGGGCGATACCTTCGGACGGTCGTCGTAGAGCACGTCGAGTCCGCCGCTCTCGAGCTCGCCGGACAGCTGAGCGGCGAGGTCGAATGCCACGGCATCCCTGCCGGTCGCGACCACCTGCACGTCGAACGGCGCGACCGAGGCCGGCCACACGAGGCCCTTGTCGTCGTTGTTGAGCTCGGCGATGATCGCGAGGATCCGCGTCACGCCGATGCCGTAGGAGCCCATCGTGACGGTCACCTGCTTGCCGTTCTCGTCGAGGACCTTGAGGCCCAGCGTCTCGGCGAAGAAGCGCCCGAGCGCGAACACGTGCCCGATCTCCATGCCGCGGGCGAGCTCCACCGGCCCCGATCCGTCGGGTGCGGGGTCGCCCGCGCGGACGCTCGCGACCTCGACGAAGCCGTCGTGACCGAAGTCGCGTCCGGCCACGAGCGAGTGCACGTGCTTCTGGTCGATGTTGGCGCCGGTGATCCACGATGTGCCCTCGACCACCCGCGGGTCGACCAGATAGCGGATGCCGGTGGCCGACTCCTCGCCGAGGATTGCCCCCTCGGCCGACCACGGACCGATGTACCCCTTCACGAGCAGCGGGTGGCGCTCGAAATCCTCGGGGGTGGCGGGCTCGACGGCGGCCGGGGCGAAGGCGACCTCAGCGCGCTTGTCGTCGATGTCGCGGTCGCCGGGGATCCCCACGATGACGAGCTCCCGCGAGCCGTCGAGATGGGTGAGGGCGAGCACGACGTTCTTGAGCGTGTCGGCAGCGGTGAACTCCCCGTCCAGGACCGCGTTGGAGTGCGCGACGAGCGTGTCGATCGTCGGCGTATCGGGCGAGTCGAAGATGACGGGCTCGGCGGAGTCGTCGAACGGCACGGGGGCGGGTGCGACGGTCGTGAAGGCCTCGACGTTCGCGGCGTAGCCACCGGCGGAGCGGACGAACGTGTCCTCGCCGACGGGAGTCGGGTGGAGGAACTCCTCCGAACGGGCCCCGCCCATGAGGCCGTTGTCGGCCGCGACGATCACGTACTCCAGTCCGAGCTTCTGGAAGATGCGCTCGTAGGCGTCGCGCTGCGCCTGGTACGAGGCGTCCTGGCCCTCGTCGGTGTAGTCGAAGGAGTACGCGTCCTTCATCGTGAACTCGCGTCCACGGAGGAGCCCGGCGCGCGGACGCGCCTCGTCGCGGTACTTGTCCTGGATCTGGAAGATCGTGAGCGGCAGGTCCTTGTACGACGAGTAGAGGTCCTTCACGAGGAGCGTGAACATCTCCTCGTGGGTGGGCGCGAGGAGGTAGTCGGCGCCGCGGCGGTCCTGCAGGCGGAAGATGCCGTCGCCGTACGAGGTCCAGCGGCCCGACGCCTCGTAGGGATCGCGCGGCAGCAGGGCGGGGAAGTGCACCTCGAATGCTCCCGCCTCCGCCATCTCCTCGCGGATCACGGCCTCGATCTTCGCCTTCACCCGGAGACCGAGCGGCAGCCACGTGAAGATGCCCGGCGCGGCGCGACGGATGTAGCCGGCGCGCACGAGCAGACGGTGGCTCGTGACCTCGGCATCCGCGGGGTCTTCTCGGAGCGTGCGGAGGAAGAAGTTCGACAGACGTGTGACCACGAGGATCAAGCTTACGGGCGCCGGCCGGGTCGGCCGCGCTGCCCGGGTCATCCGTGCAACGGGGACATCCGTGCAACACGGGTCAGCGCGGCGACCCAGGTAAGCGCGGCGACCCAGGTAAGTGCGGCGACTCAGGTCAACGCGGTCGCGACGCGCTCCGCCGCATCCAGGACCTCGTCGCGCGACAGTCCGCTCCCGCGCACCTCGATCAGGTTCGTGCCGTCGGTCATCATGAGGACGGCCGCCCCGTGTCGATCGATCGACAGCACCGCCGTCGTCCCCGCGACCTCGACGTCTTCCGGGTCACCGAGCTCGAGCTCCGCCCACACCCAGTCCGCGTCCGGGAACACGCTCACGCCGAGCTCGCGGAACTCGCCCAGCTCCGACCAGTCGCACCGAGCCGACAGCGCCAGCGCGTCGGCGACGCGGCGCTCGATAGGGCCGTTCCCCTCCTCGATGCGCGTCGGGAACACCTCCGTTGCGTCGAGGCGGTCCGCGACGTCGATCTGGTCGCCGAGCGTCACGCAGTCGATCGGGAGCGGGACGGACGCGGCCGTCGCGTCGACACCGTCGAAGGTCGCACCCTCGAGGATGCCGCCCACGGCATCCTGCGCGTCGCTCAGTGCGGCGAGGAACGTCGCCGAATCCGACTCGTCGCTGTCCGTGACGGCCATCGACGCCAGCACCCAGAACTCACCGACGACCCGGGCGGCGATGCACTCCCAGCCGTCGCCGTAGACGGTCGCGCAGGCGGGTTCGTCGAGCGCGGTGCCGGTGCCCGCTGCCTCCACGGGAACCGCCGTGACGATCCCGGACCGCCGGCCACCGTCGCTGTACGGGCACATGATGCCGCCGGAGGTCCGGACGCCGAGGTCGTCGCGCTCGGAGGGGAACAGCATCTCCACCTCGCCGAGCGCCGCCGCGACCGTCGCGTCGGCGAGGAGCCTGCCGCAGTCGCCGTCCAGCGGTTCCGTCGGACGCAGGACGGGGGCGCCGGTCGGGGTCGACGCCGACGACGACGCCGAGGGGGAGGTCGACGACGGGCCCGGCCCGGCGATCGTGGCGGCCTGGCAGCCGGCGAGCGCCCCGACGACCAGCGTGGCGAGCGTGAGAGCGAGTACACGTCGGCGTCGATCCGGCATACCCGCACCCTAGCGGCCGGGCCGTGCGCTCCATCTGCGCGGCCCCGTGCCGCCCCTCGTCTGTCAGCTCGCCGACCTACACTGGCCCCGTGCCCGCTCGCCGATCCCGCCTTGTCCCGACCGAGGTGCGCGCCGAGCTCGCCGCCTCGCTGACGGCCCTCCGCGACAGCCTCGACCTCGACCCGGCGTTCCCTCCCGCCGTGCAGGCCGAGGCGGAGAAGGCGGCGCGCGAGGCTTCCGTCGATGCCGCGGGCGCCGACCTCACGGACCTCCGGGACATCGAGTTCCTGACGATCGACCCGGCCGGCTCGACGGATCTCGACCAGGCCCTGCACCTGGAGCGGACGTCCGCCGGCGCGGTCCTCCACTACGCGATCGCGGACGTCCCCGCCTATGTGGAACCCGGCGGCGAGGTCGACGCCGAGGCCCGCCGCCGCGGTCAGACGATGTACGCGCCCGATGGCCGCGTGCCCCTGCATCCCGCCGTGCTCAGCGAGGATGCCGCCTCCCTCCTCCCCGACGAGGATCGCCGCGCCTACGTCTGGCGTTTCGTGCTCGACGACGGGGCGCGACCCATCGAGACGACGCTGACCCGGGCCGTCGTGCGCTCCCGCCGCCAGTGGAGCTACGAGGGGGCCCAGCGCGCGATCGACGACGGCTCGGCCCCCGCCTCGCTCGCCGCGATGCCGTGGTTCGGAGAGCAGCGGACGGCGCGGGAGCGCGATCGGGGCGGCGCCAGCCTGAACCTCCCCGAGTCGAGGGTGATCGCCGAGGGCGACGGCTACCGGATCGAGCGCAGCGAGGGCGTTCCGCTCGAGGACCACAACGCCCACGTGTCGCTGCTCACCGGGATGGCGGCGGCGGAGATCATGCTGCACGGCCGCGTCGGGATCCTTCGCACGATGCCGCCCGCCGCCGAGGAGGACGTGGCGGAGTTCCGGGCGCAGACGGTCGCGCTCGGCCTGCCGTGGCATCCGGACACCCCGTACGGCGACTACCTCCGAGGGCTCGACCGCTCCCCCGCCGCGCGCGCGGTGACGGAGTACGCGGCCGGGCTGTTCCGCGGAGCCGGCTACGTCGCCTTCGACGGGAAGGTGCCGGACGAGACCGTCCAGGCGGCGATCGGGGCGCCCTACGCCCACACCACGGCGCCGCTGCGGCGTCTCGTCGATCGCTGGGCGCTCGTCATCTGCGAGGCGCTCGCGAACGGTCGTGACGTGCCCTCGTGGGCGCGGGAGAGTCTGCACGACCTGCCTGAGCTCATGACCCGCAGTGCGCAGCGTGCGAGTCAGCTGACGGCGGGCGCCCTCGACCGCGTCGAGGCAGCGGTGCTGCACGGCCGCGAGGGCGAGACCTTCGACGCCGCCGTGCTGAGCGCGCGCGGCGACGGGCTGCGGGTGCAGCTGCAGGACCCGCCCGTCGAAGCGAAGGTCACGGGGATGGATGCCGCCCCGGGCGCCGCGGTGCGACTCCGTCTCATCCGCGCCGACGTCGCCGAGGGCACGCTCGTCTTCGCGCCCGCAACGGCCGAAGCGTCCGGGGCGCGGCGATGAGGACCGTCCTTCTCACGGGGTTCGAGCCGTTCGGAGGCGACGCCGTGAATCCGAGCGGCGACGCGGTGCGCGCCCTGGCTCGCGCGTGGGACGGTCGCGAGACGCTGATCACGGACGTCCTCCCGGTCACGTTCGCCGGCGCGGCGACGCGAATGCGCGCGCTCATCGACGGGCACCGTCCCGACATCGTGCTCGCGACGGGTCTCGCGGGCGGCAGGTCGGCGATCGGTGTCGAGCGGATCGCCGTGAACCTCGCCGACGCGCGGATCCCCGACAACGACGGCGCGCAGCCGGTCGACGCGCCGAGTGTCGCGGGCGCACCGCCCGCCGCTTTCGCAACACTCCCGGTGAAGGCGATCGCCGCCGCGATCCGCGCGGCCGGCATCCCCGCTGAGGTGTCGCACACGGCGGGGACCTTCGTCTGCAACCACGTGTTCTTCACGGCGCTCGACGCCGCCCCGCCGGGCGTCCTCGCCGGCTTCCTGCACGTGCCCTGGGCGACAGGGCAGGCGCCCACGGCGACGGGGCGTCCGGCGGTACCGGAGCTGCCTGCGACGCACATCGCGGATGCCGTCCGCATCGCGATCCGCACGGCGCTCGACCCCGCGGCATCCGCATCGGCCGCCGGTGTCGGCGGCACGCTGCACTGACGCCGCGTCAGGCGTCGCATGCATACCGTTCCACGCCGGCTCGCGTCTGCGATATATTGCATATCGTGCCGCTTCCTTCAGAGACGCTCCCCCCGCGGACGCTGCTGCGAGACGATGTGTACACGCGCCTGCGCGACGCGATCGTCGACGGCACCCTCGCGCCCGAGGAGCAGCTCCGCGACACCGAACTGGCGACCTGGCTCGGCGTGAGTCGCACCCCGGTGCGCGAGGCGCTCCTCGAGCTCGCCCGAGCCGGACTCGTCCACGCGACGCCGGGGCGATCCACGGTCGTTGCGCCCCTCGACCGGGCGAGCGTCCGCGACGCGCAGTCGGTCGTCGCCGCGATGCACGGACTCGCCGTCCGAGGCGCCGTCCCCCGCCTCACCACTGACCACCTGACCGCGATGCGCGACGCAAACGCCGACTTCGCCGACGCGCAGCGGCGCGGCGACATCGACGGCGCACTCGCCGCCGACGAGCGGTTCCACGCCGTGGCCGTCGATGCGTCCGGGAACGCCGCCGCCCGCGCGGTCCTCGCGCAGTACGAGCCCGTGCTCCGCCGGGCGGAGCGGCTGCGCTTCGCCTCGCACGAGGGCGCTGCGTCGGTTGCCCGCCACGAGCGACTGATCGCCCTGTGCGCTGCCCGGGATGCCGACGGCGCGGCCCGGCTCGCCGAGCAGACCTGGCACACCCTCACCATCGATGCCGCCCCGGAATCTGCCGGTGGCCACACCCGCTCCACCGACGAAGGGACCATCCCATGAAGCTCGCCGAGTTCCCCCGCTACCCGCTCACCTTCGGGCCGAGCCCGCTCCAGCACCTGAAGCGCCTCACCCAGCATCTCGGCGGCGCGCAGGTGTGGGCCAAGCGCGAGGACGTGTCGAGCGGCCTCGCGTACGGCGGCAACAAGGTGCGCAAGCTCGAGTACATCGTCCCGGACGTCCTCGCCTCGGGCGCCGACACCCTCGTCTCGATCGGCGGGTATCAGTCCAACCACACCCGTCAGGTCGCGGCGGTGGCCGCTCACCTGGGCCTCAAGGCCCGTCTCGTGCAGGAGAAATGGGTGCCGTGGGACGACGACACGAACGACAAGGTCGGCAACATCCTCCTTTCCCGCATGATGGGCGCCGACTCGCGCCTGGACGACGCCGGATTCGACATCGGCATCCGCGACTCGTGGAAGCAGGCGCTCGCGGAGGTGGAGGCCGCAGGCGGCACCGCATACCCGATCCCCGCCGGCGCGTCCGAGCACCCGCTCGGCGGTCTCGGCTTCGCGAACTGGGCGTTCGAGGTCGCGGAGCAGGAGAAGTCGCTCGGCGTCTTCTTCGACACGATCGTCGTCTGCACCGTCACAGGCTCCACGCACGCCGGGATGATCGCCGGCTTCGCGGCCCTGGAGGATCTCACCGGGGTGAAGCGCCGCGTCATCGGCATCGACGCCTCCGCCACGCTCGAGAAGACCCGCGACCAGGTCGCGCGCATCGCGCGGAACACCGCCGCGCTGATCGAGCTCGGTCGCGATCTCCGCGACGACGAGATCCAGGTGCTCGAGGGCTGGGCGGGCGAGCTCTACGGTCTGCCGGTCGAGTCGACGATGGATGCCATGGCCCTCGGCGCCCAGCTCGAGGCGATGATCACCGACCCCGTCTACGAGGGGAAGTCGCTCGCGGGCCTGATCGACCTCGTGCGCTCGGGCGACATCCCGAAGGACTCGACCGTCCTGTACGCGCACTTCGGCGGCCAGCCCGCGATCAACGCCTACCACTCCCTCTGGAGCTGACCGCGGTTCCGCCCCGAGCTTGCCGGTTCCGCCCCGAGCTTGCCGGTTCCGCCCCGAGCTTGCCGGCAAGGTCGGCGCGCGGGCGGCAAGCTCGGCGTGCGGGCTCAGCGGAGCGCGGCGAGAGCGCGGGCGGCGAGATCCGACACGAACTCCACCGAGTCGCCACCGTCGACCAGCAGCACGTTCACGCCGTCGCTCGCGAAGACGAACGGCAGCTCACGCGGGGAGTAGGTCGCGGCGCGCTCCGCGCCGACGACCGCGATCTCCTCGACGTCGTCGTGCGCGGCGATCGCCTCCCACTCCCACTCGCCTCCCTGCGACGTGAGGAGAGTGATGATGTGATGCTGACCGTCCGGCGACAGCTCGTCGTTGCCGGTGATCCACTGGCACATGATCCCCACGCCGCCCTCGCGGAGCAGGATCTGCTCGGGCTGTTCACTGCCCTCCCAGAAGCCCGTGATGTAGTTCTCCCCGAGCACTTCGTGCATGCGCATGGCCTTCCCGAGCGAGTCGCACTCCGAGACCTGCCACCACGACGAGTTCCGGTCGACGGGCACCGCGTCGATGCCGCCCGAGAGCGACGTCTCGGCGTGGTCGAGGGCGCGCGCGAGGAAGGCGTCGAAGGTGTCTTCCATCGAGATACCCGCCCGGGCCATCACCCATGCGTCACCGACTATGCGCACCTGTCGGCAGAACGCCCCGTCGTACGATGACTCGCAGAGCGGTTCGGCATATCTTGCCGTGAAGTCCGCTGGCACCTCGGCGGCGGGGGCCACGGTGACCTCGAGGTGCTGCACCTCGCCCAAAGGAACGTCCTCTCCGACGAACCACGTGCACGCCAGCCCTCCGATGGTACGGAGCGGCGTGAGTCCGATGTACTCCGTCGTCACCGTCCCCCACTCCTCGAACATCTCCTCCGCGGTCTTCCAGCCGTCCCCCAGCAGATCGTCGAGCTGGGCGTCGTCGAGCACGCGCGAGCAGTCGCCGCCGAACGGCGGCGTCGGCTCGAGCACCGGCTCGGGAGTGGGCGTGGGCGACGGAGTCGGGGTCTCGAACGCGGTCGGCGAGGGTGTGTCGACCGGATCGGCGGTCGGAGCCGATGCGCAGCCGGTGAGCAGCAGCACGGCGGCGATCCCCAGGGCGGCGAGACGTCTCATGGGGCGATTCTCACATCTGCTCTCGCCTGCCGCACGGTTCCCGCGACAACGATTGCGTCACGCGCATGCCGTTCCGGGCATGCGCCGAGCGTGCCGATTCCCCGCCGAGCTTGCCGGTTCCGCGCCGAGCTTGCCGGCAAGCTCGGCGCGCTGGCGGCAAGGTCGGCGCAAGAGCGGCAGGCTCGGGCGGTGGTCGATGTCGGGGGCGCGGGCTACCGTGCGGGAGGACGACGATCGGAGGATCCCATGGCCGCGCACGACGCCCGCCCCACGCTCGGCAACATCACCTTCTACGCCGACGACCCGCGTGCTCTCGCGCGGTTCTGGTCGGACGTCTTCGGCTACCCGTACCGGGAGTTCGACGGTGAGCTGGCGGCGCAGCTGAAGGCGGCCGGCCTGACCGACGACGACCTCGCGTCGCGAGGGCTCGCCGAGGATCCGGACGGCACCGGTCCGCGGCTCTTCTTCCACCACGCCGACGGGCGGAAGGCCGGCCGCAACCGCATCCACCTCGACATCACCGCGCCCGATGCCGCGAGCGAAGGAGCCGAGCGCGGCGACGCCGGTGCGGACCGCCATGGCATCCTCGAAGCCGAGAAGGACCGCCTCGTTGCGCTCGGCGCCTCCGTGGTACGACTCGTGGACCAGCAGTGGGGGCCGTGGCCCGAACTGTACTTCCAGATGCGCGACCCCGAGGGAAACGAGTTCTGCCTGCAGTAGCGCCCAGGCGAGCTCAGCCGACGCCCGGCGCGACGCGCGCGAGGGGTCCGACACCCTCGCGGCGCTCGAACACGAGGTTCGTCTCGGTCGTGCGCACGGTCTCGTGGACGGTGATGTGCTGCAGCACGATGTCGCGGAGCGCCGCGGCATCCTCGACCGCGACGTGCACGAGGAAGTCGTCCTCGCCGGCGACATGGAACACCTCGATGACACCCGGCGTCCGCACGAGGGCGTCGAAGAGGCGCTCCACCCCCTCGCGCGTGTGCCGTCCGAGGCGCACACGGATGACCGCCTGGAGCGGGAGGCCGAGGGCAGCCGTGTCGAGGAGCACGCGGATGCCGGCGAGCACACCGCGAGAGCGGAGAGCCCTCACCCGGTAGGCCGACGTCGACTCCGCGATCCCGAGGTCGTCGGCGAGCGCCTTGTTCGATCGACCCGGCTGACGCACGAGGGCGGCGAGAAGACGCAGGTCGAGGTCGTCGAGCGCGGCGCGAGCGGATTGCGGATCGGACAACGGTGGACCCTCTCGAGGAGATGCTTCTGCGGATCATGATGCCGATGTGCGCCTCTGTCACGGCATCCACAGGCATTGTGGCTGCAGACGTGTGATTCCGCAATGATCCCGCACATGAGCCGCACACCGCATCCCGACACCCGCGCCGTCCACGCCGGACGGCACGACCTCGCTGACCTCGGTGTCCATGCCCCGCCTCTCGACCTCTCGTCCACGTACCCCCTGCCGGACGTCGAGCTCGGCGGCGACTCCTACGAGGCGCTCGCGGGCGGTGCGCAGCCGCTCCCCGGCGGCAGCAACGTCTATGCACGACTCTGGAACCCGACGGTGGCCCGGTTCGAAGCGGGTCTCGCCGAACTCGAGGGCGCCGAAGCCGCCGTCGCGTTCTCGTCGGGCATGGCGGCGATGACCGCCGCGCTGCTCGCGCACACGACCTCGCTCGGCCGCCCGCACGTCCTCGCGGTGCGCCCGCTCTACGGCGGGACGGATCATCTGCTGGCGACCGGGCTCCTCGGCACCGAGGTCACGTACGTCGACGCCGACGCGATCGCCGCCCACGTCCGCCGCGACACGGGGCTCGTGGTCGTCGAGACGCCCGCCAATCCCACCCTCGAACTCGTCGACATCGCCCGCGTGGTCGCGCAGGCGGGGAACGTGCCGGTCCTCGTGGACAACACGTTCGCGACGCCGGTGCTGCAGAACCCGATCAGCCTCGGCGCGGCCATGTCGCTGCACAGCGCGACGAAGTACCTCGGCGGCCACGGCGACGTGATCGGCGGTGTGATCGCCTGCTCCGAAGCGACGGCCGAGGCGCTCCGCCCCGTGCGCGCCATCACGGGCGCGATCCTGCACCCGCTCGCCGCCTACCTCCTTCACCGCGGACTCCCGACGCTGCCGCTGCGCGTGCGCGCCCAGCAGGCCGGCGCCGAGCGCGTCGCGGCCTGGCTCCTTGATCAGCCCGCCGTCGCCGACGTCTTCTACCCCGGACTGTCGGGCGATCCTCTGGTCGGTGCGCAGATGCGCGGTGGCGGCGCGATGATCGCACTCCGCCTGCGCGAAGGGTACGACGCCGCCGCACACGTGGCATCCGCCGTCCGGCTCTTCGGCCACGCGGTGTCGCTCGGCGGCGTCGACTCGCTCGTGCAGCATCCGGGGGCGCTCACCCACCGCCCGGTCGCTGCCGACGCACGCCCCGGCGCCGACATCCTGCGGCTCTCGATCGGGCTGGAGCACCCCGACGACCTCATCGCCGACCTGGCGCAGGCTCTCGACGGCATCCGCTCGTCCAGGTCGCACCGGGTCGTCCCCGTCAGCGCGGGCTGAACTCCCCCGGCGGACGGCGATCCGGCCAGGGAAGGGCCTCTCGACCCGCAACGGCCTTCGCCCGGTGATACGCCTTCGCTCGGCGATGCCGCGAACGACGGGCCGCAGCTCAGGCGGTGACGACCTGCGCGGTGCCGAGCGGGGCGTCGGGACCCATCTCGGCGGCGAGGCGGTTCGCCTCCTCGATGAGGGTGGCGACGATGTCGGCCTCGGGAACGGTCTTGATGACCTCGCCCTTGACGAAGATCTGACCCTTGCCGTTGCCGCTGGCGACGCCGAGGTCGGCCTCGCGCGCTTCACCGGGACCGTTGACGACGCAGCCCATCACGGCGACGCGGAGCGGGACCGTCATGTCCTTGAGACCCTCGGTCACATCGTCGGCGAGCGTGTAGACATCGACCTGCGCGCGCCCGCAGGACGGGCACGAGACGATCTCGAGCTTCCGCTCGCGGAGGTTCAGCGACTGCAGGATCTGGTGGCCGACCTTGACCTCTTCGGCGGGCGGCGCCGACAGCGAGACGCGGATCGTGTCGCCGATCCCCTCGGAGAGGAGGATGCCGAACGCCGTAGCCGACTTGATCGTGCCCTGGAAGGCGGGGCCCGCCTCGGTCACGCCGAGGTGGAGCGGCCAGTCGCCGCGTTCCGCGAGCAGGCGGTATGCCTTCACCATCACGATGGGGTCGTTGTGCTTGACGGAGATCTTGAAGTCGTGGAAGTCGTGCTCCTCGAACAGCGACGCCTCCCAGACGGCGCTCTCCATGAGGGCCTCCGGGGTCGCCTTGCCGTACTTCTCGAGCAGACGACGGTCGAGCGATCCCGCGTTCACGCCGATGCGGAGCGACACGCCGGCATCCTTCGCCGCTTTGGCGATCGCGCCCACCTGGTCGTCGAACTTGCGGATGTTTCCGGGGTTCACCCGCACCGCGGCGCATCCGGCGTCGATCGCCTGGAAGACGTACTTCGGCTGGAAGTGGATGTCGGCGATGACCGGGATCTGGCTCTTCTTGGCGATGATGTGGAGCACATCGGCGTCGTCCTGCGACGGGACGGCCACCCGGACGATCTCGCAGCCGGATGCCGTGAGCTCCGCGATCTGCTGCAGCGTCGCGTTGATGTCGGTGGTGGGCGTCGTCGTCATCGACTGGACGCTGACGGGCGCGTCGCCGCCCACGAGCACCTTGCCGACCTTGATCTGACGACTCTTGCGGCGGGGGGCGAGGACGTCCGGCACGCGCGGCATCCCGAGATTGACTGCTGGCACGGGTCCAGCCTACGCCGCGTGCCACCGGGAAGGCCGGGAGCGGGCCGGGAGCAGGTGTACGTTTCCTGCATGACGCTGACCCACGGGTTCGCTCGGCTCGTCGGCCGCGACCCGCACGAGCCGCACCGCACCGCCACCCCGCTCGAGCTCCTGTTCGACCTGACGTTCGTCATCGCCTTCAGCCAGGCGGGTTCCCAGGCCGCGCACTTGCTGGAGCTCGGCCACACGACGCCCGCCGTCATCGGCTTCGCGATCGCGGTCTTCGCCGTCACGTGGGCGTGGATCAACCACGCCTGGCTCGCCTCGGCCTTCGATGCTGACGACCTCTTCTTCCGGATCGCGACGTTCGTCCAGATGATCGGTGTCGCGGTGGTGGCGATCGGCCTCCCGCCGTTCTTCCACTCGCTCGACGAGGGGTACCACGTCGACAACGCCGTCGTGATCGGCGGCTACGTCATCATGCGGGTGGCGCTCGTCGCGATCTGGCTGCGGGTCGCCGCGCACAATCCCGCCCATCGCCGGACCGCGCTGATCTACGCGTCGGGTGTCGCCCTCGTCCAGGTGGGCTGGGTGATCGCGATCATCGTCGACCCCCCGATGTGGGCGGGACTGGCACTCATGGTGTTCCTCGGCGTCATGGAGATGATCGTGCCCTTCGTCGCCGAGCGGCGGGCGGGCGCGACGCCGTGGCATCCGCATCACATCGCGGAGCGGTACGGGCTGCTCGTCATCATCACACTGGGCGAGGTGATCCTCGGCACCGTGCTCGCGATCTCCGCCGTCGCCGAGGAGTCGGGCTGGACGCTGGAGGCAGCCCTCGTCGCGTTCGGCGGCATGCTCCTCGCCTTCGCGATCTGGTGGGCGTACTTCACGCTGCCCGCCGCGCGCGTGCTGCACGCGCGCCGCGACCGCTCGTTCGCCTGGGGGTACGTCCACATCGCGCTGTTCGGCTCGATCGCCGCCGTCGGGGCCGGCCTCCACGTCGCCGCGTACGTCATCGAAGGCACCGCCCATGTCGACGCGACGTTCGCCCTGCTGACGATCGCCGTCCCCGTCCTGCTGTTCACCCTTTTGCTCGGCGTCCTGCACGGCCTGCTCATCGGACGCGTCGACCCGTTCCACCTCGGGCTGCTCGCCGGCTCGATGGGCGTCCTCCTGGCCGCCGTCGCCGCGGTCGCGGCCGGCGCGAGCCTCGGGGCGGGCATCGTGATCGCCGCGCTCGCGCCGCTCGTGGTCGTGGTCGGCTACGAGCTCGTAGGGCATCGCCACCTCGCCGCGGACCTCGATCGCCTCGGCGCCTGAGGGGTCCGGAGCGGCGGACCCGCCGTGCTACTCTGACCGCATGTTCGCGAACACCTCCTGGTGGCTCACCCGCTGAGGCGGTGTGTTCGCAACCCTGATCACAGACCGCCCTCCGAGGCGGTCTTTTCGTTCCCGCGACGACCGCCCGACCACACGAAAGGCCCGGCGATGACCGCGAGCCCCGTCTCTCAGCCCGCTCCCCTGCCCGCGGCGCTGGCCACCGCCCTCTCGGGCGGCGGATCCTTCGCCCTGCTCGCGCGCGACGCGGACAGCGTCGAGGTGCTGACCGGCGAGGTGGTCGACGTCCCGCTCCTGGCGGACATCCCGCTCCACGATCCCGACGGCCGGCCTCGGGAGGTCCTCGCCCTCGTCCCGTTCCGCCAGGTCGTCGAGCGCGGGTTCGTCTGCCACGACGACCACGCGCCGCTGCGCTGCCTCGTCGTCGACGCGCACGACGCCGTGTCGCGTGACGACGTCGTCAGCTCGCTTCCGGCCGCCCCGGTGCCGCTCGGCGAGGCCGGGTTCGACATCCCCGACGAGGAGTACGCCGACATCGTGCGCCGCGTGATCGCGGACGAGATCGGGCGCGGCGAGGGCGCGAACTTCGTCATCCGGCGGGACTTCACGGCATCCGTCGAGGTCGATCCCGTCACCGCGGGGCTCACGTGGTTCCGGGCGCTCCTCGAGCACGAGCGCGGCGCCTACTGGACATTCCTGGTCGTCACCGCCGGCCACGTGGCCGTCGGCGCGAGCCCGGAGGCGCACGTGAGCGCCCGGGACGGGGTCGTGACGATGAACCCGATCTCGGGGACCTTCCGACACCCCGCGGGCGGCGCGACCGTCGAGACCCTGACGGAGTTCCTCTCGTCGACCAAGGAGACCGAGGAGCTCTTCATGGTCGTCGACGAGGAGCTGAAGATGATGTCGGCGGTGTGCAGTGACGGCGGCCGGATCACGGGCCCGCACCTCAAGGAGATGTCGCGCCTCACCCACACGGAGTACATGCTCCGCGGGCGCAGCACGATGGATCCGCGCGACATCCTCCGCGAGACCATGTTCGCCCCGACGGTCACCGGATCGCCCATGCAGAACGCGTGCACGGTGATCGCCCGGCACGAGCGGTCTCCGCGCGGCTATTACTCCGGCGTCGCGGCTCTCTTCACGCCCGCCGGCGACGCCCACGATCTCGATGCACCCATCCTCATCCGCACGGCGTACCTCGTCGACGGACGACTGCGGGTACCGGTGGGCGCGACGCTCGTCCGCCACTCCGATCCCTACGGCGAGGTCAGCGAGACGCACGGGAAGGCCGCCGGGGTGCTCGGCGCGCTCGGGGCGGTCGACCGAGACGCCCCGGTCGCCGCGCTCGACGAGGACGCGCCGACCCCCGCGCCCGCGCGCCTGGCCGACGATGAGAACGTGGCAACGCTGCTCGCGGCCCGGAACGAGCGGCTCGCGTCGTTCTGGCTCAACCCGCAGGACGCGCCCGTCGCGGCTCCGCGCTCCGGAGTGGGCGCCGGGCTGAGCGCCGTCGTCGTGGATGCCGAGGACCGCTTCACCACGATGCTCGCGCACCAGCTGCGCCACCTGGGCTTCGACGTCGCGATCGTTCCATGGGCGGATGCCGACCCGGCCGCCGTGGACGTCGCCGATCTCGTGGTGTCGGGCCCCGGCCCCGGAGACCCGCGCGACCCCGACAGCGCACGGCTCGCCCGCATGCGCGCCGTCGTCGATGCACGGCTCGCCTCGGGGCGCGCGCTCCTGGCCGTGTGCCTCAGTCACCAGATCCTCGCCGATCGGCTGGGGATCTCGCTGGCTGCGCTCGCCGCACCCCACCAGGGGCTGCAGAAGGAGGTGGACGTCTTCGGTCGGCCCGCCTCGATCGGCTTCTACAACACGTTCACCGCGCGGGTCGCGCCCGGCACCGCGACGGTCGGAGTGACCGAGGTCGCCGCCGATCCCGTCTCGGGCGATGTCTACGCCCTGCGCGGTCCCGGCTATGCGACGGTGCAGGGCCACCTCGAGTCGATCTTGTCCCGGGACGGCCTGGAGACCCTCGAGCGACTCGTCCGCCACGCTCTCGAGACAGCGCCGGCCTGACACACGGCGAGCCCCCTCCCTTTGGCTGCGAGCGGCGGTCAGTGAGCGAGCCGGGCCGCCAGCAGGCGCTGCTCGGCGCGGTTGTCGGCGAGCTCCAGCGCGCGGCGATCGGCGGCATCCGCTTCCTCGGCGCGCCCGAGGTCGCGCAGCAGCCGCGCCCGCACGGCGTGCCAGAGGCGGTATCCCGCGAGCCGGTCGGCGAGGGCGTCCACCTCGGTGAGCGCCGGCGGCGCACCCGCGACCCGGGCGAGGACGACGGCGCGGTTGAGAGCGACGATCGGCGAGGCGTCGTAGCCCCGCAGCATGTCGTACAGGACGAGCATCTGCAGCCAGTCCGTCCGCTCCATCGAGGGTGAGTCGATGTGGCAGGCGGCGATGGCGGCATGGAGCTGCCAGCGTCCGGGCGCGCGCAGGCGTGCGGCGCGGTCGAGCTCCGCCCGTCCGCGCGCGATGAGACCCGCATCCCAGCGCCGGCGATCCTGGGCGTCGAGGAGGACGAGGTCGCCGCCCTCGGCGCGCGCTGCCTCGCGGGCGCGGTGGAACAGCAGCAGCGCGTGCAGTCCCGCCGCCTCCGCCTCGGACGGGAGAGCATCGGCGACCACCCGCGCGAGCCACAGCGCATCGTCGGCGAGGTCGCGATCGGCGACGGCGTCGGCACCCGCAGCGAGATGCGCGGCGTCGTAGAGGACGGAGATGACGGTCAGGACCACGTCGAGCCGGTCGGCGCGGTCCTCGGGCGCGGGCACGCCGAGAGGCACGGCGACGGCGGCCATCTTGCGCTTGGCGCGTGAGATCCGCTGACCGACGGTCGCCTCGGGCTCGACGGTCGCGCGCGCGATCTGCGCGGTCGTCACCCCGAGCACGGCGCGCAAGGTCAGCGCGAGCTGCGCCTCCGGCGCGAGCGCCGGGTGGCAGCAGCCGAAGAGGAGCGGCAGCCGCTCGTCGGCGTCCCCCGATGCCGGCGCGGGCGACCATGAGTCGGCGAGGAGCGCGAGCTTCGCGCGATACGTCGTGTCGCGGCGCAGGCGGTCGAGCGCGTTGTGGCGCGCGGCCTGGAGAAGCCATCCACCCGGCCGGGGCGGCACCCCGCGGCGGCGCCAGTCCCGCAGGGCCTCCTCGATCGCCTCTGCCGTCGCCTCCTCGGCGACATCGAGGCTTCCGGTCGCCGCGGTCAGGATGCCGACGATCCGCGCCGACTCCTCGCGCACGAGTCGTGCCAGCTCGCGGTCGGATGCCGCGGCGGACGCCGCATCGGATGCCACGGGCTCGCCGCGTGCAGCGGCGCCGCCCGCGGCATCCGGCGTGCTCACTGCTCGAACTGGCTGTAGTCGGTCACCATCGGGCGGATCTCGACCGACGTACCCGGCACGTCGAGCATCGGCCACGTCCGGGCGAGCGCGATCGCGGCGTCGATGTCGTCGACGTCGATGATCGTGAATCCGCCGATGACCTCCTTCGCCTCGGAGAACGGCCCGTCCACGACGACCCCGCCGCCGCGCACCGTGGTCGCGGTGTCGGCGGGCTGGAGCTCGGCCCCGGCATCCTCGATCACCGAGTCGTACTGCTGGAACCACTCGTAGACCCGCGCGTACAGCGCCTGCCCCTGCTCGGCGGACAGTTGAGCGTCGGCCTCGGGAGTGGAGGTGAACATGATGACGTACTTCACGGTGGCGTCCTTTCGTCCATGGGAACCGTGTCATCACCACAGCGAACGGGCAAGGCCGATTTCGACACGACCCGCGAGGACGTCGCGCCGGGGCGTCAGCCGAACAGCTGCACCGGGTTCACGATGTCGGCGAGGATCAGGATGCCGCCCATCACGATGAGCGCGATCACGACGACGAACGTCACGGGGACGAGCTTGGTCGCGTCGACCGGCTTCGGCGGCGGCCGACGGAAGAGCTTCGCCCACGCTCGCTTGATGCCGTCCCACAGCGCGACGACGACGTGGCCGCCGTCGAGGGGCAGGAGCGGGATCAGGTTGAAGACGAACAGGGCGAGGTTGAGGCCGGCGAGAAGCTCGAGGATCGCGGCGGCGCGGTTGAGGATCGGTGCGTCGACAGCGGCGACCTCACCCGCGAGGCGACCCGCGCCGACGACGGACAGCGGACCGTCGGGGTCGCGCTCGGCCCCCGTGAAGAGGTCGACCGCCGTCTGGTACACCTTCGCCGGGAGCTGCCAGATGATCCCGGCGATCTGGCCGGTGCGCTCGAGCGTCGTCTGCGCGCCCTCCCAGATCGGCTGCGGGACGTACTCGACGGCGGCGGTCATTCCGACGAAGCCCACTTCGGCCGTCGTCACCTCGCCGTCGGCGCCCATGACCTCGCGCTCGGCGAGCATCGGCGTCACCTGCAGGGTCACCTGCGCGCCGTCCCGGTCCACGACGACCGGCAGTCGCTCGTCCGGCGCCGCCTGGATGATGATCGAGGCCTCGGCGAAGGTCGACACGGGAGTCCCCCCGACCGAGACGAGCACGTCGCCGGGAAGGATGCCGGCCGCGGCCGCGGGCGACGGCGGATCCTCATCGGTGCACGCGGTCTGGGTCGAGCCGGCGGGCAGCACGCACTCGTTCACCGATGCGACGGTGGTCGTGGCCGTCTGCAGGCCGATCCCGGACAGCACGATCGTCAGCAGGACGATCGCGAGGAGGAAGTTCATGATGGGGCCGCCCAGCATGACCACGACCCGGCGCCACACCGACAGCTCGTAGAACGCGCGTCGACCGTCCGTGCCCTCGAGCGTCTCGTCGTTCGCGGCGCGCGCGTCCTGGACCATGGTGGCGAAGAAGCCCCCGCCCAGGCGCCCCTCGCGACCCTCGCGGGCCGACGGCGGGTACATCCCGGCCATCGAGATGTAGCCGCCGAGCGGCAGCGCCTTGACGCCGTACTCCGTCTCGCCGATGCGGCGCGACCACAGTGTCGGACCGAAGCCGATCATGTACTGGCCGACCCGCACGCCGAAGAGCTTGGCCGGCGCCAGGTGTCCGATCTCGTGGAGCGCGATGGACACCGCGAGTCCCACCACGAGCAGGACGACGCCGATGATGAAAGCCAGGACGGTCACGAGCGTTCACAGTACCCGCGTCAGCTAGGAATTGGCCGGAGAGGGTGCGCCCGGTCTCGCACGGTCAGGCCCACGTGTGGTGGATGTGCCACCCGGTCGCCGACGGATAGACGTCGAAGACGTAGCTGTCGCCATCGTCATCGGTTCCTTGGAACCGCCAGCCGTAGAACCCGCGGCCGCCCTCTGACGCGGCCCAGACCGAGTCGCGCAGGCGCGTCGGGGTGTCGGTGACGCGCCAGCGTCGACCCGCGTAGAACATCCGCGACGGAGTGTCGTCGGTCATCCATATCGTCAGGTCGTGCTCATCGGTGGCGCTGCTCATGCACAGAGAGTATCGAAGCTATGTTCGAAACTCAAGGCTGCGCACCGGACATGAGCACACGCTCGGATAGTCTCGGAGCGTGGATCGACATGCGCGGGCGGAGCGGAGCGGGACGCGCCCGCAACGCGCCCTGCGCGGTGCCGCCGCAGCCGCGATCTCGACGGTGGTGGCGGGGACTGCGCACACGCTCGCGGGCGGCGGAGCCCCGCCGTGGTGGCTCCTCGTCGTCGTGGCCGCCCTCGCCGCCCCCGTCGCCGTGTGGCTCGTGGGCCGGCGTCTCACCCTGCGCGGTACAGCGTCGGCCGTGATGGTCGCCCAGCTGGGACTCCACGCCGCCTTCGCCGCCGTCGGCCCCGACGGGCCCTCGTCCGCGGCATCGGCCGCGGCATCGGCGCACAACGCCCATCACCCCGCGCTCGCGTCGTTCGCGCCCGCCACCCTGAGTCCGGTGTCCGGCGCCCTCACGGGCCATCTGCATCTGGATCCCGGCATGATCGCCGCGCACCTGCTGGCGGCCGCGCTCACCGTCGCCCTGCTCCTGCGCGGCGAGACACTCGTCCGCGCCCTCGCCCGCGGGATCCGCCGGATCCTGGGCAGGAGCCTCCCGGTCCTCGCGGTCCCCGCCGTCCGCGCCCTCGCCGTACGGCGCGCCTCGGCATCCGCCCGCCCCGTCTTCCTGTCCGCGCTGTCTCGACGAGGTCCGCCCGCGTTCGCGCGCTGACCCTCCCCGCGGCTCCGCCGCATCCGCCGCCGGTGGCCCTCGCCACCGCGGCTCATCGTCGAACGACCACAGAAAGCACATCTCATGATCGCGTCCTCCACCGTCCGTCCTGCCCACCGCCGCGCCCGACTCGCCGTCGGCGGGGTCGCCCTCGCCGGCGCCCTCGTCATCGCGGCGCCCCTCGCGGCGTCGGGCCACGTCCACGTCACCCCCGAGGCGGCGAGCGCCTCGGCATCCACGCGCCTGGCGTTCAGCTTCAGCCACGGCTGCGACGGCTCCCCCACCACCTCGCTCACGATCGACATCCCCGGCGGGGTGGACGGCGTCACGCCCGTCGTCGATGGGGCGTGGACGATCTCGCGCGAGATCGGCGACGACGGCATCGCCACGCAGGTGACCTACACGGCCGTGAACCCGGTCGAGGACGGCCTCAGCGCCGCCGTCGCCCTCGACGTCATCTTCGCGTCGTCGGCGGCGAACACCGACGTCGCGTTCCCCGTGGTCCAGCGGTGCGCCACCGGCCAGACCGACTGGATCGAGATCGCCGACGAGGGCGAGAGCGCCGATGACCTCGAGGCGCCGGCTCCCGTCGTCGCGGTCGGCTCGGTCGCCGAGGGCGACGGTCACTCGCACGGGTCCGAGGAGGGCACCGACGAGCACGCCGAGGGCGATGCGCACGAGGAGGCCGGCGCCACCGCCGAGGCCGATCCGGTGGCGCGCTGGCTGTCGGCCGGAGCGCTGGCCGCGGCGCTCGCGGCGCTGGTCGTCACGCTCCTGCGCCGCCGACGCACCTGACCACCCGGGACGCCGGCGGGGTCGGATGAGAGGATGGAGGCGCTATGGCCGACACCGCCCCGACCCCGCCCGTCCTGCGTCCCGACAACCCGCCCCGCCGGCGCCTCGCGGACCTGGCCCGGCGCTTCGCGCTGCGGACGATGGGCGATCTCTCGGGCGTCGAGGTGCGGGGCATCACCCTGGCCACCGCAGACCTCCGGCCCGGCGAGGTGTTCGTCGCCGTGCAGGGGGCGCAGCGCCACGGTGCGGACTTCGCCGCCGACGCCGCCGCGCGCGGTGCGGTCGCGGTCCTGACCGATGAGGCGGGAGCGGATACCGCCGCCGCGACCGGCCTCCCGGTGCTGATCGTCGACGACCCCCGACGGCGTCTGGGCGCCGTCTCGGCCTGGGTCTACGGCACGGATGCCGACATGCCGCGCCTGCTGGGGATCACCGGCACCAACGGCAAGACGAGCGTCTCGCACCTCGTCGAGGGCATCCTCCGCGCTCTCGGCTGGGTCACGGGGCTCTCCTCGACGGCGGAGCGGCACATCGCCGACCAGGTGATCCCGTCACGGCTGACGACGCCCGAGGCCTCGGAGATGCACGCCCTCCTCGCACTCATGCGCGAGCGCGGCGTCGAGGCGGCGATGGTCGAGGTGAGCGCCCAGGCCCTGTCGCGACACCGGGTCGACGGCCTGGTCTTCGACGTGGCGGGGTTCACCAACCTGACGCACGACCACCTCGACGACTACGGCGACATGGCCACCTACCTCGAGGCGAAGCTCGCCCTCTTCCGCCCCGACCGGTCCCGTCGCGCGGCCGTGTGCGTCGACGCGCCCGAGGGCCGCGAGATCGCGCGGCGCAGCGAGGTGCCGGTGACGACGGTCCGGACGCCCGCGCTGGCCGACGGCCCCGGCGACGCCGACTGGGTCGTCGACATCCTCGAGGAGCGCCCGGACGGCACACGGTTCCGCCTCTCGGACCGCGACGGCCGGGCGCTCGAGACGACCGTGCCGGTGATCGGCGGGCACATGGCATCCAACGCCGGCCTGGCCGTCGTGATGCTCGTCGAGGCCGGCATCGCGTGGGAGGACCTCGTCTCGCTCCTGGACGGCGCCCGACTCCCGGCGGATCTGCCCGGACGCATCCAGCGGGTGTCGGGCCCGCACGGCCCGGCCGTCTACATCGACTTCGCGCACTCCCCCGATGCGTTCGTCAAGACGCTCGACGCCGTGCGCCGTGTCACGCCCGGTCGCGTGCTCATGCTGACGGCTGCCAATGGAGATCGCGATACGACCAAGCGCGCCGACATGGGACGGACGGCGGTGACAGGCAGTGACATCCTCGTCGTCACCGATCAGCATCCGCGCTCGGAGGATCCTGCGGCGATCCGCAGGGCGCTCATCGACGGCGCCCGGTCGGCCCGGCCGGACGCCGAGATCCACGAGGTGACGCCGCCCGAGCGCGCGATCGAGGTCGCCGTCTCGCTCGTCGGCGAGGGTGATGCGATCCTCTGGGCAGGCCCCGGGCACCAGCACTACCGCGAGATCGCGGGGGTCCGCGTCCCCTTCGAGGCCGCCGAGTCCGCGCGCGCCGCCCTCCGCGCGGCCGACTGGCCGCCCGAGGACGTTGTGGGCTGACCACAACCCTCGGTTTTTCCCGGCGCGTCCGCCGACAGACTTCCACAGTCTCCTCGTGTGGTCTGACCACAAGCGCTATCCTGAAACCATCCGGCGCGCCGGGCGGGCTCCTCCCCTCGTCGTGACCGATCCCACGAGGAAGCAGGAAGCGAAATGACCATCGTCACCCCCGCCGCGCAGGACGCCCAGCCCGCCGCCTGGAACGGATTCACCTCCGGCCCCTGGCAGGATGCCGTCGACGTGCGCGACTTCATCCAGCGCAATTACACCCCGTACGAGGGCGACGCGGGGTTCCTCGCCGGTGCCACCGCCCGCACCACGCGCATCTGGAACACCCTCGCCGCGATGTTCCCCGAAGAGCGCGAGAAGGGCATCTACGACGTCGACCCGCACACCCCCGCGGGCATCACGGCACATGCCCCCGGCTACATCGCCCGCGAGGACGAGATCATCGTCGGCCTCCAGACCGACGCGCCGCTGCGTCGCGCCATCATGCCCAACGGCGGCTGGCGCATGGTCGAGGGCGCGCTCGACACCTACGGCTACGAGGTCGACCAGACGCTCAGGACCGTCTTCACCGAGTACCGGAAGACCCACAACCAGGGCGTCTTCGACGCCTACTCCCCGAACGTCCGCGCCGCCCGGAGCAGCCACATCATCACCGGTCTCCCCGACGCGTACGGCCGCGGCCGGATCATCGGCGACTACCGACGCGTCGCCCTCTACGGCGTCGACGCCCTGATCGCGGCGAAGAAGGTCGACAAGCTGGGCCTCGACACCACCCCCTTCAGCGAAGAGGTCGTCCGCCAGCGCGAGGAGCACGCCGAGCAGATCCGCGCACTCGGCGAGCTGAAGACGATGGCCGCCTCGTACGGCTTCGACATCTCCGGCCCCGCCGCCGACGCCCGCGAGGCCGTGCAGTGGCTCTACTTCGCCTACCTCGGCGCGGTCAAGGAGCAGAACGGCGCCGCGATGTCGCTCGGGCGCACCTCGACGTTCCTCGACATCTTCCTCGAGCGCGACCTCGCCGCCGGCATCCTCACCGAGGAGCAGGCGCAGGAGATCATCGACGACTTCGTGATCAAGCTGCGCATCGTCCGGTTCCTGCGCACCCCCGAGTACGACGCCCTCTTCTCCGGCGACCCGACCTGGGTGACCGAAACGATCGGCGGCATGGGCGAGGACGGACGGCCGCTGGTCACGAAGAACTCGTTCCGCTACCTGCAGACGCTCTACAACCTCGGCCCCGCTCCCGAGCCGAACATGACGGTGTTCTGGAGCCCCGACCTTCCGCAGGGCTTCAAGGACTACTGCGCGCAGGTGTCGATCGACACGTCCGCCGTGCAGTACGAGTCGGACGAGATCATCCGGCCGGCCTGGGGCGACGACGCCGCGATCGCCTGCTGCGTGAGCCCCATGCGCGTCGGCAAGCAGATGCAGTTCTTCGGCGCACGGGTCAACCTCGCCAAGACCCTCCTCTACGCCATCAACGGCGGTCGCGACGAGGTGTCGGGTCAGCAGGTGTCGCCCGTGGCGGCTCCCGTCGGCGACGGACCGCTCGACTTCGACGACGTCATGGCCCGCTTCGACCTCACGATGGACTGGCTCGCCGAGACCTACGTCGAAGCGCTCAACTGCATCCACTGGTCGCACGACAAGTACGCCTACGAGCGCCTCGAGATGGCACTCCACGACCGCGACGTGCTGCGCACCATGGCCTGCGGCATCGCCGGGCTCTCGGTGGCGACGGACTCGCTCACGGCGATCAAGTACGCGACGGTCACCCCGGTCCGCGACGAGCGCGGCATCGTCGTCGACTACGTGACGGAAGGCGACTTCCCGACCTTCGGCAACGACGACGACCGCGCCGACGACATCGCCGTCGACCTCGTCGAGCGCTTCATGGCGAAGATCCGGCGTCACCCGATGTACCGGAACGCTCTGCCCACCCAGTCGGTCCTGACGATCACGTCCAACGTGGTCTACGGCAAGGCGACCGGGAACACGCCCGACGGGCGCCGCGCCGGCGAGCCGTTCGCCCCGGGCGCCAACCCGATGAACGGCCGCGACACCCACGGCATGCTCGCCTCGGCGCTCTCGGTCGCCAAGCTCCCCTACGACCAGTCGCAGGACGGCATCTCCCTCACCAACACGGTGGTGCCGGCGGGCCTCGGCCGCACGAAGGACGAGCAGGTCCGGAATCTCGCGGGACTCCTCGACGCCTACGTGGGCTCCGAGGGGTACCACATGAACGTCAACGTGCTCAATCGCGAGACGCTCGAGGATGCCATGGAGCACCCCGAGAACTACCCGCAGCTGACCATCCGGGTCTCCGGCTACGCGGTCAACTTCGTGCGGCTCACCCGGGAGCAGCAGCTGGACGTGCTGTCGCGGACCTTCCACGGCTCGCTCTGACCATGTCCCCCACCCTGCCCGACGACGCGGTGCGTCTGGAGGTCCCCCTCCAGGCGCGCCGCGCGGGCGCCGGCGTCGACGGACTCCACCTGGAGGACTTCGACCATCACGACCGGCTCGCCGCCATGCGCGAGGGTCGCCTCGGATCCGTCCACTCCTGGGAGCTCGTCACCGCCGTCGACGGCCCCGGCACCCGGCTGACGACCTTCCTCAGCGGCTGTCCGCTGCAGTGCCTGTACTGCCACAACCCCGACACACTCGCGATGAAGGACGGCACCCCCGTCACGAGCGACGAGCTCCTCGCCCGCATCGCCCGCTACCGCGCCGTGTTCCGAGCGACGGGCGGCGGCATCACGCTCTCCGGGGGCGAGGTGCTCATGCAGCCCGCGTTCGCCGCCCGGATCCTGCGTGGCGCGAAGGATCTCGGCATCCACACCGCGATCGACACCTCCGGATATCTCGGTGGGAACGCGACGGAGGCGATGCTGGCCGACACCGACCTCGTCCTCCTCGACGTGAAGAGCGGCGACCCCGAGACCTACCGGCGCGTCACCGGCCGGGAGCTGGAGCCCACGCTGCAGTTCGGCCGGCGGCTCGCGGCGATCGCCACCGGCCCGGAGATCTGGATCCGGTACGTGCTCGTGCCGGATCTCACCGACGACGCCGCGGCGATCGACCGGGTGGCCGAGTACGCGGCGTCGCTGAACGGCATCCGCCCCGGTGCGGTGAGCCGGGTCGAGGTGCTCCCGTTCCACCAGATGGGCCGCGACAAGTGGGACGCCCTCGGGCGCGCGTACGAGCTCGACGGCACCCCTGCGCCGAGCCCCGAACTCGTCGAGCGCGTGCGGGCGCAGTTCCGTGCGCAGGGCCTCACGACCTACTGATCGCGCATCCGCCTCGCGGACAAGTCTCCGCTCGACCCGCCCCTTCCCGCTTCCGGGGGCGGGACGAGCGGCTCTCGGCGGTCGCCTCAGCGCTGCGCCGCGATGAGGCGATCCGCGTGCGCGCGCGCCCAGCGCTCCGCCTCCGCGAGGCTCTCCCGCGTGAGCTCAGCGGGCGCGTCGTGCGCGTCCACGACCCGATCGACGATGTCGAGGATGCCGAGGAAGCCGAGAGCTCCGTCGTGGAACGCGTCCACGGCCTGCTCGTTGGCGGCGTTGAAGATCGCGGGGTAAGTGCCGCCGGCGCGCCCGACGCGCTTGGCGAGGGCGACGGCGGGGAAGGCCTGCTCATCGAGAGGCTCGAACGTCCACGACGACGCGCGCGTCCAGTCGAGCGGTGCTCCCACCCCGGCGACGCGGTGCGGCCAGTCGAGTCCGAGCGAGATCGGGAGCCGCATGTCGGGCGGCGAGGCCTGCGCGATCGTGGATCCGTCGTGGAACTCCACCATCGAGTGGACGATCGACTGCGGGTGCACCACGACGTCGATGTCGTCGTACGGGACGACGAAGAGGAGGTGCGCCTCGATCACCTCGAGGCCCTTGTTGACGAGGGTCGCCGAGTTCGTCGTGACGACCCGCCCCATGTCCCACGTCGGGTGGGCGAGCGCCTGTGCGGGAGTGACGTCGTCCAGGTCCGCGCGCGAGCGGCCCCGGAACGGTCCGCCCGAGGCCGTCAGGACGAGCCGCCGGACCTCCGTGGCGGCGCCCGCGCGAAGGGCCTGCGCGATCGCCGAGTGCTCCGAGTCCACCGGCACGATCTGCCCGGGCGCGGCGAGCGCCGTGACGAGATCGCCGCCGACGATGAGGGATTCCTTGTTGGCGAGCGCCAGCGTGCGCCCGCACTCCAGCGCGGCGAGAGTGGGTCCGAGGCCCACGGAACCGGTGATGCCGTTGAGCACCACGTCCGCCTCCACGCCCCGGACGAGCTGCTCGGCCTCCTCGGCGCCGAGCGCCGTGTCGGTGACCCCGAACTCGGCCGCCTGCGTGCGCAGGCCGGCGCGGTCCGAGCCCGCGGCGAGCCCGACGACCTCGAACCGATCTCGGCGGGTCCGGATGACGTCGAGCGCCTGGGTCCCTATCGAACCGGTGGAGCCCAGGATCAGCACGCGACGCATAGCCGTCAGCCTAGAGCGCTTGCGCGCGTCGGCTCACTCCGCCGCGACGTGCTGCGCGCCGAGGATGTCGACCACGAAGGCGAGGGTCTCGCCCTTCAGGTCGGTCTCGTTGATCTCGCCCTCGCCGTACCCCTCGGCCGGCGGGATGACCACCAGCACCTGCGAGCCGACCGGGAAGCCCTCGAGGGCCTTCTGGAAGCCCTCGACGAAGCCGGTCGTCTGCGCGGCGTACGGCGACTTGCCGTTCCAGGTCTCG
>Ga0160435_1000228_pt1 | contig 26948 bp, 26 predicted proteins | sample HID1973K_E0MG_FD_108213 | JGI IMG/M metagenome (GOLD analysis project Ga0160435, IMG submission 108213) | Enriched mosquito-associated microbial communities from UW Madison campus, WI, USA - HID1973K_E0 MG | ecosystem: Host-associated > Arthropoda: Insects > Digestive system > Unclassified ...
CCCTCCTTGCCGCCGATGAGGTTCGCCTCGGGTACGAAGACGTCCGTGAACGACAGCTCTGCGGTGTCCCAGCCGTGGAAGCCCATCTTCTCGAGCTTCTTGCTGTGGTCGAAGCCCTCCATGCCGTCCTCGAGGATCAGCAGGCTGAAGGCGTCGGGGCGGTTGCCCTCGCCGGTCTTGACGAACGTCACGACCATGTCGGCGGTCTTGCCCGACGAGATGAACGTCTTGGCGCCGTTGACGATATAGCCGCCGTCGACCTTCTTGGCGGTCGTCTTGATGCCGCGCAGGTCGCTGCCCGCGCCCGGCTCGGTCATCGCGAGTGCGCCGAGGATCTCGCCGGTCGCCATGCCGGGGAGCCACTTCTCCTTCTGCGCCTGCGTGCCCATGTGCACGAGGTAGGGGATCGCGAGGTCGTCCTGGATGCCGAAGGCACCGGCGAGCGATCCGGCACCGGCCCGGATGACCTCCTCGTTGACGACCGCGCGGAAGCGGTAGTCCTGGAGCATCCCGGCGCCGCCGAACTCCTCGGGGACGCTCAGCCCGATGATGCCGGCCTCACCGGCCGCGAGCATCGTGGCACGGTCGACTTCACCGTCGGCATCCCACTTCTCGCGCGCCTCGTTCGTGACGTAGCGCTTGCAGAACTCCTTGACGACGTCGCGGAACGCCTCGTGGTCCTCGTCGTAGATGTCGCGCTCCATGGTGCGCCTTCCTCTCGTCTTCGAGTGTGAAAGTCAGTGGGATCGCATCCCGGCATCCATGGTACTGGGTTTCAGCCGCCGTAGTCGGGTGCGGCGGGGAGTCCGAAGAAGTCCTCGAGCGTCGCGTACCCGCCCTCGGCGTACGCGGCGGCGAGCTCGGTGCCGAGGAAGCGGAGATGCCAGGGCTCCCACGAGTATCCGGTGGTGGGCGTCTCGCCGTCCTCGTAGCGGACGAGGAAGCCGAAGCGCCACGCATTGTCGACGAGCCAGGCGGCTTCGGGCGTGCCCTTGAAGCCGTCGTGCGATCCGCAGCCGCCGTCGCATGCGACAACGTCGACGGCGAGCCCGGTCTGGTGCTCGCTGTGCCCCGGCCGGGCGCTCCGGAGGTCGGCGGCGGCCTGCCCTCGCGACGAGACGTAGCCGTTGTAGAGCTCGACCTGGTAGCTGTACGGACGGAACGCGCTGTCGACACCGAGCGTGCCCACGCCGTCGGCGACGATCGCCGCGGCGAGGTCGTCGAGCGCGGCGGCGGCGTCGGCGCGGAGCCACCCGCCCCCCGAGACGACGCGGATGCCGTCCGGCTGCGCCTGCGGCGTCGGCCAGTGGTCGAGGGGGTCGAGGGGGTTCCGCTTGTTGACGACGACCCAGGTGCGGCCCGCTTCGGTGAGGTCGATGCAGGGCGCCTCCCCGGATGCCACGGCGGCGCGGAACGCCTCGCCACCGCCGACCGCGGCGATGACGTCGGCATCCGATCCGTGCGAGAGGGCGTCGACCACCGCGGGGTCGTCGCATGGGGCGAGGGCGTCCGGCGCGTCGGTCGGATCCGCCGCGGGGTCGGAGGCCGGTTCGCTGGTGGGATCCGCCGCCGGCGCTGACGGTGTCGCCGAGCCCGGGCGGGCTGAGGAGGTGGGCGTCGACGGCGCATCGGCATCCGCTTCGCCCGGAAGACCCAGGGCGAGCGTGGCGACCGTCGCCCCGAGGACGAGCACGAGCGCCCCGGCGAGGGCGCGTCGCCGGGCGAGCCGCACACGCCGCGAGGCGCGATGCGCCCGGCGCGGCGACGGGGGTGGAGGGGGCACACCCCATTGTCCCCCGCGGCCGCGTTCGCGCCGGGATTGCGGATGTTCGACTTTCGTTCTCCCCGTATTGACGGAGTATCGAATCTGTGTTCCCCTGGGACGATGAGGTGGCAGGGGCAACAGGTCGGCGCGACCGATCCCGACGCGCTCCCGGGGCTGGAGTCTCTCGGAGGGCTCGTCCGCAGCGTGACGACGCCCGAGTTCGCCGGGATGACGTTCCACGAGGTGCTCGCGAAGTCCGCGCTCAACCATGTTCCCGGGCCGTCGGCGATGCCGTTCGACTGGACCGTCAACCCGTACCGGGGCTGCAGTCATGCCTGCGTGTACTGTTTCGCCCGCCGCACGCACGAGTACCTCGACTTCGACTCCGGTGCGGACTTCGACCGCGAGATCGTCGTGAAGACGAACGTCGCCGAGGTGCTCCGCCGCGAGCTCGCCCGGCCGTCGTGGGCGCGCGAGCACGTCGCGCTCGGCACCAACACCGACCCCTACCAGCGTGCAGAGGGCCGGTACCGTCTCATGCCGGGCATCATCGAGGCGCTCGCGGACAGCGGCACTCCCTTCTCGGTGCTGACCAAGGGGACGCTCCTGCGTCGCGACCTGCCCGCGCTCGCGGCCGCGGCATCCGTCATCGACGTCGACGTGTCGATGTCGATCGCCATCAGCCACGACGCCCTGCGCGAGTCGCTCGAACCCGGCGCGCCGACCTTCCGGGCGCGGGTCGAGACGGTGCGCGCGGCGAGCGAGGCGGGATTCCGGCCGATGGTCTTCCTCATGCCGATCCTCCCCCACCTCACCGACGACGCCGCCATCATCGACGACGCCCTGCGGCAGCTGAAGGATGCCGGTGCCCGCCGCGTCGTGTTCGGCGCGCTGCACCTGCGTCCGGGCGCGAAGGAGTGGTTCTGGCAGTGGCTCGAGCGCGAACGCCCCGACCTCGTGCCGCTGTACCGCGGGCTCTACCCCGGAGCGTCGGTCACCGCGCCGGTGGGATACCGCAAGCTGCTGTCGGCCCGGGTGCGGCCGTTGCTGCGGAGGCACGGCCTCGCCGGAGGGGCGGAGGACGACGCCCCGGCGCGGGCCTCACGCCTCATGCCGGTGCGCACGACCGCGGCCGCGGCATCCGCCCCCGCCATGCTCTTCTGAGCTGCGGCGCGTGTGGGGGGCCGCCCTCGCCGCCTTCTCTCTCGGCCCCCTCTCCCTCGCCCACCCCACGGGGTCTCGCCGAACCCACACGGGCCGGACGGTTCAGATCGTGTGGGTTCGCCCACCCCACGGGGTCTGGGCGAAGGAGATGGGAAGGCGCCGCAAGGCGCGGACGGATGCGAAGGCGAGCGTGTCAGCGGTTGGCGGCCCGCACGGCGTCGAGTGCCTTCGCGGCGAAGGCGGCGCCCGTGTCGATCGTGAGGGTACCGGAGACGGCGACCCAGACCGTCCCGGTGAAGACGTAGACGACCGCGATCGTCCCGAACTCGCTCTCCTCGGAGTGGGTGAACGCCTTCGCGCCGTGGATCGTCGTCCGCGTGTACGAGGATGCCGACCCGAGCGACGACAGCAGGCGTTCGCGCGCCGCCGGGGTGATCTCGACCGCGACGACGCTGAACCCGCCGTCGGAGGACGGCGTTCCCCACGTGCAGACCTGCGACTGCCGCGCGTTCGCCGCGGTCTCCTTCGCGAGCGGCCCCGTCATGTGGTCGGCGGCCGAGCCTCCGCCGGGCAGCGCCTCCGCCGAGTCGGCGAAGAGGGCCCGCACCGTGGACAGCGGCAACAGAGCCGGGCATGACGGCAGCACTGCGCGGTCGGGGGTACCCGGAGCGGGCGAGGCCGACGAGGTCGGAGTCGGCGTGGGCGTGGGGGTCGCGGCGGTCGGCGAGGGCGACGGCGTCGCGGATGCCGTCGGCGTCGCGCCCGCGGACGGCGTCGCTTCGGCGGTCGCGCTCGTCGACGGAGCCGGCGCGCCGGTCGGGCCGGTCGTCGGCGGCTCGGGGACGCACCCCGTCAGCACGAGGACGAGGGCGGCGGCGAGCGCTGTGATCGACAGGGATGACCGGGGGGACATGCGCCGATCCTACGTCGCGCGGGGGCGCGCCCCGAGGAGGCGTTCCGCGCTCCCGCGAGAGCGGATCACCCGGCGGCGATCGCCGCCTCGAGCGCGTGCTCGGCGAACACCGACAGGACGATCGGCGTCGCGGGTGCGATGAACACGATCCACACGTCGCCGACGAACGCGTACAGCGTGTTCTCCGCGATCTCACCTCCGACGTCCGAGACCGAGAACGCCGCCTCGGCCCCCTCGATGTCGACGGCGGAGTAGCTCGCGGCCCCGTCGAGGTCGTCGACGAGCGCGCCGCGGGTCGCGGCATCCAGTTCGAAGGCGTAGCCGAGCAGGTAATTCTCGGTTGCGCGCTCTGGCCACCAGCGGCAGGCGAGGGTCTGCTCCGCCGCGGCGGCGGCCTCGCGCGCGCTCGGTCCCGGCAGCGACGACACCGCATCGACGGGCTCGCCGGAGTCGTACCACGCCTCGCCCTCGGTCTCGCTCACGACCGCGATCGGCAGCAGCGCCTCGCACGACGCGGGCACGGATGCCGTGACGCGCGTCGGGGTCGTGGTCGGGGTCGGGGTCGCGGACACCGTCGGCGACGGCGCGACGGAGGCCGGCGGCGTGCCGGTGGCGGTGGGGGGCGCCGAACTCGCCGGATCGCTCACCGCGGTGCATCCCCCCAGAGCCACGGTGGCCACGGCCAGCAGCGCGAGGCTGCGTGCGCGGAAGCCCATGCGGCCGAGCCTACGGGCTGGGCGTGCGCCGCGCACGGGAAAGCCCCGGGGGCTGTGGACTCCCCGGGGCTTTCGCGCGGTGTGGATCAGGCGTCGACGTCGGCCAGCTGACGGCCGGCGAGCTCCTCGATGACGTCGTCACCGGGGCGGACCTCGTCGAACGGCGCCTCGATCTCGGCGCGGTCGAGCATCTCGGTCATCTTGCGACGACGCTGACGCGTGATGAGCGTCACCACGGTGCCGCTGCGACCGGCGCGGCCCGTGCGGCCCGAACGGTGCAGGTACGTCTTGTACTCGTCGGGCGCGTCGGCCTGGACGACCAGGTCGATGTCGTCGACGTGGATGCCGCGGGCGGCGACGTCCGTCGCGACGAGCACCTCGACGCGGCCCGAGGTGAGACGCTCCAGGTTGCGCGTGCGCTTGGCCTGGTTGAGGTCGCCATGGAGGGCGACGGCACGGATGCCGGAATCCTCGAACTGCTCGGCGAGCATCTCGGCGTAGGCGCGGGTGCGGGCGAAGACGAGCGTCTTGGCATCCCGGTCGACGAGCGACGTGAGGATCTCGGCCTTGTCGCGGTGGTCGATGACGAGCACCCGGTGGTCGATCGTGCCGGAGTCCTGGTCCTCGCCGGCGACCTCGTAGACGGCGGGCTCGACGAGGAACTCGTCGACCAGCGCGGCGACCTCGCGGTCGAGGGTCGCCGAGAAGAGGAGCTTCTGGGCGCCCTCCTGCACGAGGCGGAGGATCCGCTGCATCGGCTCGAGGAAGCCCAGCTCGCTCATGTGGTCGGCCTCGTCGAGAACGACCAGGCGGACCTCCGAGAGGTCGAGCTTGCCCTGCTCCTGCAGGTCCTCGATGCGGCCCGGGGTGCCGATGATGATGTCGACGCCCTTCTTCAGCGCACCCACCTGGCGCGCCTGGGGCACACCGCCGTAGATCTGCGTGGTGAAGAGGCCGACGCTGCGCGCGATCGGCTGGATCGTGCGGTCGATCTGGAGCGCGAGCTCGCGGGTCGGGGCGAGGACGAGCGCCTTCGGCTTGCGGCCGAACTCACGGCGCTGACCGGCCTGACCGCGCAGGATGGACTCCACGAGCGGCGCGCCGAACGCGATGGTCTTGCCCGAGCCGGTGCGGCCGCGGGCCAGGACGTCGCGACCCTCGAGGATCGGCGTGATCGTGGCGGCCTGGATCGGGAACGGCGATGCGGCGCCGAGATCGGCGAGCGCACGGACGATGTTGTCGCCGAGACCGAGGGCGCCGAAGCTGGCATCCGCGACCTCTTCGGCCTGGACGGCCTCGGCCTGGAGCTTCTCGTGGACGACGTCGACGTGGGCCTCGAAGGCCTTCGCCTTCTTGTCGGCGTCCCAGTCGGACCGGTTGGCGGCGAAGCCGTCGCGGCGGTCGTCGCGACGCGGACGGTCCGAGAAGTCGCGACGCGGACGGTCGGAGAAGTCGCGACGCGGACGGTCGTCGAACGACCGCGCGGGACGGTCCGAGAAGTCCCGACGCGGACGGTCGGAGAAGTCGCGACGCGGACGGTCGTCGAACGACCGCGCGGGACGGTCCTGGCGGTCATCGCGACGCGGACGGTCGGAGAAGTCGCGACGCGGACGGTCGTCGAACGACCGCGCGGGACGGTCCTGACGGTCATAACTCCGGCGATCCGTGCGCTCGCGACCCGAATCGGCCCGATCCGAGCGGTTGCGGTCGAAATCTCCGGAGTTGCGAACCGGACGGTCGCCGTAGTCGCGACGGGGACGGTCGTCGTAGGAGCGGGCCGGACGGTCCTCCCGGAACGACGGACGCGCGTCGCCGAACGTGCGACGGTCGTCACGGGGCTGACGCTCGCCGCGCGGACGGTCGTCGTAGGAGCGGGCCGGACGATCCTGACGGTCGTAACTCCGGCGATCCGTGCGCTCGCGGCCGGAATCGGCCCGATCCGAGCGGTTGCGGTCGAAATCTCCGGAGTTGCGCACCGGGCGGTCGCCGAAGTCGCGACGCGGACGGTCGTCGAACGAGCGCGCCGGGCGGTCCTGGCGGTCGCCGCGGTCGCTGTGGGCGTGGGTGCGGATGCCGCGGGCCTCGTCGCGGCCGGCGCGCTCCTGAGCGGTCCAGCGCTGCTTCTTGACGGCGGCGTCCTCTTCGGCGGGGCGGTACCCGCGGTGGCCGGCGCTCTTGCTGCCGGGCTTGCCGGCGGACGACTGGCCGGGGCGACGCTTCGCGTCCTGGAACGAGGTCTTCTTGCCGTAGCGCGGCTCGAAGTTCTGGGCGCGGCCGCCGGCCGGCTTCTTGTTCTTGGGCATGGTGGTGTCCTTCTGGGTTGTCTCGCGCGAGAACAGCACTCCTCAGATCGCACACCGACAGACTCGGTGGCGGCCGCGCACGCGGCGTGGAGTAACCCGGACATCCGTCGGCCGGGGGCCATTCACAGTGATGGTCGTCGGAGCGGATTCGCTCCCACCATCGGCCCCTTGGACTCACAAACCCATCCGCGTATCACGCGCGGTGTCCAGAGCCGACCGACCCACTCTAGCGGACGAGTCTGGGAGAGTGCCGATCCGCCCGGCATCCGCGCCGCCGACGACGACGGACAATGGATGCCATGGCCCCCGACATGCATCCGATCACCGTCGCCATCGAGCGCCGCATCGACCCGCAGCGCACGCGCGAGGCGACCGCCTGGATGCAGGCGGGAACCGACTTGGCGACGTCGTTCCCGGGGTTCCTCGGATCGGGCTGGGTGCGCGCCGGCGAAGAGAGCGACCTCTGGTACATGCTGTACCGCTTCCACGACATCGCGACCCTCGAGTCGTGGGAGCAGTCGGCCCAGCGCGGATGGTGGCTCGACTCCGGCAAGGCGTTCGCCCGCGAGGAGCGCGTGGAGCGCCGCACCGGCATCGAGGGATGGTTCGACGCGCCGTTCGCGACAGACGTCGAGTCGCGCCGGGGGGCGGATGCCGTGGCGACCGGCCCCGTGACCCTGCCGATCCCGCCCGCGCCGCCCCGGTGGAAGCAGGCGGTCACGATCTGGCTCGGCTTCTTCCCGACGAACCTGCTCGCCTCGTGGCTGCTGGGGTTCGCGCCGGGCTTCACAGCGTGGCCGCTGTGGGCCCGGGTGCTCCTGTCGACGCTCCTGCTCACGCCGATCATGACCTACGCCGTGCTGCCCTGGGTGACGCGCCTGCTGCGCCGCTGGCTGCAGCGCTGAGGTCAGTCGCGCTGACGGGACCGACGCGTTGCGGGAGCGGCGGCGGACCCGGACGCGGCAGACGTGGCCGACGCCTCGGCGGGCTCCGCGCGCCCCTCACCCCGACGGAGCGCACGACGCTCGCGCGCGCCCTCGACGAGGTTGTAGAGCGTCGGCAGCACGAGCAGCGTCAGCACCGTCGAGGAGATGAGTCCGCCGATCACGACGATCGCCAGCGGTTGCGAGATGAAGCCGCCGTGCCCGGTGATCCCGAGCGCCATCGGGGTGAGGGCGAAGATCGTCGCGAGCGCCGTCATGAGGATCGGACGCAGTCGCCGCGCTCCGCCGGCGAGGGTCGCGTCGTGCGCCGACAGGCCCTTCTCGCGGTACTGGTTCACGAGGTCCACGAGCACGATCGCGTTCGTGACGACGATGCCGATGAGCATCAGCACGCCGATGAGGGATGCCACGCCGAGCGGCACGCCCGTGGCGATCTGCAGCAGGATCGCTCCGGTCGCGGCGAAGGGCACCGAGATGAGGAGGAGCAGCGGCTGGCGAAGCGACTTGAACGTCGCGACCATCACGATGTAGACGATGAGGATCGCCGCGAGCATCGCGAGTCCGAGCTGGCCGAACGCGTCCTGCTGCTGCGAGAGCACGCCGCCGACCGCGGCGTCCGCCCCCGTCGGCAGGTCGAGGTCGAGGAGGGCCGTCGACACGGTGGCGGAGGCGGCGTTCAGGTCGTCGGTCGACGGGGTGACCGTCACGGTCGAGGTCCGCTGGCCGCGCTCGGTCGTGATGGAGGTCGGTCCCTCGCTCTGCTTCACGGTCGCGACCCGGTCGAGCGGGACGAGCCCGGCGGCCGTCGCGATCTCGAGGTCCTTCAGCTCGCCGATCGTCTGCGGGATGTCGTCGGCCTGCAGGTAGACCGTGAGCGCCGTGCCGTCGATCTCGACGGATCCCACGCCCCGCGGCTGCATCGTGTTCGACACGAGCGCGCCGACGGCGACCTCCGACAGCCCGAGGGATGCCGCTTCGTCACGGTCGACGGTCACCGCGACGTACGGCAGCGACGCCGCGAGGTTCGAGGTCACCTGGCCGATGCCGTCGGCGCCGTCGAGCGCGGCGACGACCGCATCGGTCGCCTCGCTGAGGGTCGCGGCATCCGGGGCGGTCACATCCACCTCGATGTCGCTCGAGCCGAAGCCGCCCTGACCGGCGGACACGGTGATCGTCCCGACGTCCTCGAGCTGGGCGACGGCGGTCTGGACCGCCTCGCGCACCTCGACCTGGTCGGCGTCGGTGTCGGTCGTGATCGAGTAGGTGATGCCGGCGCTGCCGCCGGAGAAGGCGTCGCGGACGGCCGAGCCGCTCGAGCCGATGGAGGTCTGCACGGTGTCGATGCCGTCGACGCCGAGGATCGCCTCCTCGACGGTGGCGGCCGCGGCATCCTCGGCGTCCAGGCTCGGCGCCTGGCCGAGCTCCTGCGTCACGGTGAACGTGTTCTGGCCGGAGTCGCCCAGGAAGTTCGTCTTCATGAGGGGCGCGGCGGCGATCGTCCCGCCGAGGACGAGCACCGCGAGCAGCAGCGTCACGGCGGAGTGCTTCAGCGTCCAGCGCAGGACCGGGAGGTACGCCTTCTGCAGGCGGGACGGCGGCGCATCGGGGTGCTCGGGGTCGATGACGCGACCCTCGGCGTCGTGGAGCGGCTTGCCGGGTCGGAGGAACCAGTACGCGAGCACCGGGACGATGGTCAGGGCGACGAAGAGGGATGCCGTCATGGCGATCGTGACCGTGAGGGCGAACGGACGGAACAGCTCGCCGGTGACGTCGCCGACGAAGGCGATCGGCAGGAACACCGCGACGGTGGTGATCGTCGAGGCGGTGATCGCGGCCGCGACCTCGCGGACGGCGAGCAGGATCGCCCGGCGCTTGTCGGCGTCGCCGACGTAGTGGCGCTTGATGTTCTCGATGACGACGATCGAGTCGTCGACGACACGGCCGATCGCGATCGTCAGGGCGCCGAGCGTGAGGATGTTCAGCGAGTACCCGAACGCCTGGATGCCGACGAACGTGATGAGCACGCTCGTCGGGATGGAGATCGCCGTGACGAGGGTGGAGCGCACCGACAGCAGGAAGATCAGGATGATGATCACCGCGAACACGAGGCCCAGCAGCCCCTCCTGGGCGAGGGCCTCGATCGACTGCTCGATGTAGGGAGCCTGGTCGAAGACGACGGTGAACTCCGCGTCGGAGCCCACGGCATCCTGCAGATCGGGGATCGCCGCGGCGACGCCGCGCGAGACGTCGACGGTGTTGGCGGCGGGGAGCTTCGTGATCGACAGCGTCAGGGCCGGCTCGCCGTTCACGCGCGAGATCGACGTGACGGGGTCCTCGTCGAGCGCCACGTCGGCGACGTCGGCGATCGTCACGGCGCCGCCGGCCAGCTGCTCGGCCGAGCTCGGCACGAGCGGCAGGTCGGCGATCTCGTCGACGGATGCCAGCTTCGTGCCGGTCTGGACCGTCAGCGCCTGGTCGCCCTCGGTCACCTCGCCGCCCGGGAACAGCACGCCGTTCTGGTCGAGGGCGTCGGTGATGGCCGTCTGCGTGTAGCCCGCGGCTACGAGCGCGGCCTGGTCGGGGACGATCGTGACCCGCTGCCCCTGTCCGCCGATGATCGCGACGGCGCTGACGCCGTCGACGTCCTCGAGGTCGGGGATGACGCTCGCCTCCAGCTGCGCCTCGATCGTGCGCGCGTCGTCATACCCGGTCACGGCGAGCGCGATCACGGGCAGGTCGTCGATCGAGAACGAGACGACGTTGGGCTCCACGGACTCGGGGAGGTCGCTCTTGATGCGGTTGATCGCCTGGAGGATCTTCTGCTCGGCGGTGGCGAGGTCGGTGCCGTACGTGAAGGACGCCTGGATGATCGAAGCGTTCGTGGTGCTCGTCGCGGTGGTCGATTCGAGTCCGGGGATGCCCTGGATCGCCGTCTCGATCGGCGTCGACACGTCGTTGTTGACGACGTCCGGCGAGGCGCCCGGGTAGGTCGTCAGGACCGACAGCTGCGGGAACTCGATCGAGGGGATGAGCTCCTGCTTGAGGCTCGTGAGAGCCAGACCGCCGAAGACCGCGGCGACGATCGTGATGAGGGCGATGAGCGCGCGGTTCTTGAGGCTCAGGACGGCGAGATTCGACACGGGTGGCCTTTGCGATGCGAGGACGATCCGATACAGACCTGTATCGGACTCATTGTCCCACGCGGCCCTCGCGGCAGCCTCCTCCCCCGGGATGAGGTCGGGCCGGTACCGCGGGAGGATCTCAGCGCGGGAAGAGGCCGCCGATCAGCACGCCGAGCGCTGCGGCGACGACGCACGCGAGCAGCGTTCCGAGCAGGTTGAGCCACGCCCAGTCGCGCCGCCCTGCCCGCGCCAGGAGCACCGTCTCGACCGACACCGTGCTGAACGTCGTGAAGCCGCCGAGCACTCCGACCCCCGCGATCGTCAGCCAGACGGGGCCGATGACGGCCGCGAGCGCGGTGAGGAGGCCGAGGAGGAACGACCCGCTGACGTTCACGAGGAGGACGCCGACGGGGAACGCTCCCCGTCGTCCGCGCATGACGACGCCGTCGACGACGTAGCGCGCACCCGCGCCGAGGCCGCCGCCGACGATGAGCGCGACGATCTCGAGGCCGCTCACTCGGCATCCTCCGGCGAGAGCGGCGAACCTGCCGGGTCTTCTTCCGTTCCGGGCGATCCGGGCAGCCGGCCGCCCAGCATCAGTCCGGCCGTGGCGGCGACGACTCCTCCGAGCACCGAGAGCGCGGCGAGCGCGAGCCCGACGATCGGCGCGTCACTGGAGGTCGAGACCACGTGGACGGCGAAAGCGCTGTACGTCGTGAACCCGCCCAGGATGCCGGTGCCGAGGAACAGGCGCAGCAGCGGCCGGCGGTCGCCGAGGGCGCCGACCACCAGCCCGAGCAGCAGCGATCCGAGGAGGTTGATCGCGAGGGTCACCGCGGGGACGACGAGGGGATGCGTCCCTGCCGACAGCGGCACCACCAGGGCGGCGCGGGCAGCGACGCCGAGCGCGCCGCCGAGCATCACGACCAGGAGCGCGACCGGGGAGAACCACCGCGGAAGGGCCACGCCCTCACGCTAGGCCCTGGTCACCGCAGGATCAGCGCACGGATCGCCGATTCGGCCGACACCGATGTGTCGAGGAGGCGACCCTTCTTGTACGCCGCGAACACCCGCGGGTCGATGTACGAGCCGCGGGCGACTGCGGGCGTGTTGCCCAGCGCCTCGGCCGTCGCCCGCACGGCCAGCACCTCGGCGCGCTTGCGGTCGGTCTTCGTGTCGACCGCGCCGATGCGCGCGAGCGCGTCCGCAGCGAGGATCGTGCCCCGCAGGGTGCGGAAGTCCTTCGCCGTGAACGTCCCGCCCGTCATCGCCCGGACGTAGGCGTTCACCTCGCGCGGCGTGAGCGGCACGCGGCGGCGACTGCGCTGGTAGGCGAGCAGCGGGGATGCCGGCCGGCCGGCGGCCATGAGCGCGATCGCGATCGCGAGGTCCTCGTCGTCGATCTCGAGCCGCTGCTTCTTGCCGCTCTTGCCGGGGAACCGGAGGCTCGTCACCGCGCCCTCGATCGCGGCATCCCGTCGCTTCAGGGTCGTGAGACCGCGGCTGCCGTGACGCTCGAGGTAACGTTCGGAGCCGACGCGAGGCGCCGCCTGATCGAGCAGCCGGAACGCGGCGGCGAGCACCCGCTCGCGGTCGAGCTCGTCGCGGCGGAGCGAGGTCGTGACCCGCGCCCGCGCGCGCGGGAGCGACTCGGCCAGCTGCAGCGCCCGGGCGAACTTGCCCTTGTCGCGCCCGGCGGTCCACCCCGGGTGGTACATGTACTGCACGCGACCGGCCTCGTCGACGCCGGTCGCCTGGATGTGACCGTTCGGAGCGGCGCTGATCCACACGTCCTGCCAGGCCGGCGGGATGACGAGGGCCACCACGCGCTCGCGCTCCTCGGCAGGGAGCGCCGCGCCGTCGGCATCCACGTAGCGGAACCCGCTCCCGGCGCGCAGCCGCCGGTATCCGAGGTCGACACCGGGGCGGACGCGCAGCAGTCTCGGCATGTCACCAATCTCTCACGCGCGATGTCAGTGGTTGCGCAGCATCGAGATGAGCTCGGTCTTGCGCTTGCCGGAGTAGCCCGCGAGGCCCAGCTCCTTCGCGCGCGCCCGGAGGTCGGCGACGGTCCAGTCCTCGTAGTCGCCGGATTTCCCGCCGCGCCGGCCGACGGCCGTGCGTCCGTCGCGCGCCGCCGCGTTCGAGATCCGGGCCGCCTTCTCCTTCGACGCTCCGTCCTGCCGCAGCTCCTCGTAGAGCTCGGGGTCCTTCAGGCTGTTCGATCCGCGTCCGCCAGGCATGGCATCCTCCTTCGACTCGCCGAGCGTAGAGCCGACGCCCGCGCCGCCCGGAGGGGCTTGACCCGGCCTCCGCCGCGGGAGTAGGCGACGCGGCGTCGGGGCGTGAGCGATAGCACCGCCGCTCCGGCAGCGTCAAGGGTCTGTGCCGCAGCGGCGCCGACCCCTACCTTCGACGTGAACGGCACCCCGCTCGCCCGATCGGCTGCGGGCCCGCAGAACGGAGCAAACAGACATGAACATCGCACTCCTCGTCATCATCGTGGTCGCCATCGTGCTCGCCATCTTCGGCGGGCTGAACGCCTCGCTGCAGTGGCTGCTGTGGGTGGCCATCATCATCGGCGTCATCGCCCTGATCGCCTTCCTGCTGCGGGTCGTGCGCGGTGGCAGCCGCACCTGACCCCGGTTGAACGAGGAACGCCCCCACCGTGTGTGGGGGCGTTCTTCGTGTGTGCGGCGCGCCGACCTACAGGTTCGTCGCCGCGTAGCGGTGGAGCGCGGCGCGCACGAATTCGGCGCCGGCCGCGCCGCCGTAGTTCTTCGCGAACCGCGGGTCCGCGACGTACATATCAGCCAGGCCGGTCACATATCCCGCGGTGTCGCCGTCGGCGGATGCCGCGGGCGTGCCGGGGATGCCGGTCAGCCACGCGACGTGACGCGCCGCCAGAGCCTGGGCCTCGTCGCCGTCGGGGGCGATGCCGCGGGCCGCGGCATCCATCCACGCCGCGCCGAGGTCGGCCGTGCGCTGCTGCCACGCCGCCTTCTCGTCGGCGCTCATCCCGCGCCACCAGGCGTCGCCCGCCGCGTACGCGTCGGCGCCCCAGCGCTGCTCGACCTCGTCGCGGTACTGCGTGTGGTCGAAGCCGTCGAACATCTTCTCTGCCATCAGTCCTTCACCTCCTCTCATCGCTGCGATGGTCGATTCGACCGACGCGATCTGCCGCGCCAGCCGCTCCCGCTCCCCGTGGAGCCACGCGAGGTGACCCTCGAGGGCGGTCTCCTCACTCGTCGGTCGCGCGAGGACCTCCGCGATCTGCGGAAGTCCGAGTCCGAGCTCCCGCAGCAGGAGGATCCGCTGCAGCCGCACGAGCGACGCGCCGTCGTAGTAGCGGTAGCCGTTGCCGCCGATGCTCGACGGCGTCAGCAGCCCGAGGTCGCCGTAGTGCCGCAGGGTGCGGCTCGTGGTGCCGGCGAGCTTCGCGATCTGCTGGATCGACCATTCGTTCGTCATGCCCTTCACGGTAGAGGTTGACGTTGCGTCAAGGTCAACCCCTCGACAAGCTCGGGGACCGGGGTCGGGCACGGGGGCCGGGGTGGGTGAGGGCCGGGCGGGTGGGGCGGCCCTCGACAAGCTCGGGGACCGGGGTGGGGCTCGGGGGCCGGGGTGGGGCACGGGGTTGACAAAGTCGAGATATATCGTGTTACTCTCTCAACACGCGATATATCTCGATCCGACCGGATCGTCGCGAACGGACTGAGGAGACATCATGACTCTGGAGAAGTGGCTCATCCACCCGGGCGAGACGCGCGTCATCGACATCGAAGGCGTGCGCAAGCTCAAAGTCGGACTCGTCGGCGGGCAGGTCGACGTCGTCGCCCACGACGAGCCCGGCATCCGCATCGAGGTGCACGGCGTAAGCACCAAGGACCTCCGCATCGAGGCGACCGGCGACACCGTCGAGATCGACCACGCGCAGCTGCGCTGGGACAACTTCCTCGAGGTGTTCCGCAACTTCGGCAGCGGCGGCCCGAAGGCCGAGATCAGCGTCGCCGTCCCCCGCGGCACCGAGCTGAACCTCGGGGTCGTGAGCGCGAGCGCGCTCGTGTCGGGCCTCGCGACCGACGCGCGCCTCAACACCGTCTCGGGCGACATCATCGTCGACGGTCACACCGGCGACGTGTCGGTCAACGCCGTCTCGGGCGACGTGCAGATCCGCGGCCTCGAGGGCGCCCTGAGCGCGAACTCGGTCTCGGGCGACGTCGCGGCGACCGGACGCATCCGCAAGGCCTCCGTCGACACGGTCTCGGGCGGCATGCTCATCGACACCGTCGGCGACATCCTCGCCGTCAACCTCAACACCGTGAGCGGCGACGCGAGCGTGCGCGTGGACGACGGGCGTCCCGCCAACTACGTGCTGCGCACCGTGAGCGGTCGGGTGACCGTCGACGGCGTGAAGCGCTCCGGCTCGGGGCCGACGAACTACACCGACTCGGTCGGCGAGCTCAGCAGCAGCTTCGTCGACGTGCGCGCGAACTCCGTCTCGGGCGACGTCACGGTGCTCCGCCGCGCGGTCGACCCGGTGGGCGCGGACGACGCGCCCACCCCCGAGGAGTGGTGACGATGGCTCCCGTCTTCTCGCACGGCGACCTCCGCCTGTACCTGCTGCGCCTGCTCGACGAGGCGCCGCGGCACGGCTACGACCTCATGCAGGCGCTGTCCGACCGCACCGGCGGCACCTACACGCCGAGCGCCGGCACGATCTACCCCCGCCTCGCGAAGCTCGAGGAGGAAGGCCTGGTGACCAAGACCGTGGACGGCCGCAAGACCGTCTACGAGATCACGGATGCCGGGCGCGCCGAGGTGGCCGCCCGCGCCGACGACCTCGAGGGCATCGAGGCGGGCCTGGCGGACAGCGTCCGGCTCATCGCCGACGAGGTGCGCGGCAGCGTCCGCGAGGCCATGAAGAGCCTCAAGGCCGACCTCGCCGCGGCGGCCGCCGCCGACCGCGCCGCCGGCTCGCATCGCGAGCCGCACGAGCGGAACGGTCCCCCGCGGCCGGCGGACGACGCGCGCACCGCATCGCGGGAGCAGTTGCGGCGAGCGGATGCCGCCGTGTCCGAGTTCCGCGCCACGGTCCGCGCCGACCTTCGGACGCACGTCGCCCGCGGGGGGAGCCTGTCGGCATCCGCCGTCGACGACCTGGCGGCCGCGCTGACCGAGGCGCAACGGGCGCTCACCGTCGCGTTGCGCGGCTGACGCCCGGACGCACGACGGCTCCGGCCGGTCAGGCCTCCGGAGGCAGGTCCGGCCAGAGCTCCTCGTCGTCGCGAGCCGGCTCCTCGAGGGGAACCACGAGGATCGGCCGCGACTGACGATGCGCCAGTCGTGCGGCGACCGAGCCGGTGAAGAACTCGCGCACGGATTCGCCGAACCCGCGGCGGCGGGTGCCCACGACGATCAGCCGGGCATCGGACTTCTCGGCCAGGTGCTTGATCGCCAGGGCCGGGTCGCCCACCAGCTGGCGGACGCTCCAGTCCACGCCGGACCCGTCGAGGGCGGCGCCGGCGGCATCCTTCACGGCGGCCAGCTGCGTCTCGCCGCCCGAGAGGTCGACGTCGATCGGCGCCGAGTGCACATAGCCGTCGGGGTCCTCGTACGTGACGAAGCGGGTGACGTCGACGTGGGCGACGATCAGCGGAGCGCCGAACAGCTTCGCGTAGCGCGCGGCCTCGCGCAGCACCCGCGTCGGCTGCTGGGGGATGGCTCCGACGATGACGGCGCGCTGCGGCACGTCGGGATCGCCCGTGCCGGCGTCGACGCCGAGAGGATCGGTCTGGTCGGTCATGATCAGCCTCCGAAGTCGCGATGAGCGGTCGGTTCGCCAGCGAACCGCGGCCTCCGACGGCGAGCGTTCGGATGCACCGTGTTATCCTGAATGCTACTCTTCCCGGCTGAGCGCCGGACCGTTCTGCGACGGGCATATTCATCCAGGCCCGTGACTCTGAAATGAGGGGGTCTCGCATGGGGCGTGGCCGTCAGAAGGCGAAGCACACCAAGATCGCTCGCGAACTCAAGTACGACACGTACAACGTGAACTACTCGGCTCTTGAGAAGGAGCTCGGTCACCACGACGAAGACGCGTACGTCGACAAGTGGGCCGACCAGTATGCCGACGACGAGGACGAGCTCGAAAAAGCCTGAGCTCGGCTGACGCCGCCCGGCGGCCTGATCACCAGGCTTCGCCGTGGCGACGCTCCCACTCGTCCTCGACCGTTCCCGGTCGCGCGAGTCGCACGCCCGCGGGCACCGACGCGACGATCACGAGTGCGAGCGCGACGAGAGGGATCGTCCAGGATGCCGTGAGGTCGTGCACGATGCCGACTCCGAGCGGCAGCGCGGCGACGATCGCGTAGCCGATGCTCTGCACGAAGCCGCTGAGCGCCACCGCCGTCTCGTGCGTCCGCGCCCGGAGGCTGATCAGCGCGAGCGCCAGCGGGAAGAAGAGCGGCGTCGTGCCGAGGAGCACCACCCACAGCACCGGTGCGGCGCTCGGCGCCCAGAGGAGACCGCCGATCGCGACGAGCCCGGCGACCACCGCGATCGCGAACAGCACAGGGATGACGCGGCGGCGCGACGCCAGCACCGGCACCGCGAGCGCGGCCGGCAGGCCCATGACGGCGAACAGCGACAGCAGGGCGCCCGCCTGCGCGGGGGTCACCCCCGCGGTGTCGACCAGGAGCGAGGGCAGCCACGCGAAGCTCGTGTACGCGACCGCGCTCGAGACGAGGAAGGTGACCGTCACCGCCCAGGCCAGCGGCAGGCGCCACAGCCTGCCGAAGAGCCGCGCGCTCGCCTGCTCGATGTCGACGGCGAGGCCCGCGCGCTCCCGGATGAGGAGAGCCGCCCAGGGAAGGATCGCCAGCGTGCTGAAGACCGCCCAGAGCCCGAGCGACGTGCGCCAGTCCGCGGCATCCGCCACCGGCACCGCGAACAGCGGCGGCAGGAACGTCGAGAACGCCATCGTCGTCGAGTAGAGCGTCGTGACCAGTCCGATGCGGTCGGGGAAGTACTTCTTGACGAGCGGCGGCAGCAGGACGTTGCCCACGCCGACGCCCGCGAAGATGATGGCCGTCGTGAGCGCGAGCATCACGGCATCCGTCGACAGCCCGCGGGCGACCAGACCCGCCGAGACGACGATCAGCGCGACGACGGTCAGCCGCTCGAGACCGAGTCGCCGCTCCAGGCGCGGTGTCAGGAGCCCGAAAAGGGCGAAGCAGACGGGCGGGGCGGTGCCGATCGCGCCGACGATCCACGCCGGCACGTCGAAGTCGACGCGGATGTGGTCGAGCACCGGCGAGAGCGACGCCACGGCCGACCTCAGCGAGAAGGCGAACAGCGCGATGCCGAGGAGGGCCAGTGCGCGGCCGCGCCACAGCGGGCGGGGCGGGGCGGACGTCACCGATCCAGCCTAGGCCGTCCCGCGCCGGGGCCGGCGGCCGGGCTCAGCTCTCCTGGGTGCCCTCGACCCAGGCGAGGTACTCCTCCGAGACCGTGCCCGTGATGTAGCGGCCGTCGAAGCAGCTCATGTCGAGATCCTCGACATCGGGCGAGCCCTCGAGGATGGCGGCCTTGAGGTCGGCGACCTCCTGGTAGACGAGGTAGTCGCAGCCGAGCTCCTCGGCGATCTCGGGGATCGTGCGTCCGTGGGCGACGAGCTCCTGACGCGAGGGCATGTTGATCCCGTAGACGTGCGGGAACCGCACGGGCGGCGCGGCCGACGCGAACGTCACCGAGAGCGCCCCGGCATCCCGGGCCATCTGGATGATCTCCTTGGAGGTCGTTCCGCGCACGATCGAGTCGTCGATGAGAAGCACGTTCTTGCCCTTGAACTCGCTCGACATCGCATTGAGCTTCTGGCGGACGCTCTTCTTGCGCACCGCCTGCCCCGGCATGATGAACGTCCGGCCGACGTAGCGGTTCTTGTAGAAGCCCTCGCGGTACTCGATGCCGAGCTTGCGCGCGACCTGCATCGCCGCGGGACGCGACGAGTCGGGGATCGGCATGACGACATCGATCGAGCCCTGCGGCGTGTACTTCGCGATCGTGTCGGCGAGCCGCTCGCCCATGCGCAGGCGCGCCTCGTACACCGAGATGCCGTTCATGATGCTGTCGGGACGCGCGAGGTACACGTACTCGAACGAGCACGGCACGAGCTGCGGCTTCGACGCGCACTGCTTGGTGTGCAGGTTGCCGTCGAGGTCGATGAAGACGGCCTCGCCGGGCTCGACGTCGCGGACGACCTCGAAGCCGCCGTTCTCGAGCACGAGCGACTCGGATGCCACGGTCCACTCGTACCGCACAGCGGTCCCCGAGCCCTCGCCGGTCCCCGAGCCCTCGCCGGTCCCCGAGCCCTCGCCGGTCCCCGAGCCCTCGCCGGTCCCCGAGCTTGTCGAGGGGTCGGCGCGGCGAGTGCCGAGGATGAGCGGGCGGATGCCGAAGGGGTCGCGGAACGCGAGGAGTCCGTAGCCGGCGATGAGCGCGATCGCGGCGTAGGAGCCTTCGACGCGCTCGTGGACGCGGCTGACCGCCTGGAAGATCTGCTCCGGGTCGAGCTCGGGCCCCGAGATCGACTGCTGCAGCTCGTTGGCGAGCACGTTCACGAGCAGCTCGGTGTCGGAGGACGTGTTGAGGTGCCGGCGGTCGTTGCGGAAGAGCTCCTCGGTGAGCTCCCGCGTGTTGGTCAGGTTGCCGTTGTGGACGAGGACGATGCCGTACGGCGCGTTCACGTAGAACGGCTGGGCCTCCTCCTCGCTCGACGCGGTGCCCTTCGTCGCGTAGCGGACGTGCCCGAGGCCGATGTTGCCCAGGAGCGCGCGCATGTCGCGCGTGCGGAAGGCCTCGCGCACCTGGCCCTTCGCCTTGAAGATGTGGAAGACGCCGTTGGACTCGGCCGTGGCGATCCCGGTGGAGTCCTGCCCGCGGTGCTGCAGCAGCAGCAGCGAGTCGTAGACCTCCTGATTGGCGGGCCCCTGGCTGACGACCCCGACGATTCCGCACATGTGTGTTGCTTCAGTCCGTTTCTGCGTACGCGCCGACGAGACGAACTGCCCCGCCGTCGACGCCCTTCGCGCCCTGCTCGAACTCTCCGGCCGGCAGGACGCCGCCCTGCACCGTGCCGATCTGCCAGGTCGCGATGCCCTCGGCGGTGAGGGCGGCGGTGGCGGCAGCGGCGTCGTCGGCCGCGACGACGGCGAGGAACCCGATTCCGAGGTTCCATGTGCCCTCGGTCGAGGTGAGGTCGAGCCCGCCGAGGTCGGCCAGCACGCGGAACACCGGCGAGGGCGACCAGGTGGAGCGGTCGACCTCGACCCAGGTGCCCTGCGGCAGGACCCGTGCCAGGTTGGCGGCGATACCGCCGCCGGTGACATGGCTGAGGGAGTGCACGGCATCCGGCAGCGCGTCGATGAGACGCAGGAGCGGCGACGTGTAGAGGCGTGTCGGCTCGAGGAGCGCCTCGCCCCACGTCGTGCCGAAGTCCGCGGCGTGCGCGCCGTAGCCGATCCCGGCGCCCGCCACGATGTGCCGGACGAGCGAGTAGCCGTTGGAGTGGAGGCCGCTCGAGGCGAGCGCGAGGACGACGTCGCCGCCCTGGACGCGCTCGGCGCCGAGGACCTTCGACGCCTCGACGATGCCGGTGGCGGCGCCCGCGACGTCGTAGTCGTTGATGCCGAGCAGGCCCGGGTGCTCGGCGGTCTCGCCGCCGACCAGCGCCGTGCCGGTCGCGGAGCAGCCGTCGGCGATGCCGCGGACGATGTCGGCGATCCGCTCGGGGAAGACCTTGCCGCAGGCGATGTAGTCGGTCATGAAGAGCGGCTTCGCCCCCACGACGACGATGTCGTCGACGACCATCCCGACCAGGTCCTGGCCGATCGTGTCGTGCTTGTCGATCGCCTGCGCGATCGCGACCTTCGTGCCGACGCCGTCGGTCGAGGTCGCCAGCAGCGGCTTCTCGTACGACAGGAAGGCCGAGGCGTCGAAGAGGCCCGCGAAGCCGCCGACGCCACCGAGGACCTCCGGTCCGTGGGTGCGTCGGACGGCCGACTTCATCAACTCGACGGCCAGGTCGCCTGCCGCGGTGTCGACGCCGGCTTGAGTGTAGGGATTCGGTGGGGTCGAGGCCACGCCCCCAGCCTACCGGCCCGCGAGAGCTGTCGGAGCCGGGCGGGAGGCGGTGCCGGTGGCGGCGCGCGCCCGGATGCAGGCAGAATCGCGCTGTCGGCCTCCGAGCCCGCTCGCGCAGTGCGATCCAGCCTGTACGCGGGCCGCGGCGGCGGGTGCCTAGGATGGCGGCATGAACGCTGCCGGACCGGAGTGGGTCGTGCGCGAGGATGCCGGGCTGCCCGTGCTCGTCGCGCTGTACCTGCGCCAGGTGCTCGGGCTGCGCTTCCCCGAGGAGCTGCCGCTCCTGCGCGGTGTGCCCGCGGCGGACGCGAGCGAGTTCGACAGGTCGCCCGAGCTCGAGAAGCAGTGGCGCGCGTTCTGGGAGATGACGGTCGAGCCGCAGGCGCACCCGTCGCCCGTGCCCCTCGACCTGGTCGACGGGTTCGACATGCTCATCGCGCTGCCCACCGAGGGGTTCGACGCGCTGCACGCGGCGATCTCCCCGCACGGCGCGGATGCCGTGGCCGCCGCGCGTCGCGCGCACGACCGGTACCGCGCGGGCATCGGCACCGGGTCGTCGTACCGGGCGTACGCGAGCGCCATCGCCCAGCACGAGCGCGCTGTGGGCCGTCGCGCGCACTCGTTCGAACTCAACGTCCAAGTGCTGCCGCTCACCCAGCGCGGGGTCTGGTGGATCGGGGCGCTGACGGTCGCCGTCACCGACGGGCTGCGCGGCGACGTCGCGGCGTTCGACGCGGCGATCGCGCCGGTGATCGCCGACCTGGCCTGACCCGCCGACCGCGGTGCGTGCGGTTCAGGCCTCGTCGTGGTGCTCGACGACGGTCTCGCGGTCGATGCGCACGTCGCGCGTGCGGCGGCCGACGACCCGGTCGAGGATGAGCGCGACGGCGCCGCCGAGGGCGATCCCCACGGGGATGCAGATGAGCGCGACGAAGCCCAGCACCTGCGGCATCGAATAGACGACGCCGGTGTTCTCGCTCTTCATCCGGGTGCCGTCGAACGCGAGCGTCAGCACGATCGCGACCAGGAGCCCGAGCACGGCGCCCGCCACCATCAGCCGCCCGTAGCGGGGGCTGCGGCGCAGCTGCGCCGTCTCGATGTGGTGCTCGGCGTGGGACATGGCATCCATTCTCCCACTCGCCCGGCCGCGATGGGGCGTCTCAGCCGGCGGCGGCCCGCGATCAGGGCCGGAGCGGCAGCACCGGGGTGAGGTCGGCGCGGGTTCCGGAGGCGAGGATGCGGCCGGCGGCCACGGCATCCGTCCAGGACTCGGCCCCGGTCGCCAGCGCGATCCAGGTGCGGGCGTCGGTCTCGACGACGTTCGGCGGGGTCCCGCGAGTGTGACGCGGGCCCTCGATCACCTGTGCCGCGCCGAAGGGGGGCACGCGCACCTCGACCGAGTTGCCCGGAGCCTTCTCGGCGAGCAGCTGCAGCAGGTAGCGGACTGCCGTGGCGAGGTCGGTGCGCGCCGGCTGGTCGGCCGCCGCGACGGCGGCGAGCGCTGCGCGGCCCTCGTCGACCGTGATCTTGCGAGCCATGTGCTCCACGCTAGCCGTTCACAACTCCTGCAATTCGGTGCCGCTTCGCCCGAGGGACCCCGGAATCACGCGGATCGGGCTCGACGCCCTGCACAGATCGCAGGAGTCATGCAGTCGGGGCGGGGCACGAGGGCCTCGGTAGGCTGGGGGCGTGCGCATCCTCGTCCTCGGTTCCGGTGCCCGTGAGCACGCCATCCTCCTCGCCCTGAAGGCGGAGGATGCCGGTCATGAGCTGTTCGCCGCGCCCGGCAACGCCGGGATCGCCGCCGATGCGACGCTCGTCCCGGGGCTCGACGCCAACGCGCCGGCGGCGGTCACCGAGTACGCGAACACCGAACGCATCGATCTCGTCATCATCGGCCCCGAGGCTCCGCTCGTCGCGGGCGTGGCCGATGCCCTGCGGGAGCGCGGCATCCCGGTGTTCGGTCCCGGGAAGGCGGCGGCGCAGCTCGAGGGCTCCAAGGCGTTCGCGAAGCGGGTGATGGATGCCGCGGGCGTCCCGACCGGCCGCGCCACCCGCGCCCGGTCGCGCGACGAGGTCGCCGCCGCACTGGACGAGTACGGCGCGCCGTACGTCGTGAAGGCCGACGGTCTCGCCGCCGGTAAGGGGGTCGTGGTCACGTCGGACCGCGACGAGGCACTCGCCCACGCCGACGCGTACCTGCCGACGGGTCCGATCCTCGTCGAGGAGTTCCTGAGCGGCCCCGAGGTCTCGCTCTTCTTCGTCTCGGACGGCGACACCGTGCGGGCGCTCAGCCCCGCGCAGGACTTCAAGCGCGCGCACGACGGCGACGCCGGCCCCAACACGGGCGGCATGGGCGCCTACTCGCCGCTGCCGTGGCTCGCGCGGGCGTTCGGGGGCGAGGAGGCCTTCGTCGAGGAGGTCACCCGGACCGTCGCCGAGCCCGTGATCCGTCGCCTCGACGCCGAGGGAACGCCGTTCATCGGGCTTCTCTACGCAGGTCTCATCCTCACTGAGCAGGGCATCAAGGTCATCGAGTTCAACGCCCGGTTCGGCGATCCCGAAACGCAGGTCGTGCTCGCGCGCCTCGTCACTCCGCTGTCGACCCTGCTGCTGGCCGCGGCATCGGGCACCCTCGAGGACGAGCCCGCGCCCGCCTTCGCCGAGGCCGTCGCCGTGACCGTCGTGCTCGCGAGCGAGGGGTACCCCGAGGCGCCGGTGACCGGCCGCGAGATCACAGGGCTGGATGCCGCGGCATCCGTCGACGGCGTCCACCTCGCGCACGCGGCCACGGCCGAGCGGGGCGACGGTCTCGTCGCGACCGGCGGGCGCGTGCTGAACGTGGTGGCTCTCGGCAACACCTTCACGCAGGCGCGGGAGCGGGCGTACCGCGCGCTCGGCGAGATCTCGCTCGAGGGCTCGCACCACCGCACCGACATCGCGGCCCGCGTCGCCGACTGACCCGCGCTGGTCGCTGAGCGCCGATCGCTGATAACTGATCGCCGATCGCTGATCGCCCATCCCACGGGGTTTCGCCGAACCCACATGATGTGGACGGTGCAAACCGTGTGGGTTCGGCCAGACCCCGTGGGGTGGGCGGGAGCAGCGGGCGCGGGGCGAGCGGTGCCGGGCTACGGGGCGTCAGTCGGGAAGACGCGCACCCACGCGTCGGAGATGCCGTCGGTCGACGTGAGCGAGATCTGCACGGGGACCGCGTCGAGCACCACCGAGCTCTGCAGCAGTCCGACGCCGCGGCAGACATCGTCGACGCTGAGGAGCACGCGGCCGCTGTCGTCCTCGCCGGCGGTGGTCACCTCGAATCCGAACCGCGCACCGGGCTGCGCGGCGACGCACATGCCCTCCGCGCTGTACGCGACGCCCGCAGCGGGCACGGCGAGGATCTCGGTGCGACTCTCGGGCACGCCGTCCGGACCCTCCACGGTGTAGACGGTGCGACCGACCTCGCCCTCGACCGGCTCGGGCACGACGAGCGGCGCCGCGGATGCCGGTGGCGCTGCGCCCGTGGCATCCGGCGCCCCGGTGGGGCTCGCGCTCGGCGCGGGAACGCTGGGCTCGCTCGGCGCGGGCTGGGGCTCGGCCGTGCATCCCGCGAGGAGCAGGGCGGTCGCGAGCAGCACGATCCCGGCGGTGCGCGTCCTCATGCCCCCACCCTAGGTGTGCGCTCAGCCCGGAGCATCCGGCGCGCGCCTGCCCCCCCTCAGCGCGTGCGCTCACCCCACGGGGTCTGGGCGAACCCACACGATCCGAACCGTCCGCGGGCTGTGGGTTCGGCGAGACCCCGTGGGTTGGGCGCGGTTCGGCAGGGTTCGGCAGGGTGCTGGGGGCAGGCTGGGGGCAGGCGCGCGCAGAGAAAGAGAGCGACTCAGCGGCGGGCGACGGACTCGGGACGGCGGAGGAACAGCACGGCCAGGACGCCGAGAAGGATCACGGCGGCGGGCACCAGGATCGACTCGGCCATCGCGGAGGAGAAGCCGTCCACGACGAACGGCGGCAGCGCGCCTCCGCCGAAGCTCTCGGTCGCGTCGGCCGACCCCGGCAGGTGCGCGCTCAGGCGCGACTGCATGACGGCGGCGATCGCGGCGGAGCCGATGACCGAGCCGACCGTCCGCGTCGTGTTGTAGATGCCCGCGCCGGCGCCCGCCTGCCGCGGCGGGAGGTCCCGGGTCGCGGTCGTCGCGAGCGGCCCCCACATGCCGGCGTTGCCGATGCCCATGAGCGCCGACGGGAGGAGGAACATCCAGATCGGGGTGTCGACGTTCATCAGCGACGAGTACCAGAAGAGCGACGTCGCCACCATGAGCAGGCCCGGGACGAGGAGGAGCCGCGGGTCGGTCCGGTCGAGCAGGCGCCCGGCGAACGGCGCGAGGACGCCCGAGAGGACGGCCATCGGGATGAGCAGCAGCGCCGCCTGCGTCGGGGTGAGGCCGCGGGCGAGCTGCACGAAGAACATGAGCGGCAGCGACATGCTCGTCACCGTGAAGCCGACCGCGGCGATCGTGAGGTTGGCGATGGAGAAGTTGCGGTTCGCGAACAGCTCCAGCGGCACGAGCGGCTCGCTCCGGGTGCGGGACTGCGTCCAGATGAAGAACGCGAGCACGGCGACGCCGGCGCCGATCATGAGCCAGATCCATGTCGTCCAGGCGAACTTCTCGCCCTCCTGCAGCCCGAACACGATGAGGAACAGCGCGACGGCGCTCAGGACGACGCCCAGCATGTCGAAGCGGTGGGGGTGCGTCTCGAGCGCGGGGACGAGGATCCACGCCAGCACGAAGCCGATCACGCCGACCGGGAGGTTCACGAAGAAGATCCATTCCCACCCGAAGCCGTCGACGAGGAGGCCCCCCGCGAGCGGACCCACGAGGGTCGCCATGCCGGCGGTCGCGCCCCACAGCCCCATCGCGGCGCCGCGGCGGTTCGCCGGGAACGTGCGGGTGATGACCGCCATCGTCTGCGGCGTCATGAGCGCGGCGCCGAGCCCCTGCACGGCGCGCGCCGCGATCAGCATCTCGAGCGAGGACGACAGCCCGCACCACAGCGACGCGAGCGTGAAGATCGCGAGCCCGATGAGATAGATGTTCTTCGGGCCGAACCGGTCGCCCAGGCGCCCCGTGATGAGGAGCGGCACGGCGTAGGCCAGCAGGTACGCCGAGGTCACCCACACGACGTTGTCGAGGTTGTTCGTCGCCGGGTCGAGCGCCGCCTTGATCGCGGGGTTCGCGACCGAGACGATCGTCGTGTCGACGAGGATCATGAAGAACCCGATGACGAGGGCCCACAGGGCGGGCCAGGGGCTCCGCTCCGGGATGCCGTTCGGCGCGGCAGCCGGGGGCGCGGCAGCCGGGGTCGACGACGAGGTCGGCGCCGAGGCCGACGGCGCGCCGGCCGGGGTCGTGGAGGAGTCGCTCATGCGATCACGCTTTCTCTGAAGGCCGCGAGACGGGCCAGGGTCGGGGCGGGCACCTCGTGCACGCCCCACGGGAGGTCGGTGTCGGCCAGCCGCGCGAGGAACGCGTCGAGCCAGCGGAGGTCCGCGTCGACGATGTGCAGCTCGCGATCGAGCTCGACGAGGAACTGGAAAGGGACGCCGCGCTCCTGCGCGCCGGCGAGGCTCGCAGCGAGCCCGTCGCGATCGGCGGCGAGCGACGCCCGGCGCTCGGCGAGGAGGGCGGCGACCTCCGCGCGGGGAAGGTCGTGCGCCTCGCCGAGGGCGACGCGGAACTCGAGGATGCCGTCGATCCGCGGCAGCCGGGCGCGCACCCAGTCGTCGGCCGCCGCCCGGCCGGCATCCGTCAGCGCGTAGGTCGTCCGCTCGGGACGGTTCCCGTCGCGGTCGACGCCCACCTCGGCGACCAGTCCG
>Ga0160435_1000230_pt1 | contig 26703 bp, 17 predicted proteins | sample HID1973K_E0MG_FD_108213 | JGI IMG/M metagenome (GOLD analysis project Ga0160435, IMG submission 108213) | Enriched mosquito-associated microbial communities from UW Madison campus, WI, USA - HID1973K_E0 MG | ecosystem: Host-associated > Arthropoda: Insects > Digestive system > Unclassified ...
CCCGCCAAGCGACCCGCCTGGAAGCGATCGGAGGCCGCTACGACCCGTGGCTGCTCGGCGCCGCCGTGGCGCTGGCCTCGCTCGGCGTGGTGATGGTCGCCTCCAGCTCGATCGAACTGGCCGCCAGCCCGTTCTACTACCTCACCCGTCACCTGTTGTTCCTCGGCGTCGGCGTTGGCCTGGCGTTCTGGGCCATGCGCACCGAATTGAAGAACGTCGAGCTGCATAACCAGATGTTGTTGCTGGCGTGCTTCGCGCTGCTGGCCGTCGTGTTCGTGCCGGGCCTGGGCAGCAGCGTCAACGGCGCGCGGCGCTGGATCAACCTGGGGGTGTCGAAGTTCCAGACCGTCGAAGCGGTCAAGGTGCTCTATATCATCTGGTTGGCGAGCTACCTGGTGCGCTTCCGCGATGAGGTCAATGCGACCTGGCAGGCCATGCTCAAGCCGGTGTTCGTGGTCGGCCTGCTGGTTGGCCTGCTGCTGCTGCAGCCGGACTTCGGCTCGTCGATGCTGTTGCTGAGCGTCACCGCCTGCATGCTGGTGCTGGGTGGGGCGCAGATCAAGCGGATCATCCTGCCGATCCTGCTGCTGCTGCCGGCGCTGGTGGCCCTGGTGATCCTGGAGCCGTACCGCATGCGGCGCGTCACTTCGTTCATGGACCCGTGGGCCGATCAGCTCGGCTCGGGCTACCAGCTGTCGAACGCATTGATGGCGATCGGCCGCGGCGAGTGGTTCGGCGTCGGCCTCGGCGGTTCGGTGCAGAAGCTCAACTACCTGCCGGAATCGCATACCGACTTCATCTTCTCGGTGATTGCCGAAGAGCTCGGCTTTGTCGGCGTGTGCCTGGTGGTAGCGCTGTATGCGCTGCTGGTGGGCAGGGCGTTCTGGCTGGGCATGCGCTGCATCGAGATGAAGCGCCACTTCTCCGGCTACATCGCTTTCGGCATCGGCCTGTGGATCGCGATGCAGAGCTTCGTCTCGATCGGCGTCAACCTGGGCATCCTGCCGACCAAGGGCCTGACCTTGCCGCTGATTTCCTCGGGCGGCTCCTCGGTGTTGATGACTTGCGTGGCGATGGGCGTGTTGTTGCGCGTGTCCTACGAGACTGATCGCGCCGAACGCCTGCGCACCAAGCTGGCGCCGGGCGCGCAGGCGGCCGGTGGCGCGGCGGCGTCGGCAGCGGAAGCCGCGCCGGCCGAGGTCGCGCCGGTCGTTGCATCGGCGCCGTTCTCGGCCTCGTCGGTGGTGGCCGCCACGCAGGCGCTGCGCGGCACCAGCCGGATGCAGCCGCGGGTCGAGCCGACCTTCGGGAGGATCGCGTGAGCGCAGGCAGCTCCCATGCCAACAGCGACGGCCCGGTGATGATCCTGGCTGGCGGCACCGGCGGCCACATCTTTCCCGGCCTGGCCGTGGCCAAGGTGCTGCGCGCGCGTGGCGTGCCGGTGACCTGGCTGGGCGCGGACGGCGCCATGGAAACCCGCCTGGTGCCGCAGCACGACATAGCGATCGACACGCTGGCGATCAGCGGGCTGCGCGGCAAGGGCAAGCTGGCCCTGCTCGGCGCGCCGGTGCGCGTGTTGCGTGCGATCCGGGCCGCTGGCTTCGTGTTGCGCGAGCGCAAGCCGCGCGCGGTGGTGAGTTTCGGCGGCTTTGCCGCCGGACCCGGCGGGTTGGCGGCGCGGCTGATGCAGTTGCCGCTGCTGGTACACGAACAGAACCGCGCGCCGGGCATGACCAACAAGGTGCTTTCGCGTTTCGCGCGGCGCGTGCTGACCGGTTTTCCGGGCAGCTTCGCTGGCGAAGAAGCGGTCGGTAACCCGGTGCGCGCGGAGATCGCGGCCGTCCCGGCGCCGGCCGAACGCTTTGCCGGGCGCAGCGGCAGCCTGCGGCTGTTGGTGCTCGGCGGCAGCCAGGGGGCACGCGTCCTCAACAACGCGGTGCCCAATGCGCTGGCCGCGCTCGGCCACCCCGATGTGGAAGTTCGCCACCAGTGCGGCGAAAAGCTCCGCGCCGAAGCCGAGGCGGCTTATGCGCAGGCCGGCGTGAGCGCCAGCGTCGAGCCGTTCATCGCCGACATGGCCGCCGCTTACGCCTGGGCCGACCTGGTGGTGTGCCGTGCTGGCGCCTCGACCCTGGCCGAGCTCTGCGCCGTCGGCGTGGGCAGCGTGCTGGTGCCGTTCGCCGCCGCGGTGGACGACCACCAGACCCGCAACGCCGAATACCTGGTCCAGGCCGGTGCGGCCGTGCTGCTCAAGCAGGACGACGCCCTGGCCGAGCACCTGCAGCCCGTACTGCGCCAATTGCTGGCCGACCCGGCGCGTCGCCTGGCCATGGCCCAGGCCGCGCGTGGCCTGGCCAAACCCGATGCAGCCGAACGCATCGCCGACATCATTCTCGAGGAAGCCGTATGAAGTGGGTAACCGCGATGCGCCACGCCGCGCTCGCACAGGCAGGGCGCGCATGATCCGCCGCCTGCAAGACAGCCAGGACCTGGTGCGCGCATTCCCGCGCGTGCACTTCGTCGGTATCGGCGGCACCGGCATGAGCGGCATCGCCGAGGTGATGCTGACGCTGGGCTACGAAGTGTCCGGCTCGGACAACGCCGACAACGCGGCTACCCGGCGCCTGGCCAAGCTCGGCGCGCGGGTGATGCGCGGGCATTCGGCAGCCAACGTGCTCGGTACCGACTGCGTCGTGGTTTCCAGCGCCATCCGCGAAGACAACCCGGAGTTGATGGAAGCGCGCAGCCAGCGCATTCCGATCATGCCGCGCGCGGCCATGCTGGCCGAACTGATGCGCTTCCGCCGCGGCATCGCGGTGGCCGGTACGCACGGCAAGACCACCACCACCAGCCTGGCCGCAGCGGTGCTGAGCGAAGGCGGGCTGGACCCGACCTTCGTGATCGGCGGGCAGCTGCTGGCCGCCGGCGCCAACGCCAAGCTCGGCGGCGGTCAATGGTTGGTGGCCGAGGCCGACGAGAGCGACGGCAGCTTCCTGCGCCTCAATCCGCTGGTGGCGGTGATCACCAACATCGATGCCGACCACCTGGAGAACTACGGCAACGACTTCGCCCGCGTGCAGGCGGCCTTCGCCGAGTTCCTGCAGCGGCTGCCGTTCTACGGCCTGGCGCTGCTGTGCATCGACGACCCGGAAGTGGCGGCGCTGGCGGCCAAGACCCCGCGCCATGTGATGACCTACGGCCTCAGCACGCACGCCGACGTGCGCGCCGAAGACGTGGTGCAGGATGGCCCGCGCATGCGCTTCACCCTGCGCCTGCCCGAAGGCAGCACCACGCCGGTGACGCTGGCCCTGCCGGGTCGCCACAACGTACTTAATGCCCTGGCTGCGGCGGCGATCGGCTGGCAGCTGGGCGTGGCGCCGGAAACCATTGCGCGCGCGCTGGAAAATTTTGCCGGCATCGGCCGTCGCTTCAACGACCTTGGCGAAGTCACCACCGCCAGCGGCGCACGCGTGCGCCTGGTCGACGACTACGGCCACCATCCGCGCGAACTCGAAGCGGTGTTCGCCGCTGCGCGTGGCGGCTGGCCGGACAAGCGCCTGGTCGTCGCGTTCCAGCCGCACCGCTACAGCCGCACCCGCGACCAATTCGATGCTTTCGCCGCCGTGCTGAGCACGGTCGATGCGTTGGTCCTGAGCGAGGTCTATCCGGCCGGAGAAGCGCCGATCCCCGGTGCCGATGCGCGTTCGCTGGCCCGCGCCATCCGCGCGCGCGGCCGCAGCGAGCCGGTCGTGGTCGGGCAGGTGGCACAGCTGGGCGAGGTATTGCCGGATGTGCTGCAGGACGGCGACTTGCTGCTGATGATGGGCGCCGGTGACATCGGTTATGTCGCCCAGCACATCGCCACCGACGGCTTCCGCAGCGAGGTGAAGGCATGAGCACGTTGCCCGCCCGGCGTCATGAAGATCCGGCGGTGTTCGGCCGCGTCGCGGTGCTGCTCGGCGGCACCTCGAGCGAGCGCGAAGTGTCGCTGGATTCAGGCCGCAACGTATTGGAAGCGCTGCGCAGCCGTGGCGTCGATGCGCAGCCGGTCGATGGCATCGCCGCGCTGGCGCAGGCGCTGGTCGACAAGCGCTTCGATCGCGTGTTCAACGTCCTGCACGGTCACAACGGCGGCGGCGAAGACGGCATCGTGCAGGGCTTGATGGAAGCCTTTGGCGTGCCGTACACCGGCTCGGACGTGCTCGGCTCGGCGCTGTCGATGGACAAGATCCGCACCAAGCAGGTGTGGTTGTCGCTGGGCCTGCCGACGCCGCGCTATGCGCGCCTTGCGCCGGGCAGCGACATTCATGGCGCCGCCCGCGCGCTGGGCCTGCCGGTGATCGTCAAGCCGGCCAATGAGGGCTCCAGTGTTGGCGTCAGCCGCGTGTTCGAAGACGCGCAGCTGGACGAGGCCGTGGCCCTGGCCGCGCGCTATCCGGGCGAACTGCTGATGGAGCAACTGATCGAAGGCGACGAGTTGACCGTGGCCGTTCTCGGCGAACAGGCGTTGCCGTCGATCCGCATCGTGCCCAAGGGCCAGTGGTACGACTACAACGCCAAATACATTGCAGAGGACACGCAGTACCTGTGTCCGGGACTGGAAGGCGAGGCCGAGGTGGAAATCCGGCGTATCGCGCTGGCCGCGTTCCAGGCTGCCGGGTGCCAGGGCTGGGGCCGGGTCGATGTGATGCGCGACCGCACCAGTGGCGCCTTCTACCTGCTGGAGGTCAACACCGCGCCGGGCATGACCAGCCACTCGCTGGTGCCCAAGGCCGCGCGCCAACTTGGCGTCGAGTTCGACGAACTGTGCTGGCGGATCCTGGAGCAGACACTGTGAAGCAGACCGGACATGGCTTGCAGGCAACGACGCGGGGCGCGCAGACGCCGGCCGCGGCGTGCGCCTGCGCCTGCCATGTCCTCGCCACGGCGTCGGAGGTGCTGGCATGAACGCCGCCCTGCGCATCCTCGCCTGGCTGCTCGCGGTCGCGCTGGTCGCCTTGCCGGTGGTGGCCGTGCTCAACGGCTGGGTTGGCGCCGAGCGCTGGCCGCTGAGCAAGTTGCGCGTGACCGGCGACTTCAAGCGCGTGCCGGCCGAGCAATTGCAGGCAGTGGTGCTGCCCTATGCGCGATCGGGGTTCTTCGCGGTCAAGCTGAAGAACGCGCAGGATGCGATCGAGCGTTTGCCGTGGGTGGAAAGCGCACAGGTGCGCAAGCAGTGGCCGGACGTGCTGGAAGTGCGCGTGATCGAACACCAGCCGTTCGCGCGCTGGGGCGAAAACCGCATGTTGTCCGAGCAAGGCCGTTTGTTCGCAATTCCGCCGGGCCTGCGCAACCTGGACCTGCCGCAGCTCAACGGGCCGGACAGCAAGACCCGCGAAGTGGTCGCGCTTTACAACGAGTCGCGCGCGCTGTTCGCACCGACCGGCCTGGACGTCAAGCGCCTGGAAATGGACGCGCGCGGCAGCTGGTCGCTTGGCCTGAGCAATGGCGTGGCGGTGATCGTCGGCCGCGACGATGCCCGCGCGCGCCTGCAACGCTTCGCCCGGGTGCTGCCGCAACTGCTCGACCCGCAACAGCCGCTCGCACGCGCCGATCTTCGCTACACCAACGGATTCACCATCGAACGGCAACCCGCGGCCAAGGTCGCCGGCGCGCCGCAAGGCAGCGCAAATCCGAATCCCCCATTTCGCATCCCGGCAGTAAGCACATGAATCGCAAGGGCGACAAATCTCTCATCGTCGGACTCGACATCGGCACCTCGAAAGTGGTGGCGCTGGTCGGCGAGTATTCGCCGGGCAACCCGATCGAAGTCATCGGCATTGGCTCCCACGAATCGCGCGGGCTCAAGCGCGGCGTGGTGGTGGACATCGAATCGACGGTGCAGTCGATCCAGCGCGCGGTCGAGGAGGCCGAGCTGATGGCCGGCTGCGAGATCCGCTCGGTCTACGCCTCGATCTCCGGCAACCACGTCCAGTGCAAGAACTCGCCCGGGATCGTGCCGATCCGCGACGGCGAGGTCACCTGGGGCGACCTGGAACGCGTCCTCGACGCCGCCAAGGCAGTCGCGATTCCGGCCGACCAGCGCATCCTGCACGCGATCCCGCGCGAGTACGTGCTGGACGATTCGCAGGAAGGCATCCGCAACCCGGTCGGCATGACCGGCGTGCGCCTGGAGGTGCATGCGCACCTGGTGGTGTGCGCGCAGTCGGCGGCGGCCAACATCAGCAAGTGCGTGCAGAAGTGCGGGCTGCAGGTCGACGACCTGGTGCTGTCCTCGCTGGCCTCCAGCGTGGCGGTGCTGACCGCCGACGAGCGCGAGCTCGGCGTGGTGCTGGTGGATATCGGCGCCGGCACCACCGACCTGGCGGTGTACGTGCAGGGCGCGATCTGCCACACGGCCTCGCTGCCGATCGCCGGCGACCACGTCACCAACGACATCGCGCACATGCTGCGCACGCCGACGCCGGAAGCCGAACAGATCAAGGTGCGCTACGCCTGTGCACTGGCGCAGCTGGCCACGGCCGAAGAAAGCATCCAGGTGCCATCGGTGGGCGACCGCCCGCCGCGACGCATGCCGCGCGCTTCGCTGGCGCAGGCCGTGCAGGGCCGCTACGAGGAAATCTTCGAAATGGTGCAGGCCGAACTGCGCCGCTCCGGCTTCGAGGAACTGGTACGCGCCGGCATGGTGCTCACCGGCGGCGCTTCGAAGATGGAAGGCGTGGTCGAGCTGGCCGAGGAAATGCTGCAGATGCCGGTGCGCGTGGGCATTCCGCAGCACGTCACCGGGCTGGGCGAGGTAGTGGGCAACCCGGTGCATGCCACCGGCGTGGGCCTGCTGCTGATGGGCAGCCAGATCGAACATCCGCGGCGGCCGTCGATCCCGACCGGACGCGCGGGCAGCTTCTTCAACAAGCTCAAGAATTGGTATCGCGGCGAGTTTTAAAGGCCGCGGGCACGGCAGGACGCAGTTTGCAGGGCAGCAGCAAAAGAGCAGGGCACGCAGTAGTCAAACCAGAAGAGAACGCCGGCAAAGGGCATCCGCCCGGGTCACGGCTCCACAATAAAGAGGACATGGACATGGCACATTTTGAACTGATCGAGAAGATGGCACCGAACGCGGTCATCAAGGTTGTCGGCGTGGGCGGCGGCGGCGGCAATGCCGTGGCGCACATGGTCAACAGCAGCGTGGATGGGGTGGAATTCATCACCGCCAACACCGACTCGCAGGCGATCAAGAATTGCGGCGCCAAGCTGCAGCTGCAGCTGGGCACCAACGTGACCAAGGGCCTGGGCGCCGGCGCCAATCCGGAAGTCGGCCGCCAGGCCGCGCTGGAAGATCGCGAGCGCATCATGGACGCGCTGCAGGGCGCGGACATGGTCTTCATCACCGCCGGCATGGGCGGCGGCACCGGTACCGGCGCGGCACCGGTGGTGGCGCAGCTGGCCAAGGAAATGGGCATCCTGACGGTGGCCGTGGTCACCAAGCCGTTCCCGTTCGAAGGCCGCCGCCGCATGCAGGTGGCGCTGAAGGGTATCGAGGAGCTGAGCCAGCATTGCGACTCGCTGATCACCATCCCGAACGAGAAGCTGATCACCGTGCTCGGCCGCAACGCCACCATGATCCAGGCCTTCCGCGCCGCCAATGACGTGCTGCAGGGCGCGGTGCAGGGCATCGCCGACCTGATCGTGCGCCCGGGCCTGATCAACGTCGACTTCGCCGACGTGCGCACCGTGATGTCGGAAATGGGCCTGGCGATGATGGGTACCGGTTCGGCGCGCGGCGACGACCGTGCCCAGGCCGCCGCCGAGTCGGCGATCCAGAACCCGCTGCTGGACGACGTCAACCTGGCCGGCGCCAACGGCATCCTGGTCAACATCACCGCCGGCCCGGACTTCACCATGTCCGAGTTCGACGAGATCGGCCGCACCATCGAGGGCTTCGCCTCCGAGGACGCCACCGTGGTCGTCGGCACCGTGCTCGACCCGGACATGCAGGACGAGGTCCGTGTGACCGTGGTCGCCACCGGCCTGAACCGTGCGGTCGCCCGTTCGGCGCAGCGCCCGGACCAGCGCGCGCCGATCAAGCTGGTGCGCAACGCCACCACCGGGATGCCGGAATACGGCGACTTCGAGCAGGGCCAGGATGCGGTTTCCAAGTCCGTCGGCGGATCGATGGGCCTGGGCCTGCGCCGCGCCAGCAGCGAGGCGGCCTCGGCCTCCACGCCGGCTGCCGCTGAACTGCCGAGCGACTACCTGGACATCCCGGCGTTCCTGCGCCGCCAGGCCGACTGAAGCGCGGGCGGCGGCTCGCCTGCCGCCAACGCGAGGTCGTGATGGGTTGTACCGGCGCGGCGCGCCGTTCGCGGGCACGTAGTGGTTGGACGTGCCGGCAGCGGGACGCAGTGTCGGCGGCCGCGGGCTTGCCCTCCCGCGTGCCGACGCCATGTCCTTTTCTGCCGGGTCGGGGTGCCCGACCCGGCAGGTTTTGGCGCTTGGGCACTCAGATGCGTCAGGCGTGAAAATCGCCAATGCGACAGTTTTGTTAAGCTTCGCCCCCGCTGGCCAGCTTGCTGGTTCAGCTCCCGTCTGCGTTTGTCATTCAGACTTCATCACCATGACCCAGCAACGCACCCTGAAGAACACGATCCGCGCCACCGGCGTTGGCTTGCACAGTGGCGACAAGGTCTACATGACCCTGCGGCCTGCGCCGGTCAACCATGGCATCGTGTTCCGTCGCGTCGACCTGGAACCGGTGGTGGAAGTGCCGGCCGATGCGGAGCTGGTCACCGAGACCACGCTGTGCACGGGCCTGACCCGCAACGGCGCCAAGATCCAGACCGTCGAACACCTGATGTCGGCCATGGCCGGCCTGGGCATCGACAACGCCATCGTCGAACTGTCCTCGGCCGAGCTGCCGATCATGGACGGCTCTTCCGGTCCGTTCGTGTTCCTGCTGCAATCGGCCGGGATCGTCGAACAAGACGCGGCCAAGCGCTTCATCCGCATCACCTCGCCGGTGGAAGTGCGCGAGGGCGACAAGGTCGCCCGTTTCACGCCTTACGACGGCTACAAGCTGGGCTTCACCATCGAGTTCGACCACCCGATGATCCCGGCCAAGCAGTCGCGCGCCGAGCTGGATTTCTCGACCGCCGCGTACATCAAGGAAATTTCGCGCGCCCGGACCTTCGGCTTCATGCGCGACCTGGAGTACATGCGCGAGCGCAACCTGGGCCTGGGCGGTTCGATGGACAACGCGATCGTCCTGGACGAGTTCCGCGTGCTCAACGACGACGGCCTGCGCTATACCGACGAATTCGTCCGCCACAAGATTCTCGACGCAGTCGGCGACCTGTATCTGGCCGGTGGCCCGATCCTGGGCGCCTACGAGGGTTTCAAGTCCGGCCACGCCCTCAACAACAAGCTGGTGCGGGCCCTGCTGGCGCAGCAGGAAGCCTGGGAATGGGTCAGCTTCCCGGCCGGCACGGCGCAGCCGCCGGTCGCCTACGGCACCCCGGCCTACGCCTGAGCGACCCCGTCAGGGGAATCCCCACGTGTGCGCCCCCTTTGTGGGGGCCCGGCTGGGGCCATGTCATGGAACTGTGAACTCACCCCGAGTCGGTTCCTGAATTTAACGCTTATTTAATCTTTCCCTAACTAACGCCTGAGCCGCGGCCGCTAGGATGCGTCCGGTCGCGTACTGTTTTCTTCTCAAGTTCTTCACGCGCGGCGACCGGCGGAGTGCCGGTCCGGACATCATCGACGCGGTTTGGATTCGATGTCCTGCAGGGATGCCAGCGCTTCGCGCAGACCCTTGTGCGTGGCGGCTGACACCGGTTTCGACTGCTCCGGGTTCTTCGGCATTGGGGAATGCAACGAAGTGGTAGTGGTCTTGGGGGTCACCCGCGTGACCTTCAGCCCGACGGACCGGGCCGCAACGAGGAGCTGCTGTTCGGCCAGCCGAAGCTTGGCGTGCCAGACCGGCGAATCGACGAGAAAAACGAGCTGCTCATCCTTCACATTGGCAAGCCGGCAGTGGCCGGCAAGTGAAGCGGGCAGATGGGGGCGCAACTGCCTGTCCAGCGCATCGAGCCACAAGGCTCGGCGCAAGGGGTTGCCGGTCTTCTCCGCCAGCGCGGCCTCGATGGCCTGCTGCGGGACGGAAGGACCGCGTGCGCTGGATGAGGACTTGGACATGAAGACTCACATATGGCTTTCAAAAAGATCGTAATCAAATCACGTGAAACCCGAGGCCAGCGATTGGCCCGCCAGATCCGAGGATTTGCCGAGGATCGGCCGATGACCGTGCTGGGCGTGGTGCTGGGGACGGGCCTGGCGCTCGGCTTCGGCGCCAGTGCCGGACTGGGCATGGCGAATGATGCGCGCCTGCAGGCCAAAGTGGAAACGCAGCAGGCCGAGCTGGCCAAGGTCCAGCGCGAATCGCAGGCGCAGGTCAACGCGCTGGCGGCCCGCCTGGGCGAGTTGCAGGCCCAGGCCACCCGGCTCAACGCGCTGGGCGAGCGCCTGACCCAGATGGGCCAGTTGCAGGACGGCGAGTTCGACTTCAACGAACCGGTGGGCGTGGGTGGCGGCGACGAGCCGGCCCAGGACATGCCGATCGGCGACTTCAAGGAGGATCTAGGGCAACTCGAAACCCAGTTCTCCGCCTCCGGCCAACAGCTCAACGTCCTCGCGTCGTTGATGTTCGACCACCAGCTTGAGCAAAACTCGGTGCCGTCGCGGATGCCGATCCGCAATACCTACATCACCTCCGGCTTCGGCGGTCGCGCCGATCCGTTCAACGGCGGTGCCGCCAACCACAAGGGCATCGACTTCCACGCCAGCGTGGGCGACCCGGTGATGGCGGTGGCCGACGGCGTGGTCAGCTACGCCGGCGTGCGCGGTGGCTACGGCAACGTGGTCGAGGTCGACCATGGCAACGGCTACGTCACCCGCTACGCGCACAATTCGCGCCTGACGGTGAAGGCCGGGGAGCTGGTTCGGGCCGGCGAGCAGGTCGCCAAGGCCGGTTCCACTGGCCGTTCGACCGGTGCCCACGTCCACTTCGAGGTCTGGAAGGACGGGCGCGTGATGAATCCGCGCAAGTTCCTGGGCGACAGCAACACCCCGGTGGGACGTACCGGCCGCGGCTAAGGCCGCTTGGCGCAGGGGCTTGCGTTCGCCAGCCCCCGCCCCAAGCTACAATGGGCATTGCCATCGACAGGGCGCTTTGCGCCCTGTTGCGTTTGCGGCAGTCGTCGGGGAGCCGGCGTCGGTCAAAGCGATCCTCCTTTTCGGCGCATCTTTTCGGCGCATTTAACCGGTTTCTTCAATGATCAACAGTCTGCTTACCCGCGTATTCGGTAGTCGCAACGAACGCCTCCTGCGCCAGCTCAGCCGCATCGTGGTCAAGATCAATGCGCTCGAACCGGACATGGAGAAGCTCTCCGACGCGCAATTGCAGGCCAAGACCCCGGAGTTCAAGCAGCGTATCGCCGCCGGCGAGCCGCTGGACAAGGTGTTGCCGGAAGCCTTCGCCGTGTGCCGCGAGGCTTCGCGCCGCGTGCTGGGCATGCGCCACTACGACGTGCAGCTGATCGGCGGCATGGTGCTGCACCTGGGCAAGATCGCCGAGATGCGCACCGGCGAGGGCAAGACCCTGGTGGCGACGCTGCCGGTGTACCTCAACGCGCTGGAAGGCGAAGGCGTGCACGTGGTCACCGTCAATGACTACCTGGCCCGCCGCGACGCCGCGCAGATGGGCCGGCTGTACAACTGGCTGGGCCTGAGCGTGGGCGTGGTTTACCCGGGCATGCCGCACAGCGACAAGCACGCCGCCTACGCCAGCGACATCACCTACGGCACCAACAACGAATTCGGCTTCGACTACCTGCGCGACAACATGGCGCTGTCCAAGGCCGACCGCTACCAGCGCGGCCTGCACTACGCCATCGTCGACGAAGTCGACTCGATCCTGATCGACGAAGCGCGCACCCCGCTGATCATCTCCGGCCCGGCCGATGAGTCGCCGGAGCTGTATATCCGCGTCAACCGCATCGTGCCGCAGCTGACCAAGCAGGAAAACGAAGAAGCCGAAGGCGACTTCTGGGTCGACGAGAAGGGCAAGCAGGTGCACCTGTCCGAAGCGGGCATGGAGCACGCGGAAGAATTGCTGCGCCGTGCCGGCATCCTGACCGAGGAAGAGGGCCTGTACGCCGCGCAGAATCTCAGCGTCGTCCATCACCTCAATGCCGCGCTGCGCGCGCACGCGCTGTTCCAGCGCGATGTGGACTACATCGTTCGTGATGGCGAAGTGGTGATCGTCGATGAGTTCACCGGCCGTACCCTGGCCGGCCGCCGTTGGTCCGATGGCCTGCACCAGGCCGTGGAGGCAAAGGAAGGCGTGCCGGTCCAGCGCGAGAACCAGACCCTGGCGAGCATCACCTTCCAGAACCTGTTCCGCATGTACAAGAAGCTGTCCGGCATGACCGGTACGGCCGACACGGAAGCCTACGAGTTCCAGAGCATCTACGGCCTGGAAGTGGTGGTAATCCCGACCAACAAGCCGACCGTGCGCAAGGACCACCCCGACCAGGTGTTCCTCAACCGCCAGGGCAAGTTCAACGCGGTGCTGGCCGATATCCAGGATTGCAACAAGCGCGGCCAGCCGGTGCTGGTGGGCACGACCTCGATCGAGACCTCCGAGATGCTCTCCGAGCACCTCAGCAAGGCCGGCGTGCCGCACGAAGTGCTCAACGCAAAGCAGCACGAGCGCGAAGCAACCATCGTCGCCAACGCCGGCCGCCCCGGCGCGGTGACCATTGCCACCAACATGGCCGGTCGCGGTACCGACATCGTGCTTGGCGGCTCGCTGGAGACCGAACTGCAGGCGCTGGGCGAGGACGCGGGCGAAGACCAGCGATTCCGCGTCAAGACCGAATGGCAGCGCCGCCACGACGCGGTCAAGGCCGCCGGCGGCCTGCACATCGTCGGCACCGAACGCCACGAGTCGCGCCGCATCGACAACCAGCTGCGCGGCCGCTCAGGTCGCCAGGGTGATCCGGGTTCCTCGCGCTTCTACCTGTCGCTCGAAGACAACCTGATGCGCATCTTCGCCTCGGACTGGGTGCAGAAGGCCATGCGCCTGATGGGCATGAAGGAAGACGACGTCATCGAGGACCGCCTGGTCAGCCGGCAGATCGAGAAGGCGCAGCGCAAGGTCGAGGCGCACAACTTCGACATCCGCAAGAACCTGCTCGACTTCGACGACGTCAACAACGACCAGCGCAAGGTGATCTACGCCCAGCGCGACGAATTGCTGGACGCAGACTCGGTGAAGGACAACGTCGACGGCATCCGCAACGACGTGATCTACGACCTGGTGGCGCGCTTCGTGCCGCCGAACTCGGTGGATGACCAGTGGGACCTGCCGGGCCTGGAAGCCACCTTGCGTGGTGAGCTGGGTGTGGACGTGGGACTGGTCGATTTCGCCAAGGGCCAGGAAGAACTGGACGCCGAGCAGATTGCCGAGAAGGTGCAGACGGCAGTGGAAGCGCACTTCGACGCCAAGCAGGCGGCCGTGGGCGCCGAGACCATGCGCGCGCTGGAGAAGCACGTCATGTTGACGGTGCTCGACCAAGGCTGGAAGGAGCACCTGGCGAAGATGGATTACCTGCGCCAGGGCATCTACCTGCGCGGCTATGCGCAGAAGCAGCCGAAGCAGGAATACAAGAAGGAAGCCTTCGAGCTGTTCTCCGAAATGCTGGAAAGCGTCAAGCGCGATGTCGTCAACCTGCTGGCGCGCGTGCATATCCGCAGCGAGGAGGAAGTGGCCGCGCTCGAGGCACAGGAGCGGCAGCAGGCCGAAGCGCGCCTTCGCCAGTCGCAGTTCCAGCACCAGGAAGCCGGCGGCTACGGCACCGATGACGAGGTTGCCGCGCTGCAGGGCGGCGCCCAGGCCGCGGTGGCGCAATCGGTGCGCGAGGCGCCGAAGGTCGGCCGCAATGATCCGTGCCCGTGCGGCAGCGGCAAGAAGTTCAAGCATTGCCACGGTCAACTCAGCTGAGCTGAGTTGACCGTGCGCAGCCCGCCTAGCGGGCTGCGATCCCCAAGTCCGCACGGCGGACTTGGGGCCCCTACGGTCCTTGCTTCCAATCCCCCGCGGCTGTCGCCGCGCCCCCCTTACCAAGGTGGGCTTTTGCTCCGGATAGGTACGGGGTTCTTGCTGGGGTCACTGTAGGAGGGGCTTCAGCCCCGACCGTCATGGTTCCGGTTGCGACACGAAACGGGGTTTTCTGACCCTTTCAGGCTGCTGGCGGCTCTTGATCGATGACCCGGGCTCACGGCAAAGTCGGGGCATGTCCAATTCTTTGCGATCCATCCATGTCGTGGCCGGCGTCATCCGAGATGCGCGCGGCCGCATTCTGCTTACCCGGCGCACTGAGTCGCGGGATATGCCCGGGCTGTGGGAGTTCCCCGGCGGCAAGCGTGAGCCTGGCGAGAGTTCGGCCGAGGCGTTGGTGCGCGAGTTGCACGAGGAACTCGGGATCGAGGCGGAGGTTGGCGACTGGTTGATGGAGGTGCCGCAGCGGTATCCCGATAAGCGCTTGCGGCTGGAGGTGCGTCAGGTCACCGGGTGGAAAGGCCAGGCGCGCGGCCGCGAGGGCCAGGCGCTGACCTGGGTGGCGCCGGATCGCCTGCAACGCTATTCGATGCCGCCGGCCGATGTGCCGGTGGTGGCAGCGTTGCGCCAGCCCGATCGGTATTTGGTCACGCCCGAGCCGGTGGACGCCGAGGCCTGGTTGCAGCAGCTGGGCCAGGCGCTGGACGAGGGCGTGCGGCGGGTGCATCTGCGCGCGCGCTATTGCGAGACCGGGCGCTGGCGTGCCCTGCTCGACGCGGTGCGCGAGCGCTACGGCCGCCGCGATGTGGAATGGCTGCTCAATCGCGATGTCACGCTGGCGCGGGAGCTGGGTTTCGGCGTGCACCTGGGCTCGGAGCAGTTGCCGGCGCTGGCCGCGCGGCCATTGCCGGCCGCCGTGCCGCTGGCCGCGTCCTGTCACGATGCCGAAGATCTGCGCCATGCGCAGCGGTTGGGATGCGATTTCGCAGTGCTCGGCCCGGTCATGCCGACAGCTTCGCACCCGGGCGAAGGCACCCTGGGCTGGGCGGGCTTTGAACGCTTGCGCGAGGCGGTGTCGCTGCCGCTGTATGCGATCGGCGGGCTGGCGCCGGAAGACATCGAGGTCGCCCGTCGGCATGGGGCGCAAGGTGTCGCCGCGATCCGCGCGCTATGGCCGGCCGAAGTGGTAGCCGGCTAGAAGGTCACCCAGAAGCAGTTGTACTGCCGCCGCAGGCGCAGCACGGTGCGCGAGGGCGTGCTGCCGTTGGCGAGCACTTGTTCCAGGCGCAGTCCCCAGGGCCGCGGGCGCGAGAGCGGGGCGTTGCCGGTGGCATCGGTTACCGCCGCTGCGGCGCTGTTGTCCGGCGGGGTATAAGCCGGCGCGGTGTCGACCACGAGTGCCGGGTCCGGTACGGGCACCGGCACGTAGGGCTCGGGCGGCTCCTCCGGGTACATCGGTGCGATGTCCAGCAGGGGACGTTCGGCGATCGCTTCAAGTTGCGACAGCACCCGGTTGGCGGTCGCGTCCGACACCTCGCCCCACAGGTACAGGCTTGAGAGCCGGTTTACATCGTGCGTTTCGACTGCGGTGCGCAGCAGACCAACCAGTTCGCTAAGCCGGCGCGGACATCCGTAGCGGTAAAGGCCGGTCTCGCCATCGCGCAACGCCGGCGGCGGCATGCGCGAAGTGGCGTCGAGGTCTTCGCAGCGGCGGTCGCTGAAGACGGCCTGGCCATTGGCACCGATGCAGCGGTGCACGTCCGACTGCGCGCGCGCCGGCATCGCGGCAAGTATGCCGACCAGGCACAACAGCAACAGGGGGACGAGCAGGCGAGGCGGCATCACACCAGCGTAGCGGGCAAATGCCACCACCGCCATTGGCGTGGTCAACGCGACAGGCGCTGCAATACCTGTTGGGTCGGCTTGGCCAGGTTGAGCGTATAGAAGTGCAGCGAGGGCGCGCCGCCGGCGATCAGGCGTTCGCACAGGCCGGCCACGATATCGGCGCCAAACTCGCGCACGGCCTCGGCATCGTCGCCATAGGCCTGCATGCGCTTGCTGATCCAGCGTGGGATCTCGGCACCGCATTGTTCGGAGAAGCGACGCAACTGCGAGAAATTGGAGATCGGCATGATGCCCGGCACGATCGGAATCTCCACGCCGAGCTTGCGCACCGCCTCGACGAAGGAGAAATAGGCGTCGGCGTTGTAGAAGTACTGGGTGATCGCGCCATCGGCCCCGGCGTCGACCTTGGCCTTGAAGTGCTGCAGATCGAGCAATGCATCGCTGGCTTGCGGGTGGGTTTCCGGGTACGCGCCCACCTCGATGTGGAAGGCGTCGCCGTGCTCGCTGCGGATGAATTCGATCAGCTCGGCGGCGTAGCGCAAGTCGCCGGGGTGGCCCATGCCCGAAGGCAGGTCGCCACGCAGCGCGACGATGCGGCGGCAACCCAGTGCGCGATACAGCTTGAGCAGTTCGCGGATCTCCTCGCGGCTGCCGCCGACGCAGGACAGATGCGGCGCGGCGTCGAAACCGTGATGCTGGTTGAGATGGCGTACCGTTTCGGAGGTGTAGCTCAAAGTCGAGCCACCGGCACCGAACGTGCACGACACATACTCCGGCCCGTGGGCGGCCAGGCGCGCGGCGGTGCGATCGAGCTGGCTGCGCTGCTCGTCGGTCTTGGGCGGGTAGAACTCGAAGCTGATCGGCGTCATGGGCGGGCGCATGCGAGGGTGCACCCGTATTGTATCTCTTCATCGCGATGGATGCATAGTTGTGTTGGGTCGCCGTGGGGCGTGAGCCTTCTGCGTTGCTGCAGCGCACGCCAGCCGTTGCCGCGGTGCATGCCATCATCGCCCGGCCGCGTGCCGGCCTGGTGCGCTTGCCGGAAGGATCCCCACCCGAATGAAGCCGAACAAATTGCTCGCCGGCGCTGCCCTGGCGCTGTTGCTACTGCCATCGTCCGCGCTCCGTGCAAAAGATTTCCTGCGTGCCGAAGGGACGCGGATCGTCGATGCCGAGGGCCGCCCGGTAATCCTGCGCGGCATGGGGCTGGGCGGCTGGATGCTGCAAGAAGGCTACATGCTCGAATTGCCGCAGTTCGGCACCCAACGCGTCATCCGCCAGCGTATCGAGCAGTTGATCGGGCCGCAGAAGACCGACGCGTTCTACACCGCCTGGCTGGACAACCACACCACCAAGGCCGATATCGACGCGATGGCGCGCTGGGGCTTCAACTCGATCCGGCTGCCGATGCATTACGCCCTCTACACCTTGCCGGTGGAGCAGGAGCCGGTGAAGGGCCAGCAGACCTGGCTCGAAGACGGCTTTCGCCGCACCGACGAATTGCTGGCCTGGGCCAAGGCAAATGACCTTTACCTGATCCTGGACCTGCATGCGGCGCCGGGTGGGCAGGGCAACGACAACAACATCTCCGATCGCGATCCCCGGCAGGCCTCGCTGTGGGATGACCCGGCCAAGCAGGAGAAGATGATCGCGCTGTGGCGGCGCCTGGCCGAGCGCTACAAGGACGAGCCCTACATCGGCGCCTACGACCTCATCAACGAACCGAACTGGGGTTTCGCCGACCGCAACGACAAGCACGGCTGCAAGGAGACGGGCAATGCGCCGCTGCGCGATCTGCTGGTGCGCACCACCGCGGCGATCCGCGAAATCGACACGCGCCATATGCTCATCGTCGAAGGCAATTGCTGGGGCAACAACTACCAGGGCGTATTCGAGCAGGGGGTGTGGGACAAGAACCTGGTGGTGAGCTTCCACAAGTATTGGGATGCGACCACGCCCGACACCCTGAGCAAAGTCCTTGCCCTTCGCGATAAGCATCAAGTGCCACTATGGCTGGGCGAAAGTGGCGAGAATTCCAACGACTGGTTTGCACGCGCGATCCAGCTCGTCGAAGACGAAGGCATCGGCTGGTCGTGGTGGCCGCTGAAGAAGATCCGCTACAACAATCCGCTGCAGATCGTGCCCAATCCCGGCTACCAGCGGCTGCTGGACTACTGGGCAGGCAAGGCGCCCAAGCCTTCGCAGGCAGAGGCCGAACGCGCACTGATGCAGTTCGCGTCGCACGACGTGCGCTACGAGAACAACCTGCAGCATCCCGACGTGGTCGACGCGTTGTTGCGTTCGCCGCATTCGCTGCAGTCGATGCCTTTCAAGCCGCACGTGATCGGGGCCGATGGCGGCCGCATCGCGGCGATCGACTTCGACCTGGGGCGCGACGGCGTGGCCTATCGCGATCTCACCGCTTCGAACGAGCGTGGCATCGGGCCCGAGCGCGTCACCTGGAACCCCGGGATGACCTACCGCAACGATGGCGTCGACCTGGGCAAGCGCCCGGACGGCAGCCTGCAGGTCACCGGGTTGGAACCAGGCGAATGGCTGAAATACACGATCGAGACCGAGCGGGGCGGTGAGTACCGCCTGGCGCTGCAGGGCGGTGGCAAGGGACGGGCCTGGGTGCAGGTCAACGGCGTGCGGCTGGCGCAGAGCGTGGAAGTGGCATCGAATGGGGTGGCGATAACGCTGTTGCCCGGCCGCAATACGCTTGTGATCGGCGCCGAGCACGGTCGCTTCGATCTGCAGGCGCTGCAATTGGGTACGGCGCGCTGAGCCACAAACGAAGACGGGGCCCGAAGGCCCCGTCGACGACCGCCGATAACCGCCCAATCAGTAGCGGTAATGCTCCGGCTTGTACGGGCCTTCCACCGGCACGCCAAGGTAGGCGGCCTGGTCGTCGGTGAGCTTGGTCAGCACCACGCCGATCTTCTCCAGGTGCAGGCGCGCCACTTCCTCGTCCAGGTGCTTGGGCAGGCGGTACACGGCCTTCTCGTAGACGTCCTTGTTCTGCCACAGGTCGATCTGCGCCAGGGTCTGGTTGGCGAACGAGTTGGACATCACGAAGCTCGGGTGGCCGGTGGCGCAACCCAGGTTCACCAGGCGGCCCTCGGCCAGCAGGAAGATCGCGTTGCCGCCCGGGAAGACGTACTTGTCCACCTGCGGCTTGATGTTGATCTTCTGCACGCCCGGGAAGTTGACCAGCGCATCGACCTGGATTTCGTTGTCGAAGTGGCCGATGTTGCAGACGATGGCCTGGTCCTTCATCGCCTTCATGTGCGCGATGGTGATGATGTCCTTGTTGCCGGTCGTGGTGACGTAGATGTCGGCCTGGCCCAGGGTCGATTCGATGGTGTTGACCTCGAAGCCTTCCATCGCCGCCTGCAGCGCGCAGATCGGGTCGATTTCGGTGACCACCACGCGCGCACCGTAGGCACGCAGCGAGTGCGCCGAGCCCTTGCCGACATCGCCGTAGCCGCACACCACCGCGACCTTGCCGGCGAGCATCACGTCCATCGCGCGCTTGAGGCCATCGGCCAGCGATTCGCGGCAGCCGTAGAGGTTGTCGAACTTGCTCTTGGTGACCGAGTCGTTGACGTTGATCGACGGCACCAGCAGGGTGCCCGCCTCGGCCAACTGGTACAGGCGGTGCACGCCGGTGGTGGTCTCTTCCGAGACGCCGCGCCAGCCCTGCACCACGCGGGTCCAGTAGCCGGGACGATCCACCGCCACGCGCTTGAGCAGGTTCTTGATGATCTGCTCTTCGTGCGAGGACGCCGGCTCGTCGACCCACTTCGAGCCGTTCTCGAGCTCATAGCCCTTGTGGATCAGCAGGGTGACGTCGCCACCGTCGTCCACCACCAGCTCGGGGCCGAGCAGGGTGCCGTCGGCGGCGGTGAAGGTCAGGGCGGCCAGGGTGCAGTCCCAGTATTCCTCCAGCGACTCGCCCTTCCAGGCGAACACGGGGGTGCCGGTGGCGGCGATCGCCGCGGCGGCCTGGTCCTGGGTCGAGAAGATGTTGCACGAGGCCCAGCGCACGTCGGCGCCGATGTCCTTGAGGGTCTCGATCAACACCGCGGTCTGGATGGTCATGTGCAGCGACCCGGTCACGCGCACGCCCTTCAAGGGCTTGCTGGCGGCGTGCTTGCGGCGGATGGACATCAGGCCCGGCATCTCGTGCTCGGCGATGTCGATCTCCTTGCGGCCCCAATCGGCCAGGGAGATGTCGGCGACCTTGTAGTCGCCCTCGGTAGAGAAGGTCTTCAGTGCGGCATTCATGGGCTTGCTCCGGTATCTGCGAAAAAAACTTCGCGTTGCCGGGCGCCGTTGCGGGGTCGACATCCACCGAGCCTGGCCGGCGGCGTTCGTGGAACGGCCCCTGGTCGCAGCGCCCCTCGGCGGACGAAACCCAATTATATCGTGGCCGGCGCAGGTGGAATGAACGCGCCGGTGGCGACGCCGGCGCGGACCCAACCATCGGCAGGTCAGCCGGCCCCGCCGGGCTGCTACCTTGGGCCGATTCCACTGGTCGGAGGCGCAGACAATGCAGGCAGCAAGCAGGGCGATGTGGGTGGGGGTGCTGGTCGGATGCCTGGCAACCCCGATTGCGTGGGCCGCCGATACGACCGCCGCGCCGGCCGGTGCCAGCCCCGGCTATCGGCTGCCGCCGCCGGCCTTGCAGGCGGTGGCCGATGCGCCGACCCCGCCCCGCCTGGTGCTGTCGCCGAAGCGCGAATGGGCGGCGCTGCTGCAGACCCCGCCGCTGCCCGGGATTGCCGAGGTCGCGCAGCCGGAATTGAAACTCGCCGGCCTGCGCCTGCATCCGCGCACCCGCTCGCGCAGCGAGTTTTCCCTCGCCAACGAACTGCGCCTGATGCGCGTGGCCGATGCCCAGGAGATCGCCATCGACGGGCTGCCCTCGCCGTTGTCGCTGTCAACGGTGGCCTGGTCGCCCGACCAGGCGTACCTCGCGTTCAACCGGGTCGATTCGGCCAGCGGCGCTAACGAATTGTGGCTGGTGGAAGTCGCCGCGCACCGTGCCTGGCGCGTGGCCGAGCGCCTCAACACCGTGGCCGACACGGGCTATCACTGGATGCCGGACAGCCGCTCGCTGCTCGTGTTCCTGCAGCCGCCGGGGCAGGGCGCCGCGCCGGCCGATGACGGCATCCCGACCGGCCCGGCGATCCAGCAGACCGCGGCCAATGCTGGGGCGCGTTCGATCCGCACCTACCAGGATCTGCTTCGCAACGAGGCCGATGCCAAGCGCCTGGAGTACTACCTGGCGAGCCAGCCCGCGCGCGTGGGCCTGGACGGCCGCGCACAGCCCATCGGCATTCCCGGCTTGTATACCGACCTGGTGCCCTCGCCGGACGGCCGCTACCTGCTGTCGCAACGGGTCGAGCGCCCGTTCTCCTACCTGGTGCCACTGGGCCGTTTCCCGCGCCGGATCGAAGTGCTCGACGCCAACGGGCATGTACAGCACCAGGTCGCGCGCCTGCCCCTGGTGGAGGGCCTGCCTACCGGCAACGACGCGGTACCTACGGGGGTGCGCGAGGTGCAATGGCGTGCCGACGCGCCGGCCACGCTCCTGTGGGCCGAAGCCCAAGACGGTGGCGACCCATCGCGCCCAGCGCGCATCCGCGATGCAGTACTGGTGCAAGCGGCCCCGTTCGAGCAGCCGCCGCAAACCGTGATCGAACTGGGCAGCCGCTTCGCCGAGGTGACCTGGGGGCGCGGCGACCTCGCGCTGGTCGACGAGTTCTGGTGGAAGGACCGCAAGATCCGCCAGTGGCGCGTGGCGCCGGACGCTCCCGGCCAAGCCCCGGTGTTGGTGAACGAACGCTCGGAGGAAGATCGCTATGCCGATCCCGGCACGCCGGTCACCGTGGACGATGCCAGTGGCAATGCCCGCCTGCTGACCGACGCGCAAGGCGAGTCGATCTACCTGATCGGCGAGGGTGCCTCGCCCGAGGGCGATCGCCCCTTCGTCGATCGTTTCGATCTGCGCGACGGCCGTCGCGAGCGTCTGTTCCAGTCGCAGGCGCCGTTCTATGAGCGTCCGCGCGCCGTACTGGATGCAGCGGCCACGCAGTGGCTCACCACCCGCGAGTCACCCGATGCACCGCCGAACTGGTATGTGCGCACGCTCGCGGGCAACCCCGCCGCACCGCGCGCACTGACCCGCTTCGAGCATCCGCTGCCGCAACTGCGCGGCGTGCAGAAAGAGCAGATCCGCTACAAGCGCGCCGATGGCGTGGATCTCACTGCGACCCTGTTGTTGCCGCCAAACTACGATGCCGAGCGCGACGGCCCGCTACCGATGCTGATGTGGGCCTACCCGGGCGAGTACAAATCGGCGGCTGCCGCCAGCCAGGTCACCGATTCGCCCTACCGTTTCAATGCGGTCGGCTACTGGGGGCCGCAAGCCTATCTGGCAATGGGCTACGCGGTGCTCAACAACCCGTCGATGCCGATCATCGGCGAGGGCGATGCCGAGCCGAACGACACCTATCTCCAGCAACTGGTCGCCGACGCGCAGGCAGCGGTGGACGAAGTCGTGCGACGCGGCGTGGCCGACCGCGAGCGCATCGCCATTGGGGGCCATTCCTATGGCGCGTTCATGACCGCGAATTTGCTTGCGCACTCCCATCTATTCAAGGCCGGCATCGCGCGCAGCGGCGCCTACAACCGCACCCTGACGCCATTCGGCTTTCAGTCAGAGGAACGCAACTACTGGCAGGCGCAGCCGGTGTACGAAGCAATGTCGCCATTCAATTTCGCCGATCGGATCAAGGCGCCATTGCTGATGATTCATGGCCAGGACGATGACAATAGCGGCACCTTCCCGATCCAGAGCGAGCGCCTCTACGCGGCGATCAAGGGCCTGGGCGGCAATGCGCGGCTGGTGATGCTGCCGAACGAGGCGCATCGGTATCGCGCGCGGGAGTCGATCATGCAGATGCTGGCGGAGAGTAATGATTGGTTGGCGCAGTATCTTGGGGCGCCGGTAGTGGGCAAGAAGGGCAAGGCTGCGGGGGCTGCTTCACCTTGATGGGTGGGGTGGTGTTGCGGCCTGCGGCCGCTGGTTTTTGGTTTTCTTGCGCTGGTTTTTTTGGGGTTGCGAGGTTGATCGGCTTTTTGGCTATGGCTTGCGGCCTCCGGGGGCATGGCCCTTTCGGGACACGCCGTGAACCCATCCCTGGGGGCTAATCGACGACATCCATGTCGTCGATTGTCCCGAAAGGGCCATGCCCCCGAAGGCCCCACGGATAGCGTGGGCGGTGGGGAAAAGACGAAGCGCAAAGCGAAGCGGAAAGTATTGAGATTGGAGTGAGAGTGCGACGAGCGCTTTTGCTCTTCTCTTTCCCTCTCCAGCGCCCCTTAACGAAGTGGGGACATCGATGCGCCTTGCGTCGTTCCCGCGGGGGTAGGCGTGAGTGGGCCATGGATGGCCCGCGTTCGGTGCCTGAGTACAAGGACGTACGCCCGGTACCGACACGCCTACCCCCGCGGGGACGGCGCCCGTGCCGGAGACAACTACGCCTGCCGCATCCGCCTGCGCGCCACAACACACCCCAATTCGTTGCACAAGAAACAACACCCCAACCAAATCACGAGCGGAAGAATTCAGTTAGTCTGACCGCCCGCATGGCGCCCCCACAGACGCCTCCCGCAACGTCCCACGCCCGGTCATCGATGAACGAATACCGCAGCAGTCTGGTCTTTGCCACACCCGATATCCCGCTTCGCGACGATGTGCGCCGGCTCGGTGCCATGGTCGGCGATATGTTGGCCGAACAGGTGTCGCCGGCTTTTCTCGAAGAAATCGAGCATGTCCGCACCAGCGCGATTGCGCGGCGCGAGTCCGATGAGCCGGCCGCGTCGCTGAGCGCCGAGCTCGAGGGCCGCAGCCCGCGCGATGCCGAGGCGCTGGTGCGTGCTTTCAGTACTTACTTCCAGGTGGTCAATATCGCCGAGCGCGTGCATCGGATCCGGCGTCGCCGCGATTACGAGCGCAGCACCGATACGCCACAGCCGGAGGGGCTGCACGATACGCTGCGCCGGCTCAAGGCGCAGGGCGTCACGTTGGACGAGTTGGCCGAATGGTTGCCGCGCATCGATATCGAGCCGGTGTTCACCGCGCATCCGACCGAGGCGGTGCGTCGCGCGCTGCTGGAGAAAGAACAGTTGATGGTCGCCAGCCTGGTCGATGATCTCGACGGCATGCGCACGCCGGGCGAACGTGCGACCGATGCGGCGCGCTTCCGCATGGCGCTCACCGCGACCTGGCAAACCGCCGATTCCTCGCCGGTGCGGCCGACGGTGGACGACGAGCGCGAACACGTGGGCTTTTACCTAACGCGCGTGTTGTACCGGATCATGCCGGCGCTGTATGAAACGCTGGAGCATGCGATCGCCGAAACCTATGGTGCCGGTCTGCCGGTGCCGCGACTGCTGCGATTCGGCACCTGGGTCGGCGGCGACATGGACGGCAACCCGAACGTGGACGCGCGCACGGTCTCGGGCACGCTCGATGCGCAGCGGCGTGCGGTGCTGGAGCGGTATCTGGACGAACTGTGGCAGCTGGCGAGCCTGCTGAGCCAGTCGACTACGCTGGTGGCGGTGAGCGACGCGCTGGTGCAGCGCCTTGAGCATTATCGCGGCCTGCTGCCGGAGGCGGCGGTGCAATCGCGACCGCGCCATGCCGATATGCCGTACCGGCTGTTCAACGACTTGATGCGCGCGCGCCTGGAAGCGACGCTGGACGATGCGCCGGGCAGCTATGCCTCGCCGGAAGAATTCGCCGAGGACGTGCAGCTGATCCTCGACAGCCTGCAGGCCAATCGCGGCATGCATGCCGGCTGGTTCGCCGTGCGCCGGCTGTTGTGGCGCGTGCGCAGCTTCGGCTTCCACCTGGCACGGCTGGATGTGCGCCAGGAATCGAGCGTACATGCGCGTGCGGTGGCCGCGGCGTTGGGGCGGGAAGATTGGGAGGACCTCGATGCGGTCGAGCGCGCGCAAGTGCTGGGTCCGTATGCCAGCGGTTCGGAGCCGTTGCCGGCCTCCGAAGAAGAAGGCAATCCGCGCCTGGATGCGGTGTTCGCCGCCCTGGCCGACGCCCGTCAGCGCCACGGCAGCGACGCGGTCGGCAGCTACATCATCTCGATGGCACACGATCGCGCCGATGTGCTGACGGTACTGGCACTCGCACGCCGCGGCGGCTTGGTCGATGCCGATGCCGTACCGCTGGATATCGTGCCGCTGTTCGAAACCGTCGATGACTTGCGCCGCGGCACCGAGACCCTGCGCGACCTGCTGGCCGACAGCGTGTATCGCCAACACCTGCGCGCCCGTGGCGATGTGCAGATGGTGATGCTCGGCTACTCCGATAGCGGTAAGGATGGCGGCATCGCCGCGTCGCGCTGGGGCTTGCAGCGGGCGCAGGTGGAATTGCTGGAACTGGCCGCGGAGGCCGGCATCCGCCTGACCTTCTTCCACGGCCGTGGCGGATCGATCATCCGCGGCGGCGGCAAGGCCTCGCGCGCACTCGAAGCGGCGCCGCGCGGCAGCGTCGATGGTCGCTTGCGCGTCACCGAGCAGGGCGAGGTGATCCATCGCAAGTACGGCATCCGCGCACTCGCCCTGCGCTCGCTCGAACAGATGACCGGTGCAGTGCTGCAGTACAGCCTGCGCCCGCGTGCGCCCGAGTCGCGCGAACCGCAGTGGCGGCAGGTCATGGACACGGTGGCCGAGGCCAGCAGCCGCGCCTATCGCGGCTTCGTCGGCGAGCGCGACTTCATGCAGTACTTCCGCCTGGCGACGCCGATCGACGTGATCGAACGCATGACCCTGGGCTCGCGGCCCTCGCGCCGGCTCGGCCAGGATGCGGCGCTGGCCAATCTGCGCGCGATTCCCTGGGTGTTCGCCTGGAGCCAGGCACGCGCGGTGGTGCCGGGCTGGTATGGGGTCGGCAGCGGGCTGCAAGCGGCCGTCGATGCCGGGCACGAGCAGGCATTGCGCGAGATGGCAACCGATTGGCCGTTCTTCCGCACCTTTCTCGACGATGTAGCGATGGTGCTGTCCAAGGGCGACCTCAATATCGCCGAACTGTTCTCGCGCCTGTCCGGGCCGCTGCACGAACGCTTCTTCCCGCGCATCGGCGAAGAACTGGCGCTGACCAAGCGCTGGGTGAAGTCACTGACCGGGCAGCAATCGCTGTTGCAGCACGACCCGCGCCTGGCTTTGTCGATCCGCCTGCGCAATCCGTACGTCGATCCGATCAGCGTGTTGCAGGTGGACTTGCTCAGGCGCTGGCGCGCGACCGACGGTGAGGACGAGGAGCTGTTGCGGGCGCTGGTGGCCTGCATCAATGGCGTTTCGCAAGGCGTGCAGAACACCGGTTGAGCCTTGGCGAGGAGCGCAGAAACAACGAGGCCGCCCGAAGGCGGCCTCGTGACGTTCCTGACCGGATCGCTTACTTCAGCTTGGCATCGGCGCGCAGCGCGTCGGCCTTGTCGGTCTTTTCCCACGAGAACGCGGTGGCGGTGACCTGCTTGCCGCTGCCGTCGGTGTAGGTGAATTCCTTCGGCTTGCGGCCGAAGTGACCGTAGGCGGCGGTCTGCTGGTACATCGGGTGGATCAGGTCGAGCATCTTGATGATGCCGTACGGGCGCAGGTCGAAATGCTTGCGGATCAGCTTCTCGATCTTGTCGTCGCTGATCTTGCCG